>Ga0164243_10009806_pt1 | contig 13867 bp, 9 predicted proteins | sample OricompcompostOP_FD_108781 | JGI IMG/M metagenome (GOLD analysis project Ga0164243, IMG submission 108781) | Organic Plus compost microbial communities from Emeryville, California, USA - Original compost - Organic plus compost (OP) | ecosystem: Engineered > Solid waste > Mixed feedstock >... | reverse complement strand
TTCATCCTTGCACAATGGGAAGGAGAAGTGGTGGGTTATGCTTCCTGGTCGCCGGTGCAGGAGCCGGGAGTGTACAAATTGCATAAGCTATATGTACTGCCTTCCTGCCAGGGAAAAGGCATCGGCATACAGATGATCCGTTTCATTATTGATCATTTACCTCCTGCCGCCACGGCCCTCCGCCTGAATGTGAACCGCTATAATCCCGCGCGCCATTTTTATGAAAAGCATGGCTTCACCATCATCGCCGAAGAAGACATACCCATTGGCGAAGGATATTTTATGAATGACTTTGTAATGGAGAAAAAGCTGAAGGTTTGATACGCGCGCCGGCATGACCAGCAGCCTCTTACTAACTCAATCTGTTTCACGAACTGTAAGGCCCTTACTACTCATCACCTTCCTACACCCCTTTCATCGCCGCCGCCTTCATCTCCGCCGCCAGCGATTTACCCAAATACCTTTCAATCACCCCATGTACCAGGTAAATCACCGGCGTCATCAATATAGCCACCAGAAATTTATACATATACGCCGTAACGGCCCAGGCCGTAACCGTAGCCAAACTGAAATTCTGGTATAGATAAAACGCCACAAAAGTCACCACAATGCTATCTATAAACTGCGATACCAGCGTACTCAAAGTTGCCCGCATCCAGATCCTTTTTTCACCGGTAGCTTTCTTAATACCACGAAAAATCAACGCATCCACCAACTGACCAATGAGAAATGCTGTAATCGAACCGACAATGATATTCATCCCCTGTCCCAGTACCTGCGCATAGGCGCTCTGCTTATCCGTAACGCCCGGCTGCAATTCCCGGAAACGCCAGCCGGCATCAGGAACCGTATGAATGGCAAAGAAAAAAACAACAAAGGCAAAGGAGATCAACAATACAGTAAGCAACGACAAAAAGCGAACGCCCTTCACCCCATAATACTCGTTAATGATGTCCGTCATAATAAAGATCACCGGCCAGGGGATCACACCCACTGATAAACTGAAGGGCAGGTCCTGCTCACCCAGCAGGTCAATGCTGGCTTTGGGCAGCCCCAGCGTTTCTTCCAGCGAAAATATTTTTACACCAATAACTTCCGCCAGTATGGCATTGGTGATGAATAATCCGCCCAGCACAATGAACAGGCGGGTCGGCTTATCCTTGATGATGTTCTGGATCATTGCAGGAAGTAAATTAATTGAAGTACGAGGCAAAGCAGGTTAAAGATCATCAACCATGACGGCAGGTGTTGCTTTACCTTTTTTCGTTTCAGGATTACGATGGCAATGCCTGTATGAACAACCAGGTTCAACACAAAAGCTACAGGCAACCCCAACACTAATACCGTAGACACAAAATGGCCCTGCTTTAACGCAGGAACAAACTTAAAAATTGCCGTGAGCACGAAGCAAACATTACAAATACAGGCCAACCTCGATAAAAATAATAACTGTTGCATATCAACAACTTGCTGTAAAATTGCATTATTTTGTCTGCTTCTACACCAAAATCAGCGTATGAATAAAGCATTGTTCAATAAAGTGCTGCCCCACGTAATTGCGGTCATTATTTTTCTTGTCATTGCTGTCATTTATTGTAAGCCTGCCCTGCAGGGAATGGTACTGTCGCAACACGACATTACCCAATTCCAGGGAGCTGTACAGGGAGCTGAAGAGTACCGCGAAAAACACGGCAGTTACCCTTTGTGGACGAATAATATGTTCAGTGGCATGCCCATGTTCCAGATCGGGGGCCATACGGGCAATACAGTGGCCGCCTACACGCACCTGTTGCTGACATTGGGATTGCCTGAACCCATCCAGTTTTTTTTCCTGGCCTGCATCACTTTTTACTTCTTATGCATGGTGATGCGGATGCCGCCCTGGCTTGGTGTGCTGGGTGCACTGGCATTTGCCTACGCTACCTATAATCCGGTCATTATTGCAGCCGGTCACAATACCAAAATGTGGAGCATTGCGTATATGCCCGCTCTGCTGGGTTCCATTATGTTGCTATTCGACCGGAAATATTTGATTGGTGGTGTGTTGACCGGCCTGTTTACCAGCGTAATGGTAGCCATGAACCATCTTCAGATCGTGTATTACCTGTTGCTGGTAGTGGCGATCATGAGCATTTTCTTTGTGGTTCGCAGTGTGAAGAAAGGTGAGACCAAACATATGCTGACGGCCCTCGGTATTGCATTGTTTATGGGAGCAGTAGGATTGCTGAGCAATGCGCTGGGTCTCTTCAGCACCTACGATTACCAGAAAAGGACCATCCGCGGCGGCCCTTCTGAACTGACTGATTCCACGCAACTGGCCAGTTCCCGGACGGGCCTTGATAAGGACTATGCATTCAGCTACAGCATGACCATTACGGAACCATTTGTTATGATGATCCCCCGGATGTTTGGCGGCAGTAGCGGTGGGCAGGACATAGATCCGGAAGAATCGAAGGCCATTGAAGCGATACGAGCCTTGCCTCCACAACTGCAACAGCAAATGCCATTGAGCTGGTACTGGGGAGGTATGAGCAAACCGGGCGAAAGTACCAGCGGACCACCCTACCTCGGGGCCATTATCTGTTTTCTTGCCATTGTAGCCCTGTTTGTAGCCGACAACCGGTACAAATGGTGGATGGCAGCGGCGTCTGCGCTGGCCATTGTGTTATCCTGGGGATCGTATTTCGACGGGTTTAACAGCCTGTTGTATCATTACCTGCCGTTCTACAACAAATTCAGGGCGCCTTCTATGGCGCTGGTAATTCCCCAGTTGCTGTTGCCGGCACTGGCTGTACTGGGGGTGCAGTCCATTGTGAACTATGAAGACAAAAAACTGCTCTGGGCTAAATTCAAAAAGTCGCTGATTGCTACAGCAGGCGTGTTTGCCTTGTTGTTTGTTATTTATTTCTCTGTCGATTTCCGGTCAGAAATAGACCGGCTGATCCTGCGGCAGATGAGCGCTGCCAATGATCCACAGCTATACGAAGGCGTTCGCAGCTTTTTTGATGGCCTGAAGGAAGACCGGCAGGCGCTGATGAGAAATGATATTTTCCGTGCTATCGGCTTCATACTGGTGGCTGCTTTCGTGTTGTTCCTGCTGATAAAGAAATCCATTAAACCGCTGGCAGCCACCATTGCGCTTACGGTATTCAGCTTTATTGACCTGATGACCATTAATACCAACTATCTTAACAACGAATCATACCAGGAGAAAGAGGAAAACACCCTGTCATTTCAAAAAACGCAGGCAGACCAGGCGATCCTGGCAGACACCTCGTATTTCCGTGTATTTAATGTTGGCGGCAATGCTTTCCAGGAAGCCATCACTTCTTATTATTATAATTCGCTGGGCGGCTATCATGCAGCCAAACTGCGTATTTACCAGGACCTGATTGATCGCCAGTTGCTGGGCAGGCGCAATTTCAACGTGGTGAGCATGCTGAATGCAAAATACCTGATCAGCAAAGACCAGTATGGCAGAACGCAGCAATACCAACTGAATCCCGACGCTTCCGGGCCATGCTGGTTTGTGAAAGACGTGCAGATCGTAAAGACGGCTGATGAAGAAATGAGCGCCCTCGACTCGCTGGACTTCAGGAACACAGCAGTGATCCGTGAAGACCGGAAGCACCTGCTCCCCGCACAGTTCGGCAGCGATTCTGCCGCACAGATCAGGTTGGTGAAAAATGATTACGATGTAATTGAATATACGTCGTCTTCTTCCTCCGATCAACTGGCAGTGTTCAGTGAAATTTATTATGATGCGGGCTGGAAAGCGTTCATCAATGACAAGGAAGTACCCATTATCCGCGTAAACTACGCCCTGCGCGGATTACACGTTCCGGCGGGTAATCATACCATCATTTTCCGTTTTGAACCTGCCGCCTACCTGACGGGTAAACTGATTACTACTATTAGCAGCATGCTATTGCTGGTATTACTGGTGGCAGTCGCAGGGTATACCTGGTGGAAAGGCCGTCGCCCGGTACCGCAAAACCAATCCTGATGAAGGACTGTTAAGAATGTTATGCCAGATATCTCTGTTATCATTTGTTCCTATAACAGGCGCGATTATATTATACAGGCTATTGACAGCCTGTATCACCAGACATTGCCCCGTAGCCGGTACGAGGTGATAGTGGTGGACAATAACAGTACGGATGATACGGAATCGTTATGCCGTACTTACATAGCGGCCCATGCGGATTATAATATCCGTTATATGAATGAACCACGGCAGGGCGCCTCCTTTGCGCGGAATACGGGAGCAGCAGTTGCCCGGTCTCCCCTGCTGGCGTTCATGGACGATGATGCTGTGGCAGAAAAAGATTTCCTGGAAAGAATAGTGCTTTTTTTCGATACCCATCCCGATGCTACCGGCATGGGCGGTCGCATCATACCGGCCTATGAGCCGGCCGAACCCAAATGGATGTCGCATTATGTGTCTTCGCTGGTGGGCAATTTTGAATATAGTAAAACAGTAACGCTATTCCGTCCCGGCAAATATCCTCTCGAATCAAACATGATCGTACGGAAAGAAGCGTTTGATGCAGTGGGTGGCTTCAATACTTTATTACCGGGAGTAAAAGGAACGCTTCGCATTGGTGGTGAAGGCAAAGATTTTTTCTATCGCCTGCAGGACAGGGGCAGCAAAATTTATTATGATCCTTCCGTGATCGTTCATCATACTGTAGAAGTAAAGAAACTTACCCCGGAATACATGTACCGCGTTGCTTCGGGTATAGGCAGGGGGGAGAAAGTGAGAACGCAGCAGAAAGGTACTGGCGCCTATCTCAAAAAAATAATGGAGTACCTCTATAAACTTGCCGGCTCGGTAGTGTTGGGCATCCTCTACACCCTGTCTGGCAAACCTGCAAAATGCTGGCCTGTTATCAAATTCCGCATTGATGCGCTCAAAGGGTTGTTGGGGCGTTGATCAGAACATCTTATAGAAGTAAGGCCGGTTTGCCAGCATACGCGGCATCAGCGTCCATAAACGGCACACATTCCTGCCGAACTGCATCACCTTTTTCCAGTGCGGCAATGGATTTTGCAACAAAAGCAGCCGGTGCACCGTACTGCATACGGCATAAAACAATACGCCCCAGCTGTAATTCAGCAGGAGAAAAAGATACCATCCTGCCCCATATTGTTTGCGCACGCGCAGGTGATTGGATACCATCAGTTGCAGTCCTTTCCGGTCGTACAAATTATAATATCCCTTTTCGTTCACCTGCAGGCGTTCATCAATGGCCGCTCCTTCGAGGTGAATGATGGAGAGATCGCCAAAGATGCACAGGCTGCCGGTTTTGCGCAACCTGCTGCACCATTCCACTTCTTCGCCATACAGGAAAAAATCTTCGTCCATCATGCCCGCCTGCTCCACTGCGGACCGCTTCACCATCAGGAAAGCGCCACTAATCCAGTCCACCTCCTGCACCGCAGCGGCTTTCTTTACATGAGGCGCCGGCGTTTTCAGCGTATAGGCCAGTCGCCTGATCAGTCCGCCCCAGTAAGGAATGGGCAGCAAATGGTTCATTCCGCCTTTAACAAATTTGCTTCCGGAAATTTCAGGCTCCCTGTTGCGGTTGAGCAATTGCACGCCTGCGGCCACACAGGAACTTTGCTGCAACCGTTGAAAACACGCCGCAACAGAATCATCTATACAAAGCGTATCCGGGTTGAGGAGCAACAGCACGTTGCCTGTTGCTGTCTTCATACCGGCATTGTTGGCGCGGGCAAAACCGGCATTGTATCCCATATCTATCCAGCGCACAAAGGGATAGCGTGACAGGATGCGTTCGCGGCTGTCGTCGCCGGAATCATTGTCCACTACAATCCATTCAAACCGGCGAAACCAGTCAAAAGCAGCAGCGCTCTGCAAACAGTTACAGATATGGTCTGCCGCCCGGTAGTTTACTATGATAATGGATAACGACACGCTGTTACATTCTGAATATAATGAAACCCGGTCAGGAACGTTTTTTTGTAAACAACAGCTTAACGAAATAAGCAAACACGCCAAACGATATCCTGAACAGATTGCCTGTTTTCTTTGCCACGATATAGCAAACGGTTATGAATGCCTGTTTGCGCGACATGGCATATAAGTGTTGCAAATAGTATTTTGTTTTGTGGATATTGTTTTTAAACACGGCATAGTATACCGTGTATTTCCTGTACAGCAACATTTCATCCTTCCTGCTGAGGTGCTTCACCAGTTTGGGCAAACGCCGTTCTACCGTTATTTTTTGTACATCAAATACAGCAGCCGCCATGGTGCTGGTGAGCGACTGCGCGTGATGGCGGTAGTAGTACAGCTCATGCGTTTTGTAATAATAGAACTTGCTGTGCATGATGGCCCGCAGAAAAAAATCGTAGTCTTCTATCAGGAAGGCAGATTCGTCATAGCCCCCGTTGCGCTCATGTACTTCCCGCTTGTACAGGAAGCAGGCGCCGCAACCTTCCCACGTGTGAAAACTTTCATTCACATCATTAAAATGCATCACCCGTAGTATACGGTCCCGGTCATCTATGATATAATAATCTGTATAAACAATATCCGCCTGGGGGTTTTGTTCCAGCACCTTCACCATGCTGGCAATGGCTTCGGGCGCATAATAGTTATCGTCGGAAGTCCAGGTAAAATAACGCCCGGACGCTGCATTGAACCCGATGTTGAGAGAGCCCGGCAGTTTTTTATTCACTTTGTTGTGAATGATCTTTATACGCGCGTCGGCTTTGGCATATTCTTCAATGATGGCAGGCGTTTCATCGGTAGAGCAATCGTTGACAATGATCAGCTCAAAATTGGTATAGGTTTGCCGCAAACAACTGTCAATTGACTGGCGAATGAACCGCGCGCCATTATACGTGGGTAAAACTATCGAAACAAGAGGCGTATTCATATTGCGTTATCTAACCTGCAGCAACTTTTCTGTGCGCTGCATTACAAATACTGACTTAACAATTTCATGATTTGCGGAGCACTGTCGCCCCTGCCATAAGGGTTTACTGCCTGTGCCATCTGGCGGTACAACTGTTCATTTTCCAGCAGGGCGATGGTATTGTCAATAATATCCTGCTGCTTTGTGCCCACCAGTTTGGCGGTGCCGGCCACAATGCCTTCGCTGCGTTCGGTCACTTCCCGCATTACCAGCACCGGTTTGCCTAATGACGGCGCTTCTTCCTGTATACCCCCGGAGTCCGTCAGCACCAGGTAACTTCGTTTCATTAACCATACCAGGTACGGGTATTCCAGTGGTGCAATGAGATGGATATTCCTTTGATTGCCCAGGAAACGTTTTACAGGGTCCTGTACATGGGGGTTGAGGTGCACCGGATATACGATCTGCACCTGCTGCCCGTATTTTTCTGCAATGAACCTGATAGCCCGGCAGATCTCTTCAAATGGCCGGCCAAAACTTTCGCGGCGGTGGCCCGTCACCAGGATCACTTTTTTTGCCGGGTCCAGGAAACTGAAGAACGCTTCATACCGGCTGTCGCCTTCCATTCTGTCCAGCGCCATGAACAGCGCATCTATCACGGTATTGCCCGTAACGTACACATGTTCGTGAATGCCTTCTTTGTTGAGGCTGGCCTGTGCATTGGGTGTTGGCGCAAAATGGAAGTCTGCTATCTGGCCGATCAGTTTCCGGTTGATTTCTTCGGGAAAGGGCGAATATTTGTTGCCGCTGCGTAGTCCCGCTTCTATATGGGCTACTTTGATCTGTTTATAGTAGGCAGCCAGCGCACCGGTAAAAGCAGAGGTAGTGTCGCCCTGCACCATCACCAGGTCGGGTTGTTCTGCTTCCAGCACGGCGGCAATTTTCGTCAGGCCGTTGGCAGTGATGTCGAATAAAGTCTGGTCCGTTTTCATCAGTGCCAGGTCGTGGTGCGGCCGCACATCGAAGAAGGAAAGCACCTGTTCCAGCATCTGCCTGTGCTGCCCGGTTACACATACCCGTGAGTCCCATACCTGCGGTTGTTTTTCGCAGGCTTTAATCAGCGGGATCATTTTGATGGCCTCAGGCCTGGTACCGAAAAGGAATAGTATTTTCTTCAATCGTTTACTGCTTTCTTGATTCCAAAATTAATTTCAACAGGGCGCCGCCCGGATCAGGGTCGTATAAAGACAAGGCTTTCTGATGAGCCGCCATGCCCATTTCCTGCCACCGGTGTTGCTCTGTCCAGGCTCTTTCCATGGCAGCTGCAAAGGATGCCACAGAAGGCGCCTCCGCTATAAAGCCCTCCTTAGGTTCTGTAATCCATTCTTTATGTCCGCCTACATCCGTTACCACACAAGGCCTTCCACACAACATGGCTTCCACCACCGCCAGGGGCATGCCTTCCATCAGCGAAGGCATCAGCAGCAAATGGTTTTGGGCCCATAGCGCCCGTATATCATCCACCCGTCCGTGGAAACTCACCTTATCCTGCAAACCATAATAGGCGCAAAGTGATCGCAGGTAGTTTTCATCCGCACCACTGCCATATATATTCAGGTGCCATAACCGCTGCCGCCATTGTTCAGTTGCCAGCGCCGCAATGGCAATTTCCTGTCCCTTATGCACCGTCAACAGGTTGCCTACCATGGCCAGTTGTGCCACTTCCCCGGCAGGAAAAGTCACCAGGCCTGTGCTTTTCATATTAACGGGGTTCCGCACCAATGCAGCGTTGGGAATATCGCTGCACAAATGCCGCCGCGCTGTTTCCAGGTTTCTTTGCGACACAAAGAAAACTTTTTCCGCCCGCGCATAGGCCTCGTTCACCACCCGGGACTCCTGGCCGGTAAGGGGGTTGCCAAAGTCAGGATTGTAATGTGCAATGATAAACAGACGCGTATGCTCCGGCAATTCCTGCAACAACCGCTTATCATTGGCTATGGAATAACAGGTGCCATTGTACAGGACAATATCAGGCTGATGTTTCAATATTTTATGAAAAGCCCCCTGCAGGCGATGCAGGATGAAATAATAACCTAACACCATCAGTTTCCGGAACGGCCCGGCATGGGCGCCGGTCACTTTTTTCCGGTAAGTAACCTTCAGTCCCAGTTCCATCAGCTGTTGCATTTTCGGATGCACCTCTCCGCAATCGTAGGCAGACAGGAATACCTGGTGCCCTTCTTTGAGCGCCTGTGTGGCCAGGGCGGCCCATAGTTCCTCACTGCCTCCCCACGGTGATCTGATCATCGAAACAACAGCAATTTTCATGGGACATTCATAATTTTTCGCATAATACGATGCTGTTCAGGTAAAGGTCGTCCCTTTTGGGAAAAATACGGTTCAGGAATAACGCCCACAGGTTCATTCCTGAATATACCAGCAAACGGAAGATGCTGCGCACCACCGGAATGTTGCGTACGTACGGCATCAGGTGGAGATGTACATACATAATGCGCAACTGCATGATGGCAAGAATAAAATTGCCCGCCTTTTTTGTTTCCAATACGCGAAATCCGTTCTTTTCCAGTAAATGTTTCAGTGCAAACATCGTATACCGCGCATAATCATTCGGCACTTCGTGTTCACTGATCACAAAAGGACAGGTAAACAACATTTTGCCGCCGGGTTTCAACACCCGATGCACTTCTTTTATTATTTCTTCGAGATTGAAAACGTGTTCAAACACTTCACTGGAGAACACACCGTCAAAATGGTTGTCGGGAAACGGAAGCGTTTTGCCATCGTAGAACACGTCAATAGGTTCGCCGTGGTGCGGGTGGCCGGGACTGTCATAATCCACGCCGATGTATTCATCTACATTAAACAGGCTGCGGTAAGGCTTGGAGCCGCAACCCAAATCCATCAAACGGCCGCTGAACTGCGGACTGAATTGCTGAATTCCTTTCAAAAGCCCTTTCCTGGTCAGGTAGGCCGGAAAACGAATGTCAGGATCGAATGCATAAGGAACCTTGTTGTCTGGCATACGGCTTACTATCTATTGCTTAATGGCAATCCTGCCCGTCTCGTCTATACGGTTTAATAAAATCCGGATCTTATTTTCTGCGAAGTATTCGTCTACCGCCTTCCTGGCTCCTTTCCAGAAACCATAATCATCTATGATCAGCACACCGCCCGGCTGCAAACGCGGAAACAAATGCACCAGCTCGTGTTTGGTAGATTCATACCAGTCTGTGTCCAGGCGGAGCAACGCAATACGCTCAGGAACGGTGCCCGGTATGGTTTCTTCTACTTTGCCTTTTACATAATGTATGCTGGCCGCAGGATACCGGCTCAAACGCATGGTGGCCTTTACCACATCGAGTGCAGAATAGGCCCACACCAGGTTGTGCTCCTTATCCTGGTCTTTCTCCAGGATCTGTGCGGCGGCTTCTCCCATATAATTCACATCGTCGCTGGTAGGCGGTGGCATCCCTTCGTAGGTGTCGTACAGGTACAACATCCGGCTGGTGTCATTCAGTGCCACCAGGGTATCCGCTGCCGCCAGCATGCTGCCTCCTTTCCACACCCCGCATTCCACTATATCGCCGGCAATACCGTGCCGGTGAATGTATTTCACTGCTTCTATGAGGCTGAACAGCCGGGCAGGACTGGTCATGGTGTAAGGCTTCACTTTGGCTACGGTTGCCCGGTGATCCTCTTCAAAGTCGGGCGGCAGGGTTTCTGTTGCCTTTCTGCCCATTAACTTCCGGAATATATTCTTTAAGATCATTTGCTTTGGTGTTTACTTCGCAAAAACACACTACGGGACCCACTCCTGCCTTTTTTACTAATTGGCCGGAAGATAAGCGAATATTGTTCTTAAGTCAATTTTTCGTGGCCTTTCTGCACTGTATAACGCAGCTGATACCAAATGGCAATATAGAACATTTATTGATACACGCCGTTGTTGCTCAATGCCATAGCACCCGCGGGCAGGCACATTTTATGTGCCCCCTTATGCCGGCAGCTTTGCCTCTGTGGTGGTGAATGAACTGAAGATCTTTTAACCGTTTATCCAAATAATTTACTGCGTCATAACATTACAATGCGGCCCGTTAAACAGCCGCCATTATTTTTTCTTTACTCCGGTATTTTCTTTACTCCGGTTTCAACACATCCTGCAACGGCATACTGATGGTAACGCGGGTGCCGGGATATGCACCGTCGCGCTTTGTTTCATCCAATTCTTCCAGCCGGGCGATGACAGGCTCCGTAAGGATCTTGTTCAGCATTTCTATACGTCGCATGATAAGATCAATGCCTTTCGACTGGTGCGATGACCCAATTTTGAGCTTTTGTGAACCTTTCAGGCCTACCCCATTGTCCTCCACGGTACATTCCAGGTGGTTTTCATTCAGGCGAAAGCTTACGGTGATCACGCCTTTCTTATCCCTGCGGTAAAAAACGCCATGGCGGATGCTGTTCTCCACAAAAGGCTGCAGCAACATGGCAGGCACAAATAAACTATCTGTATTGGCAATGCCCGATGCATCCACTGCGTACGTGAATTTTTCATTGAACTTGGTTTTTTCCAGTTCAAGATAGGTGCTGAGATAGTCTATTTCTTCCTGTAACGTAATCTTGGCCTTTGGTGAAATATCCAGCGTAAGCCGTATCAGGCGTGCAAAGTCGCTGATGTATTTATTGGCGCCCGTCACGTCGTTGTCCATTACATATTGCTGGATAGAGTGGAGACTGTTGAAAATAAAATGCGGGTTCATTTGCGCTTTCAGGGCGCTCTGTTCAAGTTCCGCCATCCGGCGCCGCATAGCCGTTTTTTCAGCCTCTTCCCTGCGCACTTTTTGCACGCGGTACCGAACGAACCACCTGATCAGCAGACCCAGTATCAGCAACACAATTGCCTGTAACCACCATTTTTCCCAGAGTTGTTTTTCAACAACGAACCTGATGCGTACCGGGTCGCTTTGTTTACCGAACCTGTTTACGGCAATGAGTTGCAGTTCATATGCTCCTGAAGGCAGTGCCGCGTAACTTAAGAAATTGTCCCGCGTTACCTGCCAGCTATCCTGGATGCCCGGCAAACGGTACCGATACACCATTTCACCGCCCGATTTAAACGAAATGCCGGCAAATTCAACACGGATATCTTTTTCTTTCAGCGGGATTACCGAACCATCATAGAAATCCCATTGCGAGTCTGCAGACTGAATGCGGGTTATTTTCAGCGCACAGGTAGAAGTGTTATACAATCGCTTCTCATTAAAGAAGGTGAGACCGGCGGGCGTGCCTGCATACACCGTATCATTATGGACCAGTATGGCATTGATCATATCAGATTTAAGCCCGACGGCACGCGTGAATTGCGTAACCGTAAATGCTCCCCGGGCATACACTACCTTGTTTAACCCTTTGTCCGTTCCTACCCACAAAGTATTTTCATGCACAAAAAGCGAACGGCAGATATTACTGGTAAGGCCATCCTCTTCCGTTAGTGTGGCAAACACTTTTCCGTTTTTGTAGCCTGCCAGTCCATAACCATACGTACCTATCCACACAGACCCGTCCTGTGCTTTGGCAATGCAGGAGATGCGCCCTTTCAGTGAAGGATGCAGGGTCCCGGCATAATTGATTTTGTGGCGCCTGTCTAATATGTACAACCCATTCAGTGTACCGATCAACAATTCGCCATTCGTTATAAAACTGGTAGTAGCCCGTTCTTTCCACGGCACCCAGATTTCCCGCAGCTCGCTGGTGTTGAGTGCATAAATGGCGCCACTGGTGGCAAAAAACATCGTGTCGCCGCTCAGGGCCGAAGACTTTACGGAAGAGATCAGGGTAGAAGCATGAATGGAACCATTCAACAGTTTGAATAGGCCGCCATCTGTTCCGATAACGAGGCCGCCATCGGGTAGTTTGTCCAGTGACATGATCCTGCCGGGGGTTCTTCTCCGGCTGATATCCACCCAGGTTACCTTGCCATGCAGGTCCACTTTCCACAGCCTGAAATTGTCGGTGCCCGCGTATATGACCGGTCCGTCCTTTTCCAATGACCAAACCGCGTATTCTTTTTCTCCGGCTACAAAAGAATAAGTTTTCATTTCCACCGACGCCAGCCTGTATACGCCGGAACCTATGGTGGAGAACCACCAGTTCCCTTCACTGTCGGTAAAAAAGGCGGTAACACTATTGCCGGAAAACAACTCCTTATCCGTTTCTCTCCTGAAGATATTATAGGTTCTTACGGAAGTAACCGTATTGATAACAACCAGGCTATCGTTCAGCCTGCTTATGCGCAACAAGCCAGGTGCATGTACAGAGAATGATTTTTCTTTTTCAAAATCAAAATAAAAATACAAACTGTCAAGTGTGACCAGCACGGCCAGGTTACGGTCCAGTAACACTGTATTGAATCCGGTCTCCCCTACGTTCCAGCGTTGTAAAATTTTCAGCGAATCGCCATCGTATTCATAGATCTCTTCAAAGGCATACACCGAAGTGTCGCGGATGGCATTAAACAAAAAGTTTACTGAGTCCTTAATACCGGCATAGGTGGTGGTGGCAAAGGGTTTCCCATCATAACCATCTATGTGTAACACCTCGCCATTTTGTTTGCAAACAGTAATCCGGCGGCTTTGCACAAATGCCAGGTCGCCCCGCGAATTTTCCGCAATGGAACTAACGGGACTGGTGATGTTCAGTTGTTTCAGCAGCGAGTCGTTCTTACTGGTATAAATGGTGCCGCGCCAGTAATAGCAGAGGGTATTGCCAAAAGGAACGATCCATACCCGGTTTTTTGAATCTACAAACAGGCGAATGATCTCATTATCCGGAAGTCCGTCAGACGTAGTAAAATTTTTGAAATGAGTACCATCGAAGCGGCTCAGCCCCGTCTCCGTACCAAACCACATAAAGCCATCATGATCCTGCACCATGTGATATACCACATTGCCTGCCAGCCC
>Ga0164243_10009804_pt1 | contig 13868 bp, 10 predicted proteins | sample OricompcompostOP_FD_108781 | JGI IMG/M metagenome (GOLD analysis project Ga0164243, IMG submission 108781) | Organic Plus compost microbial communities from Emeryville, California, USA - Original compost - Organic plus compost (OP) | ecosystem: Engineered > Solid waste > Mixed feedstock >... | reverse complement strand
ATGTCCGCCTCGGACGTCTTCGCGTACGACGGATACGGCATGGCGGGATAGAGATTGTGGCCGTCTTTGGCGACGCCCTTGCGCATCGCCGCGTCAAAATCCTCGAAGCTGTAGTTGCCGATGCCCGTTTCGGGATCGGGCGTGATGTTCGTCGAATAGATCACGCCGATTCTCGGTACGGCCATCTTGAGGCCGCCGGCAAAGGGCTCGCCGCCGGGAATGGTATGGCAGGCGACGCAGTTGCCGGCGCGCGCGAGATATTCGCCGGGCGACATCGAGGCGCTCTGCTCCGCCGCGCCCGCGTCAGGGCCGCTTTGAGCCGTGGCGCTCGCGGCCGGCGTGCCCTGTTCCGGCGCGGTTTGGCCAAGCGCGCTCGATATCAGCGCTCCTTGGGCAACACCCAGCAGGACCAAGGCAAAAGTAGAAGTGGTGAATTTCATCGTCCCCCCAGCTTCGTTCTTGTGATCGGCCGGGGAGTCTAGCGTCATTCAATTCGCCGCGAACAGCGTTGACGTATCCTGACGCTCGGCAACATCAGACACGTACCTGGGATTTTTTCAATCCGCACGCAACGTTGCGCTCGTGGGTCACGGTGGCGGCGTGGTCGTCGTGGTCTCGTTCGCGGGTTCGGCCGGCGGCGATTCGGCGGGCGCCGCCGGTGCGCCCGACTCGGGGACGGTTGGAATGGTCCCGGGCTTCTGCGGCACGATGAGCCCGACCGGCATGAGCGCATCGACCGTCACCTGCGGGGCGATGTGCGAAGGCTGGTGGCGGTCGCAGGTGTAGTTGCCGCGGACGACTTTCACATCGAGCTCGCGAAAGACGCTGCGCGACATCTGCTCGATCAGCTCGCAATCCTCGGGCTCGAGCCGGATCGTCTGGCGCGACAAGGTGACGGACTGTCGCTGCGCCGCGAACACGACCGGGTCGTTCATCGCCGCGACCGGATTGCCGGTGACGCGCGAAATCAGCTCGCGGCGTGACTTGTCGCGGTCGATCTCCTTGAGCACGGCGGGCGTCACGACGACAGGCGTCATCATTTGAATGCGCACGCGCGCCTCCTGCCGGCGATCGTTGCGCGTGCGGTCGAATCGATCGTTCGCCGAGTCGAACGGGTCGCGGTTTCCGAAGGGATCGCGCGAGCCGAACGGGTCACGCATGGAGCGGCCTTCCTGCATCATGAACTGATCGCAATCGGTCGCTCGGACCTGGATGCCGTCACGCGCGCCGACCGCCATCAGGATGGTGGCGACGCGGTTTTCGAGCTCATGACAGGGGAAGAGCACCGCCGAGCTGCGATAAAAGAAGCTGAGCTCTTTCGCTTTCCACACTGCCGGAACCGGCTCTGGCGCCTGCGCGAATGCACTCGTGCTCAAGATGAGCGCAGCAGCCGCAGCCGAAAACACGCGTAACCGAATTGGCCGACTCGATTCGGCCCGCACCGCGCTCGACGAATGATTCGCGCTCATGGCTCACGTCCCCGCAGCAGACGACGCTAACGGCATACGCGACTTACTGTACACCTGCGCCTGCGCAATTCGAGTGGGCATTACCGATGGGCGTGCGTACGAACATTGCCGGCAAAGACCCGCACGCTTCGGCAAGAGGCAGCGCGAGTGCCCGCGATTGCGATGCGCTCCGTCGTCCCGACGCAAGTCGGGACCGCAGACTGGCGCCACTGCCAAATGCGGTCCCGACTTGCGTCGGGACGACCTGCGAGGAGGCGCTACGGATGCGTATGCATCTCGGCGAGCGTCTGTTCCAGCCGCTCGATCTGCTCCGAATGCTGGTTCGTCCACTCCGCCGCGCCCTCGACCCGCGCGAGCGCGCCGACGTGGTGTGCGAACGCGTCGAACACGTTGCGCTGCTCCAGCTCGAGCAGCGGCTCGATCGCATGCTTCCACATGAACGTGTGCTTGAACTTGCGATCCGCGGATTCCCCGACGGTGAACATGAACACTTGCATCGCGAGACTCAGACGGTCGCCGCGCGGAATCACGGCGCGGTCGTTGGTCTGGCTCGGCGCGGCATTCGCGATCGCGAGCGCGAGGTTCGCGAACATCAGGTCCGCCTCGTCGCTGGCGGCGCCGCCTTCCGGAATTCGCAACGTGATTTTCTTTTCGCCGTCGGCCTGCGGCTCTTCGAACACGTCCGCAAACGCGTCGACCACTTGCTGGGCCGCATCGATCGCGCGGTCCGATTGCGGCTCCGCCATCAAGAATCGCAGCAGCATCAGCGTAGCGCCGGCCAGCTCGCCGTCCTCCGCGAGGGACAATGCATAGATGCGATAGGGCGATGGATACGCGGGTGCTTCTTCGATCGCGACCCGCAGCACTTTGCGAGCACGCTCGCGATCCGGCACTTGAACGAGCGTCACCGCGAAGTTGTAGTTGAGCATCACGTCCTTCGGATAGAGCGCGAGCCCGCGCTCGAACGTGCTGATCGCCTCGGCATCGCGATTGGCGCCGTCCAGACAGCTCGCGAGCACCGAGAACGCGGCCGCCTGGGCCGTGCCGCGGATCGCCGCGGCCTTGGAGGCATAGTCGATACAGCGATCGAAGCGCTTGAGCGCCTGATGCGACATCGCGATCTCGTACAACGCAAGCGGATCGGCGGGATCGTCCTCGAGGACCGACTCGTAGACCTTGATCGCGGCCTCGTAGCTGCCGGCATCGTGGAGCTCGATGCCGCGGCGGATCGTGGCGTCATGCGGAGATTCGGCCCCGACGGGTCCTGCGGCGATGAGCGCTGCGAAAAGCCAAGCGAGGCGCAATGGGGCCATTTGTTCTTCTCCGTTGCTTTGGCAACCGGATCGTCGTTTTCGACGCCGGGCACGGCAGTCCGTTCAGCACGCCGCGTAGCAGATTGTACTTATTCGGTACGGCGGTGCGGTACTGGCAGCGGGTGAGAGGCGGCCCAGGCGCGGGTCTTGGCGTTCCCTCCTGATCTGATCTTCGATGTGGGGGAATACGTCGCCGCACGACCTCGCGTGCGACGACGTCCAGCTCACGTCGGCAAGTGCGTTTCGTAGCCCGTGACGCCCGTGCCGTTGCAGGACACTTCGACCCGCTCGCTGCGCGTCGCCGTGTAGGCCATGGCGACGAGATCTTCGGCGGGCACGTTCGCTTTGCTGTCGAAGCGCAGCAGCTTGCCATCCTGCATCGTCATATAGACGGCCACGACCAGGTTGCACTGCGTGACGACGACCGAGGTCAGCGGATGACCTTCGATGACCGGCATGTCTTTCGTCGCGCCGATCGCGGCGCCGTTCACGGCGCTCTTGCCGTCCGCCGAGAGTGCGATCGCAGATTCCTCGTTCACGCCCGTCGCTGTGCTGGCAGCCGTGCTCTTGGCGCTTGTTTCAGTCGTTGTCGCACATCCCTGCTCGAGAGCCGCCGCCGCGATGATGGCCAGGGATATCAGTCGGTTCACCGGAAGAATTCCTTTATGAAAAGAAGCGGAAAATGGCTGCGGATCATGGCACGCCGCGCGGACGCTTCGAGATCAGACGGAACCGCAACTCGGGTTCATCGGAAATGGCGTCGGTGATCACGCCACTTCGTTTGCTCTATCGACGAGCTTGAGCACGAGCATTCAACCGACCGGGAAGCAACCGCTTCCGCGAAGACGAGCTTAAGTTCGGCCTGCCTCTGGGCCGGATCATCGACAGAGAGATCTCCATTGAATTCAATGGGCTGCGGTGCTCGAACCCGCGAATCCGGCCGGTTCTTCGGCCGGGTTTGAATCGGCGATCGGGCTCGAGCACGCCGCGATCGAACGATCGAATGAGGTGAGCTCAGAAGCTCGCCTGCAGCGACGCATACCACCCGCGCTGATCCGCCTTGTCCGCGATGTTGCCGAGATCGACGTAAGCGAGCGTGAGCGAGACGTTCTTCAACGGGATGAAGGCCACGAACGCATCCCAGTAATCGTCTTCCTCGAACACGCTGAGGTTGTCCGGCTTCATGCGGTATTCGGCGCCGGCCACGATGTGATCCGTGACGAATACCGCGGTGCTCATTTCGGGCTCGAGCGAATAGCCGGCCTTGCGATCGCCGCCGAAGCCGAGAATGCCGAGCTGGTTCGCGCGGGTGGCGCGGAGCGTGCCGTTCACGAGCGTCGTGCGGCCGGCGATGCCCGCGAGCCAGATCTTCGTTGCAGCAAGGTAGTAGTCGATGTCGCTGCCGTCGCGCGCACCGAGCAGCGCCGGGACGAAATCGAAATCCTTGTTCTCCTTGTATTGAGCGCCGAGCGAAATCTGCGGCCACAGCGAGTCCTGAGCGAACACGGCATCGCCGTAGAGCTTCACTTTTACGCCGAACACATCCTGTCGAATCGATTCGCCCGGCACCGTCGTACCGAGATCGAAACGCTGCCGCGCGTACGAGAGCTCGACGCGGTCGTAGAGGCCCACGTTCAAGCCGCAGCTCGTCAGTTTGAAATCCTCCGGCTCCACGGCGGTACAGAAGCCGCTCGCACCGATCTGATCGCGCGTGCCAAGACCTGCGATCAGCGCCCACGCGCTCAAGCCCCCGCCAGCCGCGCCCTCGATCTGCGTGACGCCGCCAGTGGCGAGCAGGCGGTCACCCGCGTGCGCCGCGAAGCCGGCCAACAATCCAGAGACGCCGACGACGATGCGGAAGGCAAGACGGTACGTATCTTTCGACATGAGAGTGCGCTTTTGGAAAACCGAGTGTGTGTCCGGCCGCATTCGCGGGCGGGCGGCGCGATGTTGTGGAGAAGGCGCCGGTTGCGGCGCGATTCGAATCACACCCCCGCCGTTTCGGGGTTTGCCTAACCCCGTGATGTGAGGCAGTTAACACGGCGCGTCCCTGGCCTCCCCGCAGAATTGCGGCACTTTTCAAGTCTCGGACGAGCAATGCGTTTCAGGTCGAAGGTCGGGTTTGCCGGGGTCCGCCGGGCCGTGTGCCTTGCGGCCATGATCGCGGCCTGCCATTCGGCGAGCGCCGCCAGCCCGTCGCTGTACGAGCGCATCGGCAGCGAGCGCTTGAGCGCCATCGCGAACGAGCTGGTCGATCGATCCTCGAGCGATCCGCGCACGAGCCGTTCCTGGCGCAAGGTTTCGCTTCATCGCGTCAAGGACGTGCTCACCGTGTATCTCTGCTCGATCACGGGCGGTCCTTGCGTCTACGAAGGCGACACGATGAAGGACATCCACGCCGGCCTCGACATCACCGAGGCGGAGATGTTCACGATGGTGCAGAGCCTGCGCGACATCATGATCCGCCACGAAGTCCCGCTGCGGGAGCGCAACGAGCTCCTTGCGCTGCTCGCACCCTCCAAGCGCGATGTGGTGACCAAATGAACGGCACGCAAATGGAGCTCGCGACCCTCGCCGCGACGCTGCTCGCGGCCACGTCGGCCTCGGCTGCCGACATCAGCGCCAACATCGTCGACGCCGCGGGCAAGCCGCTGCGCGAAGCCGTCGTATATCTCGTGCCCGCACAGCCGGTGCCGCTCGCCAAACCCAAGCATGTCGTCATCGATCAGGTCGACAAGGAGTTCGTGCCCCGCGTGACCGTCGTGCAGGCGGGCACGGCCGTGGACTTCCCGAACCACGACAACATTCGTCACCAGGTGTATTCCTTCTCGCCTGCGAAGACGTTCGAGCTGAAGCTCTACTCCGGCCGGCCGAGCGCGCCCGTCGTGTTCGACAAGACCGGGCTTGCGGTGCTCGGCTGCAACATTCACGACAACATGATCGCGTGTGTGCTGGCCGTCGATACGCCGTGGTTCACGCAAACGGATGCACAGGGGCGTGCCCGGATCGCCGACTTGCCGCCCGGCAAGTACGAGATGCTCGCGTGGCATCCGGGCCTTCCAAAGCCGATCTCACAGGGCCCGGTCGAGCTGACCGGCAGCATCGAACGCTCGATCACGCTTGCGACCGGCGCGATGGTCGGCGCCACCACGGATGAGGAGCATCACGAGCATCACGCGACTGGATCGTGATGTTTCGCCGCCTCCGCACCCGCATCATCGTCTTTTTCGTCGCGCTGATCGGCCTGGTGCAGATCGCGGCGTTCCTGCTCGTCGATTCCGCCAACTCCACGAACGCGCGCCAGAAGATCGAATCCGAGCTGCAGCTGGGTGAACGCATCTTCGCGCGCCTGCTCGAGCAGAACCGCGAGCGTCTCGCGCAGACGGCGCGCGTGATGGCCGCGGACTACGGGCTGCGCGAGGCGATTGCGACGAACGATTCGGCGACCGCGATCTCCGCATTGCGCAACCATGCGAGCCGCATCAATGCGGACATGACGATGCTCGTCTCGCTCGATCGCAACGTCATCGCCGATACCTTCGCGATCGATGAGCGCCCGCGCCAGTTCGAGTTCCCGCTCCTGATCGAGCTGGCCGCGAAGGAAGGCAGCGCCTCCTCGATCGAGCTCGTCAACGGCCATGCGTATCAGCTCGTCGTCGTCCCCGTCATGGCGCCGCTGCCGATCTCATGGATCGTGCTCGGATTCATCGTCGACGATCAGCTGGCGAACGAGCTGCGGCAGCTGACGGCGCTGGAGGTTTCGTTTCTCGAGGATGTGAATGTGTCCGGGCGCTGGCGCGTGCTCGCCTCGACGCTCGAGGCGGAGCAAGCATCGCTCACGTCCGAGCTGCCGCCATTGCCGCAGGCGGCGAGCGTTCATTTGATCGGCGCGGGCGACGGGCAGCAGCAAGTCAGGGTGATCGTGCTCGATCACTTCGGCGATGCGCACCTGGTCGCGGTGCTGCAGCGCTCGGTCGCCGAGGCGGTGGCCGCATTCGATCGTCTCAGTAACACGCTGCTCGCGCTCGGGGTCGCAACGCTCGCGCTGTCGATCCTCGGCAGCATCTTCATCGCCTCCTCCATCACGCGGCCGATCAGCAAGCTGTCGCGCGCCGCCGCGAAGATTCAGCGCGGCCATTACGACGAGCCCGTCGTGACGACCAGCACTGATGAGATCGGCGTGCTCGCGACCAGCCTCAATCACATGCGCGAAGGGATCGCCGCGCGCGAGGAGCAGATCCTGCGCCTTGCCTATCGCGACGTGCTGACCGAGCTGCCGAATCGCGCGCTGTTCAACAAGCTGCTCGCCCAGGCGATTCAGAATGCGACGAGCGCCGGGCGTCTCGTGACGGTGCTCGTCATGAATCTCGACCGCTTCCGCATCGTCAACGAATCGCTCGGCTACGGCGTCGGCGATCACATGCTGCGCGAGGTCGGCGGCCGGCTCACGAGCCTCGCGCGCAGCGGCGACGTCGTCGCGCGCCTCGGGAGCGATGAGTTCGCGATGATGATCGAAGACATGGCGCCTGCCGAAGCGCTGCGCGTCGCACAGAAAATCCTGCGTGCGCTCGAGCAGCCGATCGTCTACGACGAACAGCCGCTCGACGTCGGCGCCAGCATCGGCATCGCGCATTTCCCGCAGCATGGCGGCAACGGCGCCGCGCTGCTGCGCAACGCGGACATCGCGATGTACGTGGCGAAGCGCAACAAGAGCGGCTACGCGTTGTACGACCCGCAGGGCGCGCAGAATCACGAACGCCACCTCTCGCTCCTGAGCGATATCCGCGGCGCGATCGAGCGCAACGAGCTGCGCGTGTACTACCAGCCGCGAATCTCGCTCTCGTCATCGGCGGCCGCGGCCGTGGAAGCGCTGATTCGCTGGCAGCATCCGACGCGCGGCATCATTCCGCCCTCGGAATTCGTGCCGTTCGCCGAGCAGACCGGCTACATCCGTCTGCTCACGCGATGGGTGCTCGAGGAGTCGATCAAGCAGTTCGGCCGCTGGCGCGCGAAGGGCATCGACCTGCGCATCTCGGTCAACATTTCCGTCCGCGACCTCATGAATCGCGAGCTCCCCGAGATCGTCGAAGGGCTGCTGCGCGCGCACGCGATGCCGGCGGACATGCTGTGTCTCGAGATCACCGAAAGCGGCTTCATGGAGGACCCGGTGCATGCGCAGCGCGTGCTCGAGCGGCTCCATGATCTCGGCGTGCATCTGTCGATCGACGACTACGGCACCGGCTATTCGTCGCTGAGTTATGTCTCCCGGCTCCCGGTCGAAGAGCTGAAGATCGACCGCTCGTTCGTCAAGGAGATGCTCAAGGACGAAACGACTTCGATGATCGTGCGCTCGACGATCGAGCTCGGCCACAGCCTCGGCCTGAAAGTCGTCGCGGAAGGCGTCGAGGACGAGGCGAGCTACCGGCATCTCGCGAATCTCGGCTGCGACCACGCACAGGGCTATTACATGGCGAAGCCGCTTTCGGCCGCCGATCTCGAAACCTGGCTCGCCGAGTCGCGCTGGGGCCAGAACGCGTACGAGCCGAACAAGACCGCGCGCGTGTCGCTCCTGGTGCGGCATACTCGCAGCTAAGACCGGCGCTGCAAGCCGGCATTCAACAAACCAATACAGCAGGAAGGATCCAATGAACGTCGCTCCTCGTTACGCGCTCTGCGTCGCGGTTCTCGGCTTGTGCCTGACTTCCTTCGCCCGCGCCGCCGCGCCCGAGGCGTTTGCGAAGCTGCCCGAATTCGAAGGCGTGCAGCTCTCGCCCGACGGCGATCGGATCGCCGTCACGATGCGCATTCAGGGACGGGTGATGCTGAACATCCTGCGGCTTGCGGACATGAAGTCGATCGGCACCTTCGGGCTGCACGATCAGCGCGACATCGAAGACGTGTACTGGGCATCGAACGATCGCCTGCTGTTCGGCTTGTCGTATCGGCGCGGCAACAACGAAGCGCCGGTGTTCACCGGCGATCTCATGTCGGTCAACGTCGATGGCTCCGAGGTGAGAACGCTGCTCGGTCCCGACAAGGACAACCTGCTCCTGATCGATCTCAACACCCGCGATTGGGACATCGTCGATCTGCTCGATGCCGAGCCGGATCACGTGCTCGTGTCCAAATACGAGCTCACCTCGCCCCTGCCCTATCTATATCGCCTGAACATCAAGACGGGAGTGAAGACGCGCCTCATGCAGACGCGCTTTCGGTTCGGCGAGTTCATGACCGATCACGACGGCAAGGTCCGCTTCCAAGGCGGGACGGAGCGCGACGGCACGTACGTCATCCTGTATCGCGACAGCGAGGAGGCGGATTGGCGCGAGATCTCGCGCTTCTCGACGACCGGCCCGAGCGAGGACGACGGCGGGCTCGAACCGCTCGGCTTTGCGAACGACAACAAGCGGATCTATTTTCGCGACTGGCGCAACGGCAAGACGGCCGGGTTGTATCTGCTCGATCCGGACCAGGGCAACGAGCCCACGCTCTTGTTCCGCAACGACGAATACGACGTCACGGGCCTGATCCCGAGCCGCACGCGCGGCGTGCCGATCGGCGTGCGTTGGGAAGGAGCGCGAAACGAGTGGAAGTTCTTCGAGCCTCAGCATGCTGACGTGCCGCTGTTCGAATCGATCCGGCGCGCGTTCGGTGGCCACGACCTCTCGATCGTCAGCATGTCGAAAGACGGTTCGAAAGCGGTGCTGTTTGCCGAGAGCGACGTCGATCCGGGCACGTACTACCTGATGGACATGGCGCAAGGAAAGCTGCTGTCGCGGTTCCCCACGCGCTCGTGGATTCAGCCGAACACGTTGAGCCCCACTCAGCCGATCACATTGAAGGCGCGTGACGGCCTTCCCTTGCATGGCTACATCACGGTGCCGAAGAACGCACCCGCCGGCGCGACGAAGAAGATGGTCGTTCTCGTGCATGGCGGGCCCATCGGCGTTCGCGATCACTGGGGCTTCGATCCCGAGGTGCAATGGCTTGCCGCGAACAACTATGCGGTGCTGCAGGTGAACTATCGCGGCTCGGGCGGCTATGGGCCTTACTTCGAGGGCGCAGGCTTCGGTGAATGGGGCGCGAAGATGCAGGACGACGTGACCGACGCGACGCTCTGGGCGATCGAGCAAGGCTACGCGGATAAATCGCACGTATGCATCGCAGGCGGGAGCTACGGCGCCTACGCTGCAATGATGGGGCTCGTGCGTGAGCCCGCTCTGTATCGGTGCGGCATCGGCTATGCCGGGCTGTACGATCTCGAGCTCTGGCAGCGCGACAGCATGGCTGCATCGACGCCCGAGAGCCGCGCGTATCAACGTGCCGTCGTCGGCAAGGACCCCGAACAGCTGCGCAAGATCTCACCCGCCGCGCGCGCTGCCGAGATTCAAGCACCGGTGCTGCTCGTTCACGGCGGCGCGGATCGGCGCACGCCGCTCGATCAGTTCAAGAGCATGAAGACGGCGCTCGAAAAATCGCACAAGCGCGTGAAGACGATCCTCAAGAAGAATGAGGAGCACGGCTTCTACAACGAGGCGAACGTCGCGGAGTATTACGAGGAGATGGTGAAGTTTCTGGACGAGCACATGAAGGATGCGAGCTGACGCTGCTCGTCATCCCGACCGTCCTTCCGTCATCCCGACGCAAGTCGGGATCGCCAGTTGGCATCGTGCCGGATGAGGTCCCGGCTTTCGCCGGGACGACCGCTGTTGCGTCATCCCGACGGAAGTCGGGATCGCCGGTTGGTAGCGTGCCGGATGAGGTCCCGGCTTTCGCCGGGACGACAGGAGGTGGCGGTCAGGTCATCGGACCGAATCTTTGCACCAGCGCGTCCTTGCATCCCGCATCGCTGGTCGGAACCGCGCCGGCCGTGAAGCCCGAGGGCGCCGAGCCGGACCACTCCGAAAGATCGCCGCCGAAATCGAAGCGGTAGCCGCGAGTGTCGATGCCGCCGCCGGCGCTGACCGCCTTGAGCAGCAGCGAGCGCACGCCGCCGACGATGTCGATGCTCAGCGTCAGGGTGTGATCGTCCAGGAGGCTCCAGCGACCGCCGATCAGCATTGCGCCGTTCGGATCGCTGCTGCTCGTCGTATCGAAGTCCTCATCGCCGCGGTAGCGCACGCAAACATCGATGTCGCCCGAGCGCGCACCGGCCGCGCCGCTTACGAACAACACAGCTGCACCCTGCTCGCCCGGCTTGTTCATGCTGACGCCGAACGAGGTATTCGCGAGCGCCGCGAATGCCGTCGCGGCTTCGGCCGGAATCGTCACGCTGGCGCTGATCGAGTTGGACATCGGGTCGAAGTCGAAATTCGAGGCAGCGAGCGCGCTCACATCGATATTGTCGCCGCCGAGCGCGGTGAGATCGGAGCCGAGCCCGTCGCCTTGAGCGAGCTGATTTTCGATCCATGCCTTGAGGTCGGTCACCTCGGGATCCTTGGGATTCGCAAACACGCGCTCGGCCATGACGGCCTGCGCGCGCAGAATCGCTGCCAGCTGCTGCGGCGACGCCGAGCCTTGCAAGGCTTCGATCATCTTGTCGTTCAAGCCGACGAGATCGGCGGTGGACTCGAACAGGCTCGCGAGCGAGGTCGAATTCGGCAGCACGTAGCTCGACGGGGCCACCTGCCCCGCATTCATGGCCGCATAAACTGCAAGGCGCGCCACCTCGGCGAGCTTTGCCGCATCGGAGAACACTTCGCCGATCGAGCCGAAGTTACCTTGGCCGACGCCTTCGACGAGCCCTGCCGACATCGCGGTATACGCCTGGGCCCAGCCCGCATCCTGCACGTCCGTAAACGTCGCCGGATATGCCTGCTTGCCGGCTTCGCCGACCATTTGCGAAATGATGGCGGCGACCTGCGCGCGCGTGATCGCGAGCTGCTCGCTCGGATCGTCATGCAGCGATCCGCCCGACTCGAAGATGCCCGCGTCCATGAGCGCCTGGAGCTTCGCCTGGATCGCCGCGTCGGTCGCATCGTCCGCAACCATGCTGGTCCCCGGCGTCACGAGGCGCAGATCGTCGCGATCCAGATCGCTCGAACGCAGGCTGAGAACACCTTCGAACGGCAGCTTCGTGATCGTGTCGTAGCCGCCCGTCACGCGAATGACCACCTCCTCATTCGCGCCCACATTGCCGCGCAGGCAGTACTGCGCGAGCGCGCTCGTCGCGCAATAGTCGGTTCCGGTGTGATGGTTGTACGAGAAGTAGCCTTCGTTGTCCGTGATCGCGCGCGGCTCGAAGGCATCGAGCTTGAAGTTCTCGTTCAGATCGACGTACACCGTCGAGCCGGCGAGATAGCCGTCGACGGCGCGCGCGTAAAACGTGCGGCTCGAGGCCTGAGGACTCTTGTCGCCGACGTCCTGCGTGCCGCTGCCGCCGCCTCCGCAGGCCGCAAGTCCCAGCATGCTGCTGGCGAGCGCACCCGCCACGATCTTGTTGCGAATCGTCATGTTGCTCATCTCCGTTTCTTTTCTTGTCAGTAGCTCATCTCGAAGCCGAGATTGAATGCGAGCGTTCTCGGGTAGGAGCTGCCGTCGATTTCGGTCGATTCGAGCGCACAGGCCACATCGAAGTGCACGGCGCCGAAGAACGTGAAGCCCACGGACGCGGCGCTCAGCTCGCTGCCCGCGAGGTTCTTGCGATAGCCGAGCCGTACGTCCGGCAGCCAGTTCGTCTGCGTCTTGTAGCCGAGCGCGACATTGAGGTTCTGGTTGAGATCGCCGACCGGATCGTGCACGTCGTTCAGATCGACGGCCGCCGACAGCACGCCGGCGCCGCCGGCGAAGAACAGCGCGCCTTCGAGCGTCGCGAGCCGTTCGAGCGTCCAGGTCTCATTCAGCGCAATCCGATCGCGAAAGAACGCGGCGGTGTAGCAGTTGTATTGGGCGCTGCCGCTCTGGGCATTGCAGTTCGCGCCGATCTCGCCGTACTCGAAGTCCGGCTCGGTGAGGTTCGCGAGCGTCAGGCCGACGCGGTAGTTCGCGCCGTTGAAGATCGCGCCGACATCGAGCGTGACGTTGCTCGAGTCGTGCTCGTTGACGTCGTAGTTGTCCTCCAGCACGTCTTCGACATCCTGATCGTCCTCGACGGATTCGAGCGCGACGACCTGCTTGCTGAGCGTCGCCTGCAGATAGCGCAGCTTCCCGCCGACGATCAGCTGTCCCGCCGCAGGCTTCCACACCGCACGACTGAAGCCGAGCGCGAGCTCGTTGATCTGTGCCGCCTTGATGTACGCCGCGGAGGCCGTCTCGATCTCCTCGGCGACGGGGTTGTAGGTCAGCGGCGAATCGAGAAAGCCGAGCCGCGCCTGCGCGCTCAGATTCGCATCGACCGTGAAGACGCCGAGCCCGCTGCGATACAGGATCGGGAACAGCGGCACTTGCACGCCGCCCTGCACCTTCAGGTAACCGTCTCTGCTGAGCGGCCCGAGAATGCCGTTGAAGCGCTCGACGAGCGCGTTGCCTTCGGCGAGCGAGATATCGTCGCGATCCAGTTGATCGATCAAGTCGTCGATCTCATCGGCAAAGTTGTCGACGGGACCGACCTCCATGCCGACGCCGATCGAGCTCAGGATGCCCATGCGGAACGTCGCATCAGGCGCGATCGCGAATTCGGCGCCTGCGGGGTTGCGCGTCGCGTAGAGCGATGTCCACGCGCCGGATGCGCCGCCGTCGGTGAGATTGGGCCCCGCGTCGAAAAATCCTGGCGCCGCGAACGACGCGCAAGAGAACAGCGCCGCGCCAACGGCGGCTGCGATGACAGAACGCTTCACTGAAAACCTCCACTGTGACCCGCCGGGACCCGGCGTTTCGCTCGGCATGCGAGGCTGCCAATCCATGTTTTCGAGTGGCGTGCTTCGAGCCGGCACTTGCTAAGAGCGCGGCGATGCTTGCATCTGCCTTACGCAGCGACAACGAACTTGTAGGAAATTCTTGACCGCGATCACGATGATGATCGCGACTGGTATTTTTCTAGCAGCGCGGCTCAGGGAAAGCCCGCAAGCCCCGCGCAGGGATGGACGTATGCGCCGCAAGCGACAGCGAAGCGCCTGTGTATCAATTCGCGATGGCCCTTCATGCGTGT
>Ga0164243_10009803_pt1 | contig 13870 bp, 9 predicted proteins | sample OricompcompostOP_FD_108781 | JGI IMG/M metagenome (GOLD analysis project Ga0164243, IMG submission 108781) | Organic Plus compost microbial communities from Emeryville, California, USA - Original compost - Organic plus compost (OP) | ecosystem: Engineered > Solid waste > Mixed feedstock >... | reverse complement strand
GCGAGACACTGGGGCTCAAGGGCCGGCTGCTCTACCCGGAGATCGACGGACAACGCGTCTCGTGGGAGGTGGCGCTGGATCACGTTAGCGGCAGGCTCTCGGAGATCCGCGCGAAGCACGGGCCTGACGCCATCGCCTTCTATCTTTCGGGCCAGCTGCTCACCGAGGACTATTACGTCGCCAATAAGCTGGCCAAGGGCTTCATCGGCACGCCGCACGTCGACACCAACTCGCGGCTGTGCATGTCCTCGTCCGTCGCTGGCCACAAGCGCGCGTTCGGCGCCGACGTCGTGCCGCAGTGCTACGACGATCTGGAGCTCGCCGACCTCATCGTCCTCGTCGGCTCCAACACCGCCTGGTGCCATCCGATCCTCTACCAGCGCATCCAGGTGGCCCGGGCCGAGCGCGGCGTGCGCGTCGTCGTCATCGACCCGCGGCGCACGGCGACCTGCGAGGGGGCCGACCTGCACCTCGCCATCGAGCCAGGCAAGGACTCGCTCCTGTGGAACGGCCTATTGGTGCGGCTCGCCGACCGCGGCCTCATCGACTGGCGCTTCGTCGGCGACCACACCGAGGGTTTCCCGCAGGCGCTCGGGGAAGCGCGCAGCCAAGCGGCGAGCGTTGCTTCCATCGCGCTCGGCACCGGCCTCAACGGCGTCGACATCGAGACCTTCTTCGAGTGGTGGTGCGGCACCGACAAGGTGGTCAGCTGCTACAGCCAGGGCGTCAACCAGTCGGCGCAGGGCACCGACAAGGTCAACGCCATCATCAACTGCCATCTGGCGACCGCCCGCATCGGCAAACCCGGCAGCGGCCCACTGTCGCTCACCGGCCAGCCCAACGCCATGGGCGGACGCGAGGTCGGCGGGCTTGCCAACATGCTCGCCGCGCACATGGGTTTTTCCGAAGCCGAGCGCGACCGCGTTGCGCGCTTCTGGCAGGCGCCGAACCTCATCACCGGCGAGGGCCTCAAGGCCGTAGAGATGTTCGACGCCATTGCCGAGGGCCGCATCAGGGCGCTGTGGGTGATGGGCACCAACCCGGCCGTCAGCCTGCCGCGCGCCGACTTCGTGCGCGAGGCGCTCAGCAAGCTCGAGCTGTTCGTCGTGTCCGAGAACGTCACGCACAACGACACCATCGCGAGGGCCGGCGTGCGCCTTCCCGCCGCCGCCTGGGGCGAGAAGACCGGCACCGTCACCAACTCTGAGCGCCGCATTTCGCGTCAGCGCAGTTTTCTGTCCATGCCGGGCGAAGCGCGCCAGGACTGGGAGATCTTGTGCGAGGTGGCCAAGCGCTTGGGCTACGAGGAGCAGTTCAGCTTTGTCTCATCGGCGGACATATTCCGCGAGCACGCGGCGCTGTCACAGTTCGAGAACGGCGGCGCGCGGCCGTTCGATCTCGGCGGGTTCGCCGACATGGCGGACGACGCCTACGATGCTCTCGAGCCGGTGCAGTGGCCGGTGCCGCTGAAAGGCTCGCACGGCACCGAGCGGCTATTCGCCGATGGGAAGTTCGCGACGCCTTCGGGCTCCGCGCGGTTCGTCGCCGTCAAGACTCCGGAGCTCGCCGCGTCGGTCACCGAAGCTTGGCCGTTCGTGCTCAACACTGGCCGCGTGCGCGACCAGTGGCACACGATGACGCGCACCGGCGTTGTGCCGCGCCTTTCCAGCCACATCGCCGAGCCGTTCATTGAGATGCACCCCCGCGACGCCATCGCGCTCGGGCTCGGGCAGGGCCAGCTCGCCAAGGTCGAGACCCAGCACGGCAAGGCCATCGTGCGTACTCTTATCAGCGAGGGCCAGCAGCGCGGCTCGGTGTTCGCGCCGATCCACTGGTCGGACCAGAACAGCTCGGCGGCGCGCATCTGTGCCCTGGTCCACGCGCACACCGATCCGATCTCGGGACAGCCGGAGGCCAAGGCGACGCCGGCGCGCGTCGAAGCCGTCGCCGCGCGCTATTACGGAGCGATCCTGTCGCGGGCTCCGCTTCCCGTGGACGGCCTCTCTTACTGGTCGCGGGCCGCCATGCCGTTCGGCTTTGCCATGCACGTGGTGCTCAAGGATCCCCCGGCTGACTGGTCGCGGTGGGCCGACACCTTCATGCCCGAAGGCGAGCGGCTGAGCTTCGCCGATCCCTCATCGCAGCTCTATCGCGTCGCAAGCCTCAAGGACGGGCGGCTCGAGGCGGTCGCCTATTTCGCAGCGAGTCCGGACCTGCCATCCCTCGCCTGGCTCAAGTCGGCGTTCGAGCGCACCGACCTCAACGCCGGCGACCGGCGCTCGGTACTGGCGGGGCGGCCGATCGAAGCCGGCGCGGATGAGGGCGACATCATCTGCGTCTGCTTCCAGGTGGGCTCCAAGCGCATCAAGCAAGCGGTACGGGACGGCTGCCGTACGGCCGAGGACATCGGCTGCAAACTGAGCGCCGGCACCAACTGCGGCTCGTGCGTGCCGGAGCTACGCCGGATCATCGCCGCCGAAGCGGCCCCGTCGCTCGACGCAGCGGAGTGAAATCAATGATGCAAGTTCCGCCAATCGACACGCGCCCGGCGCGGCTCGCGCCCATGCCCTCGCTTCCGGTCTTCTTCTCGCTCAACGGCCGCCGCGCCATTGTCGCAGGGAATGGCGACGCGGCGCTGTGGAAAGCCGAGATGCTGGCGGCAGCCGGCGCTCACGTCGAGGTCTACGCCGAGGACGCTGGCGACGACCTCTCAACGCTTGGCGCCGGACCGCCGGCCGGCCGGGTCGACATCGTCGCGCGCAGCTGGCAGGCCGACGACCTTCAAGGTGCGGCTATTGCTATCGGCGCGCTCGAGGACGATGAAGCGGAAGCCTTCGCCCAAGCGGCGCGTGCCCATGGCGTGCCAGTCAACATCGTCGACCATCCGCAGCTCTCCGACTTTTCTTTCGGCACCCTCGTCAACCGCGCGCCGGTCACCATCGCCATCGGCACAGATGGCACGGCGCCGGTCTTGGGCCAGGCGATCCGCGCCAAGATCGAAGCCCTATTGCACCCGAGTCTCGGCGCCTGGGCGGAGGCGAGCCGGCGCTTACGCGACAGCGTCAAGGCGCGGCTGCCGATGGGCGGTGCCCGCCGCAGCCTGTGGCAGAGGTTCGCGGCTGCGGCTCTCGCGGCGCGCGCGGCACCCAAGGATGGCGAGGTCGAAGAGCTGTTTGCCGAGATGCCGGCGACAGCGGGTCTCGTGACGCTTGTCGGCGGCGGGCCGGGCGATCCGGAGCTCTTGACACTCAAAGGCATGCGGGCACTGCAGTCAGCCGACGTCATCCTTTATGACCGTCTGGTCGCGCCGGAGATCCTGGAGTTCGCGCGGCGCGAAGCTAAGCGCATGCTCGTCGGCAAATCCGGCGGCGGGCCGCAGTGCAAGCAGGACGAGATCAACGCGCTGATGGTGCAGCTCGCGAAATCAGGCAAGCACGTGGTGCGGCTCAAGGGCGGCGACCCGATGGTGTTCGGCCGCGCCGCGGAGGAGCTCAATGCCTGCCGGGAGCAGGGCATTGCAACGCAGATCGTGCCTGGCATCACGGCCGCGCTCGGCGCCGCGGCGGCGCTGCAGATGCCGCTCACGGACCGCGACTGTGCGGACCGCGTGCAATTCGCGACCGGCCATTCGCGCTCTGGTTCAGTGCCGGACCACGACTGGGCGACGCTCGTCGACCCTGCGGTGACGACCGTATTCTACATGGCCGCGCACAAGTTCGGCGAGATCATGCCGCGGCTCCTCTCTGCGGGGCTCGATCCTGACACCGGAGCGGTTGCGGTCGTCGCTGCGACGACACCGCGGCAGCAATTCGTGAAGTGCCGCGCCGGCGATCTGCCGGAGCGGCTCAGCGAATGCGAGAAGGGCCAGCCGTGCCTCATTATGATCGGCGGCACCGCGGCGCGCGCACCGCAGCAGGGCAGCGAGAACGCGGGCGTTAACATCAGCGTTAGCATTACCGGTTGATGATTCTGTCACACCCGCTTTCACAACGGCGTTAAGCGGATGAAATTCTCGACGGCAGCGCATATCTTAGTTCCAGGATCACGAAGGGACTTCAGATATGCTCGTTGATACGCTTGCCGCCGTTGTTGGTGCAGTTCTGTCCGGCGCCCTGGCTTATGCCGGCATCTCCCTCGTCCAAGCGCGCGCGGCTGAAGCGAAGGTGGCGGCGAAGCGTCGGGCTTCGCAGCGGCGCCGCTAGCGCCCGGAGCGGATGGCCTTCCCCATATGGACACGGCGGGAGCCTTAGGCCCCCGCCGCTTTTCGCGAACAGCGCTGTCCGCTTAATCGGTATTTTAATCTTAGTTGAAGGTGTGGACCCGGATCTTCCAGGTACCGTCCTTCTGCTTCTCATGCACGGTGACGATTAGACCGTCGACCGCCGGGCGCTCGCCATTTTCGGCCTTAGGACCGCGCGCGCGCCAGCGGCCGGTCTGGAAGGCGAGGTCGCCGGACTCACGCACCTCGATGGTCTCAATCGAATGCTCCGAGTAGCCGCCGTCGAGCAGGCCCTTGAAGAACCCCTGGATGGCCTCAGTGCCTTTTAGCGGCGTCTTGTTCGGCGGCAGCACCTGGGCGTCGCTCGTGTAGAGCTGTGCGATACCTGCCGCATCGCCGCGATTGAAGGCTTCGTCCCACTTGGTGTTGCCGGCTTTGAGCGCCTCCGCAAAACCTTCGGCGAAGCTCGGTGCCGAGAACGCCAATCCGGCGATCAGTGCAGTGGCGAAGGCGCCGCGGCGCAGGGCGGAAAGGGTCGTCGAAGAAAAAGTCATCGATCATCCTGTCGTGGTTGTACGAACGCTCGCACGGGCGCGCGAGCGTGAGGATCCGCGCGGTGCGGATCGTCCGCATATTGCGTGTGCGAAATCGTTTTGCAACCTGCAGGGGCGGCGCTAGTCCGACTTCAATAGACGCACCGGCTTGCGGCGCATGTCGGCCGGCGGCACATCGCTGAACTCGGCATCAAGGGGCTTGCCGGGCTGGGTCGGCGTCGCCCTGCGGCGGGTTTTGAAGGGCCACAGCCAAGGAGAGGCTGCGCCGATGGAGTCGCGATTGACCTCGAGGTAGGCGAGCGTCGCCCGGAGATGCGCAAGGAAATCGTCTCTGGCCACCTCATCGAGGTAGTTTCCCGAGATCTTGAGATTCGTCCAGCGTCCCAACCAAGCACCGGGGAGCAGATCGATCCAGCGGTTCATCGCTTCCGGGTAAAAGGCCTCCTGCGTGACACGCTTTTCCGCGTCGACCATTACCGCGCGTAGGGCTGCAATCACCGCATCGACATCGGCCGACATTTGAAGCCTCCGTTAGGAGGCTCCATTGTCGAACCGATTGCGGCCACCGTCCATCCGTCTACGGTTTACTTCACCTCCGAAAATCCACGGCGGTTCTCGTAAGCCTTGAGGTGGGTGCAGATGACGCGCAGCAGCGGACTTTCCAGCCCAGCGGCCCCTGCGCGCGCCAGGAGATCGCCGATGATGTGGTCAGCCTCGATGCGCGAGCCGTTCTCGATATCGCGAAACATCGAGGCGGTCAGGGGTGAGCCCGCTTCGGTCATCAGGCCGCGCGTGGCCTCAAGCGCCTGCAGGCGCGGCTCGTAGCCGGCTGCGGCGGCGATCCGGCGGCATTCCTCGACCAGGCCCAGCGCGAATTCCTTGCCGCCATGCGCTGCGTTGATCTCGCCTATGGAAGCCCGCATCAGGCAAGTGCTGCCGGCGAGCGACGCCAGCACCACCCACTTCTCCCACATTTCGAGCAGGATCTTGCTCGAGGCACGCGCGGCGAAGCCGCAACCCTCGAAGGCGGCCGTGATGGCGGCGACGCGCTCAGACGCCGAGCCATCGAGCTCGCCGAATGTCACGTGGTTTTTCGTATTGAGGTGGAGGACGGTGCCGACCTCATCAAGCGTCGAGGAAATAACGCATTGGCCGCCCAACACGGCTCCGGCACCGAAGCGGGCCTGCAGCACTGAGAGGTGGCGCATGCCGTTGAGCAGCGGCAGGATCGCGGTCTTGGGGCCCACGGCGTCGGCGAAGCTATCAATGGCCGAGGCGAGATCGTAGGCCTTGCAGCTCAGAAGCACTAGATCGAAGGGCTCTTTCAGATCCTTGCTCAAATCCTGCGCCTGGACCATCGGCGGCGCGCCGAGAGCCACGTCGCCGAGCGGGCTCTTGATGTTGAGGCCGGTCTCGCTCAGCGCCGCGGCGCGCGCGGGGCGCACCAGAAAGGTCACGTCGCGGCCCGCCTCCAGCAGCTTGCCGCCGAAGTAACCGCCGACGGCGCCGGCGCCCACAACCAAAATCCGCATCAATTCATCCCCTTATTCGCGACACCAACTCTGCCGCTCGGTTTAAATGAGTGCCGCTCACCCCAACGGCGCGTTTACTGAAAAGGACACTGCGTACACGCTCCGTTGCATTCCCTGCAATCGGGATAGGCCGGCATAGCGCAACTGTGAAGCGTGCGTTCCCCATTGGCGGGCTACATCGCAGAAGCCACGTTGAGCCCGCTCAAGGCAGCGAAGAGAGAGTCGGAAGGGGCTCTCGCACAGCCCGCATGAGGTGAGAAGTCTTGGATCAGCAGCATCGCCTATATCTTGACGATATTTCGGTCGGTCAGCGCTTTACGACCGGATCCTACGACCTAGACGAAGCGCAGATCGTCGCATACGCGAAGCAATTCGACCCGCAACCGTTCCATACCGACGCGCAAGCAGCCAAGGCGAGCCTGTTCAAGGGACTTGCCGGGAGCGGCTGGCACACTGCGGCCATTACCATGCGGCTCTTAGTCGAAAGTGGCATTCCGCTCGCCGGCGGCATGATCGGTATCGAAGCGAGCCTCCGCTGGCCGCGGCCGACACGACCGGGCGACACCCTGACTGTCCATGGCGAAGTGATTGAGGTCGCGCCCTCGCAGTCGCGGCCAGACCGAGGCTGGGTGACAATCCGGGCGGAGACGCGCAATCAGAACGATGAGGTGGTGCAGATCTTCACCGCCAAGCTCATGGTGCCGCGGTGGCAGGGGGCATAATCCCGTTGACGTGAGGGACGCCTATTTTCGCGGGGCGCTCGTGAGCAGGGCGCGGAGCATCGGCACCAAGCGCGTCGCCGGGCCGCCATGCTTGACACACTGCAGATTGATGCGGGCGCCCTCGAACAGCAGGAAGATTTCGTCCGCTAGAACCTCTGGCTTGGCGTACCGGGCGGCACGCAGCAGGCGGACAAGATGGTCGCGCTTGCTCGCCTTGTAAGCCTGGATGATAGCGCGGCCCTCGTGTTCGGCCGGCAGCTCGACGGCGGCGTTGGCGAGAGCACAGCCCCGCTCATCCATGCTGTTCACGATCATTTCAACGTGATCGAGCCAACCCGCGAGCTGCTTGTCCGGATCGTCCGGATGCCGCTTTGCCAAGTCCTCCCAAACGCCTGTCATCTCATTTGCAATACCGCGCAAATACTCCGCAATGACATGGTCCTTCGTCTTGAAGTGCCGGTAAAACGTCATTTTGTTAGTTTCCGCGGCCTCGACAATTGCATCTACACTGACGGCATTTATGCCGTGCCGGTAAAAGAGCGAGCGCACAGCCGCGATGATCCGCTCACGCGGTGGAGGCCGTTCATTCTTCAAATCGGAGCGCGAAGTAATCAGTTGTAGCCCTATTGCTAAATGGAGGTGCGGCGGCTAAGTAACCTGCCCAATAGGTGGTGTTACTGGTCAGTATCGTCTACCATGAGTCCGTCAGTTTGACCTACCCTGCTTTCTCGCAACGCAACATGGCCGTATGAATTGCGATGGATGAAAAGCTACTGGCCGGTTTCGAGGTAACGCCAATTTCAATGTCTCCGGAGACCCCAATGCCATTCGGAAAGTTGGGTCGCGTCATTGCCGTTCTTTCGGTCTTGGCACTGCCACTTGCCGCTTGCGACGACGGCAAATCAAACGCGCAGACCGCGGCGGCACCGCCGCCGGCCCCGCAAGTGACCGTTGCCAAGCCCGTTAAAAAGCTTGTCTCCAACTACGACGAATATGTCGGCCGCTTCGTTGCGGTTGATTTTGTCGAGCTGCGCGCACGTGTCTCCGGCTATCTCGACGCCATTCACTTCAAGGATGGCCAGATGGTCAAGAAGGGCGATCCGCTCTTCACGATTGATCCGCGCACGTTCATCGCCGCCCGCGATCAGGCGCGCGCTGCACTGGCTCAGGCGGAAGCCAATCTCGCCTTTGCAGACGCCGACCTGAAGCGTGCCGAGAAGCTCGTCGAGGGCACGACGATCACCCAGCAGCAGCGCGACCAGCGCATCCAGGCGAAGCGCGTCGCGGAAGCTGCCGTTTCGAACGCCAAAGCCGCCCTGCAGCAGGCTGAGCTCGATCTCGAGTTCACGGAGATCAAGGCGCCCGTGTCCGGCCGCATTGGCGACCGGCGGATCGCGGTTGGCAATCTCGTCACGGGCGGAACGACCGGTAATACGACCTTGCTGGCGACCATTGCATCGACCGACCCGATCCGCTTCGAGTTCACCTTCGACGAAGCGTCGTACTTGCGATATCTACGCGAGGGAAAGCGCGCCGATCCCAAGAACTCGGAGCTCAAGTTTCCGGTCAAGCTGAAGCTGATCGACGAGCCTGAGTTCAACCACGAAGGTACGATGAACTTCGTCGACAACGTCATCGACGGCGCATCGGGTACCATCCGGGGACGAGCTGAGATTGCAAATCCGGACGGCCAGTTCACGCCCGGCATGTTCGCCCGCGCTCAGCTCTCGCCTACCGGTCCCGCCGAAGCACTGCTGGTGCCGGATGCCGCGATCGGCACCGAGCAGGTGCGCAAATTCGTGATGGTGGTCGACGAGAATAACGTCGCCAATCCGAAATACGTGACCCTTGGAAATATCGTCGACAATCTGCGAGTGGTTACCGGCTTGTCGCCGGACGACCGCGTGGTCGTGAATGGGCTGATGCGCGTGCGGCCCGGCACTAAAGTAGCTCCGCAGCCGGAAGCCGAAGCCTCTGCTGCCGCGCAAGCGACGACCGTGAACTGATAGGCCCCGCCATGCGGCTCTCGCACTTCTTCATCGAACGGCCGATCTTCGCATCGGTTGTTTCGATTGTATTCATCATCCTGGGCGCTGTTTCCGTCGGACGTTTGCCGATCGCGCAGTACCCCGAGATCGCGCCGCCCCAGATCACGGTCACGGGGCAATATCCCGGCGCCAGCGCCGAGGTCGTGGCCTCGACGGTCGTGGCTCCGCTCGAGCAGCAGATCAACGGCGTCGAGCACATGCTCTACGTGTCGTCGAATTCGACCGCCGATGGCAAGTTCACGATCTCGGTGACGTTCGACCTCGGGACCAATCTCGACATTGCCCAGGTGCAGGTGCAGAACCGCGTCGCCACGGCGACTCCGCGGCTGCCCACCGATGTCCGTAACATCGGCGTTGTGGTCAACAAGGCCTCGCCCGACCTCATGATGGTCGTCCACCTCTACTCACCGGACGGATCACGGGACGGCCTCTTCATTTCCAACTACGCCACCGTCAGCATCACCGACGTCCTGAGCCGCATCGAGGGCGTCGGCTCCGTCACCGTGTTCGGCAGCCGCGACTACTCGATGCGCGTGTGGCTGGATCCCGACCGCATGCAGGCCCTCCAGCTCACCTCCGGCGACGTAGTGTCCGCGTTGCAGCGGCAGAACGTGCAGGTTGCCGCGGGCGTGCTCAACCAGCCGCCGGTGGAGCAGCCTCAGGCCTTCCAGGTCGCCGTGCAGACGCTCGGCCGGCTTGCCGATCCGAAGGCCTTCGGCGAGATCGTCGTAAAGCAGAGCCAGTCCTCGGTGGTGCGGCTTCAAGACGTTGCCCGTGTCGAGCTCGCGGCGCTCGACTACGGCGTCAACTCGTACCTGGATAAGGACCAGGCGATCGGGCTGGGCATTTTCCAGCGGCCCGGCTCGAACGCGCTCGATACCTCGAAAGAGGTCATCGCGGCGATGAACGAAATGTCGGAGAGCTTCCCGCCGGGCTTGAAGCACACCATCATCTATAACCCGACCGAGTTCATCCAGCAGTCGGTCGACGCCGTCGTTCACACCATCCTCGAGGCGGTGGTGCTCGTCGTGCTCGTCGTCATCCTGTTCCTGCAGACGTGGCGGGCGGCTATCATCCCGATCGTCGCGATCCCGATATCGCTAATCGGCACGTTCTTCTTCATGGACCTGTTCGGCTTCTCGCTGAACAACCTGTCGCTGTTCGGTCTCGTGCTCGCCATCGGCATCGTGGTCGACGACGCCATCGTCGTGGTGGAGAATGTCGAGCGCAACATCGCTGACGGCATGTCGCCGCGGGAAGCCTCGCACAAGACCATGGACGAGGTCGGCTCGGCGCTGGTCGCCATCGCGCTGGTGCTCTCGGCTGTGTTCGTGCCGTCGGCATTCATCACCGGCATTTCCGGCCAGTTTTACCAGCAGTTCGCGCTGACCATCGCCGGCGCCACCGTGATTTCGCTCGTCGTGTCGCTGACGCTGTCTCCGGCGCTCTGCGCGATTCTGTTGAAGCCGCATGAACACGGCCGCCGGCCGAAGTTCTGGATGTGGCCCGTGCATGCCTTCTTCCGAGTGTTCAACTGGAGCTTCGACAAGATGTCGTCGGGGTACTCCTGGATGGTCGGGCGCATCGTCCGCGCCTCGCTCGTCATGCTCGTGCTCTACGCCGGCATCATCGCCTTCGGCCTCAACGAGTTCCGCAAGACGCCGGTCGGCTTCATCCCGCAGATCGACGGCGGCTATCTCATCACGGTGACTCAGCTGCCACCGGCGGCTTCTCTGGCGCGCACCGACTACGTCAACCGCAAGGTCGCGGAGCTCGCGCTCGAGGTCCCCGGCGTCGCCCACGCGGTCAACATCGTCGGCTTCTCGGGCGCGACGCGCACCAACGCCTCCAACGCGGGGGCGGTGTTCGTGACGCTTGAGCCGTTTGAGGAGCGCGCCAAGGATCCGGCAAAGTCCGCCATGGCGATCCGATCCGCGCTCTTGCAGAAGTTCTCGCAGATCCAGGAGGCGCAGATCCTGGTGGTGCCGCCGCCGTCGGTACGCGGCATCGGCAGCTCCGGCGGTTTCCGCATGATGATCCAGGACCGCGGCGGCAACGGCTCGGCGGCGCTGCAGCAGGCCGTCGGCGCCATGATGGGCAAGGCGGCGCAGACGCCGGGCGTCCAGCAGGTGTTCTCGCTGTTCGAGAACGCGACGCCGCAGCTCTACCTCGACATCGACCGGACCAAGGCGCAGATGCTGAACGTCAACGTCGCCGACGTTTTCAGCGCCCTCCAGACCTATCTTGGATCCACCTACGTCAACGACTTCAACCTGTTGGGTCGCACGTTCCGCGTCACCGCGCAGGCAGACAGCTCGTTCCGGCTCACGAACGAGGACGTGCTTAAGATCCGAGTACGCAATTCCACCGGCGATACAGTGCCTCTCGGCTCCTTCACGACGGTGCAGGACATTTCGGGCCCCTCGCGCGTGCCGCGCTACAATTTGTTCCCGGCTGCCGAACTCGACGGCGCACCCGCGCCCGGCTTTTCACAGGGCCAGGCGCTCGACATCATGGAGAAAATGGCCGCCGAGACGCTGCCGCCGGGCTTCAGCTATGAGTGGACCGAAATCGCCTTCCAGCAAAAGCGGGCGGGCGATACCGCGACGTTCGCGTTCGCGCTCGGCGTCGTCTTCGTGTTCCTGGTGCTCGCCGCCCAGTACGAGAGCCTGACGCTGCCGCTGGCCGTCATCCTCATCGTGCCGATGAGTCTCATCGCCTCGATCACCGGCGTCGTCATGCGTGGGCAAGACAACAACATCCTGACGCAGGTCGGCTTCATCGTGCTGATCGGCCTTGCTGCCAAGAACGCCATTCTGATCGTGGAGTTCGCGGCCCAGCTTGAGCGCGACGGCCATGACCGGTTCGCGGCGGCAAAAGAAGCGGCGCGTCTCAGAATGCGACCCATTCTGATGACGTCGCTCGCCTTCATTCTGGGCGTCGTGCCGCTGGTGTGGGCTACGGGCGCGGGTGCCGAGTTGCGCCAGGCGCTCGGTACCGCGGTGTTCGCCGGCATGATCGGCGTCACCGGGTTCGGTCTCATCTTCACGCCGGTGTTCTACGTCGTGTGCCGCAAGCTTGCGATCATGTTCTCGCGGCGCCGTCCCGCAGGCGGAGAGCAGCCCGCCGCGGCCGAGTAGCGGCGAGACAACGAGCAACGACAAGCGGCGGCGCCCCATGCGGGCGCCGTTCGCGTTTCTGTGGCCAGGATCGAAATGGAATGAGGTCGAGGAGGAAGGGAGGCCGGCGCCAACTTGGCTCCCCCGGCGCCAGCCTCCCGGCAGTGTAGACTGCCCGGCCTCCTTGCTCAGGATTGCGCGTAATTGTCGCAATATCAAGAGACTACGTCGGAGTCTTGAATCAATAAAGCTGATGACAGCACACAGAATACAGCGGGTTAACCGTGGCTGCAGTCCCTTTCACCAACTGAGTTCGGGCCGCGCGATCATCAGCCAGAAGATCCCGAGCACGGCGGCAAAGGCCGGGAAGCCGAACGCGAACCATGTGCGGAACAGGCTGTGATAGCGCGGCGGCAGGGGCTTACCGGACTGGACAGCGGCCTCGGCCAGCTTGCGCATTTCCATCTGCATCCAAACGACCGGCAGCCAGAACGCCCCGGTGATGACGTAGAGGATCAGCGAGGCGACGATCCAGCCCTCCAGCAGCGAATATCCGACGTGCCAGGCAAGAGCCACACCGGTGATCGGCTGAGCGATGACTGCCGTCGCCGTGAACATGAAGTCGGCGATGACGACTATGCGCGCCACCTCGGCAATTGTCGCGGCCTTGCCGGTCATGTGCGCGAGCAGCATGAAGAACGCGATGCCGGCGCCGGTACCCAGCAGCACGGCGGCGCCGATCAGGTGCAGGAACTTGAGGGCGAAGTAGAGAAGGTCCATCAGCGCTCATCCAGAACCGCGAGCGCCACGAGGTGCAGCACGAAAATGGGCAGGATTTTCATCAGCGGCCCCAGCGGCTCGTTCCACAGCTCGGGTAGCAGTATCCAGCCGACGATCAGATAGAAGGCGCTAAGGGCGAGCGCCGCCCAAAGTCCACGGCGAGCGGCGGGGCGCCAAGCGATCGCGAGGCCCACGAGAATGTCGGCGATGGCGCCGGCGACGACGCCCGGGCCCGACACCGCCCCGGCGCCGGCGCGGCGCATCAGGTCGACGCCGCTATCGAAGCCGGTGGTGAGTGAGATGACGCCGGTGCCGATCCAGAAGAACGGCAGAATGAGAAAAATCGCGGATTTGAGAAAATAGAGCTGCGCGAACCAACGCTCCTGCACGGTCGCGGGCTCGGCCTCGAGCGCCGCAGCAAGCGGCGTCGGCGTGATGCCAGTTGCCTCGATCCAAGCGCGCGGATTGCCGATGGCCCCGCGGACGATCTCGCGCCTTGCCGTCGAGCGCATCGGCGGTCGCCATCCGAGCAACCCGGCGAAATCTCCCAGGCGATAGAGCAGGCCGGCTAGGACATTCGGGAGCTTGAACACCCGCGCCCGCGGCCAGCCGAGCCAGCGGCGATAGTGCGCCACCACCTCCGCCATCGACAGCCGCTCGGGCCCGGCGAGATCGAGCTCGACGCGGGCGCGGGCCTTTGGATCGAGAAAAGCCGATACGGTCTCGACAACGTCCTCGAGTTGCACGACCGCCAATTCGCCGGTGTCCGGCATCAGCGGCAGGACAGGCAGCGCCGCGAACCCGCGGAACATGGCGCTTGCCCCGAACACCGGACGGCCCAAGACCACCGACGGGCGCAGGATCACCCAGTCGAGGTCGCGCGAGGTCAGCGCCTT
>Ga0164243_10009802_pt1 | contig 13871 bp, 10 predicted proteins | sample OricompcompostOP_FD_108781 | JGI IMG/M metagenome (GOLD analysis project Ga0164243, IMG submission 108781) | Organic Plus compost microbial communities from Emeryville, California, USA - Original compost - Organic plus compost (OP) | ecosystem: Engineered > Solid waste > Mixed feedstock >... | reverse complement strand
GGGGGTCTGGTCGTGTTGGGCCTCCTCGCCCAGGTCGGCCATGATGTCGCCGGGGATGCCGTAGATCTCGTCGATTCTGGCGCCCATGCAGGACGGGGGCGTGCGCCGTCCGGCCTCGACGTGGCGGTAGAAGTCCGTGGAGTATCCGAGCATGTCGGCCAGCTCGTCCTGGCGCCATCGCTTGGTCTGTCGCAGCTTTTTCAGGCGGGCGCCGAATCGTTTTCTGGAAGCGGTCGGTCGATTCATCCTCCGTGTCCAATCTGCGAAGGTGAGCGGACCCTAAAACAACAGGTCCGGTGGGGCGGAACCGGGGAATCCGGCCCGCTTGAACGCGTTCCCAGCCTATGCGGATCATGGCAGGCTTTTCGGCGAACGGAGCCAAGAAAAGGTGATTGAAATGCGCACACAATTGGATGGCCATCGGGTGGCCACAGATTGGAAAGCGGGCGGGCAGCGGATTCCGGAGCCGTTCGTGCTCGTCGGGTACACCGGGCCGCACGTGGTGAACGATCACGGCGCCGCGCCGCTGCTCATCGACGCCGAAGGCGTCGTCCTGGCCTCCGGCGCGGTCTACGCCTGGTGCTACGGCGGCTGCTGCGACCTCCCGCGCCGCTGGCCGAGCGTCGACGCCGCCGCCGACTTCCACGGGTCGTACATCATCACCGGCACCTCCGTACGGGAGCCGAAGCGGTGACCCGCGGCTCGACCGTCCACGCGATGGCCGACTGGATCGCCCGGCTCACCGGCGAGACCGCCGGGGTGCTCGCCCTCCCGCCGGACGAACGGCGGGCCGCCCGCCTGCTCCGCGGGCAGGTCGAGGCCGGCCGCCCGGTCCTGGTCATCACCCGCGACACCTGGGAGTACGTCGAGCCCCGGTACGGCCTGCTCCGCCGGTACGCCTACGAGGTCCGCGACATCGCGCCCGGCGGACTCGTCCGCCTGCACAGCACCCTCGGCCGCTTCCAGGCCCAGCCGAAACCCCTCCCGATCCGCGACCTGCTGGAACTGATCCGCCCGGAGGCCGCCACCGCGTACCCGCCCGCCGCCCACGTCCGCCCGGTGGAGGACCGGACCGGACCGGGGAGCGACGCCGATGACCGCTGAACCGCTCGGCACCTACGCGGTCGAGGGCCCGGCCGGTCCGCGCGACGTCGAGCTGATGCCGCGCGGCCTGCTGTACGCCGCCGGCTCCGCCGAACCGGCCGGCGCGCGTATCGGCCTGTTCGGCGCCCCGGACGGCGTCTCGGAGATCCGCGTCGCCTTCGGCCGGTACTTCACCGCCGGTGACCAGCTCTTCCGCCTCGACGACTGGGCGCCGAACCCGGACCAGCCGGGGCCCGAGTACGCGGGCGGGCCGGCACCGTTCCGGCTGGTCGTGTCCTGGTTCGGCGACGCGCCGCGCGGCACCGCGCCGCCGTGCCCGTACGAGATCACCGTCCTGCACCGGGCGCTGCCGGTCACCCCGCCGGCCGGGTTCACCGTGGCCGCCGCCACGGCGCACGGCGAGTTCGGCACGCGGGGGATGGTGGTCATCCGGATCGACGGCGCCGAGCCGTACGACATCGGGGTGCGGTACGGCGAGCGGTTCACGGCCGGCGACGCGCGCTGGCAGGTGGACGGCTGGCTGGTGCCCGATCCGGTGGGCGGCGCGGACACGCCGATGGTGCGGCTGGTCAGGTGCGACCTCTGAGCGGCGGCTGAGGACCGCATCCGTACCCGGCGGCCTGGGGTTCCGCCCGGTGGAGGGTCGTGTCCCGATAGATTTTGATCGGTCGAGTCCGCCCCGGAAGGAGGGCCTTTGCGTCCGTTGCTGGTGTCCCAGACCAATCCGATGGCACTTCGGACGGTCAACGACGCCATCCACGTACCGATGGCGCCGGCCATTCTGCGGGACATCAGGGTCGAGCCCGGGCACTATCCCGGGTTCCTGGTGCCGATGGGGTTCAACTGCGTGGTCACCGCGGTCGCCGGGCCCGGATCGGTGACGTTCGACACCCCGGGGGACCTGGCCACCGTCAAGATCATGGGCGACGCGACGCTGCGCGGCCTGGACGTACGGAACGGGCGCGGCGAGGTGGCGCTGTGGTGCGCGGGCGGCAGCGGGCTGGTCGAGCACTGCACGTTCAGCGCGGCGCGGGCGGCGAGCAGCGTGTACGCCAGCGACGACGCCGCGACCGGGCGGCCCGGGCGGCTGGCGCTGCGCGGCTGCCGGGTGCATCAGGTCGGCGTCGTGTACGAGGACGCGACCGGGGTGATCGAGGACACCGAGATCCGCGACGTACGGCACTGCGGGCTTGCCATGGAGCGCAGCACGGTGGAGATGCGCCGGTGCCGGATCCAGCAGACCGGGCAGGACGGGCTGCGCGTCCTGGCCGGGTCGCGGCTCACGCTGGCGCAGACGCACATCAGCGACACGACGGAGAACGGGCTGCTGCAGGGCGACTCGGAGACGACGATCTCCGACGTACGGATCGAGCGGGCCGAGGCCGGGGTGCACTACGGGCGCGGGCCGATCATGGCGCGGAACCTGACCGTGGAGGACGCGGCGACCATCGCGGTGTACTGCGACGAGGACGCGGTGGGGACGTTCGCGAACACCGCGGTACGGCGGGCCGGCAAGGTCGGCGTGTACGCCGGGACCGAGCGGGGCGTGACGTTCACCGGCGGGATCGTGGAGTCCTGCGGCAGCCCGGAGGAGCCGGCCGCCGGCGTGTACACGCACAAGGGCGCGCGGCTGACGCTGGAGGGCACGACGATCCGGGCCAACACGGCCGGCGGCGTGGTGCTGTCGCCGGGCCTGGGCGGGCTGACCGCGCGGTCGTGCGTGATCACCGGCAACCGGCTCGGCGTGGTCAACCCGGAGCTGCCCGGGGTGGTGCTGGAGAACAACACGGTGCACGACAACCCGGGCGGTGACCAGGTGGAGAGCTCCCAGGCGTAGTCAGTTCGACGTGGGCTCGGTCAGCGGCAGCGTGCGCTCCTCGTGGTCCAGCTCGTTCTGCAGGATCCGCAGGCTGGTGTCCGGGAGCCGCCCGGAGTGGCGCCAGCGCAGGTACTCGTCGTGCTGGGCGTTGATGACCGCGCGGCGGGCGGCCGCGGCGGCCTGGTACTCCGCGGAGCGCAGCGTGCCGGGGTTGTCCTCCAGGTAGGCGAGGCGGTCGCGGTAGCGGCGCTGCCGGGACTGCAGGCTGCGGCGGATGTCGGCGGCCACCTCCTCGGTCAGCTCGTCGGAGGTGACCAGCTGGTCCAGGCGGGTCAGGGCGGCGGTGACCGCGGCGTCGCGGGCCTCGTTGCGGAGTTTCGCCTCGTCGTGGACGTCGGCGCGCAGGCCGAGGCGGCGGAGCAGCGGGCCGAACGTCAGCCCGTGGCCGACCAGCGTGACCAGGACGAGCAGGTACGCGTTGAACAGCAGCAGGCTGCGGGCGGGGAACGCCTCGCCCGAACCGGTGGTCAGCGGGATCGCGAACGCGGCGGCCAGCGTGATGACGCCGCGGGTGCCGGCCCAGGTCATCGCGGTGATCTCGCGCCCGGACAGCGCCCGGTCCGTCGGCTCGGCGCCGTTCGCCCGCATGCCGCCCAGCCGCGCGTGCAGCTGGCGCGGTACGTGCTGGGTGGCGAGCAGCCACAGCGGCCGTACGAGGAGGGCGGCGGCGAGCGTGATGGCCGCGCTGGTGAGGACGGTGCGGATCGAGTAGTCGCCGAGCCCGCGCAGCACCGTCGGCAGCTGCTGGCCGATGAGCAGGAAGACGAACCCTTCGAGCAGCATGTTGACGAGCTGCCACACCGCGCCGACCTGGAGCCGGCTCGCCCCGCTCTGCAGCCGCGGGTTCTGGTGGCCGACGATCAGCCCGGCGATGACCACCGCCAGCACCCCGGACACGTGCAGTTCCTCGCCGAGGGTGTACGCGGCGAACGGCGTCACCAGCGACACCGCGTTGACCGACAGCGCGTCCGGCAGGAACCGGCGGGCCAGGTGCACCAGGCCGGCGATCACCGCGCCGACCAGCAGCCCGCCCACCGCGGCCAGCGCGAACTCCCCGATGGCCAGCCCGAAGGAGAACCCGCCGCCGACCGCCGCGACGATCGCGACCTTGTACGTGGTCAGCGCGGTGGCGTCGTTGAGCAGGCCCTCGCCCTCGATCAGCGTCGACAGGTTGGCCGGCAGCCCGGCCCGGCGGCCGACGGCGAGCGCGGCCACCGGGTCCGGCGGCGCGATGGCCGCGCCCAGCGCCACCGCGGCGGCGAACGGGATGACCGGCACCAGCCAGGCCAGCAGCCCGCCCACCGTGAACGCGGTGACCAGCACGAGCAGCACCGACAGGCTCATCACCGAGCGCATCCGCCCGCGGATCGCCTGCAGGCTGGAGCTGAGCGCCGCGTGGTACAGCAGCGGCGGCAGCACGATGTTCAGCACGATGTCGGGGTCGAGGCGGAGGTTCGGGCCGGGGAGGACGGCGTACACGAGACCGGCGAGCGTCAGCAGCACGGCGTCCGGGAGCCCGGCCTTGTCGCTGGCCCGCCGGACCACCAGCACGACGACGATCATGGCGAGCACGAACACGATCTCGGTAACCACAAACCTCCCCAATCCCGCCCATATCGTCCCGCGGACCACCCTAGGGTCCGCGGGACGTCCGGCGGGACGGTCAGTCCGCGGCGGGTTCCGGCGTGGCGGCTGCGACCTCCTCCGTACGGGCCCCCTCCGGGGCGTAGTAGCGGCCGCGGGTGGCCAGGGCCACGATCGGGGTCACCACGAAGGACAGGACGCCCGACACGAACGGCGCCAGGGTGATGCCGAGCGGCCCGGCCAGGCCGAACGACATCGGGACCGCCACGACCAGCGCGATGCCGACCGCGATCAGCCCGACCGGGTTGTACCGGCGCAGCTCGTGCCGCTCGTACGGGGAGTCGTCGGGGACCAGCTTCAGCCAGCGCTTGATCACGAACATGTCCGCGACCACCGCCATCACCCACGCGATGATGAACACCGCCTCGAACGTGAGGACCTGGTTCAGCCGGGAGTAGATGTCGCCGAACATCAGCGCGGTGCCGAGCGCGGTCGTGAGCACCACCCACCAGTGCCGGCCCGGGGAGAACCGGAAGATGCGGGTGAACAGCGTGCTGTAGATGATCGACCCGGAGTAGATGTTCGTGACGTTGATCCGGATCTGCGTGATGATCACGAACAGCACGCCCCACGCGCCCATGATCTGCGGCAGGTACGCGCCGGGGTCGCTGACGCCGAACCGCAGCGTCAGCCAGCCGCCGAGGATCCCGCAGCCCACGAAGGTGAGGATCTGGGAGAAGAAGCCGACGATCAGCGCCCCGGACGTGCGCCGCTGCGGCGGGATGAACCGGCCCATGTCCGCGGAGATCGTCACCTGCGACAGCACGGCCAGCGCGGCGGCCAGCACCTGGAGCAGCGCCGGTCCGGCCTCGGGGGTGGCGGTGTGCGCGGGCACGTAGGACCAGAAGTCCACCGTACGGCCGGTGTGTGCCGCCTCCACGATGGTGATCACCAGGAACACCGCGTAGATCGGCAGCGTGACCCACATCAAGACGTTCATCAGCCGCATGCCGTACCAGGTCAGCGGGATGATCACCACGCCGGTGAAGACGTAGATGGCCGCCTTGGGAATCGACGGCCACTGCGTGTGGATCGCGTTGGCCATGATCGAGCCCTCGAAGGCGAAGAACATCAGGAACGTCAGCGTGTAGATCAGCGACGTGACCGCCGAGCCGTAGTACCCGAAGCCGGACGAGCGGCTCATCAGGTCCGCGCCGAGGCCGGTCGCCGAGGCCTTCTTCGACCACGCGTACGCCAGGCCACCGATCACCAGGCCGGCGATGACCATGCCGATGACCAGCGTCTTCGTCCCGTACGCGAGCACCAGCGTGCCGCCCCAGGACAGGAAGAACATGGCCGTGGTGATGCCGAACATCACGCCGAACAGCGACACCGTGCTCCACTGCCGGTACGGAAGCGGCACCCGGTCCTGGGCGTAGTCCTCGCGGTTCTCCGCCCAGCCGGACTCCTCGCCGCCCGCCGGACGGGGCGGCTCCGTCACCCCGCTCACCGCTCGGCCCGCCGCGCCGTCGTGGCCGCCGCGTCGACGGCCAGGTCGTCGCCGAGCACCTCGTCGGTGAACACCACGCCGTACACGTCGCGGGCCCGGCCGAAGCTGACGAACCCGGCGAGGACGTCGTCGCGGACGAGCTCCGGCTCCCGTGACAGCGGGTCGCCGTACCCGCCGCCGCCGGACAGCCGGTGGCCGAGCAGCTCACCCCGTACGAGGTCGACGTTGCCGATCTGCGGCGCGGTCCGCTCGGTACCGTCGGCGCCCAGCACGTACGGGACGGACGGTGCCGCGTCGCCGCCGCCCGCGGCCCCGCGTGGCGGGTTCACCTTGCCGTCGGTGACGTAGAACGCGGACATGGCCTCGCCCTTCGGCCCGTACACGCAGATGGTGCCGGGTGCGCCGCGGCGCCGCCCGGCGCCCTCGGAGTCCTGCCGTACCCGCAGCTCGGCGACGCGGATCGGGTACTTCTGCTCGTCCACCTCGACGGAGTCGCGGAACATCAGGCCGTTGGTGACCGAGTTCCCGTACGTGAGCCAGCCGTCCACGTCCTTGGTGGCCGGGCCGCCCTGGGAGCCGAGGAACACCTGGTTGATGAAGTCGGACGGCTCGCCGCGCCGCCGGTCCACCCCGGAGATCACCGCGAAGCCGGGGCCGATGCTGCACGCGCCCTCGGCCTGGCCGTGGCCCTCCCAGTTGTCGGCGAACGTCTTCTGCGTGGTCATCACCAGGCGCTCGCCGACGTTGGTGGTGGCCACCGACGTGGAGTGCGGGAACTTCGGCACGCCGACCACCGAGCCGTCCTTCAGCTTCACGGTGATCCGCCGGAAGCTGCCCGTGTTGCGGGGGATGTCCGGGTCCAGGCCGTTCAGCAGCCCGGTCATCACGTTGTTGATCGCGCAGGTCTCGGACTCGTTCAGCCCGGCGTCCACGCAGTCGATGTTGTCGGTCAGGTCCAGCTCGATGCGCCGGTCGGCCGGCTTCACCGAGATGGTCACCTTGACCGGGATGCCGTCCGGCAGCACCGGGTCCAGCGGGTCGTGGCAGCCGGTGCCGGTGACCGTGCGCTCGTCCAGCTCGGCGATCGCGGCGGACATCTTGCGCTCGGAGTAGTCGAACCACTCCTCGACGAACTCCTTGATCGTCTCGATGCCGTACCGGTCGCACAGCTCCTTCAGCCGCAGCTCACCGATCCGCGCCGCGCCGATCATCGCCAGGTAGTCGCCGTACCACTGGTCCGGTACGCGGATCCGGCGGCGGCACATGCGGATGATGTCGGCGACGTCTCGCCGGTCGCGCTGCACCCGGACGGCCGGGAAGATCAGCGCGCCCTCCTCGTACACGTCCTTCGCGTACGGCATGTACGTGGTGGGCAGCGAGTTGCCGATGTCCGCCTGGTGCGCCTTGGCGGCGGTGGTGAACAGGTGCACGCCGTCGACGATCACCGGGACGAGGATGGTGTGGTCGGCGGCGTGGGTGTTGCCGAGGTAGGGGTCGTTGTGCAGGAACGCGTCGCCGTCGGCGATGTCGTCGTGCAGGTCGCACATCGCCTCGCCGAGCTTCTCCGTGCCGATGACGTGCACCGGCAGGCCCTCGGCGGTGGACAGCAGCCGGTTGTCGCCGGTGATGATGCTGCACGAGAAGTCGCGCGCCATGTTCAGCACCGCCGAGCGGCCCGAGCGCAGCAGCGTGTTCTCCATCTCGCGCACGATGCTGTCCAGCCGGTTCGCGATGACCGCGAGCTGGACCAGGTCCAGGGATGCCACAGTCGCCTCCGCTCAGGTGGTGATCAGGTAGTTGCCGGACGCGGTGACCTCCGCGCGCTGGCCCGGGTAGACGACGACCGTGGTGGTCGGCTCCTGGATGACGGCCGGGCCTTCGACGACGGCGCCGAGCGGGAGCGCGGCGCCGAGGTGGAAGGCGGCGTCCTGCCAGCCGGTCCCGCCGAAGTAGACGGGCGCGGTGTGGTCCACGACGACGTGGTCCGCGCGGCCGTCGCCGTCGACCCGTACGTCGGGCTTGGCGAGGACGGCCTCGGCGCGGGCGGTCCAGGAGACCAGCTCCAGGTACTGGCCGGGCTCGCGTACGCCGAAGACCCGCTCGTGCACCTGGTGGAAGGTCTCCTCAAGCTCCGGGAGGTGCTCGGCGGTGAGCCGGCGGGCGGGCAGCGGTACGGGCAGCTCCCACGCCTGCTGCCGGTAGCGGGCCTCGACGGAGAACTCGATCTTCTCCTCGACGGCCAGGCCGTCGCCCAGCCCGGCCAGGAAGCGGGTGGCCTTGTCGTCCACCTCGGCCAGCGCGGCGTTGGCCGCGGCCGCGTCGAAGGCGGCCGTCTCGGTGTAGCTGACCGCGGAGAACTCGGACACGACGTCGGAGAACAGCGCGCCGCACGCGCTCATCGCCCCGGCCGTACGGGGCAGCAGGACCTGCCTGGTGCCCAGTTCGGCGGCGATGCGGGCGATGTTCATGCCGGCCGCGCCGCCGCCGGCCACGATGGTGACCTCGCGCGGGTCCACGCCCTGCGCGATGGTGGTCTCCCGTACGGCGGTGACGATGTTGTCCGCGGAGATCGTCAGGGCGGCGTGCGCGGCCTCCTCGACCGTCATGCCGAGCCGGCCGCCCAGCTCCTCGTACACCTCGCGGGCCGCGTCGACGTCGATCTTCAGCCGGCCGCCGAGGAAGTTCGCCGGGTCCAGGTAGCCGAGCACCAGGGCGGCGTCGGTGACCGTCGGCTGGGTGCCGCCGAGGCCGTAGCAGGCCGGGCCGGGGGACGAGCCGGCGCTGCGCGGGCCGACGCGCAGCAGGCCGCCGGAGTCGATCCAGGCGATCGAGCCGCCGCCCGCGCCGATGCTCTTCACGTCCACCGCGCGGGTGCCGGTGATCTTGCCGATCCAGCGGCCGCCCAGCCAGGTCTCGTTGGTCTGCTGGATCTGGCCGGCGCGGACCAGGCCCACGTCGAAGGTGGTGCCGCCGGTGTCGGTGACCAGCAGGTCGTGCGCGGCCGCGCCGCCGGGCAGGTCGGTGTCGGCGTAGTGCACGGCGGCGACCGGGGCCATCGACGGGCCGGAGCCGACCGAGTAGATCGGCTTGTCGGCGATCTCCGGCACCCGCCAGGAGCCGCCGTAGGAGGTCGAGATGAACAGGTCGCCGGTGAACCCGGCGGCGCGCAGGTCGTCCTCCAGGTCGCGGAAGAACGTCTGCATCAGCGGTTTCAGGCTGGCGTCCAGGCTGGTCGCCGACGCGCGGCGGTACTCGCGGATCATCGGGTTCAGCTGGTGGGACAGCGTGTACGGCAGGCCGTTCGCGTGGCGGTCGAGGAGTTCGCCCACGCGCAGTTCGTGCGCCGGGTTGGCCACCGACCACAGCAGGCTCACTGCGACGGCCTCCGCGCCCTGCTCGCGCGCCGCGTCGATCGCCTGGCGAACAGACTGTTCGTTCAGCGGACGGTACGGGGTGCCCTCGGCGTCCATCCGCTCGTCGATCTCGAACGTCAGGTGGCGCGGCACGTACGGCTTGCCGTACGGCATCGGGCGGAACGGGTCGGGCTTGCCGCCCTCGCGCAGCAGCAGCACGTCCGGGAAGCCCGCGGTGGTGAACAGCGCGGTGCGGGCGGCGGTGCCCTCGACGACCGCGTTCGTCGACCGCGTCGTGCCGTAGTTGAACCGCGCGGTACGCGAAATGACGTCACGGGTGGAAAGGCCGAGCCGTTCCCCGATCTCGTCAAGCGCCTCGGAGACGGCCGAAAACGCGCGCTCCCGGTTGGTGAGGGCCTTGGCCAGAATCAGTGTGCCGGAGGAATCGGCGACCACCACGTCGGTGAACGTCCCCCCGGTGTCTACGGAAATGGTGTACACGACCCAACCCTTCCTTCGACCAGCGGAGGGGCCACAGTTTGCCCCACCGAATACGCGGAGTGAATTGGTGAATCGAACACACGGGGGCCAATCCGTCGTGCGATCCACGACACATCAGCGAAAATGCGTGACGCTGTGTGCCCGATTCCGCAATCCGGGATTTCCCGCAATTCCGCGCGGATTACCGCGCGCCGCCGGGCCTTGACACCCGCACCGGGCGGGGCAACGCTTCGCGTCATGAAACGTGCCGCGTTACTCAGTGCAGTGGCCGCGCTCACCCTGGCCGTCCCCGCCGCGCCCGCGGTGGCGGCGGGCCCACCGGACGACCAGCCGCTTCCGGGCTACACGATCAGCAACCCGCCGCTGGCGCCGGTCGACGTGCACGGCACCCCGTCCACCGTGACCCAGGGCGTGACCGGGCATGCCGCGTTCGACATCGAGGTGCCGCCGGCCTGGAACGGCAAACTCGTGCTCTGGGCGCACGGGTACCGGGGGCAGGGCAAGACGCTCACCGTCGACCCGCCGTACTACGGGCTGCGGCAGCGGTGGCTGGACCAGGGATACGCCTGGGCCGCGTCCTCCTACTACGACAACGGCTACGACGTGCGCGCGGGCGTCACCGCCACGCGCCACCTGGCCGACTACTTCGCCGGGCACGTCGGCAAGCCGCGGCAGCGGCTGATCGCGGGCGTGTCCATGGGCGGGCACATCATCGGCCGGTCGCTTGAGCAGTACCCGCACTACTACTCCGGGGCGCTGCCGATGTGCGGCGAGCTCGGCGACGACGCGCTGTTCGACGAGATCCTCGACTACAACCTGGTCGCGCAGGCGCTGTCCGGCGTGCACGCGTACCCGGTCCCGGCGGACTACCTGACCGCCGACGTACCGAAGATCGAGTCGGCGCTCGGCATCGGCTCGATCACCCCGACGGCGCCGGACATCACCAACGCGGGCGGCAAGCAGCTCCGCGCCATCTGGGTGAACCGTACGGGCGGCCCGCGGCCCGGTACGGACGCGGCGTTCGCCACCTGGAAGGACTTCCTGTTCGGCCTGGCCCTCCCGACCGGCGGCACCACGCTCGCCGAGGACCCCGGCCAGGTCGCCACCAACGCGCGCACCGTGTACGTCCCGAACACGCCGGTGAACGTCAACAAGATCGTCCAGCGGGTGCCCGTGCGCAACCCCGCCGCGCGGTACTCCCACCGGCTGTCCCAGATCCCGCTGATCTCCGGCAAGCCCCGGGTGCCCGTGCTGTCGCTGCACGGCATCGGCGACGGCTTCGTGCCGTTCTCGATGGAGCAGGTGTACGCGAACGAGGTGCGCCGCAACCACCAGTCCGGCCTGCTCGTGCAGCGCGCCATCCGCGTCGCCCAGCACTGCGAGTTCTCCGACGTGGAGGCCGGCCGGGCCTGGGACGACCTGACCCGGTGGATCCGTACGGGACGCCATCCCGCCGGCGACCCGGTGACCTCGCCGCGGGCCGTGGCGGACAAGCGCTTCGGCTGCCGGTTCAGCGACCCGGCCGCGTACGCCGCGGGCACCGGCACCCGGCGGCTGTTCCCGGCGTGCTGACGTAGTCTTCGCCCCGGAGGCAGGGAAAGGAGTACGGCGTGAACGTAGTGCCTGCGGACCTCCGGGGTGCGGCGCTCGAGCCGGTCACCGCGTCGCCGGGCGCCCTGGCCGGGTTCCTGCGGGGGCTGCCCGGGGTCGACGCCGTCGGGGCCGACGAGCGGGCCGCGCGGCTCTCCGGCCGGTCGATCAAGACGACGGCCAAGGCGTACGCGCTGGACCTGGCCGTCCGTATGGTGGACCTGACGACGCTGGAAGGCGCGGACACGCCCGGGAAGGTGCGGGCGCTCGGCGCCAAGGCCGTGCACCCGGACCCGGCCGACCCGTCCGCGCCGTCGGCCGCCGCGGTCTGCGTGTACTCCGACCGGGTCGCCGACGCCGTCGCGGCCGTACGGGGCAGCGGGGTGAAGGTCGCCTCGGTGGCCACCGCGTTCCCGTCCGGGCGGGCGCCGCTGTCCGCCAAGCTGGACGACACCCGCGCCGCCGTCGAGGCGGGCGCCGACGAGGTCGACATGGTGATCGACCGCGGCGCGTTCCTGGCCGGCGACCTCGGCACCGTGTACGACCAGATCGTCGCGGTGAAGGAGGCCGCCGGCCCGGCGCACCTGAAGGTCATCCTGGAGACCGGCGAGCTGGCCACGTACGACAACGTGCGGCGCGCCTCCTGGCTGGCCATGCTGGCCGGCGCGGACTTCATCAAGACCTCGACCGGCAAGGTGTCCCCGGCCGCCACCCTCCCGGTCACCCTGGTGATGCTGGAGGCCGTCCGCGACTTCCACGCGGCCACGGGCCGGCGCATCGGCGTCAAACCGGCCGGCGGCATCCGTACCGCGAAGGACGCGATCAGGTACCTCGTGCTGGTCAACGAGACGGCCGGGCCCGACTGGCTGACCCCGGACCTCTTCCGGCTCGGCGCCTCCAGCCTGCTCAACGACCTGCTGATGCAACGCCGCAAACTGGCCGACGGCCGCTACTCCGGCCCCGACTACTTCACGGTGGACTGACCATGAGCGACGTCTTCGCCTACGCACCCGCGCCCGAGTCGCGCGACATCGTCGCCATCCGCCCGGCGTACGGCCTGTTCATCGACGGGAAGTGGACCGAGGCGGACGGCGGCGCCGTCTTCAAGTCGATCAACCCGGCCACCGAGGAGGTGCTGGCCGAGGTCGCCGAGGCCGGCGCCGCCGACGTGGACCGGGCGGTGGCCGCCGCCCGGCGCGCGTACGACACGGTGTGGGGCCCGATGCCGGGCCGAGAGCGGGCCAAGTACCTGTACCGGATCGCGCGGATCATCGCCGAGCGGTCCCGCGAGCTGGCCGTGCTGGAGTCGCTGGACAACGGCAAGCCGATCCGCGAGTCCCGCGACGTGGACGTACCGCTGGTCGCGCAGTGGTTCTTCTACTACGCGGGCTGGGCCGACAAGCTCCCGTACGCCGGCTTCGGCCCGGACCCGAGGCCGCTGGGCGTGGCCGGGCAGGTCATCCCGTGGAACTTCCCGCTGCTCATGCTGGCCTGGAAGATCGCGCCCGCGCTGGCCTGCGGCAACAGCGTCGTGCTGAAGCCGGCCGAGACGACGCCGCTGACCGCGCTGCTGTTCGCCGAGATCTGCGCGCAGGCGGAGCTGCCGGACGGCGTGGTCAACATCGTCACCGGCGCGGGCGACACCGGCGCCGCGCTGGTCGCGCACGAGGGCGTCGACAAGGTCGCGTTCACCGGCTCCACCGAGGTCGGCCGGCAGATCGCCCGTACGCTGGCCGGCACCGGCAGGCCGCTGACGCTGGAGCTGGGCGGCAAGGCGGCGAACGTGGTGTTCGACGACGCGCCGCTGGACCAGGCGGTCGAGGGCATCGTCAACGGCATCTTCTTCAACCAGGGCCAGGTGTGCTGCGCCGGGTCGCGGCTGCTCGTCCAGGAGACCGTCGCCGCGGAGCTGCTCGACCGGCTGAAGGCCCGCATGGCGACGCTGCGGCTCGGCGACCCGCTGGACAAGAACACCGACGTCGGGGCGATCAACTCGGCCGCGCAGCTCGCCAAGATCCGCGAGCTGACCGCGGCCGGCGAGCAGGAGGGCGCGGACCGCTGGTCACCGCCGTGCGACCTGCCGGACCGCGGCTTCTGGTTCCCGCCGACCGTGTTCACCGGCGTCAGCCAGGCGCACCGCATCGCGCAGGAGGAGATCTTCGGCCCGGTGCTGTCCGTGCTCACCTTCCGCACCCCGGACGAGGCGGTCGCGAAGGCGAACAACACCCCGTACGGGCTGTCCGCCGGCGTGTGGACGGAGAAGGGCTCGCGCATCCTGTGGATGACCGAGCGGCTGCGCGCCGGCGTGGTGTGGGCCAACACGTTCAACAAGTTCGACCCGGCGTCGCCG
>Ga0164243_10009801_pt1 | contig 13871 bp, 11 predicted proteins | sample OricompcompostOP_FD_108781 | JGI IMG/M metagenome (GOLD analysis project Ga0164243, IMG submission 108781) | Organic Plus compost microbial communities from Emeryville, California, USA - Original compost - Organic plus compost (OP) | ecosystem: Engineered > Solid waste > Mixed feedstock >... | reverse complement strand
GGCGTGCGGACGCGGGATGCGCACGTCGGACGACCGCGGGCGGAAGCGGGAGCGCTTGGGTGCCGCGGCGGTCATGCCCCGATCGTACGCCGCGCCCCGCCTCGGCAGACGCGACAACTGTCGCGTCGTCGGCGCGAGCGACGCAATCGCCCGTCGCAGCAGGCAAACCGATGGACATTACGACGCCTCCGGCGACACGACTGTGGCCACCGTCACAGAAACCCTTGACATCTCCACAGGCCGAGAAGATACTCGCCTCTGGATCCTGGATCCAGGATCCAATATCCGATCTGACCCCGCGGAGAGAGGGCGTCGGGTAGGACTCCTGCAGTACGCCCCCCGCTTCGAAAGGACCCCGTGACCGAACAGCAGTCGACCGCGATCGCCTGGCGTGGACGGGTGCGGCTCGTGGACGAGGTCGCTGACGTCATCCGCGAGCGGATCTACGCGGGCACCTACGCGCCGGACGTCCCGCTGCGCCAGGAGCAGCTGGCCTCCGACCTGAACATCTCGCGCACCCCGCTGCGCGAGGCGCTGAAGATGCTCGAGACCGAGGGCCTCGTGAAGAGCGAGCCGGGCCGCGGCGTGCGCGTCGTCTCCGTCGACGCCCCCACGCTGCTCGCCGGCTACGAGCTGCGCGAGGTGCTCGACGGACTGGCCGCGCGCCTCTCGGCGCGGCACGCCACGCAGGACGACCTCGACGCGCTCGAGGACCACATCGCCACGCAGCGCGACGCGCTCGAGCAGTCCGACGTCGGCGCCTACACGCGCGCCAACGTCGCCTTCCACGCCCAGATCGTCGCGATCGCCGGCAACGAGTTCCTCGCCGGCCAGCTGTCGCTGATCCCGCTCACGGCCCAGGTCTTCACCCCGGCCCGGCGGATCGAGATGGTGCGCGCCCGCGTCTCGGTCACCGAGCACGAGCGGATCGTCGCCGCGATCGCCTCAGGCGCGGAAGGAGAGGCGGAGCAGGCCGCGCGCGCCCACATCCAGGTGACGATCGACCAGCTCAAGCGCAGCATCGCCGACGCCTCCCGCTGAACCCCAACGCTCCCCCGATGAAAGCCGGTACCCCGACCATGAGCGCCCTCCTCGTCGCCAGCGACATTGGCGGCACCTTCACCGACACGGTCACGATCGACGCCGACGGAGAGATCGGCCGCTACAAGGCGCCGACCGTCCCCGACGACCCGGCCCAGGGCGTGCTCGCCACGCTCGAGCTGGCGGCGAGCGAGCGCGGGCAGCAGCTCGACGAGCTGCTGCGCAGCATCACGCTGTTCGCGCACGGGACGACCGTGGCGACGAACGCGATGCTGGAGGGCAAGCGGGCGCCGGTCGGCCTGATCCAGACGCGCGGCTTCGGCGACACGGTGCCGATCATGCGCGGCTTCAAGTCGCTCGGCCTCGACGAGGACGCGGTCAAGAACTTCCGCGCGCTCGTCAAGCAGGAGCTGGTCGTCCCCAAGCGGCTGATCGGCGAGGTGACCGAGCGGGTCGACTACAGAGGGCGGATCATCACCCCGCTCGACGAGGACGACGTGCGCGCGACGGTGCGCACCCTGCGCGACGAGGGCGCCGAGACCTTCGCCGTCTCGCTCCTGTGGTCGTTCAAGAACGACAGCCACGAGCGCCGCGTCGCGCAGATCATCGAGGAGGAGGTCCCTGGCGCGCTGATCAGCCTCTCCTCCTCCCTCCTCCCCCGCCTCGGCGAGTACAAGCGCGCGGTCACGACGACGCTCAACGCGAGCCTCCGCCCCGTCCTGCGCAGAGCGGTCCGCTCCCTCGACGCGCGCCTGCGCGACGGCGGCCTCGCGACCGAGCCGCTGCTGATGCAGTCCGGCGGCGGGCTGACGCCGATCTCCGAGATCGACGACCGCGCCGCCGCGACGGTGATGTCGGGCCCGGTCGGCGGCGTCGTCGCCTGCCAGTTCTACGGCGGCCTGCACGAGCAGCGCAACATCGTCGCGACCGACATGGGCGGCACCTCCTTCGAGGTCGGCCTGATCCTCGACGGCGAGGCGCACATCGCCAACTCCACCTGGGTCGGCCGCCACGAGATCGCGCTCCCGAGCGTCAGCGTCAGAACGGTCGGCGCCGGCTCCGGCTCGATCGCCTCCGTCGTCGGCGGCCAGCTGAAGGTCGGCCCCGAGTCGGCCGGCGCCGTCCCCGGCTCGGCCTGCTACGGCCGCGGCGGCACGCGCCCGACGGTCGCCGACGCCGACGCCGTGCTCGGCTACCTCAACCCCGACAACTTCCTCGGCGGCCGCCTCAGACTCGACGTCGAGGCCGCGCGCGAGGCGATCCGCGTCCACGTCGCCGAGCCGCTCGGCATGAGCGTCGAGGAGGCGGCCGAGGGGATCAAGACGATCGTCGACGCGCGCATGGCCGACCTGATCCGCGCCGCGACGATCAAGCAGGGCTACGACCCCTCCGACTTCACGCTCTACGCCTACGGCGGCGCCGGCCCGACGCACGCCGCCTCCTACGGCCGCGAGCTCGGCATCGACGAGATCGTCGTGCCGCTGACGGCGTCGGTCCACTCGGCCTTCGGCGTCGCCGCCGCCGACCTGATCCACACCGAGGAGATCTCCGACCCGATCCTCTCCCCGCCCGGCACCAGCGATCACGCCGCCGCGCTCGACCCGGCCGCCGTCGCCGCCCGCTTCGACCGCCTCACCGAGGCCGTCTACGAGGGGATGGAGCGGGCCGGGGCGAAGGATCGCGACCACGTCCGCCTGACGCGCTCGGTCGAGATGCGCTTCCGCTTCCAGATCAACGAGTTGACGGTGCCGGTGCCGGCCGGCCCGATCGACGCCGACGCGATCCGCGCGCTCGTGCGCCGCTTCATCGACAGCTACGAGGCCCGCTTCGGCGAGGGCTCGGCGTTCGAGGCGGCCGGCATCGAGATGACGACCTTCCGCGTCGTCGGCCGCTCGGCCGCCGCGCGGCCGCGGCTGCGCGCCTTCGAGGGCACCGCCTCCAACGGCAGCGGCCCGGCGTCGACGACGCGCAGGGTCTTCGCCGACGGCGCCTGGCAGGAGGCGACGGTCCTGCGCCACGAGGCGCTGAAGCCCGGCCTGGAGATCGACGGTCTCGCGATCGTCGAGATGAAGGACACGACGATCGTCATCGGCCCCGACCAGCGCGGCACGGTCGACCCGCACGGCTCCCTCGTCATCACCCTCGCGCGCTGAACGGATTCGGAGAGAGATCGCAATGAGTTCCATCGAGATCCCCCGCAAGGTCGACCCGATCACCGCCGAGGTGATCCGCCACCGCCTCTGGTCGATCAACGAGGAGGGCTCGCAGACGATGACGCACGTCTCGGGCTCGCCGGTCGTCCACGCGACCGACTACAACTTCGGCATCTACGCCGCCGACGGCGAGATGGCCGTGATCGGCGTCTACCTGCTGGTGCCGATCTACACCGGCTACATGGCGATCCAGGAGTTCCTGAACGGCTTCGACGACATCGCCGAGGGCGACGTCTTCATCGTCAACGACCCCTACAGAGCGGCCGAGCACCAGAACGACGTCCAGTTCTGCGCGCCCTTCTTCCACGACGGCGAGCTGATCGCCTGGATCGGCTGCATGGCCCACCAGGTCGACCTCGGCGGCATGGACGCCGGCTCCTGGTGCCCGACCGCGACCGACGTCTACCAGGAGGGCCTGATGATCCCTCCGGGCCGGATCGTGCGGAAGGGGCAGGTCAACAGAGAGCTGTGGGACATCGTGATCGCCAACTCGCGCATGCCCTCCGTGGTCTCCAACGACTTCACCGCCTTCCTCGCCGGCCTGAAGGTCTCCGGCGAGCGCCTCACCGAGCTCTGCGACCGCTACGGCGGCGAGACGGTCAAGGCGGTGATGGCGCAGTCGATCGAGGGCTCCGAGCAGGGGCTGCGCGAGCTGCTGGAGACGCTGCCGGACGGCACCTTCGAGCACACCTCCTACCTCGACCGCCCCAACACGCAGGGCGGCGAGGGCAACGAGCTGGTGACGATCAACTGCAAGCTGACGAAGCGAGGCGACGAGCTGATCTTCGACTACGACGGCTCCGACGAGCAGTCGGCCGCGTACGGGATGGCGACCCGCGCCGGCACGGTCGGCGCCGTCGCGACGCTGATGCTGTGCCTGTTCGGCTCCGAGCTGCAGTGGAACCACGGCCTGATGCGGCCGGTCACGGTGAAGGCGCGCGACGGCCTCTGCGTCACCGCGCAGCCGCCGATGCCGGTCTCCGGCGGCGCCGCCGGCGCCAACTGGGTCGCGATGAACGCGGCCGCCGGCTGCATCGCGAAGATGGTCTCGTTCTCCGACCGCTACAAGGGCCTCGCCTTCGGCCCCGGCGACGGCTCGTGGCAGCTCGGCCAGTTCGGCGGCCTCAACCAGTACGGCGAGCCGTTCGCGGCGATGTACATGGACTCGCTGCTGTGGGGCGGCCCGGCCTTCGCCGACCGCGACGGCGTCGACTCCGGCGGCGCGATGGTGATCCTCGGCGGCGGCACGCAGGACGTCGAGCAGCACGAGGTCGGCCAGCCGCTGCTGTACCTGTGGCGGCGCGAGGTCGCCGACTCCGGCGGCGCCGGCCGCAACCGCGGCGGCAACGGGATCGAGTTCGCGCTCGTCCCGTACGACACCGGCGAGGTCTCCGGCGTGCTCGCCACGCACGGCACCTCGCTGCCCAACCGCACCGGCATCTTCGGCGGCTACCCGGGCTCGGTCGCCCGCTACGAGGCGGTCAGAGGCGTCGACGCGCTCGCCGAGCTGAAGGCCGGCCGCGCGATCACCTCGCTCGAGCAGGCCGGCGGCGAGCACGTGATCCTGCCGGGCGTCACCGCCGGTGCGATCATCAGGGAGGGCGAGATCGTCAACGTCCGGCTGCAGAACGGCGGCGGCTACGGCGACCCGCTCGACCGCGCGCCCGAGCGCGTGCTGGCCGACCTGCTCGACGGCGCCGTCACCCCCAAGACGGCGGCCGAGGTCTACGGCGTGATCGCCGACGGGCAGCAGGTCGACGAGGCCGCCACGGAGGCCCGCCGCGGAGAGATCCGCGCCGCCCGCCTGGCGGCGATGGAGCCGCCGACGCCCGCCTCGGCGGACGAGGCCGACGCCGCCGAGGGCGTCGGCGAGGTGGCGTGGGGCGACTCGCTCCGCTTCCAGGCGCGCGACGGCCGCGCGGTCGCCGACTGCGCCCACTGCGGCCACGAGCTCGGCCCGGTCGGCTCCGACTGGCGCAAGCGCGCCGGCCGCGTGACGCTCCCGGCCGCGCAGGTCAATCCGCTGATCACCGTGCACGAGCAGTTGATCGTGCACCAGTACGTCTGTCCCTCCTGCGCGGCGTCGCTGTGGGTCGACGTCGAGCCGGAGGACGGCTCGCTGTGGCAGGACTTCTCGCTGAGAGCAGCAGCCACGGCTTAATTCACGCGGCCCCGTGAGGGGCGCAGGAGGAGAGAGATGTCAAGACGCAGTGGTGCACTGCTCGCGGCGCTGGCCGCGGGCACGATCGCCCTTGCCGGTTGCGGCAGCAGCGACGACAGCTCGTCGTCGGGCTCCAGCGGCTCCGGCGGCGGCTCGGCGAGCGCGAGCAGCGGCGGCGAGAGCAAGGGCGGCGGTCCCTACAAGATCGTCCTGTCCAACAACTACATGGGCAACGAGTGGCGCCCGCAGATGGTCAACGTCGCGAGATTCGTGGCGGAGAGAATGAGCGACAAGGTCGAGCTCGACGTGCGCATCTCCGACGCGACGCCGGCGGCGCAGATCCAGTCGCTGCAGTCGGTGATCCGGCAGAGACCGGACGCGATCATGATCGACGCCGCCTCCCAGACGGCGCTCAACCCGGTGCTCGAGCAGGCCTGCAAGCAGGGGATCCTCGTCTTCAGCTTCGACCAGGTCGTCTCCGCCGACTGCGCCTACAAGCTGCCGCAGGACTACGAGGCGCAGGCGACCGACGCCGTCAACTGGCTCGGCACGCAGCTGAGAGGCAGAGGCAAGATCCTGATGGACACCGGCCTGGCGGGCATCCCGCTGTCGGAGACCTACGTCAGGGTCTGGAGAAGAGTCCTCGCCGAGAGATACCCGGGGATCGAGGTCGTCGGCACGTTCGAGTCGCAGTACGCGCCGGGCCCGGAGCTGCAGGGCGTCTCCGCCCAGCTGGCCCGCAACCCGCAGATCGACGGCATCCTCTCGGGCGCCTACATCGCCTCCGACATCAAGGCGCTGGAGCAGGCCGGCCGGCCGATGGTCCCGATGACGGGCCTCGACTTCAACGGCGGCCAGAAGCAGTGCGCGGCGAGAAGACTGAAGTGCTTCTTCATCGGCGCGCCGGCGTTCGTGAGCGGCATGGCGATCGAGCGGATCGTCAGAGTGCTCGACGGCGGCGAGCAGCCGAAGGAGGAGGTCTACTGGGACACCAACTACGTCTCGGAGGCCGGTGACGTCGACTTCGGCGCGATCCAGAGAGTCGAGCCGTTGAAGGACGGCGTCAACTACTACGCCGACGGCTCCGACTCGCTGGTGACGCCGATCACGTACGGCGACTGGGACATAACGGCCGAGGACGTGCTGGCGAAATGAGCGAGGCGCTGGAGATCACCGGCCTGCGCAAGAGCTACGGCCCCGTCGAGGTCTTGCGCGGCGTCGACCTGCATGCGCGCGCCGGTGAGATCCACGCGCTGCTGGGCGAGAACGGCGCCGGCAAGTCGACGCTCATCAAGGTCCTCTCGGGCGTGACCGGCGCCGACGCCGGCACGGTCATGCTCGGGGGCCGCAGGCTGACGCTCGGCCGCCCGACCGCCTCGACGGCGGCCGGCGTGCGGACCGTCTTCCAGGAGCTGTCGACGATCCCGCAGCTGACCGTCGCCGAGAACCTGCTGTACGGCGCCGAGCCGCTGACGCCCTGGCGGCTGGTCAGCGGGCGGCGCCTGCGGGCGCAGGCGCGCGAGCTGCTGGCGCGCTACGGCCTCTCGCGCATCGACGTCACGCGCCCGCTCGGCGAGCTGGCGCTCGGCGACCGCCAGCTGCTGGAGGTCGTCAAGGCGCTGCGCGAGCAGCCGCGGGTGCTGGTGCTCGACGAGGCGACCTCGGCGCTGTCCAGCGAGGACAGCGCCTGGGTGCTGGAGCAGGGCCGCCGCGCCGCCGACCAGGGCGCGGTCGTGCTGCTGATCACCCACCGGCTCGCCGAGATGCGCGCGCACGCCGAACGGCTGACCGTCCTGCGCGGCGGCGAGAGCGTCATCTCCGGCCCGACCGCCGGCTTCTCCGACGACGAGCTGATCGTCGGGATGCTCGGGCGGCGGCTGGAGGTGCTCTACCCGCAGCGCTCCGGCGCGCCCGGCGAGGCGCTGCTGGAGGCGCGCGGGCTGGCGGTCGGCGACCGCGTCGGCCCGCTCGACCTGACCGTCCGCAGAGGCGAGGTGCTCGGCGTCGGCGGCCTCCAGGGCCAAGGCCAGCGCGAGCTGCTGATGGCGCTCGGCGGGGCCTGCGGGTCGCACGGGGAGCTGCGCCTGCGCGGCGCGGCGTACGGCGCCAGCTCGCCGAAGGCGGCGCTGGCGGCTGGCGTCGCGCTCGTGCCGGAGGACCGGCAGCGGGAGGGGCTGTTCCTCCAGCAGCAGGTCCGCGACAACATCACGATCGCCTCGCTGCGGGCGCTCACGCGCCCCGGCGGCCTGCTCGACGCGCCCCGCGCCGAGCGCGCCGCGCGCGAGCAGGCGACCCAGGTCGGCGTCGCGACCGACCGGCTCGGCACCGTCGTCTCGGCGCTGAGCGGCGGCAACCAGCAGAAGGTCGTGCTCGGCAAGGCGCTGCTGGCCGACCCGTCGGTGCTGCTGCTGCACGACTGCACGCGCGGCGTCGACGTCGGCACGAAGGCCGACATCTTCGCGCTGATCGCCGAGCTCGCCGACCGCGGCGTCGCGGTCGTCTTCTACTCCAGCGACCTTTCCGAGCTGGTCCACGTCTGCGACCGCGTCGCGGTGATGGCGGAGGGCCGGATCGTCGGCGAGGTCGCCGGCGAGGAGCTGACCGAGCAGGCGATCCTGCGCCTCGCCGTCGGCGCGGAAACCGCGCGCAGAGCGCTTGTTTCCGTCGGCGCGAACTCGCCAAGGGAACCAAGCCCTCCGGGCGCGGGTTCCCCGGCTCCTTCCCGCCAATTCGAGGAGGCTTCATGAGCACCGCCTCTCCCCCGCTCGACGCGGCGCCGCGCGGCGCGCGTCTGTCGCTGCCGCGGATCCCGCTCGGGACCGCCGCCACGGCGCTGCTGCTGCTGGTGCTGTTCGTCGTCGACCTGAACGTCCAGCCGGGGCTGTGGGACCTCGACCAGCTCGGCATGCTCGTGCAGACGGCGCTGCCGCTCGTCTTCGTCGCCGCCGCCCAGACGCTCGCGCTGCTGGTGCGCGGGATCGACCTCTCCGTCGGCGGCGTCTTCGCGATCGCCAACACGATGACGGCCGTCTGGGTCGGCGCCGACGGCGGCTGGCCGATGCTCGTCGTCGTGCTGCTCGCCGGCCTCGCCGCCGGCGCGGTCAACGGCCTGCTGATCTCCTACCTGAGCTTCCAGCCGTTCATCGCGACGCTCGGCACCTGGACCGCCTACTCCGGCATCGCGCTGATGATCCTCTCGACCGACGGCGGGATGGTCCCGACGGTGCTGAGCGACATGCTGTACCAGAGCTGGCTCGGGATCCCCTCGTCGTTCTGGATCGTGCTGATCGCCTTCCTGCTGTGGCGAATCCTGCGCGCCAGCCGCTTCGGCCACCAGCTGCTCGCGGTCGGCGACGACGAGGAGCGCGCGCGCCTCAACGGCACGCCCGTCAGACGCGTGCGGCTGATCGTCTACGCGCTCGCCGGCGCCTGCGCGGCGGCCGGCGGGATCATGCTCGCCGGCGTCACCTCGACCGGCTCGCCGACTTCCGGCGACGCCTACATCCTGCTCTCGATCTCGGCCGTCGTGATCGGCGGCACCAGCCTCGCCGGCGGCAGAGGCGGCTTCGGCCTCTCGCTGATGGGCGTCTTCTCGCTGACGCTGATCAGCGACATCGTCACCGGCGCCAACCTCGACGTGTGGGTCTCCGTCGCCGCCTCGGCGCTGCTGCTGCTGGCGATGGTGACGATCCGCGCGCTCGCCGACCGCCGCACGGCAAGGAGCGCAGCATGAGACGCCTGCGCGGACACGTCTCCGTCTCGACCGCCTCGGCCTTCGGCCTCTGCGCGGTCCTGTTCCTGATCGCGACGATCCACTCCTCCGGCTTCGCCAGCGGCGGCAACGTCCGCCAGCTGCTCGTCTTCTCCGCCTTCATCGGCTTCGCCGCGCTCGGCCAGACGGTCGTCGTGCTGAGCGGCGGGCTCGACCTGTCGGTCCCGTGGCTGATGGCCTTCGGCGGGATCCAGCTGTCGCACTGGGCCGGCGACGGGCTGCCCGGCGGCGTCGCGATCGCGCTGGTCGTGCTTGCCGGCGCGCTGATCGGGCTCGTCAACGGGATCGGCGTCGCCTGGCTGCGGCTGCCGCCGATCATCATGACGCTCGCGATGGGCGGCCTGATCCAGGCCTACCTGCTGTCGCTCGGCGTCCTCAACAGCGGCGACTCGGGCGTCCCGCACGCCGCCGAGGCGGCCGCGTCGGACCGCATCGGGCCGGTGCCGGTCGTCGCCGTCGTCTGGCTCGTCGTCGCCGTCGCGATCGGGATCGTGCTGGCGCGCAGCGCCGCCGGCCGCCGCGTCTACGCGGTCGGCGCCAACGACGAGGTCGCGCGCCTGTCGGGCATCGACGTCGGCCGCGTGCGGCTGGCGGCGTACGCCCTGTCGGGCGCGTCGGCGGCCTTCGCCGGCGTCATCCTGGCGGGATACGTCGGCTCGACCTACCTCGACATCGGCGCCCCGTACCTGTTCGCCTCGATCGCCGCCGTGATCGTCGGCGGCGCGTCGATCATGGGCGGACGGGGCACCTACTGGGGGACGGTCGCGGGCGCCCTCACCTTGACCGTCCTGTCCGCCATGCTGCCCCTCTTCCACCTGAGCGACGCCGGCCTGAAGGTCGTCTACGGCGTCGTGATCCTGGCCGGCGTCTGGCTCTCGCAGTCGGGCGGCGCGCTCGTCGCGCGGCTGCGCCAGCGCCCCTCCTCTCCCACCACCGCATCGCCTGAGGTGAAGTCCGTTGAACCCTGAAACCGTGTCCCCTGCAGCCCGGCCGCTGCCGAGAGGCGTCCCCGGCCGGCTCGACGGCCGCGTCGCGATCGTCACCGGCGCCGGCTCCGGCATCGGCCGCGCGACCGCGCTGCGGCTCGCCGCCGAGGGCGCCGCCGTCGTCGCGGCGGACCTCTCGGCGGAGGCCGCCGCGGAGACCGCCGCGCTGATCGGCGACGCCGCGCTGCCGTTCGAGGCCGACGTGACCGACTCCGAGGCGATCGAGCGGCTGGTCGCGACGACCGTCTCGACCTTCGGCGGCGTCGACGTCTTCCACAACAACGCCGGCCTCGCGCAGGCGGCGAAGCCGCTCGGCGAGATCGCGCGCGCCGAGTGGGATCGTCTGATCGCCGTGAACCTGACGGCCTTCTTCGTCGGCGCCCAGGCGGTCGCGCCGGCGATGCGGGCGCGCGGCGGCGGCTCGATCGTCGTCACCGCCTCGACCTCGGCCGTCCACCCGCGCGCGGGGTTGAGCGCCTACGCCGCCGCCAAGAGCGGGGTGCTGGGGCTGACGCGCGCGCTCGCGCTCGAGCTGGCGGCCGACCAGATCCGCGTCAACGCGATCAACCCGGTCGCGGTCAGAACGCCGATGCTGAGCGAGTTCAGACTGGCCGCCGACGAGGAGCTGTTCGACAAGCTCGCGACGACGATCCCGCTGGGGACGGCGATCGACGCCGAGGACGTCGCGGCCGCGGTCGCCTACCTCGCCTCCGACGACGCCCGCTACGTGACCGGGATCGCGCTCAACGTCGACGGCGGGCGCGACCTGTGAGCGCCCTGTCGGAGAGCTTCGCGGCGGTCGATCCCGCCACCCGCGAGCCGTTCGCCTCGCTGAGAGAGTTCACGGCCGCCGACGTCGACGCGGTCGTGCGGGCGGCGCACGAGGCGCAGCGGACGAGCGCCGACTGGCGCGTGCCGGTCAAGCGCGGCAGCGCGCTGCTGCGGCTCGCGCGGCTGATCGACCGCGACGGCGAGCGGCTCGCCGAGCTGGAGACGCGCGACACCGGCAAGCCGCTGGCGCAGGCGCGCGGCGACGTCGCCGTGACCGTCCGCTATCTCGAGTTCTACGCCGGCGCCGCTGACAAGCTCGAGGGCCGCCAGATCCCGCTCGGGCCGGACACGATCGACTACACGCTGCGCGAGCCGTGGGGCGTCTGCGGCCAGGTGATCCCCTGGAACTACCCGCTGCAGATGATCACGCGCGTCGCCGCGCCTGCCCTGGCGGTCGGCAACGCGGTCGTCGTCAAGCCCTCCGAGCTGGCGTCGCAGACGCCGCTGGAGTGGGCGCGACTGGCTGAGGAGGCGGGGATCCCATCCGGGATGGTGGGCATCGTGACGGGGCACGGCGCGGCGGGCGCCGCGGTCGTCGAGCATCCGCTCGTCTCGCACGTCACCTTCGTCGGCTCGGCGGCGACCGGCACGCGCGTCGCGCACGCCTGCGCCGACCGGCTGGTGCCGGTCGAGCTGGAGCTGGGCGGCAAGTCGCCGAACGTCGTCTTCGCCGACGCCGACCTCGACAGAGCGGTGCCGGCGATCGTCAAGTCGCTGATCCAGAACGCCGGGCAGTCGTGCTCGGCCGGGTCGCGGCTGCTCGTCCACGCCGACGTCGCCGACGAGGTCGTGGAGCGGGTCGGCGACGCGATGCAGGCGCTGCGGATCGGGCCCGGCGCCGACGATCCCGACCTCGGGCCGCTGGTCGCCGAGCGCCAGCTCGACAACGCGCTGCGGATGCTCGACACCGCGCGCGCCGAGGGCGCCTCGGTCGTCAGCGGCGGCGGCCGGCCGGCCGGCTTCGAGGAGGGCTGGTACCTCGAGCCGACGCTCGTGACCGGCGTCGCGCCGGGGATGGAGCTGTTCCGCGAGGAGGTCTTCGGGCCGGTGCTCGCGGCGACGACCTTCAGCTCCGACGAGGAGGCGGTCTCGCTCGCCAACGACTCGCCGTACGGCCTCGTCGCCGGCGTCTGGACGCGCGACCTCTCGCGCGCCCACCGCGTCGCGGCCGGCATCCAGGTCGGGCAGGTGTTCGTCAACAGCTACGGCGTCGCCGGCGGCGTCGAGATCCCGTTCGGCGGCATGAAGCGATCCGGCTACGGCCGCGGCAAGGGGATGGACGCGCTGCACGCGTACACCCAGGTCAAGAACGTGTGCATCGCGCTGTGAGCGCGGTTGGAGGCTGTGATGGAGGCAGGTAGAACGCTGCGCGTCGCGGTGATCCGCGGCGACGGCATCGGCCCCGAGGTGGTCGCCGCGGCGCTGCCGGCGATCTGCGAGGCGGCCCGGCACGACGGCGCCGCGGTCGTCTGCGAGGAGCTCGACTGGGGCGGCGAGCGGCTGCTGCGGACCGGCGCCGCGATGCCGGCCGACGCGCTCGAGGTCGTCCGCCGCCACGACGCGATCCTGTTCGGCGCGATCGGCCACCCGGAGGTCGACCCGGCCGAGTCGGTCTGGTCGCTGGTGCTGCCGCTGCGCAAGGGGCTGGAGCTGTACGCCAACCTGCGCCCGGTCGTCGGCTGGGAGGGGCTGTGGTCGCCGGCGCGCGAGGGGGTCGAGGTCGACTTCCTCGTCGTGCGCGAGAACACCGAGGGCGAGTACAGCGGGATCGGCGGCCGCGCCCACGCCGGCACGCCGCTGGAGGTCGCGACCGAGGTCGCCGTCCACTCGCGCGCGGCGATCGAGCGGATCGCCCGCTGCGCCTTCGCGCACGCGCGCGAGCGGTCGCAGCAGCTGACGCTGGCGACGAAGTCGAACGTCAACCGCCACGGCTACGGGCTGTGGGACGAGGTCGTCTTCGAGCTGGGCGCGCGCGAGTACCCCGACGTGGCGCTGGAGAAGAACTACGTCGACGCGCTGGCGACGCGGATGGTCGCGCGGCCCGAGTCGCTCGGCGTCGTGCTCGCCGGCAACCTCTTCGGCGACATCCTCTCCGACCTCGGCGCGCCGTTCGCCGGCGGGCTGGGGATGGTGCCGTCGGCCAACGTCGCCCCGGGTCTCGACGTGCCGGGCTTCTTCGAGCCGGTCCACGGCTCGGCGCCCGACATCGCCGGCAAGGGGATCGCCAACCCGCTCGCGACCGTGCTGAGCGGCGCGATGCTGCTGCGCGAGAACGGCTGCCCGGCCGGCGCGGCCGCGCTGGAGACGGCGGTCGCCGCCGCGATCCGCGACGGCGCCGTCACGCCCGACCTCGGCGGCCGCGCGACCACCGCCGAGGCCGGCGAGGCGGTGCGGGCGGCCCTCCCCGCCCCCGTCACCCCCTGACGCCCCACCCCTCCGCGGCGAGGACCGGCGCTCTACCACCGCTCAGCGGCAGTGGACCGCCGGTCATGCCGCCGTCGGCAAGCCGTAGGCGGCGACGAGCCGCTCGTAGTTGAGCCGCAGCAGCTCGATCACCTCCGCGACGTCCTCGGGCCCGTCGATGCGGCGGGCGCCGAGGCCCGGCGCGCTGGTGATCGGATGCGGCTCGACCCGCCCCTCCGCCCGCAGCCGCGCCCCCAGCTCCCGCTTGAAGCTGAAGTGCGCGACGCGGTCGCCGTGCAGGTGGCCGACCTCGTGGCGGCCGAGCACGAACGAGAACTCGCCCCGCTCCCCCGGCCCGCTCGTCGTCACGCCCGGCCACTGCGTGACGACCTCGGTGATCTCCGCTCTTGCGCTCATGCGACCGATGATCGCTCTTCAAGCGGGCTTGAAGTCAAGGGCGGGAG
>Ga0164243_10009800_pt1 | contig 13872 bp, 9 predicted proteins | sample OricompcompostOP_FD_108781 | JGI IMG/M metagenome (GOLD analysis project Ga0164243, IMG submission 108781) | Organic Plus compost microbial communities from Emeryville, California, USA - Original compost - Organic plus compost (OP) | ecosystem: Engineered > Solid waste > Mixed feedstock >... | reverse complement strand
TGTCGGGCTTCACCGGCGTCGTCGTCGGTCTGCAGGGCTACGCGGCCCTCGACCAGATCGGTTCGCAGGCCCTCACCGGCTTCCTGTCGGCCTACGTCAACACCCGTGAGGTGGCGCCTCTCGTGGCGGGCCTCGCCCTGTCGGCGACCGTCGGTTGCGGCTTCACCGCGCAGCTCGGCGCCATGCGCATCTCCGAGGAGATCGACGCGCTGGAGACGATGGCCGTGCCGTCGATCCCGTTCCTGGTGTCCACGCGCGTCATCGCCGGCTTCATCGCCGTCATCCCGCTGTACGTCCTGGGCCTGCTGTCGGCGTACCTCGCCTCCCGCGTGGTCACGACCGTGTTCAACGGCCAGTCCGGCGGCTCCTACGATCACTACTTCAATCTGTTCCTGCCGCCGGTCGACGTGCTGTGGTCGTTCGGCAAGGTGCTGGTATTCGCCTTCGTGATCATCCTGGTGCACTGCTACTACGGCTTCTACGCGTCGGGCGGACCCGCGGGCGTGGGCGTGGCCGTGGGTCACGCGGTCCGGGCTGCTCTGGTCCTGATCGCGGTCCTCGACTTCTTCCTGGGCCTCGCGATCTGGGGCACCACCACGACCGTGAGAGTGGGAGGTTAGCGATGGAGGTGCTGCGCCGACGACTGCTCGGCCTGGTGTTCTTCGTCGTGGTCGCGCTCTTCCTGACGGCCACCATCACGAAGTTCAACAAGACATTCCAGGACTTCACCGACGTCACCCTGATCACCGATTCGACGGGCAACGCGCTTCCGGCCAACGCCGACGTCAAGGCGCGCGGCATGGTCGTCGGTGAGGTGCGCGACGTGAAGCCTGCGCCCGACGGGTCCGTCGAGGTCGTCCTCGGCCTCGACCCCGACAAGGCGAAGGAACTGTCGGCGAAGACGACCGCGCGCATCCTGCCGAAGACCCTCTTCGGCGAGCGCTACGTCGCACTCCAGGTGCCCGAGGACAACAACGGCCCGACGCTGCACGACGGCTCGACCATCGAGACCGACCGCAGCGGCAACGCGCTCGAGGTCCAGCAGTTGTTCGACAAGCTGCTCCCGGTCCTCGAGGCGATCCCGCCGCAGGACCTCAACTCGACGTTGACCGCGCTGTCGCAGGCGCTGTCGGGCCGCGGTGAGCAGCTCGGCGTCACACTCGAAGAGCTCGACAAGATCTTCGGCGAGATCAACGAGAACATGCCCGACCTCGAGGGCACGCTCGAAGGACTCGCGACGTTCTCGCAGACCTACTCGCAGGCACTGCCGGACGTCATCGACGCGCTCGACTCGTTCCGCACCACCTCGAACACCTTCGTCGAGCGGCAGGGCGATCTCCGGACGCTCATCTCGACGCTCGGAGTGGCCTCCGACGACGCCACACGCTGGCTGCGGCAGAACCGCACCGACCTGATCGACCTGGCCGTGGACTCCGAGGAACTGCTCGTCGGACTCGCCAAGCAGTCGCCGACCTTCGTGTGCACGTTCCGCAACTTCGCGGGCCTCATCCCGGAGTCGCGCGTCATCGTCGGCGAGGGCACCAAGAACCCGGGTGTGCGAGTGAACCTGCAGTTCGTCAACCCCCGTGGCCGCTATCTACCGAACCAGGACGAACCACGCTTCATGGACCTCGATCCTCCCGCCGTGTGCTACGAGCCCGCGACCAACGGCCGCCCGTTCCCGCAGTACCCGGGCGGCGGTCTCGCCGACGGCAGCTACCAGCCGCCGTCACGCAACCCGGGTCCGCGCAACGTCAAGCAGCTGCCGCAGCCGCAGTTCAGCGGCGTCCCGGCCGGCACGGTGAAACCGAACCCGTTCGATGACCCCGATTACCGCAAGCAGTTGCAGGTGATCTACGGCGCGACCACCGGTCAGGCGCCGGAGGAGGTGCCCACCTGGGTCACCATGATCGCCGGCGGCGCGCTGCAGGGAGCGAAGGTGGACATCAAATGAAGTCGATCGCCGCACCCCTGACGAAGCTCATCATCTTCGCGGTCGTCACGGTCGTCACCACCAGCCTGCTCGCGATCACCATCGCGAACGCCGGCGGCGACGGTGACGCGAAGTTCAAGGCCGTCTTCGACGACGCGACCCTGCTCAACCCGGGCGACGACGTGCGCATCGCCGGCGTCCGCGTGGGCCAGGTCGACAGCGTCGAGGTCTACGACCGGAACAAGGCGATGGTGACGTTCAACGTCGACCGCGACCGCCTGCCGGATGGCACCCAGCTCTACATCCGCTACCGCAACCTGACCGGCCTGCGGTACCTCGCGCTCGAGCGTGGGGCCGGCGACCCGTCGAAGACAGTCCCCCAGGGCCACACCTTCGGCCTCGGTGACGACGACACCTCGACGCACCCGCCGGTGAACCTGACCGCGCTGTTCAACGGGTTCCGGCCGCTGTTCCAGCAGCTGTCGGCCGACGACGTGAACAAGCTGGCCGAACAGATCATGAAGGTCTTCGACGGGCAGGGCGGTTCCATCACCCGGCTGGTCAGCGACACCGCGGACCTGACCAACGCGATCGCCGACAAGGACAAGGTCATCGGTGAGCTCATCGGCAACCTGACCAAGGTCCTCGACACCGTCAACCGCAACGACGAGCAGTTCACCAGTCTTCTCGACAACACCGAGAAGCTCGTGACCGGACTTGCGGCACAACGCGGTTCGGTGGGCTCGGCGATCAGCTCGGTGTCGAATCTGACCTCGGTGACCGCGAACATCCTGGGGCAGACCCGACCGTCGATCCAGGGCGACATCGCCGGACTGAAGTCGCTCGCCGACGAGATCAACAAGCGCAACGACGACATCGAGGAGACCCTGACCAATCTCCCGGTGAAGCTGCAGAAGGTCGGACGGGCCGCCACCTTCGGCTCCTGGTTCCAGTTCTACCTGTGCGGCATCGACGTCGTCGCCGGCAACGGCAAGTCTCCGCTGCTGACCCAGCCGCTGGTCCCGTTGCCCGATATCAACCATGTCCTGTACACCAGCGCGGCGACCCGCTGCTGGGCCGACGAGAAGCCAGGGGGGTGACCCAGATGGCAGACGAGAACAGCACGAACGACGCCGGTGAGACCGGCGCCGCACAGCAGTCCGAGCAGCACCCCCATCGCCGTTTCGCGGGGCGGCGCAGCCCGGTCAGCATCGGCGCCATCGGCATCCTCATCATGGTGATGATGGGCCTGAGTGCCTTTTATCTGACCGATGTCCCGCTGCTGGGCGCGGGCGCGCGCTACACCGCGAAGTTCACCGAGGCCGCCGGACTGCGTCCCGGCAACGAGGTGCGCGTCGCGGGCGTGAAGGTCGGCGAGGTCGACAGCGTGAAACTCAACGGTGACCGCGTCGACGTCACCTTCAAGGTGCAGGACACCTGGATCGGTGACCAGACTCAGGCGTCGATCCAGATCAAGACGATCCTCGGTCAGAAGTACCTGGCGCTGAATCCGCGCGGCAGTAAGCCGGCCGATCCCGACGTCCCGCTGACCGACACGGTCGCGCCGTACGACGTGATCGAGGCGTTCTCCGCGGCGGCCGAGCAGATCGAGGACTTCGACAACAAGCAGCTCGCCGATTCGATGCGGGTCCTGTCGGACGCCTTCTCGGGCACTCCGGCCAACGCCGGTCCCGCGCTCGAAGGCCTGGCGCGACTGTCGAACACCATCGCCAGCCGCGACCAGGAGGTGCAGAAGCTCCTCGACGCGACCAAGCAGACCTCGAAGATCCTGGCCGACCGCAACGAGGAGTTCGTGCGCCTCATCGGCGGTGCGGGCCAACTCCTCGACGAGTTGAACAAGCGGCAGCAGTCGATCTCCGCGCTGCTCGCGTCCACGACCAGCCTCGGCGACTCGCTGAGCGGCATCGTCCGCGACAACGAGGAGCAGATCGGGCCGGCTCTCGACGCACTGAAGGGCGTGAACGAACTGCTGACCCGTCAGAACCAGAACATCCGCGACACGATCAAGTACATGGCGCCGTTCTACCGGCTCTACGCCAACGTGCTCGGCAACGGTCGCTGGTTCGACCAGGTCGTCGTGAACCTGCTGCCGCCGGCGCTGCCGCAACAGAACACCACGCGGCCGCCGAACAAGAAGGTCATGGAGAACAACGGCGGAACGGGGGCAGGCTGATGACGGCACCAGATCTGACGCAGACCGCCGGCCCGGGCCGTTGGTTCACCCCGCGGCACATCGTGGTCACGGTTTTCGCGATCATCGTCGCGCTGGTCGTGGCGGGTGTGGGCTGGTGGGCGTTCTCGAACATCGGCACCACCAAGATCACCGCGACCTTCAAGAGCACCGTCGGCATCTACTCCGGTTCCGACGTGCGCATCCTCGGTGTGGCCGTCGGCAAGGTGGATTCGGTGGAGCCGCAGGGTGACAAGGTCAAGGTCACGATGACCGTCGACCGCGGCATCACCCTCCCCGAGGACGTCCGCGCGGTGCAGGTGATCCCGTCGGTCGTCGCCGACCGTTTCGTGCAGCTCACCCCGGCCTACTCCGGTGGGCCGAAGGCGCCGCGCGACATCACCCTCGGCGAGGACAAGACGATGGTGCCGGTGGAGGTCGACGAGCTCTACCGCAGCGTGAAGGAGCTGTCCGACGCCCTCGGTCCCGACGGCGCGAACAAGACCGACGGCACCGGCCGCGTGGGTGCGGTGAGCGAGCTCGTCGCGACCGGCGCGGCGAACCTGCAGGGCAACGGCGAGAAGCTCGGCGCGGCCATCGAGAACCTGTCGAAGGCGTCCACCACGCTGAGCGATTCGCGCGGCAACCTGTTCGACACCGTCAAGAACCTCAACACCTTCGTCGGTGCGCTGCGCGAGAACGACGCCCAGGTGCGTCAGTTCAACTCGCAGATGGCGTCGTTCAACCAGTTCCTCGCCGGCGAACGCCAGCAGCTCGCGTCCTCGCTGAACAAGCTGTCGATCGCCCTGGGCGACGTGGCGGAGTTCCTCGAGGACAACCGCGAGCAGATCGGCGAGACGGTCCGCGACCTCAAGCCGACCACGCAGGCACTGCTCGACGAGAAGACCCACCTCAAGGAGGTCCTGACCGTCCTTCCGCTGGCGATGAACAACCTGATCAACGCCTACAACGCGGAGTCGGGCACGCTCGACCTGCGCCTGACGATCCCGGATCTGCAGGACCTGATCGGGGCCCAGTGCCGCCTGCTCGACCTCGGGCAGTTGCTGCCGGGCAACCCCCAGGCGACGCAGTTCTCCAACACCCTGCGTCCGTTGATCAACCAGTGTGAGGCGGTCGGCAAGCAGATCACCGACGGGGTGCTCGAGCCGATGCTGCCGGTGCTGCCCTTCGGCATCATGAGCGGCAACAAGCTCCAGAAGTACCCGGTGCCCGGCACGGTCCCCGGCAACCCGGACCCGCAGATCAACACGCCCGCGCCGTCGTCGGCGCGGAAGTCGACACCGAGGCCGGCGCCGTCCTCGAAGTCGCCGACCTCCAAGACGCCGGCGTCGAAGTCCGCGACCCCGACCACGAGCGCACCCCGGGGAGGCAACTGATGAACCGACGGTCCATGCGTATGGCGCTGGCCGGCGCGGTGCTCTCGTTGACGGTGATGGTGTCGGGCTGCATGTCCGGCGGCATCCAGTCGATCCCGCTCCCCGGCGGCGTCGACACCGGGTCGAACCCGCGCACCTACAAGATCCAGTTCGACGACGTGCTCGACCTGGTGCCGCAGTCGATGGTGAAGCAGAACGGCATCCCCGTCGGCCGCGTCACCAAGGTCGAGGTGCCGAAGGACGCCTGGTATGCCCAGGTCACGGTCCAGGTGAAGAACAGCGTCGATCTGTCCGACAAGGCCGAGGCCAGCGTTCAGCAGACCAATCTGCTCGGTGAGAAGTTCGTGGCGCTCAGCGAGCCCGAGGGCAGCCAGAACGCGCCGCGGCAGAATCCGTCGCAGCCGATCCCGGCGTCGCGCACCCGGACCGCCACTGACATAGAGCAGGTGCTCGGTGCGCTGGCGATGCTGCTCACCGGCGGCGGCATCAATCAACTGCAGCCGATCGTGTCGGAGCTGAACAAGGCGCTCGACGGCCGCACCGACAAGGTGCGTGACCTGCTCGACGAGACCGAGGAGCTCATCGCGGGCCTCAACCGCCAGCGTGACGACATCATCACCGCGATCGACGGTCTCGCCGACCTGTCGGCGCGCGCCGAGAAGCAGACCACGCAGATCGACCGCATCCTCAAGCAGCTGCCCGAGGGCATCGAGGTGCTCGAGGAGCAGCGGCCGCAGTTCGTCGACCTGCTGACCAAGCTCGATCAGCTGGGTGAGGTGGGCACCGACATCCTCGGCAAGTCCCGCAAGGCGTTGATCAACGACCTGAAGGCGCTGCGCCCGGTGCTGACCGAGCTGGCCAAGGCCGCTCCGGACCTGATCACGGCGGCACCGCTGATGCTGACGCTTCCGTTCCCGGACTGGATCCTGCCGGCGGTCAAGGGTGACTCGGTCAACCTGTTCATGACGCTCGACCTGCGCCTGCTCAACCAGCTCGAGGCGCTCGGCGTGGGGCAGGGGACCCCGAAGTACTCGCCGAATGCCCGCGTGAACGTGCCGGTCAACCCGCGCAACCCGTACTACGACGGCAACGGTCCGCGGTACGGCTGGCCGACGATCACGCTGTTGCCGCCGGGACCGAACTGGCGGCCGGGGCCGAACACCCCGCCGTCGGGTGGTACCTACCCGGCATCGTTCTCGCGCTCGACCGCCCAGGGCACCGGCCCGATGCCGACCCCGGCGGTCCCCGGACAGGGATTCCTCGACGGTCCGCTGGCCGCGATGGGTCTCAAGCCCTCGACGTCCGGTCAGGCATCCTCAGGAGCAGGTCGATGATCACGAAGTTCGTCAAGATCCAGCTCGCGGTGTTCGTCGTCGTCGGCCTCGTCGCGCTGGTCTACGTGGGTGCGAAGTACGCGCGGCTGGACAAGCTCGCGGGTGTGGGCATCTACACCGTCACCGCGGAGCTGCCCGACTCGGGCGGCATCTTCAGCAACGCCGAGGTCACCTACCTCGGCGTGCCGGTGGGCACCGTCGGCGCGCTGAACCTGACCAAGGACGGCGTGGACGTCGAGTTGCAGATCAACTCGGGCGCACCGAAGATCCCGGCGTCGGCGGTGGCCGTCGTCGCGTCGCGTTCGGCGATCGGTGAGCAGTACGTCGACCTGCAGCCGACCACCTCGTCGGGTCCGTACCTGAAGAACGGCGACGTGATTACCAAGTACCAGCTGCCCGAGCCGCTGGAGGACGTGGTCAAGTCGGCGATCGACTTCACCTCGTCGATCCCGGTCGAGGACCTGAACGTGGTCATCACCGAGCTCGGCAAGGCGTTCAACGGGCAGGGCGAGAACCTCACCCGCCTGGTGGACTCGCTGGGCAAGCTGTCGCGGGCCGGCGTCGACAACCTCTCCGAGGTGGTCGGGCTGATCCAGGACTCCAACGTGGTCCTGGAGACGCAGGCCGACCAGTCCGACGCCATCCTGAGCTGGTCGCGCAACATCAACCTGATCACCGCGACCCTCGCGACGTCGGATCCCGATCTGCGGCGCCTGCTCACCACCGGCACGCTGTCGGCGACCCAGATCTCGGAGCTGATCCAGAAGAACGGCAACGACATCTCGAAGGTCGTGAAGGATCTCGCCGAGGTGGCCCGGACGATCCAGCCGGTCACCTACAACACGTCGACCACCTTCGCGATGCTCTCGGCGCTGTCGGCGGGCAGCCACGCGCCGGCGCCGGGCGACGGTCAGATCCACTTCGGCGTCGTCCTGGAGACCAACAACCCGGTGTCGTGCACCAAGGGCTACGAGGGCACGCAGGCGATCATCGCGGAGATGAAGCGCAAGAACCCGAACTTCGACGTCCACTACGACGAGTTCCCGTTCAACACCGAGGCCACCTGCAAGGTCCCGTTCGGCAATCCGACCGGTGTCCGCGGTGCGGAGCGCGCGCAGTACGCCAACCCGGCGTACCCTCAGCCGTGGGACAAGACGCCGAAGAAGGACCCGGACAAGCTCAACCTCAACCCGATCGCCACGCAGCTCGCAGCGCTGCTCGGCGTCCGGCCCAAGTAACGACGCGCCCATCCAGGTCCCGGCGCACCGCATGTGCGGTACGTCGGGATTTGGGCTGCGCTCAGGAGTGATCGATACAGTGTCTGCGATGAGTGGCACCCCCGAGAAACCCGGCACCGCGCCCGGTTCGACCCAGCCCGGCTCGACCCCGACCGCGGGGGAGGGGACCGGCGCACGCTCGGCGTTGCTGCGGGTCGTCCCGTTGGCACTGTCGGTCGTCGCGGTGATCGCGGCGCTCGTGTGCGTCGTGGTCTTCGCGATCAGCGCGAGTGACGCGACCGAGACCGAGACGGCCCGTGAGGACGCGACCCAGGCCGCCGAGCAGGCGGTCCTGAACATCACGACGATCGATCCGGCCGACCTCGACGAGTTCAAGCGACGCGTCGACGCCTCCCTCACCGGCCAGGCGAAGGACGAGGTCCTCGGCACCGGAGAGAGGAAGCCGGGGCAGCAACAGAACGTCCTCGAGATGCTGGCGGAGGCCGGCCCGGACGCCGCGAAGCTGTCCGCCCGCCTGTTGCGCAGCGCGCCGAGCGAGGTCAACGCCGAGGAGGAGAAGGCGAAGGTCCTCGTCTACGTCGTCACCACCCTGCAGCGGCCCGACCAGCCGCCGGTCGAGCAGACCCGCGGTTTCGACGTGAGCATGGTCAAGTCCGACGGTGCCTGGAAGGCCGAGAACGTCGTCGGACTCGAGGGAATCGAGTACGCCGATGCCGGCGGGGGCGCCGCACCGGCGCCGGAAGGGGGCAACTGATGGCGCGGACCCCGAAGAAGCCGACCGGTAGGAAGCAGCCGGAGAAGCGTCGGAAGACGCCGAAGATCGCCGGTCACGCCGGCACCCGCCCGACGGACCGGGCCCCCGAGGTCGGTGGGGCAGAGGTCGCCGAGACCGAGGCCACCACCCGGCCCTCGTCGGAGACGACCGAGAGGTCCCGGTCGGAGACGACCTCCGAATCACCGTCGGAGACCTCGGCGGCCTCGGGCACCGTCGACCTGTCCAAGCCCAAGGCCCGCCCCGTCGCCCGCGTCTCGACGCTGCGTCCGCGATCCGAGAGTGCCGACACCGGCGCGCAGCCACGCCAGACCCGCGGGCCCGGACGCCCGTCGCAGACCGGTGACCGTCGCTGGTGGGCACTTCCCGCCATCCTGGCCGGCGTGGCGGCGATCCTCGCCGCGCTCGCCATCGTGCTGGCCTTCCAGCCGTGGCTCGGCTCCGACAAGGCGTTCATCGACGCCAAGGCGACGTCGCAGCTGACATCGCAGGCGCAGCAACGTATCTGCGCGATCTTCGGATACGAGTACACCGAGCTCGACGCCTGGCAGAAGCGCGCGCAGAACGCCCTGACCGGCAAGGCCCGCGAGGAGTTCGACAAGTCCTTCAAGGCCCAGCGGGACCTGATCACCCAGACCAAGACCGGCGCCGAGTGCCGGGTCGACGCGATCGGCGTCCGCGACCTCACCGGCGGCGGTGACGGCGCGCACGCGTCGGTCATCGCGAACCTGGTGATCAGCGAGACGCAGAACAGCATCGCCACCAACAGCGGTGCGCCGCGCGCCCAGTTCGCCATGGTCAAGGAGGGTGACACGTGGCGGATCGAGGCGGTCGAGCCCTTCTAGGCCGCCTTCGGGCCGGTGAGGTCGGGGACAGATTCGCGAAATTGGCGCGTACCGCTTGACGTTTGGGCGTCGGCGGGCCAGTCTGTCTCCAGCGATCGACGTGCAGGCAGCCACCCGCGCGCACATCGCTTCCAGATCGATCTCAGACGGGCTTGACAAAGTACGTCTGTTTTCTGCTACTGTTGGACGTTGCGCTGGCTGCCTCCTGTCCATCTACCGATCCTTCTACGGCCACCTTGTTGTGTGTGCTGGTGTGATCGCCGATCTCAGGGTGTCACCAGCGAACGGCCCATCAAGCCACCACACATCTAGGTTGTGAATAACGTCGTGTTGGAAGGACGCATCTTGGCAGTCAACCGCCAGTCCACCTCAACAATCCCCGGCGCGCCGCATCGCGCGTCGTTTGCAAAGATCAGCGAGCCGCTGGAGGTCCCCGGCCTCCTCGATATCCAACTCGATTCCTTCGAATGGCTCGTCGGGTCCCCGGAGTGGCGCGCCAAGGCGATCGCTCGCGGCGAGGAGAACCCGGTCGGCGGTCTGGAGGAGGTCCTCGCGGAGCTCTCCCCGATCGAGGACTTCTCCGGCTCCATGTCGCTGTCCTTCTCCGATCCGCACTTCGACGAGGTCAAGGCCTCCGTCGAGGAGTGCAAGGACAAGGACATGACCTACGCGGCGCCGCTGTTCGTCACCGCGGAGTTCATCAACAACAACACCGGTGAGATCAAGTCGCAGACCGTCTTCATGGGCGACTTCCCGATCATGACCGACAAGGGCAGCTTCATCATCAACGGCACCGAGCGTGTCGTGGTGAGCCAGCTCGTCCGCAGCCCGGGTGTGTACTTCGATGCCGCCATCGACAAGGCCACCGAGAAGACCCTCCACACCGTCAAGGTGATCCCGGGTCGCGGTGCCTGGCTCGAGTTCGACGTCGACAAGCGCGACACCGTCGGTGTCCGCATCGACCGCAAGCGCCGCCAGCCGGTCACCGTCCTGCTCAAGGCCCTCGGCTACACCAACGAGGAGATCACCGAGCGTTTCGGCTTCTCCGAGATCATGATGTCGACCCTGGAGAAGGACAACACCGCCAACCAGGACGAGGCGCTGCTCGAGGTGTACCGCAAGCTGCGTCCGGGCGAGCCCCCGACCAAGGAGTCGGCGGAGAACCTCCTGGAGAACCTGTTCTTCAAGGACAAGCGCTACGACCTCGCCCGCGTGGGCCGCTACAAGATCAACAAGAAGCTGGGCCTGACCGACAACCCGATGACCGGCGAGTCGACCCTGACCCGCGAGGACATCGTCACCACCGTCGAGTACCTGGTGCGTCTGCACGAGGCCGACCCGCACACCACGACCTACATGACCGGTCCGGGCGGGGTCGAGGTGCCCGTCGAGGTCGACGACATCGACCACTTCGGCAACCGCCGCCTGCGCACCGTCGGCGAGCTGATCCAGAACCAGATCCGCGTCGGCCTGTCGCGTATGGAGCGTGTCGTGCGTGAGCGCATGACCACCCAGGACGTCGAGGCGATCACCCCGCAGACCCTGATCAACATCCGTCCCGTCGTGGCGGCGATCAAGGAGTTCTTCGGCACCAGCCAGCTGTCGCAGTTCATGGACCAGAACAACCCGCTCTCGGGTCTGACCCACAAGCGTCGCCTGTCGGCGCTGGGCCCGGGCGGTCTGAGCCGCGAGCGCGCCGGCCTCGAGGTCCGCGACGTCCACCCGTCGCACTACGGCCGTATGTGCCCGATCGAGACCCCTGAGGGTCCGAACATCGGTCTGATCGGTTCGCTGTCGGTGTACGCGCGGGTCAACCCGTTCGGCTTCATCGAGACCCCGTACCGCAAGGTCGTCGACGGTGTCGTCACCGACCAGATCGAGTACATGACCGCCGACGAGGAGGACCGCTACCTCATCGGCCAGGCGAACACGAACTTCGACGACGACGGCCGCATCACCGACGAGCGCGTGCTCGTCCGTGAGAAGGGCCCCGAGGTCAAGTTCGTCAGCCCGGCCGAGGTCGAGTACCTCGACGTCTCGCCGCGCCAGATGGTGTCGGTCGCGACCGCGATGATCCCGTTCCTCGAGCACGACGACGCGAACCGCGCCCTCATGGGTGCGAACATGCAGCGTCAGGCGGTGCCGCTGCTGCGCAGCGAGTCCCCGCTGGTCGGCACCGGCATGGAGCTGCGTGCCGCCGTCGACGCCGGCGACGTCATCGTCTCGGCGAAGACCGGCGTGGTGGAGGAGGTCTCGGCCGACTACATCACCGTCATGGCCGACGACGGCACCCGCGACACCTACCGCCTGCGCAAGTTCGCGCGCTCGAACCACGGCACCTGCGCCAACCAGCGTCCGATCGTGGACGAGGGCCAGCGCGTGGAGTCCGGCCAGGTCCTCGCCGACGGCCCCTGCACCGAGAACGGTGAGATGGCGCTCGGCAAGAACCTGCTCGTGGCGATCATGCCGTGGGAGGGCCACAACTACGAGGACGCGATCATCCTGAGCCAGCGCCTCGTCGAGGAGGATGTCCTCACCTCGATCCACATCGAGGAGCACGAGATCGACGCCCGTGACACCAAGCTCGGTGCCGAGGAGATCACCCGGGACATCCCGAACGTCTCCGACGAGGTCCTCGCCGATCTCGACGAGCGCGGCATCGTGCGGATCGGTGCCGAGGTCCGCGACGGCGACATCCTGGTCGGCAAGGTCACCCCGAAGGGCGAGACCGAGCTGACCCCGGAGGAGCGCCTGCTGCGCGCCATCTTCGGCGAGAAGGCCCGCGAGGTCCGCGACACCTCGCTGAAGGTGCCCCACGGCGAGACCGGCAAGGTCATCGGCGTCCGCGTGTTCAGCCGCGACGACGACGACGATCTGCCCCCGGGCGTCAACGAGCTGGTCCGCGTCTACGTGGCCCAGAAGCGCAAGATCCAGGACGGCGACAAGCTGGCCGGCCGCCACGGCAACAAGGGCGTCATCGGCAAGATCCTCCCGCAGGAGGACATGCCGTTCCTGCCCGACGGCACCCCGGTCGACATCATCCTGAACACCCACGGCGTGCCGCGTCGTATGAACATCGGCCAGATCCTGGAGACCCACCTCGGGTGGATCGCCAAGGCGGGCTGGAACATCGACGTCGCCGGCGGGGTCCCCGAGTGGGCCGAGAAGCTGCCCGAGGACATGTACTCGGCGCCGCCGAACACCAAGACCGCCACCCCGGTGTTCGACGGTGCGCGCGAGGAGGAGCTGACCGGACTGCTGTCCTCGACGCTCCCCAACCGCGACGGCGAGGTGATGGTCAACGGCGATGGCAAGGCGACGCTGTACGACGGCCGCTCCGGCGAGCCGTTCCCGTACCCCGTGGCCGTCGGCTACATGTACATCATCAAGCTGCACCACCTGGTCGACGACAAGATCCACGCCCGCTCGACCGGTCCGTACTCGATGATCACCCAGCAGCCGCTCGGTGGTAAGGCGCAGTTCGGTGGTCAGCGCTTCGGTGAGATGGAGTGTTGGGCCATGCAGGCCTACGGCGCCGCCTACACCCTGCAGGAGCTGCTCACCATCAAGTCGGACGACGTGGTGGGCCGCGTGAAGGTGTACGAGGCGATCGTCAAGGGCGAGAACATCCCCGAGCCCGGCATCCCCGAGTCGTTCAAGGTCCTCCTGAAGGAGCTGCAGTCGCTGTGCCTGAACGTCGAGGTGCTGAGCTCCGACGGCGCGGCCATCGAGATGCACGACTCCGACGACGAGGACCTGGAGCGCGCCGCGGCCAACCTCGGCATCAACCTGTCGCGTAACGAGTCGGCCACGGTCGACGACCTCGCGAACTGATTGATCCTCACCAACTCGGGCCGGGTTGCCGGTCGTCCGCCACGGCCGGCAGCCCGACCCACTGACAACAGAGCTCTGGAAAGGTAACAAGTGCTCGACGTCAACTTTTTCGACGAACTCAAGATCGGCCTGGCCACGGCCGACGATATTCACAACTGGTCGTACGGTGAGGTCAAGAAGCCGGAGACGATCAACTACCGCACGCTGAAGCCGGAGAAGGACGGCCTGTTCTGCGAGAAGATCTTCGGACCGACTCGCGACTGGGAGTGCTACTGCGGCAAGTACAAGCGCGTCCGCTTCAAGGGCATCATCTGCGAGCGCTGCGGCG
>Ga0164243_10009799_pt1 | contig 13872 bp, 11 predicted proteins | sample OricompcompostOP_FD_108781 | JGI IMG/M metagenome (GOLD analysis project Ga0164243, IMG submission 108781) | Organic Plus compost microbial communities from Emeryville, California, USA - Original compost - Organic plus compost (OP) | ecosystem: Engineered > Solid waste > Mixed feedstock >... | reverse complement strand
TTTCCGACCATGCCACTATGCGAGCGATCTCCTGATCGGTCAGTCCCTTGCGCGCCAGCCACGTTGCATAGGTGCCGCGCAGATCGTGGATGCGAAGATCGCGGTTGAAACCCTCTGCCTTGCCCTTCGCCTTCTGGAACACGCCACCCAGCCCGCTTTCAGTCCATCCCTGCTTACGGCTGTTCTTGAGGATCGTTCCTTCGCCGGAGCCGATCTCATTGAGGAGCGCCCGCAGTTCATCCAGGAGGGGGATGACTACACGGCGGCTGCGCTTCGATGTCACGAATACAATGGCGCTGGGGCCTACATGCTCCCAGCCAACTTCGACCAGATCGCCCAAGCGAAAACCCGTTAGGCTTGCCAGACGTAAAGCCTGCCAAAGTTCCGTGGAGCAGTGCGATTCGATTGCGGCCCAGTCCGCTTCGGTCCAGATGATCGCAGCCCGATTCGCGCTATAAAGCAGCGGTATCCCTGCTGCGACGTTGCGGGTTATCAGTCCTTCCGTCATGCCCCAGGATAGCAGCGTAGCGAGCATGACGATGCTCTTGTCAGCAGTGCGCGGCTTGGAAGCCATATCCGACCGCCACGCCATGACATCGGCTCTCATCTTCTGATCATTCCAGACCGGGAAAGGAGCTTTGCCAAACTTCGCGCTGATTTTTTTCAGTTCGACGCGGTAATCTTTCTTCGTTCGGTCGCCCAGCCTCTCCCATTCCGGGCTGCGCTGGTAAGCGGCTATGATCCTGTCGAGATTGTCCGATTGGTTGACCCGCATATGGCGACGAGCTTCCACCGCCGCGTCAATAATTTCCGCCGTTTTTTTCGGGCGTTCGCCTTCGCAGGAATGGACCCGTGGTCCGCCGCGAAGGGCATAGACATACCAGAGCGCAGGCTTGCCCTTCCGCAGCTTGCGAACAATGTGCAGCCCAGCGTCAACCTTCGTTTTGCGCTTTCCAGATGTCATATGCGGACTGGCCTTGCTCCTTCACAGCCGGATAGATTGTCACGCCATCAGGGCGAATGTCGATAGAGCCGACCTGAATGCCTGCATCTCTGGCAGCTTTGATGAGACGCTTGATCTCGGGGCTACGCGGGAACTGGATTCGTGCTTCGGCCCCCACCTTCTCACCCCTCCCCGATGGCTGCTGAGAGCATGGAAACGCGAACGGTCGCCAACATATGGTCGTATGTCTGGAAACCTTCACACGCCTCATCGAGCGGCGCTGAACACCTGTCGCCATAAGTGCTGACAGTCGCGCCACACCTATCGCAAATCTGCCGGTCGCCGTAATAATCAATCACATCGCCCGATGTTGGCCGATCCCGATTACTCGCCATGATCCGCCTCCTTCTGGCACGGAACGATCCCCGCCCTACCGGGATCGGAGCGGCACACAGCGCAATCGCAGCTATCATCCGCATAGAGCGGGGCGCAGTGATCGCACACGCCGCTGTGGCTGGGGTGGCTGCTCCCGCATTCGATACAGGTGGTGAAGAAGGCGCGTTTCATTGAACCCTCCGAAATCCAGTACCTGCTCCTCCCGGCTGGCCAGCAGGTCGCCCGACATACCGTGCAGCGCCAGTAGGCGGCCCTCGGCCTGACCGATAGTTAGAACATCCTTCATTTTAAACCTTTCGTAACAACATTCATTCTATTCTAGGTTTGAAATTAAATGCACAATTATCAGCATCTTAGCGTAAATTTCTGGATCACTTGTTGCCCGCGTTGTGCGGTCTCATAGGGAGGGCGGCGCGCAGAGACATGCTCTCGAACGGCTTGACCGCTCCGATTTGAGCTGTGCTCATCTGGACCGGGGACGCGAGAATTGAAGCGTCATGCGAATGTGCCTCAACATGTCGTCCCCGGTCTTCACTGACGGCAAGCGTGCAATTAATTGCATCAGAGCCTTGTTCAGAGCTGCGCCTTTAACTCCTCTCGCCGGGCAATTTTGGCTCGCTCGCGCTTCACATACTCTGGGTCGATCAGTTCTATGGCCCGTTGATGATAGGGTTCAGCACGTTCGAAGATGAGGTGCGGGCGATATTGGGGCCAGTCCTTTTTGAAACGAAACATCCACTGCTCGTCTGTTATGTGCCATGCTTCGGGGAGGTCTTCATTGAATGCATACGGAGGAGCAGGAAGTGCCTCCTCCCCATCATGCTCTCGGCAATGGGCAAAATATGAAGCCATGCGCTCGAACTGAATGTCTTGGATCGGACGAGACTGCATCGGCACACGGGTTTCCGTTTCCGGTCTCCGGCTAATGGTGTGAGGCGGTGGAGGCGGTGGGCACTCGTCTCGCTTGATGGCGAAAGATGCTAGCCGAGCACCTGCGATGATCTCGGCGTCGGACCAGCCCCGCGCCCGCCGTTGGCGGATGGTGGAGGCGTCAACGCCCTGTAACTTGGCCAGACGGGAAGTGGTGAAGACTTCGCCAGTCTGCCGATCGTAGAAGGTCAGGGTGTCGCCTTTGTTATTGTTCTGCGTGTGCCTGTCGGCCCAGCGGACCTTACCGGGAGCGTATTCAGGATCATTGTTGTCGATCCTGTCGAGGGTAGCACCGGATACCGGCATGGGGCCGACGAGCCGAAGGAAGTTCCGAAACTCCCGGAAGGCAGGATGCACCTTGTTGCCCCGTCGTTTGCTCCGGGTCAGCATGTTCCGGTGTGAGTTGGCCTCCGCCGTATATTTCGTCCGAAGCTGCATCTTCGTCAGATGCTGGAGGTCGTGCTCAAACCCAGCATCCTGCATTTTCTCAACGGCGGGACAGGTATGATCGGATTTACTCATGAGCGCGACGCCGTCTGCCGTGGCGGTGGGCAGAACAGGCGGAATTGCTGGGGACGCGACGATTTTCTCATGGTTCGCCGATGTCGCGCTATGCGAGAAAATTTCTCCGGCAACGCATGTCATGTGTGTGGTGGCATTCGGCTTCACAACGAAGTCCTCCTCTGCTTGCGGTGGAGGAGCGCCGAAGGTAGAGTTCCGCTAACGACCAGCGTCTCTGGCGCTCCAGAAGCCCTGCCGCGCCAACGGTAGGGCTTTTCTGTTTCAGCGTGGTGATTTAGGATGATAGCCGGGTAAGGGAGTTCGCCCTTGCGCGGCGGCGGGGAGCAGGCCCAAACGCATAGAATGTGTGCGAGGGACGATCTGCATAACCCCAACGTCCGCCGATGCTGCCGCGACTGAAGCGGTCCTCCGCTACCATTCCAACATATTGAATTACACGGTTTTCCCTAAATCGTCGCCGGACACGCCCACAGCAGTTGGGCGGTCAGTTGGGAGTCTTTGTTCCCCTTTCGACCTTCCCAATGGCGGATCCCCCAGCGCGCTATCGCGATTCAGATAGTGATTATCGAGGATGCCCCCACATCCTTGAGCTCCAGTCTAGCGCCTTCGGCGAGCAGGGCCTGTTCAAGCAGGGCGTACTGCTCGCTGTCGAGGTGCGACACGGCCATCTGGCCATCGGGATCGAACTTGCCATCGCGGAATACATCTTCAACTCGTGGGCGGTGCAGTCCTCCGCCACGTCGAGTAGATCGTCGATCGTTTCGGCTTCGCCATATGTCGCGAGGATGGACAATTTGGTCCAGCCCATCCGCAGCCACCTTCCTCCTGCGATACACCCCTTCGGACATGGATCACCTTTCACAGTAAGCCAAAGATGAATGGAAGATTAATGGCAAACATGTCAATGACTTGGAATTGCATTCCCCCAATTCAAGGGATGATGTAAAATTACAACATAAAAAATGTCAATATAGGCAGCAACAGGCCACTAGCACTTTACGCTAGATCATTATTTCTCTTAAGGACGCATCGCTTTCATGGAATGATGAATGAGGTAGAAACAATGAAGAAACTTATCGCAGCAGTCGCACTGCTTTCCGCCGGCGTCGCGGCTCCCGCTTTCGCGCAGGACGCCACGCCTTTCTCGGGCCCCTACATCGGCGCCGTCGTCGGCCTCGACCACACCGATTTCGATGCCCGCACTCATGACAGCGGCCTGCTCTATGGCGGCGTGGTCGGCTATGACATCAACCTGAACGGCGCCGTGTTCGGCATCGAGGGCGAATATGCCGATTCCGACACCAAGGATCGCGCGACCAATATCCTGATCCCCGGCGACAGCGCTTCGCTGAAGACCGGCCGCGATCTTTATGCGGGCGTCCGCATCGGTGGCGAAATAGTCAACAACGTCATGCTCTATGCAAAGGGCGGCTACACCAATGCCCGCGTCAAGGCGGTCTATGACGATGGTGTCGACCTTTCGCGCGCCAGCAAGAATCTGGACGGCTATCGCCTGGGCGCCGGTGTGGAAACCACCTTCAATGGCTTTACGGCGCGCGCGGAATATCGCTATTCGAGCTATGAGCATATCGTGGGCGTAAAGCCGGAACGCCATCAGGCGGCGCTGATCCTTGGCTACCGTTTCTGATCGACCGGTTATCGGAAAACAATGTTGCAAGCCCCGCCATCGTGCGGGGCTTGTTTCATTTTATCGCCGCTCTTGCCGCCACGCGCAGTTCATTGCGGATGGGGTGGATGTTCGACGGCAGGTGCTGGGTCATGAGGATGGCGATCATCCGTTCCACCGGGTCGATGAAGAAATGCGTCGAAAAAATGCCGCCCCAGCTATAGACCTGCGTTCCCAGCTCCATGGCGAAACCCAGGCCAAAGCCCAATCCCGCATAATCCACTTCGCTGAACATGCCCGTCGACATGCTGGTAAGATCGCGGCCGCCCGGCAACTGATTGGTCCGCATCGCTTCGACCGTTTCGGGCCGCAGCAGCCGCACGCCATCCAATTCTCCGCCGCGCAGCAGCATCCGCGCGAAACGGTGATAGTCCCCGGTCGAGGAAACGAGCCCGCCGCCGCCCGCGCGGAATCGCAGGGGACGGCTCCAACCGCTCCGCGCGCCGCGATCGCCCAGCGCCAACCCGCCGCCCGGGACAAAACGCCATGCATCGGTCAGGCGGTCCACCCGATCGGCAGGCACGGTGAAGAAGGTGTCGGGCATCCCCAGCTGATCGAATATCCGGGCACGGAACAGGCTTTCCAGATCCATCCCCGTCAGCCGTTCGGCCACGACCCCCAGCACATCGGTCGAAACCGAATAATTCCAGTTTCCCCCCGGCGAAAATTCCAGCGGAATATCCGCCAGCGCGGCGATGAAATCGTCGGATGACCGCTTTTGCTGAAACTCGTCCAGCCCCAGTTCGCGGTAGCGCGCGTCGATGGCTGTCCGCCGCTGCAAACCATAGGTAAAGCCTGACGTATGGCGCAGCAGGTCGATCATCCGCATCGGCCTTTTGAGCGCCTTCTCCTCCATACCCACGCGCAGCCGGGCGAATTCGGGCACCACATCCGTCACCGGATCGTCCAGTGCCACCAGCCCCTGCTCCACCAGCATCATGAAGGCGACCGACGTCACCGGCTTCGTCATGGATGCGATACGGAACAGCGCATTCTCACGCAGCGGTTCACCGCCTGCCCGCGCGCATCCCCCGCTCACCGACAGGACGATCCGCTCGTCCCGCGACAGCAGCAGTTGCAAATGCGGCAATTTCCCGCTCGCCACATAGGTCCGGTCGAAATGCGCCACCAGCGCGTCGATCCGGTCCGGGTCCATCCCCACGTCCCGCGCCGCATCCCGATCGGCAAATCCTGTCATATGCGCTTGTGCCATGTCCGCGATCGCTAAAGCAGCGCCGCGCTCAGGTAAACCGTCATCACCTTGCCAAGACCCCGCTCACGCCTCTATTGCAACCGGCCTGAACGGCAAGCACTGGACCCTGAATGGACATGGCCACGGGCCTTTCCGCAATCTTCCTCCAGAACCGCCCTGCCCTGCTGCGTTTCCTGCGGGGCCGCGGCGCTGGCGACGATGCGGAGGACATGTTGCAGGACATGTGGATGAAGCTGGAGGCGAAGGATCTCGGCCCGGTGGCCGATCCCCTGCCCTATCTTTATCGCATGGCCAATAATCTGATGCTGGACCGCTACCGCTCCACCGTCCGCCGCGCAAAGCGCGAGCAGGACTGGGCGGAGGGTGCGGGCGGCGTGATGGCCGATCCGACGAGCGATATGGCCGTAGACGAACGGATGATCCTGACGCAGCGGCTGGGGGAAGCGCGCGCCGTGCTGCGCGACCTTGGCCCGCGCGTCGAACTGGTGTTCCGCCGCTTCCGTATCGAGGGAGTCGGCCAACGACAGATCGCGCAGGAACTGGGCGTAAGCCTCACCACCGTGGAGAAGGATTTGCAGAAGGCCTATCGCGCCATGATCGCCCTCAAGCAGAGGCTGGAGACGGAATGAGCGCGATGGTGGCGTCACAGCCTGCAAGGGGTGAAAAATGAACAGGGCTGATGCCATGATCCATGAGGATGCGCTCATGTGGGTGATCCGCACGCGCGATCCGGAATTTGTCGATTGGGAAGGCTTCACCGCATGGCTGGAGGTCGATCCGGCCCATGCGGCGGCCTATGACGCGCTGATGGCGCAGGATGCGGGGCTGGAACAGCTCATCCCCGCCGATCCTGTGCACATGCCCGCGCCCGCGAACGACGCCGGTGATCCGGGCGAACGGCGCTGGAGGCCGATGCGCTGGATCGGCGGCGGCGCGGTGGCGGCGGCGCTGGTTGCGGTGGTTTCGCTCAGCGTCGTGAACCGGAGCGACATCTACACCGTCACGACCGCGCCCGGCGAAAGCCGCATGATTGCGCTGGACGACGGCACGCGGATCGACGTGAACGGCGGCACGACGCTGCGGCTCGACCGCAAGGATCCGCGCTTCGCCGCGCTCGATAAGGGCGAGGCGGCCTTCACCGTGCGGCATGACGATACCCATCCCTTTCGCGTGATGGTGGGCGACGATGTGTTCGAAGATGCGGGCACCGTCTTCAACATCGTCCATAGCGGCGCTTCGACCCGTATCGGGGTGTCGGAAGGCAAGGTGATCTACAACCCCTCCGCGCAGGCCATCGCCCTGCCCGCAGGCCGCGCCCTGACCCAGGACGCCACGGGGCTGCACGTCATGCCCATCGCGCCCGAAGCCGTGGCAAGCTGGCGCAGCGGCCGGCTGGTCTATGCCAACGCCCGGATCGATGAGATCGGCGAGGATATTGCGCGCTCCATCGGCGTGCGCCTGACCGCCACGCCCGGCGCTGCGGCGATGCGCTTCACCGGCACCATCGCGCTGGACAAGGACCCGGCCCGTTTCTTCACCGGCGCCGCGCCGCTCATGGGATTGACCGCCGTTCGTCAAGGGGACGGATGGCTGCTGAAAGAAGGGGATGGTCCGCAAAGCTGACGTCCTTTTCGTCACCGCCCTCGCCATAGCGGCCGCAACGCCTGCGCGGGCGGCGGACAGACAGAATATAAACCTCGCTCCCGGCAGGCTGGGCGAGGCGGCGATCGCGCTCGGCCATCAAACGGGCGCCAGCATCGGCATGTCGGATCAGTCGCTCGCAGGCATCGCCACCCCTGCCGTGCGCGGACGGATGTCTGCGGAAGCCGCGCTCAAGCGCCTGCTCAAGGGTAGCCATGCCTCCATACGCCGGATCGACGACCGGACGTTCCGTATCGTGCGCGCGTCTCTTCCGGCGCGGGCCATCCCTCATCGTCCCGCCAGCGCCGCCGCGCTCCCGCCAGCGCCGCCGCCAGCGGAGATCATCGTCACCGCTTCCAAGCGTGACGTGCCGCTGCCGCGCTATGCGGGCCTGGTGGACATGGTGAGCGGCGGCCTGTTCGACAGCGGCGAAGCAGCGGGCGGATCGGCGGCGCTCCTCTCCCGCGTGGCGAGCCTCAGTTCCACCCATGCCGGATCAGGCCGCAACAAGCTCTTCATCCGCGCCATCGCGGATTCGGGCGTGGCGGGGCCGACGCAGGCAACGACGGGACAATATCTGGGTGATATGCGCCTCAACTACGCCGCGCCGGACCCGGACCTGCGCCTTTACGACATGCGCGGCGTCGAAGTGCTGGAAGGGCCGCAGGGCACGCTTTACGGCGCGGGATCGCTGGGCGGCATCATCCGCATCATTCCCAATCTGCCCAATCTGGGCGAAACGGGCGGCCAGATTTCGGCGGGCGTCTCCGCCACGCAGCATGGCGATCCGGGCGGCGACCTGTCGGCGGTGCTCAACCTGCCCATCGTGCCGGAGAAGATCGCGCTGCGCGTCGTGGGCTATGGCGTGCAGGAGGGCGGCTATATCGACGACCGGCTACGGGATCGCGACGACGTTAACCGGACGCGCATCTACGGCACGCGGGCGGCGCTGCGTTTTGCGCCCGACGAGGATTGGACCATCGACCTCAGCGGCCTCTACCAGCGGATCAACGGCCGGGACGCGCAATATGCCAGCCGGAACAGCGGACGCCTGACACGGGATTCGAGCGTCGCCCAGCCCTATCATTCCGATTATCTGCTCCTCAACGCACGGGTGGAGCGGCAATGGGACGATATGCGCTTCGTGTCGTCCACCGGCTATGTCCGCAACATCCTCGCCGAAAACTATGACGCGACCCAGCCCGGCGGACCGCCCGCCCTGTTCCGACAGAGGAACAAGGTGGAGATTTTTTCGACCGAAAACCGGCTGGTGCGCGATCTCGACAATGGGCTGGGCTGGATATTGGGCGCATCCTATCTCGAAAGCACGTCCGACATCCGCCGGTCGCTCACATCCTATGGCACGGCGGCTTTCCAACCGCAGATCATTCCCGGCGTCCCCATGTTCGGGCGGGGCATGGCGGCGACGGCAACAGGCGTGCGTAACCGGATCAAGGAAGCGACGATCTTCGCCGAAGCCTCATTCGAACCGGTCAAGGGGCTGATCGCCACGCTGGGCGGACGGCTGACCAACAGCCGCCTGTCGGGTGAGGCGAACGATCCCATCTCCCTGCTCGCCGCGGCCGATATCGCCTATGCCGAAGCGCAGGCCAACCGCAGCGAAACCATGTTCCTGCCTTCCGCCTCGCTGCTGAGCGACGCCCTGCCCGGCATCACGCTCTACGCGCGGTTCCAGCAGGGGTTTCGTCCTGGTGGTCTGGCCGTGGACGACCAGCGCATCGAACGCTTCCGCAATGATCGCGTCTCGACGCTGGAAGCGGGTTTCCGCAAAGGCGTGCCGGGCCGCGATCCCGTGGCGATTTCCGCCAACATCGCCTATACGGACTGGCGCGACATCCAGGCGGACGTGACCGACCGGATCGGGCTGCCGACCACGGCCAATATCGGCGACGGTCGCATCTATACGATAGAGGGACGCGTGGTGCTGCGCCCCATGCCGAAGATCACGCTCGACGCCAGCATGATCTACAATGACAGCCGCCTCGATCAGCCCGCGCAGTTCCTGCGGATGCTCTCCTATGACGGGCGCAGGCTTTCGCTGCCCAATGTCGCCGATCTCAGCGGGCGGCTGGCGGTCGACTATCGCACGCCGGTAAGCGACCTCCTCTCGCTCCATCTGTCGGCCTCCGCACGCTATGTCGGAAAATCGCAGCTGGGCGTCGGCCCGATATTGGGCCGCACCCAGGGCGATTATGTCGACACCGCCTTTTCCGCCAGCCTGACGCGCGGCCCCATGCAATGGTCGCTTTCCCTGTCCAATCTGTTCGACAGCAACGGAAACCGCTTTTCGCTGGGAACGCCCTTCGACCTGCACAGCGATTATTATACGCCGCTGCGGCCGCGCACCGTCCGCGTCGGGCTTGATTTCGCCTTCTGAACGCCGGATGAATATTTCAGGACGGGTTTGATCGGACGGCAGCGTCCCTCTCGCACAGGCGCACGAAAGAAAGCGCGCCCACGCAGAGGAGACATCATGCGACATCTCTTGGCCTGCACGGCCATCACGCCCGTTCTGGCGGCCCTGGCGGCTGCTCCTGCTTCGGCGGAAACCAAGATCGATTCCAGCACGACCACGGCGGTCAAGACTTCCACCGTCGCCAATGGCGCGGCGGACGACATTAATGTCACGTCGGGCGGCTCCATCAAGCTGACCAGCGGTGCGGCCATCACGCTGGACAGCAACAACAAGGTCACTAATGCGGGCACGCTGACGATCAACGACGCCAACAATGTGACCGGCATCATCGTGGCCCCCGGCACGACGGGCGCCATCACCAACAGCGGCACGATCACGCTGACGGAAGATTATACCGCCAAGGACGACGACGATGACGGCGATCTGGATGGCCCCTTCGCCAAGGGATCGAACAAGAAGGGCATCTGGGTCCAGTCCGGCACTGCCCATAACGGCGCGATCGACCATAGCGGCACCATCACGATCGAGGGCAATCAATCGGCGGGCATCCGCCTGGACGCCCCGCTGACGGGTAATCTTTCCACCAGCGGCACGATCAATGTGGTGGGCGACAACAGCTATGGCGTGCTTGCCAATGACGTGACCGGCAACGTCACGCTGCGTGGATCGACCACCGTGCAGGGCGCGAACAGCGTCGGCGCGGCGTTGCTGGGGGATGTCGACGGCGCGATCAAGATTCAGGGCACCATCGCCAGTTCCGGCTATCGCTCCACCACTCGGCCCAGCGATACCAGCAAGCTGGATGCCGACGACCTGCTTCAGGGCGGTTCGGCGGTTCGCATCGCGGGCAATGTGACGGGCGGCATCATCTTCGACGTTCCCCCCACCCGCACCGACCAGGATGATGAGGACGATACCGACATCGATGATGACGGCCTGACCGACAGCAATGAAGGCAGCGCCTCCATCCTCACTTATGGTTCGGCCGCCGCGGTCCAGATCGGCGCGGCGGATCGCGACACCAGCATCGGCGCCGTCGCTGCGGAAAGTTCCGGATACGGCCTGATCGTGAAGGGCGCGATCGGCGGCGCCGGCGTCTATGATGGCGTCGACGCCAATGGCCTGGTCATCGGCGGGCTGGGCGGCGACGTCACCGTTGCAAAAGGCGTGCTCGTCGCAGGGTCTATTTCCGCCACATCCTATGACAGCAACGCGACCGCGCTGCGCCTTGGATCGGGGGCCACAGCGGACAAGTTGGAGGTTTCCGGCACCGTGGGCGCGAACGGCTCCAGCAAGGACGGCACCTCCGCCCGCAGCATCGTGATCGATGCGGGCGCACATGCCAGCACCATTGCCGTCAGCGGCACGGTGCAGGCCAAGGCGGGCAGCGATGAAAAAGGCACGGCGGTCGCCATTGTCGATTCGTCCGGCACCGTTTCCACCCTGACCAACAGCGGCAAGATCAGCGCGACGGGCGGCAAGGCCGGATCGAATGTCGCCATCGACCTCAGTGCCAACAGCAGTGGCGTGACATTGGGACAATCCCTGGCGTCGGAAAAGGCCGATGCGCCGTCCATCGTCGGCGATGTCCGGCTGGGATCGGGCAATGACATCATGACCGTATCGGCGGGATCGGTCGCCGGTAACATCAGCATGGGCGCGGGCGATGACAGCCTGGCCCTGTCGGGCAGCGCCAGCCATAGCGGCAACATCTCTTTCGGCGCGGGGACCGGCACACTCAGCCTTGCCAACACGTCGAAAGTGACCGGCGACGTCGACTTTGCGGGCCAGGGCAGCAGCATGACGCTGTCCGACACGGCGAGCTTCACCGGAAAACTGCTGAACAGCGGCCAGGCCGCGCTGGTGCTGAACGGCGGCACGCTCAATGCCACCAACACCGGATCGATCGCGCTGGCCTCGCTTCAGGCTGGCTCCGGCTCCATCATCGGCGTGACCATCGACGGCGCGAACGGGACGCACACCACCTATGACGTGGCCGGTGCGGCCAGCTTCGCGGACGGCTCGCAGGTCAAGGCGACCATGACCAACGTCAAGGGCGCGGCGGGCGATTATGTCATCGTCCGGGCTGGATCGCTCAGCGGTTCGCCCTCGCTGTCCGGTACGACACTGCTTCCCTATATGTTCAAGGGCAGCGTGGCCGCCGACAACGGCACGGGCGAAGTCACCCTGAGCGTCGCGGCGAAAAGCGTGACGGAGCTTGGCCTGTCCGGCTCCCAGGCGCGCGCCTATCAGGCGGTCTTCAACGCGCTCGACAATGACAGCGCGGTCGCCAACGCCTATCTGGCGGTCGCGGACGGCGATGCGCTCAAGGCCAATCTGCAACAGATGCTGCCGGATCATGCCGGCGGCACGTTCGAAGCGGTCACGTCCGGTTCCCGCGCCACCGCGCGCATCCTGTCCGATCCGGGCGGCATCTATCGCACCAAGGACGGACGGCTGGGCTTCTGGCTGCAACAGGTCGCATTCGGCAGTTCCAAGAGCGTGGGCAACACCGCATCCTATGACATCAACGGCTGGGGCGCGAATGCGGGCGTCGAATATCTGACTGGCATCGGCGCGTTCGGCGGCTCTTTCGCCTATATCCACGGCAGCGATTCCAAGGGCGGCAGCAACCTTGCGGTCGATTCCGACCAGTTCGAACTGGCGGCGCACTGGCGTGGCGATTTCGGTCCGCTTCAGGCCTTTGCCCGCGTCTCGGCCGCGCATATCGACTTCACGGGCACGCGCCGTTTCGCCAGCGGGACCGTATCGCGCTCAACCGAGGGCGACTGGTCGGGCAAGCTCTATTCCGCCACGGCGGGCGTCTCTTATGAGAAACGGATGGGCCGCCTGTCGCTGCGTCCGGCGGCCGGGATCGACTATTACCGCCTCAAGGAAAAGGGCTATGCCGAAAGCGGCGGCGGCGATGCGTTCAACCTAACCGTGCTCGGCCGCACCAGCGACGAACTGACAGCCAACGGCACCGTCACGGCGGGCTATGATTTCGGCAGCCTCGATCCGCAGGAAGGCTGGGTCCGCTTCGAACTGGAGGGCGGACGCCGCCAGATCATCGGCGGATCGCTGGGTGACACCGTGGCCTATTTCAAGGGCGGCGAGCAGTTCACGCTGGTCGCGGATGATCGCACCAATGGCTGGACCGGGCGCGCGCGCCTGATCGGCGGCACCGACAGCTTCCGCGTAGGCGGAGAGTTCAGCGCCGAGGAACAGCAAAACCACGTCGCCATCGCATTTCGCGCGACGGTAAACTTCATCCTGTGACGTCTTGAAGATGAACCGGCGGGTCGAACCCCAGACCCTCCAGATCCGCCGGTCACGCCATGTCCCCTCCCCCGGGGATCATGGCCTTGAAAGGGAAAGGGCGCCGTCCCCCATGACGGCGCCCTTTCTTTTTTTGCAGATTATGCCGTTTTGAAACCTGTGTCGAATGGTGGGCTTGGGTGGATTGCGGGCATAATTTTACCCCTCGCCCCTTGGGAGTCGGCCTGAGGCGCGTAACTCTGGCCGAGGTTGCGGAGACTTGGCGGCTTGCTGGCTGGTCGTAGCTGGGTGAGGGGGTATGCGCCGCTCGCTGGATAGCGCGCAGCTTCGCCTTCCTCCCCCTTTCCCAACTTCTCCCCAGGGGGAGAAGCGAAAAAGAACATCCGCAACTAGCCCCAAACCAGCCGACATGGAACCAAGGCTTGTTCCGTCAGCCCAGCGCCTTCTTCAGCAGTTCGTTCACCACCTGCGGATTGGCCTTGCCCTGCATCGCCTTCATGGTCTGTCCCACGAAGAAGCCGAACAGCGCTTCCTTGCCGCCCCGATATTGCTCGACCTTGTCGCCATTGTCGGCCAGCACCTTGGCCACCGCTGCCTCGATCGCGCCGGTGTCGCTGGTTTGCTTCAGGCCCTTTTCCTCGACGATCTTCGCGGGTTTCCTGCCGGTTTCGAGCATGATCTCGAACACCTGCTTGGCGATGGTGCCCGAAATCGTGCCGTCCGCGACCAGCGCCAGCAGTTCCGCGCCATCCTCCGGCGTCACGGGGCTGTCCTCCAGCGTCCGCCCAAGCCGGTTGAGCCCGCCATAAAGCTCCGACAGCAGC
>Ga0164243_10009797_pt1 | contig 13873 bp, 9 predicted proteins | sample OricompcompostOP_FD_108781 | JGI IMG/M metagenome (GOLD analysis project Ga0164243, IMG submission 108781) | Organic Plus compost microbial communities from Emeryville, California, USA - Original compost - Organic plus compost (OP) | ecosystem: Engineered > Solid waste > Mixed feedstock >... | reverse complement strand
GGTGACCGCGGCAACTTCCGCCGGGACGACCGTGGCGGCGACCGCGGCGGGTTCCGTCGCGACGACCGTGGCGACCGTGGCGGCTTCAACCGTGACCGTGGCGGCGACCGTGGCGGCTTCCGTCGTGACGACCGCCGGGACGACCGACGCGACGACCGTGGCGGCCGCTCCTTCGAGCGCCGGGACGACCGTGGCGGCGACCGCGGCGGGTTCCGTCGTGACGACCGTGGCGACCGTGGCGGCTTCAACCGTGACCGTGGTGGCGACCGTGGCGGGTTCCGTCGTGACGACCGCCGGGACGACCGACGCGACGACCGTGGCGGCCGTTCCTTCGAGCGCCGGGACGACCGTGGCGGCGACCGTGGCGGCCGTTCCTTCGAGCGCCGTGACGGCGGCGACCGCGGCGGCTTCCGCCGTGACGACCGTCCCGGCCACCGGGGCAGCGACCGCCCGTTCAACCGCGACCGTCAGGGCGACCGCCCGGGCTTCCGCTCCGGCAGCCACGACCGCCCCTACGGCCGTCGTGACGACCACCGAGGCGGCGGCTCGTTCCAGCGCCGCGAGGACAAGCCGCGCTGGAAGCGCAACGGCTGACACCGCCTCACCGAAGTGACCGCCGAGGGCCCGCGCGACACGCGTCGCGCGGGCCCTCGCGCCTGTGTGCCCCCGGTGACCGCCACGCGCCTGCCCGATACCCGATCGGCTCCCCGCCCGCGTCCGGCTATGCTCGGGGAGGCAACATCGCCAGGGGCCCTTAGCTCAATTGGCAGAGCAGTGGACTTTTAATCCATTGGTTGTGGGTTCGAGTCCCACAGGGCCTACCTCCCGCGGGAGGGGAAGCCCCCCACGCGCGCGAACGGCGCCCGCACCGGCCAGGCCGGTACGGGCGCCGTTCGCGTTCCCGGAAGGGGGCGGGTCAGCGGGGTGACGGGCGCCGGGCGTCGTCCTCGTCCGGGCGCCGGTAGGGGTCGATGAGCTGCACGCCGATGCCGCTGGTCACCAGGCCGGCCGCGATCAGCAGTCCGTCGGGGACGACGATGCCCGCGACCAGCATGCCCAGCCCCACGGCCAGCACCCACCAGGCACGGGTCCGCCGGTACTCGCGCGGGCGCGTCGGGCGGCCGGCGGCGAGGGAGCGGGCGAAACGGGGGTCCTCGTGCTCGAGTCGGGCCGCGAGGTCGACCAGGCGGTCGTCGTCGGACTGGGGCACGGCTCCTCCTTCCCAGAAGGTGGCCGTCCGGTCACACCGTCGACGGCCGTCGCTCCGAGCACCGGGACGTGCGTGAACCGCCGGCATGCCGCGAACTCGGGCCGATGTCCAGGAGTTTGCCCCTGCGCCGAGGTCGTCACCCGCCCGGTACGGTGCCTCCAGGGTCGCCCGGGGCACACGGCCGGAACCATCCGTCGCGCCCCCCAACTCCCCGGGGGACCGGTACGCACGGGACCGCGGACCCGTGGCCGCCCACGCCAGGAAAATGGGGACTGTCACCGATGGCGCCGCCCCGCGCGGGAGCGGAGGCTGGACGGTGACGGCCCGCGCCGCGCCCCCGGCCGCGGGCTGTCGGGGCCTTGAGCGTACCGACGGCGAGGAGGCGGAACCGGGTGCCTCTGTTCTGGCGCATCTTCCTGCTGAACGCCGTCGTGCTGATCGTCGCCACCGCCCTGCTCCTCGGACCCGTCACGGTGTCCACGCCGGTGCTGCTCACCGAGGCGGCCGTGCTCACCGTGGGCCTGGCGGCGATGCTCGTCGCCAACGCGCTGCTGCTGCGCGTGGGACTCGCCCCGCTGCAGCGCCTCACCCGCGCCATGAACACCACCGACCTGCTGCGTCCCGGGCACCGGACCGCGGTCGGCGGGCGCGGGGAGATCGCCGAGCTGATCACCACGTACAACACGATGCTCGACCGGCTCGAGGACGAGCGGGCCACCAGCAGCGCACGCGCCCTGTCCGCGCAGGAGGCGGAGCGCCGCCGCATCGCCCGTGAGCTGCACGACGAGGTCGGCCAGTCGCTGACCGCCGTGCTGCTCCAGCTCAAGCGGGCCGCCGACCACGCCCCCGCCGGACTCGGCGACGAGCTGCGGCAGGTGCAGGAGACCACCCGCGCCTCCCTGGAGGAGATCCGGCGGATCGCCCGCCGGCTGCGCCCCGGCGTGCTGGACGAGCTGGGCCTGGCCAGCGCCCTCAAGGCGCTCGCCACCGAGTTCGGCGGGCCCGGGCTGACCGTGCAGCACTGCCTCGACCCCGGCCTGCCCGAGCTGGACCGCGAGTCGGAGCTGGTGCTCTACCGGGTCGCCCAGGAGGGCCTCACCAACGTCGCGCGGCACGCGGGGGCGCGCCGGGCCGAGCTGGCCCTGCGCCGCACGCCCGGCGGGGTCGAGCTGCGGGTCCGCGACGACGGCCGCGGAATCGGCGGCGCCGACGAGGGCGCCGGCATCCGCGGCATGCGGGAGCGGGCGCTGCTGGTGGGCGCCGAGCTGACCGTCGAGCCCCGCGCGGGCGGCGGCACCGAGCTGCGACTCGCCGTGCCCGTCCCCGCGCGCTTCCCCGCGCACGCCCTCGTTCCCGTACGGCCCGTGCGCACGTCCGCACCCTCGACCACCCCGGCCGCCGTGCGCCGCTCCGCGCCCGCGCACGCGCCGCCCCCGTGACCGACGCCCCCCGACCGGAATCGCTGAACCATGACCGACGCCTCCCCCACCCGCATCCTCCTCGCCGACGACCACGCGCTGGTCCGCCGGGGGGTCCGTCTCATCCTGGACGGCGAACCGGACCTGACCGTGGTGGCGGAGGCCGCCGACGGCGCCGAAGCCCTCGAACTGGCCCGTGAGCACCGCCCCGACCTGGCCATCCTCGACATCGCCATGCCGCGCCTGACCGGTCTGCAGGCGGCCCGTGAGCTCTCCCGCACCCTGCCGGAAACCCGGATCCTCGTGCTGACCATGTACGACAACGAGCAGTTCTTCTTCGAGGCGCTGGCCGCCGGAGCCTCCGGCTACGTCCTCAAGTCGGTCGCCGACCAGGACCTCGTGCAGGCCTGCCACGCCACCATGCGGGGCGAGCCGTTCCTCTACCCGGGGGCGGTCAACGCCCTCATCCACAACTACCTCGACCTCGCGCGGGAGGGCCGGACCCTGCCCCCGAAGGCGATCACCGACCGCGAGGAGCAGATCCTCAAGCTCGTCGCCGAGGGCCACACCTCGCAGCAGATCGCGGACATGCTGGTGATCAGCCCCAAGACGGTGGAGCGGCACCGCGCCAACCTGCTCGCCAAGCTGGGCCTGAAGGACCGCCTGGAGCTCACCCGGTACGCGATCCGGGTCGGCCTGATCGAGCCCTGACCTCCGCGCCCGGCCGCACGGGTTGCCAGACTGGAGACGGACCGCGCAGCGGTCCCGCCGCCGCCCGCACCCGGGAGATCCCGCCGATGCCGTACCCGTACGTCCTGCTGTCCGCCGCCGTCTCCCTCGACGGCTACCTGGACGACACCGGCCCCGAGCGGCTGCTGCTGTCGAGCCCGGCCGACTTCGACCGGGTCGACGAGGTACGGGCGTCCGTGGACGCCATCCTGGTCGGCGCCGGCACGATCCGCGCCGACAACCCCCGGCTGCTGGTCAACTCGCCCGAACGCCGCGCCGCCCGGGTCGCCGACGGGCTGCCGGAGTACCCGCTGAAGGTCACGGTGAGCGGCTCCGGGGATCTCGACCCGACGGCCCGCTTCTGGCACACGGGTGGCGAGAAGGTGCTCTACACCACGGACAAGGGCGCCGAACGGGCCCGCGCCCTGGGCATCGCCGCCGACGTCGTGCCGCTCGGCGACGCCCTGGACTGGCGGCGGCTCCTGGAGCACCTGCACGACGTGCGCGGGGTGAGGCGGCTGATGGTGGAGGGCGGCGGGCGGATCCACACGCAGCTGGTGACCGAGGGCCTCGCCGACGAGCTCCAGCTCGTCCTCGCCCCGCTGTTCGTCGGCGACCCCGACGCCCCCCGCCTGTTCGGCCCCGGCGCCTACCAGGGCGGGCGGCTGCGCCTGCTCGAGACCCGGCCGATCGGCGACGTCGTCCTGATGCGCTACGAGCCCACCGCGCCCGGCACTGGCGCCCTGCCGTCCGCCGCCGACCGCCACTGGCTCGCCCTCGCCTGCGAGCTGGCCGCGCAATGCCCGCCCTCCGAGACCGCGTTCAGCGTCGGCGCGGTCGTGGTCGCCGCCGACGGCACCGAGCTGGCGCGGGGCCACTCCCGGGAGGGTGAGGACCCCGTGGTGCACGCGGAGGAGGCCGCGCTCGCCAAGGCCGACCCCACCGACCCGCGGCTGGCGGGCGCCACCGTCTACTCCAGTCTGGAGCCGTGCGCCCGCCGCGCGTCCCGGCCGGCGCCCTGCGCGCGGCTGATCCTGGACGCGGGGGTGCGCCGGGTGGTCACCGCCTGGCGGGAGCCGGACACCTTCGTGACGGACGCCGACGGCAGCGCCGTACTGGCCGAGGGGGGCGCCACGGTGGTGGTGCTGCCGGAGTACGAGCAGCGCGCGAAGGCGCCGAACGCGCATCTGCTGGGCGGCTGAACGCACCCACCGGGAAGGGATGTGCGGAGCACCCCGCGGATGCCGTACACTTGTGTTTACCGACGCGGGGTGGAGCAGCTCGGTAGCTCGCTGGGCTCATAACCCAGAGGTCGCAGGTTCAAATCCTGTCCCCGCTACTGAAGGCCGAGGGCCGGAATCCGAAAGGGTTCCGGCCCTCGGTGTTTCCCCCTGACGGCACCCTCTCCCTTACTTCTCACGCAGAGTGAGCGAACGGCGCCGCAGCGCATAACAACTGACACACCGTCAGGTTCGACGGGCCGTCAGAGGCCCGGTCAACTCGCCCGTTTTCGCCCGCTGATGGCGCTTAAGTCCGTGCGGAAATCGTTAACGATCAAGAGGAACGGCTTGGAATCCGGCCCCCGCGTCTATTAACGTTCGATAACGCAGCGCGGTCGTCCCAGCCGTCACAGAAGTCGGCTCCGTGCGCACGCGCCGAATCCCGCAAGGGAACCGGGGAACCACCACCATGGGGTGAATCGGGCGGATACCGCCGTGGAAACACGGTTCGTATACGCGCGTAGGAGACCTTCCCGCTCCGAACCCGTCAGCTAACCCGGTAGGCGAAGACGGAAGGAAAGGAGCGCGCCCACGTGGCGTCCAACCCGCCTGCCCCCGAGGCCCCGTTCAAGCCGAGCGACACCTTCGTCTACGGCGCCCCCGGCGCCGAAGAGGGCCCCTTCGAGGAGTGGAACCCCACCGCGGAGTCCGTCCGGCCCGTGCGTGGCCGGCACCGCGTCGCCAAGCAGCGCGGAGGCGGACTCGCCCGCAGCTCCACCGTCCTGGGCGTCGGCGTCATAGCCGCCGTCGGCGCCGGCGGCATGGCCAGCGCCCAGACCGGCAAGCCGCCCGTCTCCATCTCCCTGCCCGACCTGCCCAACGTGGGTTCCCTCATCTCCGACGAGGAAACACCGAAGGGCTCCAGCACCCCCCTCAGCGACATCGGCAGGATGGCCGCCGCCGACACGGGCACCGAGGAGGGCGCCGCCGACGCCGGCGAGGCGCTGCGCGCCCGCATCATGGCCCAGGTCGAGCAGCAGCAGGGCCAGGCGCAGAGCAAGGCGCAGGCCGCCGCCCTCGCCGCCGCCGAGAAGGAGGCCGCCGAGGCCGCCGCCAAGGCGGAGAAGGAGGCCAAGGAGAAGGCCGAGGCCGCCAGGAAGAAGGCGGAAGAGGAGGCCGCGAAGAAGGCCGAGGCCGAGCGCCTCGCCGAGCTGGCCAAGCAGTACGCGCTGCCGACCTCCTCGTACACCATCACCTCCACCTTCGGTGAGGCCGGCGCCTACTGGTCCTCCGGCCACCACACCGGCCTCGACTTCGCCGCCCCCACCGGCACCCTGATCAAGGCGGTCCACACCGGCACGATCACCTCCGCCGGCTGGGACGGCTCGTACGGCTACAAGACCGTGCTCACCCTCGACGACGGCACCGAGATCTGGTACGCCCACCAGTCGTCGATCAACGTCAGCGTCGGCCAGAAGGTCAACACCGGGGACGTGATCGGCCGCGTCGGCGCGACCGGCAACGTCACCGGCGCCCACCTCCACCTCGAGGTCCACACCGGCTCCGGCGGCATCGACCCGGCCGCCTGGCTGGCGGGCAAGGGCCTCTCCATCTGAACCACTCCGGCGGCCGCGTACCGGCCGCCGACGCCGTGAACGCCGGCAGCCCCGACGACGACCCCCCGACGTCAGGGCTGCCGGTTCCGCATGTCCGGGGGTTCTTGCCTCAGCGCCGGTAGGGGTTCTCCCCGTACGCCGGATACGGCGGCTGCGCCGGCCACGCGGCGGGCATGGGCCCGTACGCCCAGCCCGCGCCGTACGGCACCGGGGGCGCCGTGAGCCGGGCCGCGTGCTCAAGGGCCGGGCGGGCCGCCCCGCGCCGGTGCCACAGCTCCAGCAGCAGCTCACGCTCCCGCGTCACGAAGTCCGCCCCCGCCTTCCCCGCGCGGCCCCGGTGGCGCAGGAACGCCAGCTGGGTCGCGTACGCCTCGTACTGGGCGACCGTGCGGGCCGCGGGCTTCCCTCCGTGCTCGCGGGCGAACTTCCGGGCGAGACGCCGCGCCCGCATCGAGCCCAGCGCGAACGGCTCCGCCGGACGCAGCCAGCCCGCCACCGCGTAGGCGGGCAGCTCCGTGCGCACGGTCCGCAGCTCCCGCTGCCGCGTCCACACCACCAGCCAGGTCAGCAGCCCGAACGTCGGCACCATGAACGCCCCGTACACCGCGATGAAGCCGAACTGGCCGAGCGTGGCGGAGCCGTTCCACAGGGCGTGCATGCCCATCGCGAGCAGCAGCCCGGCGAGGGGGAGGAGCACGCGCCGCACCCGCTGCCGGTCGGCGGCCAGCGCGGCCGCGCCGAAGCCGATGCCGGTGAGCACGGTGAACAGGGGGTGCGCGAAGGGCGACATGACGATGCGGACGAAGAAGGTCGCCGCGGTGACCGAGGCGATGCCGCTGCCGCCGGTGAGCTGGTCGGTGCCGAAGGCGTTGCCCAGGTAGAGGACGTTCTCGGTGAACGCGAAACCGGTCGCGGTGAACCCGGCGGCCACCACGCCGTCGAGGATCCCGTGGAAGTCGCGTCTGCGGAACAGGAAGAGCAGCAGCACCGCCGCCGCCTTCGCCGTCTCCTCCACGACCGGCGCTATGACCGTCGCGCCCAGGGTGTCGGCGCCGGCCGGGTCGGCGGTGGTCGTCGCTATCCACCGGGTGGCGAAGCTGTTCGCCACGATCGCGATCAGTGCCGCCGCGCACGCGCCCCAGGCGAAGGCGAACAGCAGGTTCCGCCAGGGGCCCGGCTCCACCCGGCCCAGCCAGCGGAACGCCGCGAGCAGCAGCGGCACCGGCAGCACGGCCAGCCCCAGACCGACCAGGAAGCCCTGCGTACCGGTCTGCTCCCGCACCAGCGCCAGGATCACCAGCCCGGACAGGGCCAGCAGGGTGACCACCGCTCCGTAGCGGACCGCCGGGCGCTGCCACCAGTGCGGGTGCCGCAGCGTGCTGCCGGGAGCTGCGCCGGGGTACGGCGGGTACGGAGGGCTGCTGGCCACGGATTCGACCCTAACGAGAAAGGGGCAGGGCTGCGTGCCGGCGCAGGAGGAGGGTCGGGGAGGTCAGGCGGGGTCCCCGTCCCGGTGCCCGGCGCGGTCGTCGTGCGGTACGCGGCGGAAGAGCAGGTCGTTCACCACATGACCCTTGTCCAGCCCCTGCCGCTCGAAACGGGTGAGCGGCCGGAACTCGGGACGCGGCGCGAAACCGCCGTCCTCCCGGGTGTTCTCGAAGTCGGGGTGCGCGGTCAGCACCTCGAGCATCTGCTCCGCGTACGGCTCCCAGTCGGTGGCGCAGTGCACGAGCGCACCCGGCGCCAGGCGGGACGCGGCCAGGGTCAGGAACTCGGGCTGGATCAGCCGCCGCTTGTGGTGCCGCTTCTTCGGCCAGGGGTCGGGGAAGAAGACGCGCAGCCCGCTCAGGGAGTCGGGGGCGAGCATCTCGCGCAGCAGGATGATCGCGTCGCCGTTCGCCACGCGCACGTTGGTCAGGCCGCGCTCCTCGGCGAGGTGCAGCAGATGACCCTGGCCGGGGGTGTGGACGTCCACCGCGAGGATGTTCGTCCCCGGGTCGGCGGCGGCCATCTCCGCGGTGGCCTCGCCCATGCCGAAGCCGATCTCCAGGACGACCGGCCGGCCGTTCCCGAACAGCTCGGCCAGGTCCAGCCGGCGGCTGCCGTCGATGTCCAGCCCCCACACCGGCCACAGCCGCTGCAGCGCATCCGCCTGACCTGAGGTGACGCGGCTGCGGCGGGGCTGGAAGCTGCGGATCCGGCGCTCGAAGTGCGACCCGGCGGGGTCGGCCTTCGGGCCGTCGGGGAAGCGCGGCTCCCCCTTCGCGCGGGCGCGGGGGGACGGCTCGCCGGCGGTCCGCTCGGCGTGCGGTGCTTCGGGGGTGCTCATCACGGAATCAGACACAGTGCCCTCGATTTTACGGGGACATCTCGCACGGCCGCCCGGCCGCGAGCGTCGGCCCGGCGAACGCTCCCGCCACGCGGCTCACCGCTCGCTCTCGGTGAGGCCGGCCAGCGCCCGGCGGGCGATCTCCCGGCCGATCGGCAGCGAGGCGGTCGCGGCGGGCGAGGGGGCGTTCAGCACGTGCACCGCGCGGGGCGCCTCCCGGATCAGGAAGTCGTCGACCAGCGTGCCGTCGCGCAGCACCGCCTGCGCCCGCACCCCGGCCGCCGTCGGCACCAGGTCCTCGTCCCGCACGGCGGGCAGCAGCCGGCGCACCGCCCGCGCGAAGGCCGGCCTGGACAGCGAGCGGTGCAGCTCCCCGGCGCCGTACCGCCAGTGGCGGCGGGCCAGCTGCCAAGAGCCCGGCCAGGCCAGGGTCGCCCCCAGCTCGCGCGGCCGCACCGTCCGCCAGTCGTACCCCTCGCGGGCCAGCGCCGGGACCGCGTTCGGCCCCACGTGCACGCCGTCGTCCGTGCCTCGGGTGAGGTGGACGCCGAGGAACGGGAACGCCGGGTCCGGCACCGGGTAGACCAGGCCCCGCACCAGCTCGGGGCGGGCCAGCTCGTAGTACTCCCCGCGGAACGGCACGATGCGGGCGCCCGGCTCGTCGCCCGTGAGCAGCGCGATCCGGTCGCAGTGCAGCCCCGCGCAGTTCACCAGCATCCGGGCGCGCACGATGTCGCCGGCCGCCGTCAGCACGGCCACGCCCCGCTCGGGGCGGCGGTCGATCCGGACCACCTCCGCGCCGTGCCGCACGTCGGCGCCGGACGCCTCCGCGAGCCGGCGGGCCACCGCCCCGTAGTCGCAGATGCCGGTGGTGCCGACATGGATCGCGGCGAGGCCCTCGACCTCCGGCTCGTACTCCGCGATCTGCGCGCCGCACAGCTCGCGCACCGACAGGCCGTTCTCCCGGCCGCGCTGCACCAGGGCGTGCAGCCGGGGCAGCTCCTCGCGCTCCGTGGCGACGATCAGCTTGCCCGTCACCGCGTGCGGGATGTCGTACTCCGCGCAGAACTTGACCATCTCGGCCGCACCCGAGACCGCGTACCGCGCCTTCAGGGAGCCGGGGCGGTAGTAGATGCCGCTGTGGATCACCCCGCTGTTGCGGCCCGTCTGGTGCCGGGCCGTGCCCTGCTCCTTCTCCAGCACGGTCACCCGCGTCCCCGGGGCCGCCCGGCCGATGGCATACGCCGTCGACAGGCCGACGATCCCGCCGCCGATCACCACCACGTCACAGTCGTACGACCCCGCCACCACCTGCGCCACCTCCCGCGTCGATAGTGCACTGCGCCACTGACAACGGCTTCAAACCAAGGGCGGGGCGGGACGGGTCAGGCCGTGGTCATCAGCAGCGGGCGGGCGCGCTCGCGCAGCTCGACCACGCGCGGCTCGTCGCCGTACGGCTCCAGCCGGTGCAGCAGGTCCTTGACGTACTCCGTGGTGCGCGCGGAGGAGATGCGGCCCGCCACCTCCACGGCCCGTACGCCCTGCTCGCAGGCCGCGTCCAGGTTCCCGGACTCCAGTTCGGCGACGGCGGAGACCACCAGGCGCAGTCCGTGCGAGCGTACGAACTCCTCCGTGGGCCTCGACAGCGCCTGCTCGGTGAAGCGGCGCACCTGGCGGGGCGCCTTCAGATCGCGGTAGCACTCGGCGGCGTCGGCGGCGAACCGGTCGTAGGAGTAGAAGCCGAGCCAGCTCGGGTCGCTGTCGCCGGGCCGGGACCGCTCCAGCCAGCTCTCCGCCGACTTCAGCGCGGCTCCGGCCGCCTGCGCGTCCCCGGCGCGTGCGTGCGCGCGTGCCTCCACGAGGCGGAAGAAGCTCAGGGTGCGGGCGGTGGCCAGGCCGCGGTTGCGCTCCAGTGCCGCCTGGGCGAGGTCCACGCCCTCGTCGCCGAAGCCGCGGTACGTCGCCTGGAGCGACATCGAGGCGAGGACGTACCCGCCGAGGGGCACGTCGGCCGCCGCGCGGGCCAGGCGCAGGGCCTGGATGTAGTAGCGCTGCGCCGCCTCCTGCTGGCCGGTGTCGAACGCCATCCAGCCCGCGAGACGGGTGAGTTCCGCCGCCGCGCCGAAGAGGGAGCGGCCGACGTCGTCGGAGTAGGAGCCGAGCAGCAGCGGGGCCGCCTCGACCCGTAAGCACTCGGGGACCATCGACGAACGCCAGTCGCCGCCGCCGTACTTGGAGTCCCAGCGCCGGGCGTCCTCGGCGGCCTCCCGCAGTTTGCGCACATCGCTGTGGCCGACTTTGAGCGGTGCGCCGGAGCCGTCCGACGGGCTCGCCTCGCGCGCGACCGAACTGTCGGCCGGGGTTATCAGCCACCGTGAGGCGGGCGTGGCGTACGCGCTCACCGCGAACGACCCGGCCAGCGACTGCCAGATGCCGCCGGAGCCGGCCCGGCGGCCCGCGAGGTCCAGCCGGTACAGCTCCGTCGCGGACTTCACCGCCTGGCCGACGTCGCGCGGGAAGGCGAGACCCACCTCGGGCGCGGGATCGGCGTCCGCGAGCCCGATCTCGTGCAGCGGCACGGGGCGGCCCAGCTTCTGGCCGATGGCGGCCGCGATCAGGTGCGGGGCGGCACCCTGCGGCACCATTCCCTTCGACACCCAGCGCGCCACCGACGTCTTGTCGTAGCGAAGCGTCAGTCCCCGCTGGGCGCCAAGATCGTTGACGCGCCGCGCGAGGCCGGCGTTGCTGATTCCCGCGAGGGCGAGAACGGCGCCGAGCTTTTCGTTCGGCCCGCGTTGCTCCCTGGACATGCGCCACCCCTCGACACAGACGGCTGCCGCTCTGGCATAACCACGCGGCATTCGTAAACCCAGCGTAGTTCGCCGCATCCCAAGCGTTAAGGGGCATTCTTCCGGATGGCGGGATTGTGGTCCGCACTGAAGTACGGGACCGATACGCGCAGTTGCGGCGTGCTCCCGGTGTGTGGCCGTGCGCCCGTCCGTGCGCTCTTCTCCGGCCATCCCGGGAGCGGTTCCATGGTCGGTGCGTGGGTCGGCCCGCTGTACTGGATCCAGTGGGCTGGGGGAACACCGCCGCCTTCATCCCCGCGGGCGGCGGAACGGTCCGGGAGACGTGCTCCGTCTCCCGGACCGTACGCCCCGCGGTGGTACGCACAGCCTGTACGGAGCGTGTTCGAGGGTGATCTCACCGCTCCGATTTGGCTGAAAATCGACGCCACTCGTTTTGGTGTATCCATGCTTCTATCCAGGTAGTTGAGGGCGCGTTGGTGGTTTTGGGGGCGCGCTGCGGGGGCGCATTCGCGTCGAAGTGGCCTGGTGGGCGGCGGCCGCCCGGATGTCGATCTCCTTGTCTCGGGCGGGTGTTCGGGCGCGCGCGAGGTCAACGCTCGCGGAGGGTGGGTGTATCCGCCGGGGCGCATTCGACGGAGCACACACCGCTCCGGCAGCGTTGCCGAGCGCCTCCTTCATGGCAGCATGGGGAACCGGTTCGTGCGGTGCACTGGTTGTCCACAGCCTGTGGAGGCGGCGATGCGGTGGTTGGTGGGATGGAGCAGCACCGCCGCGGCGGCCGGAGGACACGGCCCCGTCGGCCCGGTCGGCTCCGCCGGCGCCACCGGCGTCGACGGTGAGACCCTGCAGCCCGTCGGCTCCCACCCGCTGTGGGGCGACCCCGACCCCCTGTGGGCGGTCGGCGACTGGCGCCCCGACGAGGTGCGGGTGGTCTCCGCCGACGAACAGACCCGCATCGCCGTCCTCGGCACCTGCGGCGCCTCCGACGAACAGCTGCGCGTCGCCCTGTTCGCCGCGCGCGGCGGCGCCCTGCGCCATCTGACCGCCTGGCCCGGCAGCTACACGGCCGTCGTCCAGGTCGGACGCCGCATCACCGTGTGCGGGGACCTCGCCGGCGCCCGGCCCGTCTTCTACACCCCCTTCGAACGGGGCGTCGCCTACGCCACCGCCGCCCTGCCGCTCGCCGACCTCGTCGAGGCCAACCTCGACTTCGGGCACCTCGCCGCGCTGCTCGCGGCGCCCGACGTGCCCGCCGCGCTCCAGGACTCCACCCCGTACGAGGGCGTGAAGCGCGTTCCGCCGGGGCACGCGCTGATCCTGCGCGCCGGGGCCCGGGAGATCGCCGGGTACGAACCCGTCGCCTCCCTCGCCGTCGCCGCCCCTCCCGCCGACCCCGAGCACGCGGTGGACGCGGTGCGGGACGCGCTGGTGGAGGCCGTGCGGACGCGGCTCGCCGCGCCTCGGCACGTCCCCGGGGCCGACATAGATCCCGGGCCGGTGCCGGGCATGGGGCCCGCGGAGCGGCGTGCGGCGCGGGGGACGCCGGTGGCGGGGATCGGGGCGGATCTGTCGGGCGGGCCGGCGTCGGGGGCCTTGGCGCTGCTCGCGGCCGGGCTGCCGGGGAGACCCGGCACCGTGCTGGGGCACGGGACCGGCGCGGGGGAGCGGCTGCTGGCCGTCACCTTCAACGACCTCGCCTCGGGCGGGGCAGGGGGGCGCGACGAGGGCGAACTGGAGCGGGCGGGTGCACTCGCCGCCAATCCCCGGCTGCACCATGTGGTGGTCGCCGGTGAGGAGTCGACCCTTCCGTACGTCGAACTGGACGTGCCGCTGACGGACGAACCGGGCCCTTCGCTGGTCGCCGCCGCGCGGCACCGGGCGCGGCTGGCGGCGGGCAGCGCGGACCACTTCACGGGGTACGGCGCCAAGCAGGTGCTGGACGCTCATCCGGCGCGGCTGGCCGACTTGTTGATGGACCGCAAGCGGCGGCATCTGGTGCGGCCGGTGGCTGCCCTGGCCAAGGCGGACGGGTCCGTGATGGTGCCGGCGCGTGTGTACGCGGCGGCGCGGAGACTGGCGCGGACGCCTTATCGGACGGGGCTGGAGTCGCTCGCGCAGCGGCTGCTGCACAAGAAGCTGGACGACGACGGGCCCGGGGGCGCCGCGGACGCCTCGCTGGCCGCGCTGACCTGGGGGCGGCCCGGACCCGCGGCGCGGTGGCTGACCGGGGAGGCGCTGGCTGAAGTATCGGTTCGCCTCCAGGCGTCGACCTGGCGGTCGGAGGTCGGTCCTGGGCAGCGGCCGGGGGACTTCCGGGCACGGGCGGCGCTGGCGCGGTACGCGGCGGACGTACGGGTGCTGGAACAGGCGGCGGAGATCCGCTCGCAGCGGCTGCACACGCCGTTCCTCGACAACCAGGTGGTGCGGGCGTGCAGGGCCCTGCCGGAGGCGCTGCGGGTACGGCCGGGGGCGCGGGCGGCGATCCTGCGGTCGGTGCTGGAGGGCGCGGGGGTGCGGGAGCTGCCGGCGGGGTGGGGGGCG
>Ga0164243_10009796_pt1 | contig 13875 bp, 20 predicted proteins | sample OricompcompostOP_FD_108781 | JGI IMG/M metagenome (GOLD analysis project Ga0164243, IMG submission 108781) | Organic Plus compost microbial communities from Emeryville, California, USA - Original compost - Organic plus compost (OP) | ecosystem: Engineered > Solid waste > Mixed feedstock >... | reverse complement strand
GCCCGCGCCGGCCAGGGTCCCCTTCGTCTAGTGGCCCAGGACACCGCCCTCTCACGGCGGTAACAGGGGTTCGAATCCCCTAGGGGACGCCATTGATTCGAAAGCGATTTCCCGCGTTTTAGCACAGCTTTGAAGACAATTTAGGCAGGTGCTTAGGCAGTAAGCGATGCGAAACCATGATCGGGGCGGCCGGCTCTGGCTCTTGTTCGCACCGTGTTATGGCGTGCTCGCTACGAATCGTGCTGGGTGAATTGACGATGGTGTGGCAGCCGAGCCTTTGAGCATGGACCTCGCCATCACCAATCTCGACCATTCGTATCAATGCTATTGCGCGCTGACGCGCATCGCCGCGGCTGTTGCTAACGCGCCGCCTGGGCGGATTAATGTCGACTGCAGTGCGGCGCGCTTTATAAGCAGCGGGATGACTGCCCACCTCCAGGTGGCTCTTGCTCCGTGGGCGCGGTCGATCGCGTTTACGAATCTGCGGCCTGAGGTGAAGGTCGCCCTCGCAAAGAATGGCCTATTCAGAGAGAAGGTCCAGGAGCGGGGTAGGACTACAATCCCGCTCACCAAATTCCACCCAAGTGAAGCGAAACGGTTCGCGGCATATTCGGGCGAGCACCTTCGGGACAAGGGCATTCCTCGGATGTCGCAGCCGCTGGAGGCCAAGTTTTTTGAGAGCATTGATGAGTTATTTCAGAACTGCGCGCTCCATTCCAAGGCCGACCTCGTCTTCTCATGCGGACAGCTGTTTCCCAAAATGCGCGTGCTTGAGTTCGCGATAGCGGACACGGGCATCGGTATTGCAAAGAGCCTCGAGCGGATTGGGAAGTTCTACCGGCCTGACCGGGCCATCGAATGGGCAATGCATCATGGGACCAGTCGCATCGGCGATGTTCCAGGCGGTCTCGGCCTAAAGATCATCAGAGAGTTTATTGAGCTAAACGGTGGTGAGATCACGGTCGTATCCGACCAGGGGTTTTGGCAGATGAGGCGGCGCTCATCTGTCGCAAAGCTGCTGCCATTTCGCTTCCCTGGCACTGCTGTAACGCTGAAAGTGGACACGAGTGATACAAACTTCTACGACTTCGCTACTCCCATCGATCCTGGTTCCATTTTTTAGGCCGTGCCAAAATGACCGCCATTCGAGTCTCTGAGGTTGTTGGAAGCAAAATATGTGTTGCTGCAGAAGACGGGCACACACTTCACAACGTCATCGCTGATCGAATTCAGGCCAAGCAGGACGTTCAGCTGTCGTTCGCAGGCGTCGAGCGACTTACGACTGCGTTCTTGAATGCCGCGATTGGGCAGCTATACGGAGAGTTTTCCGAGGAGCAAATCCGGCAGCATATGCAAGTTATTGACGCAACCACTGCACAATTGTCGTTGCTGAAGAAAGTCGTTGATGGCGCAAAACGATTTTTCCGTGATCCAAAACAGTATCGCGCAAACAGCGGTGTGGATGACGAGGAATGACCCGGCGCCCTCTGTTTACTGAGGATTTGGGAGAGATAACAGGTTTTAGGGATCGAGGATTTTTCTTCGATACAAACGTCTGGTACTACATTTACGGACCTTCGAACTTCCGGAGTTATGCAGCCGAGCAGTTCTCCAACTTCTATGGCAAGCTTGTAAAAAGCCGGCGGAAGATTTTTGCAGAACCTTGCATTTTTACTGAGTTTGTGAATCTTTATTTGCGGAATGCTTATCAGGTTTATTGCACCGAGCGAGGTTTGACGAACAGTTTCAAGTACAAAGAGTTTAGGGCGACACAGGCGGCCTCCGATTGCATCGACGAGATCGCCGATGTTGTGTCGCACATCCAGAAAGACTGCGAACTGATCGACAGCACGTTTACCGGTCTTGATCTGGACCGCTTGTTCGCCTTAATGCGTGACAAAAAGGTGGACTTCAACGACGCGCTTTATGGCGCAACCTGCCAGCGCCACAATTTCATTCTCGTGACCAACGATCGTGATTGCAGTGCTCTGGATATTGACATTGTGACGGTCCGGGGGCCGCGACGTTAGAGGGGCGGGGCGCCGACGATAGCTCGGTGGTCGAACGTCAATCGACAAAGTAGTTGGTGGCCTCGCGTGGGGCCGGAGCCAGAAATGCTATGATCTCGTGCGAACTCGACGCGATGGGGGCGCGATGGCTGACAACGAACAACGGGACCGCAGCAAACCGTCCGGAGACGGTGCGAAGGCGCCTAGGTCAGGCCAGCTCACAGGGCCGAAGAGGCCCAAACTGAAGATGCTGAAACCCAGGATTGCGACGCTGGAACCGCGAGTGAAGCCCGTCAAGGGTAAGTGATACGGGCAACGAAGAGCTCCGCCCAATGCCGTGCGGGACTCCTGCGCGTCAGCGGATCAGCGCACCAGCTCGAGCGCATCACTGGCCATCAGATCGGGCTAGCGGCGCATGACGGCGCACACTATGGCGCTGGCCACGTCGTCGTGCGATGTGCTGCCCCCTGCTCGACATCCGCCGCACGGCGAAGACCCTCATGCAGCGCGCCGGCGCGCGGCCGGACATCTCGGACCGCGTCCTGGGGCATATTATCCCGGGTGTCGCGGGCGTGTACGACCGCCACAGCTATCTCGAGGAGAAGCGCGACGCGCTCAAGCGCCTTGCCGGAGTCCTGGACCAGATCCTCAATCCATCTGATGCCAGGTAGTCCCGATCCGCCCGATGGCGCCCGCGGCTTGACGCCGCCTGACGCGGAACGTGTGCACCTCGGATCAAGACTTGCGGCCCTCGAGCAGCAAGACACGTTCATGGATGAAACGCGCGATTTCCACCGGACTATGGCCTCGGACATCGATATATCCGTCAGTCCTAAGGACGCCCTCGACCGCCCCATCGTCGAGACGCACGAACATAATGCGGTCGTAACCGCGCTCCAGGATGATCTCGCGAATGGCCCGAAGCTCGATGCCGCACCATTCCTTGCTCTGGTAGTCGCCGCCGATGAACACGACGATAAGTTTTGAGCGGTTGCGGTAGATGTCCTGCAGCAGCACATCGAGCGACGGGCGTGCCAGCTGAGCCTTGTAGTTGTTGTCGTAGAAATACCGGTCGGGTCCAAGCCGGCCTTCGAGCGCGCTGGCAATCTCCTCGACCAGCGCCCGTGACTCGCCCGGAAAGGACAGCGCTACATCGAACTGATGCTTCGTGATGTCGACGATGCTGCCAGCGCTACGCGCCCAGGCAGGGAGGGTGATGCCGTGCCGATGAAGCTCCTTCGCCAGATCCACATCCTTCACCGCCCAATGTGTGCGGTTCATCTCCCACTTGCCGATGTCCAGCTCGAAGGCCAGCCCCTTCAGCTGGTCGGCGGTCAGGAATGGGACGACCTGGTGAATCTCATACTCGATTCGAGCCTCCCCCTGTCGCACGGTCACATTCCTGATCAAACCGAACTTCGGATTAAGCTTGCGAGCCGCCTCATAGGCGAAGATGCAAGGATGGCGTCGCAATTCGTCGACCTGCGCCGGCGTGAGGTCGCCATAGGTCTTGGTAATCGCGTCCGCCGTGTACTCGCGGACACAGCGACTGAGCTCGATCTGCAAAGGCTCGCCCTGCCAAGCCTGTTCATTTCCTTCGACGAAGAGATGGTACATTGAGCCCCCGATAAATAACCCGCTACAGGACGCGCTTGAGCCACGCTGACGCACGCCCGCCTCTCGCAACCTCATGTTGATAGCGGCCGACGCCTTACAGCGCTAGCATGATCGGAGGAGAGGGGCGCGCGCGGCCGAACACTAGTTGGATAAGGTCTTACAGAAGAGTCCCGCGCCGGATTCCCCGTGGGCTCGCGGTGTGCAAGTCTGGGGGATGCGCGAAGGGATCAAGACCCTCTCGTCACCTCGTAACGGCGCCTTCGCACCGTACGTGCGACCTACTCCTCAAAGCGACCCGTGGCGTCACGATCGCGGTCGTATCGTCTCGTGAGCGGAAACGGCGGCAACCAGGACTCGCGACGGACGATCCAACTTTCGTAAGTTGGCATCAGTTGGTCAGGGGCATCCAGGGATCCTAGATTCACTTCGATTTCGTCTGCGGTGCGTGAGAAAATGGACGAGCCGCAGCGGGGACAGAAAAACCGCCCGGCGTAGTCGCGTGTTTCGCCATCGATCATCACCGCATCCTGAGGGAACACCGCGGAAGCGTGAAAAAGGGCCCCATGATGCTTGCGGCAGTCGAGACAGTGACAAAGGCCGACCCGGTATGGGAGTCCCGACGCCACAATTCGGACGTTGCCGCACAGGCAACCGCCGGTGAAGCGGTCCATGCTGCGTCTTCTCTAAAATCAAGCGGTCGGAATGTTTAGAACGAACAGCACTGTCATTGCAACTGCCCGCTGCGGGCGGGGACGCGTCGTTCCGGTTCGCCTCTCAGCAGCACCGGCAGCAATCGGGCAGCCGGGGTGGTGATCGGATTGCCATCGGGGACGAGGCTCCAGCGAAGCAGGTAGGGATCGAACATTCAGCAGGCCATAACATGAGCTCAGGACGGCTTCGGGGCGCAAGCGGCGCTGACCGATGGGTACCAAGCGTCAGATTTCGACCACTAGCAGCGGGAGCCCTGGCCGGGGGACCGTCCGATGACACCCGAACCGACCGTGCCGCTGCCGGGCCGTCCCAGAGTGACGCGCGAGCAGCTGATGGAAGATCTCGACCGCTCGATCCTGCGGCTGCAGCACCTTCAGCGGAAGCGGCCGAAGTACGCGCACAGCCCCAAGAAGCGCGCGGCGCTCGAGACCTTGATCGAAACGCAGCACGGGATCATCAGGATGCGCCGGCTTGCACTCCGCAGGCTCAAGTAGCCCCGCCGGGGCTGGTGCGTGAAGCTCGCCGCCGCCCACGTGATCGTCCAGCCGCAAGATCCGCATGCCCCGCTCGCGGCCGTCGTCGTGCCGTACCGCTTCTCGCCTCCGGCTTCGGCCGGGAACTTTTTGTTGCCTATTGGTCTTTGTCCAGCCGCTCAATAATGGCCGCCAGGGGGCATAGGGTTGGGTGCCAAGTCTTGCCTTTGTAGACCGATACGCTGATCCATGGCGCCACGCTCCCGGTCTTGAGCAGCCACGCCTTGCAATCGGCGCGCGCCCTTGGCCAAGGACCCTTCGCATATCGCAGCCGGATAGCTCCGTCTGACTGGCGTGTCGCTTCAATCCACCCGAGATTTCGGATGGCATAGGCGGCGTAGTCGGCGCTTGGGGCCGCTAGCCCAAAATATTTCTGAACGAAGACGCCATGGCCCTCCTCCGCGGTGCGCGTCCCTTCGTCAGTGAACCACAGATGCTCCTCGACACTCATGTCGCCTCACTTCTTTACAAAACCAAGCGCCGGCTCGTCCTTGGCCGGCGGCTCCAGGCAAACCCGAAAACTCAAAAGGTTCAGGTGGTCGGCGAGCTGCTCCGCCGCGCTCCGGAGTTCATCGTCGTCCGCTTCGGAGGTCATGGTCGGCAAGTGCGTCGGCGAAAGCTGACCTTCCGTTCTGTATCAGCCACGAGGTCATAGGGCGCCCATGTCATATCGACCGCAAGATCGTGGCGATCCGTGATGAGATGTCTGACATGCTCGAATCGGGCGAACTGGCCGACGAAGTATCGATTGAAGCCGCGCGCGACCTCGGCGCTGATCTCGGTATTCACGAAGGCATCGTCGAAGTCGGCCAACACCAAGCTCGCGATCGTCGTTCTGTTAAGGGTTAGGACGAACTGGTAGGGCACCATACCTGGAAGCGGAAGGCGCAGCGCTCGATGCGCGGGCGCCGGAATCGACAGCACCGGAGTGGTGGACGAGCGAAGCGGGATCGGCGAGCGGAAGATCGAGAGAGCGGCGCCGGTGAAGCTCGCCTCGGTCCAGCGCAGGGACGCGGACATGAGATTGAATGCCGTCTTCGCGCGATCTGGGTTGGCGCGAAGGTAGGCGTATCGCTCGCGCTCCTCATACGTGAACGGAATGTCGCTGTTGGGAGCAGCCGCGAGCCGCGCCAGCTCCATGGTCGTCGCGAGATAGTGCGGGGTTCTGGCCTCCAAATGCCTGATGAGCGCGTACAGGATTGGCTTGTCTGACCTGTCGAGGGCGTCGGTTCGACCGCTGACGATCTTTGCCCAGGTGTCACTCTTCGAGATGGGCGTCTCGATCCGCTTGTTTATGGCGCTCTCGACGGAGACCGGCACGCCTCCACGTAGGTGAACGTAGAGGTCGCGTTCGAACCCGATCCGTTCGATGGAGCGCTTGGCCCAGATCGCGAGCGGGCCGTTCTTCGCGACCGTCGTGATCTTCTTCTTTTCTGGATCGATGGCGAAGTTCCGCAGAAAAAACTGCGGGACATAGTGGTGGTTTCTCGGTTCGGTCGCCGCCATCTTAAAGACAGAGCAGCACGAGCAGACCAGACGTTACGCCGACGAGGAACAGTGCCAGCGAAAGCAACAAAAGTGCCGTGCTCTTGCCGCTGAGCCGGTCCCGGGCCTCGTTTGGTGACAGGGCTATCTGGAAGCCGAGGATTCGTCGCGGCGCTGAAACGAGGATGTTTGCGAGCGGCAAACGCGCAGCCATCATGTACGCCGTTTCGGCGTGTACGATGAAAAGCACAAGTGCAATCGCGATAAGCCCGAGCGCAAAAGAGCCTGCCGGCAGCAAGATCCATTTGCTCGCTAAGCCCATCTTCGAGAGCGTTGCGCCCGCAAAGCTCAGTGTCGCAATGAGTCCGCCAGCGTTGACCATAGTCAGGAACTTGACGATGGCCTCGCGCTCTTTCGCAGCATCCTCCATGAGGCGGGCGAGCGCTGCACGCTCTTTATCGGGCACACCTGGATCGAACATGGGCGCCATCACCCGATGTCGAACGACTGTGCGATTTCCATCATTTCTGCGTCTGTAGGCGGGCGTTTGTGAAAAGTAACCGGCAGCCAATACGGCTTCTCATAGGCTTGAAAGCGCGTCGCCTTGGGAAGATCGAGGCCGCCCCCATCCAGCAGGTACGTGAACTTGCCCGCGACCCACATATGGATCCGGCCTTCACCGATCAACGCGCGCATTACGTCGATTGCTTCATCGCTCAGACCGGTCCACAGGATCAGATTGTCATGCTCCCAGGCGAGATTCTGGCGCCCCTTGTTTGCATCGCCTCTGATCTCCGGAAATTCGCGTTCGAGCTCGATGAACGATACATGCTCGCGTTCGAGGATGTAGTTACAGATCCGATCCTTCAGCGATGTTACGCCGGTCACTTGGCACCTCCGTTCTTCAGTCGCAGGCAGCCGCGCGGCATTGGTTGCGCTGCACCCCAGGGTCAGGCGGTACGTTAGACTAATTCGCTATGGTTGTGGATTCCAGTTGTGCCGGGGCGCCCTGCAACGCTTCAGAGCGACCGTCCTGTGACGGCGCCCGGAGGAGCGCGCTCACGGTCCAGAGCCGGCTACTCGCGTGATGGCACCTTCTCCCTGGCCTGCCATGTGGTCTTCTGTCGACGCCAGTCGAGCTCTTCTGCGGTGATTGGGGCACGTAGGGTACGTTGCGCCTTACATGCTGACTTGATGGCGTCGTATAACCTGTCCCAGCATTTGGAAAAACGGGCTTCGTGCATGAAGTCCGTACGCTCCCGCTCTGCATCGTATTTGATCGCTGCGGCGACAACCCGTTCGAACTCAATGTCGCGGCCCTTGAGCCGCGCTTCCATGATCTCGTCTTCTTCTTGAGGTGTGGGGGGCTCCATGCCCCTCAGGGAGCGGCGGCCGGTGCGTGATTTTTGCGCCATAAGGACCTCCGCCCCGATTGGTGCATATCGCCTGGCGGCCGGCAAGGGGGCCATTTAGCTCGGTCTCCCGGATTGACGTCGCGCTCAACGGCCGAGGATTCAGCTTGCTGACCACCGCGCCCTACAGAGGATCTGACCGAGTCCCTGCATGTGATGGCTCGCCTCCTCCGAAAGTCAGATCAAGGCTCTCTTTGGATCGCAGGATCCGGATCGGCAGCGGGCGCGTCTGCGCCTGCTTCCTGAGGCGCCGTCGGCGTCACCGCTTCGATCCAGAAGTGCGGGGGGACGGGAAGCTGATGGTGGCGACATGCCACCAGTAGTACTGGCCAGAAGCCGGTCGCCATGGCCGTGAGGCTGTCCAGCCTATGGGTGCGGCAAGCCTCGGCAATAGTCCTCAGCAGCGCTTCGCCGCCGTCTTTCACCGGCAGGTCGCTGAGCGCCCGACCGTGATTGTTGTCGCCGACATAGATCTCCGCTTCGGACGTTTCGCCAGGCATCCAGAGCTGCATGGTCGTGTGTGGCAGTTTCTCACGTGCCAGATCCGCCAGCGCCTGGACCGCTTCTGTGCGTCCGAACGCCTGCAACCAAGCCATGATCAGTGGGATCAGCGTGCTGCCCGAGGTGGCCTCTTCAAAGTATTCGTCTGACCGGTCACGGGGATGATCGGCGAGGTCGCGGTAATCGGAGGACGATGACGGATAGCGACCGCGCGTCCGGATCGTGAAGGTGAGACGGCCGGCCATTTCGTTGAGCCATAAGGCGACGCCCTCGCTGTCCAGTCCGCTTCCCATCCACAGCAGGAGGAAGAGGGCAATATCGGTGGCCTGTCGGTCGGTGATGGGCAAGAAGAGAGCGGGATTGTTTCGTATCAAGGCAAGGCCGGCCCGAGTGAAATGGACCATGCCGTCCTGGCCGACGCGGCGCTGTGCTTCGCCGCTGTGTGCGGCGATCCATTGGATCCAGAGGCCCGTTAGTCCGATGCGGCCTAGGATCTCGAAAAGCGCAAGGTTTACATCTGTCGCGCTGCGCGACCCGACCGACATCGAGATACCGTGCCGAACCTCCACGTGCGGGAAAATCTTCCCCTCCAACAGCTCGGACGCGATCGTCACGTGCAGCTCGATGACCTGCCGTGTCAGCCTGCTGAGCTCCCGGGCCTCCCGGCTCCTGCCGTTGATGAGCGGGCGCAGCAGCTCCCAGACCGAGAGCAGGGCGAGCTCGCCGGCGCGGTAGGCGGCCTCGACATTGCCTACATCCCGGGCCCAGACGAAGAGGATCCAGAGGCATAGGTTCAGCTGACGGGCCGATCTGACCCGGGCCCGGTTCGAGGCGGTTCCGGCCTGGCGGAGGGCTTTCGCCAGACGCGCAAAGTGCTGGTAGGAGATGTCCGGTTCGTCGACCATGGCGACGGCCTTCTGGAAGCTGCTGCGGAGCGGCTTCGGAAGGAGCTCCTCCCGCAAGATGCCCGACAGCAGGAGGCCGGCGATCTTGTCTCCGTTCCACTCGTCGAAGGAGATCCGATCCGTAGTGTGGTCCTCGATGTAGCCCTTGAGCTGGTCCCGGAGCTGCTCCTGGACAACGCCGCCAAACGCGAGGCAGATCACGATCTTCAGGTTCTTGTACCGCGGAGGGATGCGGTTTTTGATGTAGGCGTCGCGGATTTCGTTCAGGGATGGGCGCAGGGCCTGAGGCGAGCCGTTGTCCCAATCCTGGCGAGTCAAGTCGCCGGCCTTTACGGAGAAGAGGAAGACCTTTCGCTCGCCATCGTCTTCCCCCACTGCGGCTATGTCTACGCCGCGCTGCTGTGTTCCACGCTGGGGGCGCGAGAAGACGGTAAAGCCCAACCCGCTCAGCAGGTCCGGTAGGATGGCGTCCAGTTCCTCGCGCTCTCTCAAGGATGCAAGATAGTCGCGGATGAGCAGCTTCACGACGCCATCCTTTCAGCGCGATAGACCCGCAGGGCATAGTCCAGACCAACGGGATCGACGATCTCCATCCGGGGCAGCTCGAAAGAGACGCCGAAGGATTTGAGGTCCATTTCCATCGGCCTCAGCCGGTTCCCATCGTCTCGGATGAAGCTGAGCGAGCGCGTGCCGTAGAGGAGAACGGAGCGCTTCACGAAGCTGAGGAGGATGGACTGGCTGCGGGCTCGCTTGCTCGCGGCCTGCATCTGGTCAGCCATGCGCAGATGCTCGATCCGCCGGTGAAGCTCCGACGGATGGAATTCCTTTAGGTCGGGGACGCTCCGCAGCCCGTCCAGATACGCCGTGTTGGCCGCCAGGGCCGCGTCGCCCCTCGCCTTGGCGGCATCGCCGTCGCCGATCTGGCTCAGGTACTCGCGAACGCCGCCGTAGTTCAGCAGGAGCGGTTGCACCAGGTACTTCTGGACTTCCTCGGCAGTGTGCTCGTCGCAGACCCTGAGCGTCGAGACGAGCACGGAGGCGGCCGTGCGGGGTCGGAGGAAGAAGAAGCCGATTGCTTTCCGGCAGATGAACAGCTGCTCGGGCGGCGGCAGATCCTTGACGAAGTCCTGAAGCTCCAGGATCGGCTCCTCCTCCCGCTGACGCCGGAGGACCTGGGCCAAGCCTTCGCATAGCCGCATGGATCCGTTGCGGAGCCAGGAAACGACCGTCCTGCCGAGGCGGTCGGCGGGGCCGTCGACCAGGGCCGCGATGAAGCTGTCCAGCTCCGTGAGCTCCAGTTCGCCAGCGTCTCCGAAGAGCGTCGTTACAAAGCTGATCGCGGCTTCGTCGTGACTGGACTGCATCAAGGTTTCGAGCCCATGATCGAGCTCGTTCACGGTGCCCTTGTTCGCTGGGTTGACGAGAAGAAGGGCGCTCAGCAACAGCTGGATCAGCTCGGGCTGGTGAGCCTCCGGATAGGCCCATAGCACATGCGCTGCCTGATGCACTACGAAGGTGCCCGGCTCATTGACGAGGCGACGCACGAGATCGAGCGCTTCCGAGGGAGAGGCACCGCCGTCCTGCGTCATCACAAAGGTGGTGGCGTGAAGCAGACTCGCCTTGAGGCCGTCGTCGGCGCCACGATCCAGCAGTTGCCCGAACGCCTGGATGGTCTCCGCCCGCGACGCTGGGTCCTGATCCCTCATCCGGCCGAGGGCGGTGATGGCGGAGAGTCGAAGGCGCTCGTCATTTTCGCCAAGGATGCGGCGCGCTTCAGGGATGTCGTTCATAGCCTCCAATGCGAAGGTGAGGTGGCGTCCGGCCAAGGCGTCGCCGGCGCGTGCTGCGGCGAGGATTTCCCGCGTCCGTGTCACGTCCCTGGCGCACCATTCACGGAGGGCCGCGTTCGGCCGGTTGGCTGCGCCATCCGCGCCGCCGCGCGTCACGAGCGCTTCTACGCAGGCCATGACCCTCTGGCTGGGGGCCTGCAGGTCCGGCAGGACCTTGCAGAAGAAATGGGTCGCCATGAAGAAGGAGGAGCCCTCGAGCGCCTGCAGGGAACCGTCTTCCGCGAGCTTGAGGAGATCGAGGGCCCCACTATTGTGAAGCTCCGCGCACATGGCTTGCGTCAGCGAGACTTCCTCGCGGTCCATGAGACCGAACCGGCGCGCCATCTCGGCCGCCAGCGTCCCGCGGCCGTAGAGCGCCAATAAGTCTTCCGACGTAGGAGCCGTCATGTGCTGTATCTCCGGGTTCATGATGGTATCTCGGCGGGCTCTCGCCTCGAGTCCGGACCGTCCAGGAGCCATTGCGGCCGTCTGATCAGAATCCGGCACCGGCCGGAACAGGAGGCTCGATCGAGCGCATCACCGGCCGCCAGATCGGGCCGGCGGCGCATAATGGCGCGGCATCTTCGCGCCGACCATGTCGTCGTGCGATGTGTCGGGCCGCAGCTCCTGGCGGGCGGCCTTGGTGATCTCGGCGACCTCGCCGAGCGGTGGCAGCGGTCGCTCGGGCGAGGCCGCAGACGGGATCGACAGACCGGGCGAGATGGGCATGCCAAGAGCCTATTACAGCTGAACATCTTCGCCGAAAAGCCATCCTCCGCTGGCCCGTGGCCACTCGCGGCTAAAGGCTTTCGAGTATCTGTCGACGTCGGGAAGCATACTCGTCGGGCGTGATGAGCTTGTCGTCGAGGAGCTTCTGTAGCTCCCGCAGGCGCGCGGCTGTGTCGCCCGACTGATAATTTGGGGCGGCCTTCGCATCGGCTGGGGCTGATGTCGCTGAGGCTGGCATGGGCCGATTCACGTCGCGTCCCACTCTCACGCGATTCAGCGCCGCGATCGTGGCCTGCTCGGCGTCAACGAAACCGGGTTCGGCCTGCTTGTAGCACGCAGCGCCCCGGAGTTCGCTGTTGCCCGGGCTCTGCCGCCAGGAGGCGCCGTCCAACCAGAAGTACTGTGAGAAGATCACGCAGCGCCATTGCGGCGCATCCACTACGACATAGTTGTAGGGCCCGTACCGGTTGCTCGCCAGTTTTAACGGTCCCGGCGTAGACGGAAAGCCTCTTTCTCGATACCAGTCCGCATCGAGGATGCCCTGGATCATGCCGGCATTCGTCACATGGATCGCGAACGCATCGGCATGGAATCGCTGGAATCTGAGCCAACCCGCCGGAAACTTTACCTGTTCGTCGTATCGGTCGTATAGATCGCGCCCGCGCCGCGTAGTGACTCGAACGAAATCAGGCGGCACGTAGATCTGGCCGTCTTCCTCTGTGATCGGTTTGTACTCGGTGTTGCCGATCACCAGGCCGGTGTTGGTGCGGGCGTAATTGCCCGTCGCATCGATCTGCTCGCACCCGGCGGCGAGCAGCAGAACCAGAATAGCGCTTTTATTCAGCCACGACATCCCCGCCCCCATCGGTAGACCGTGCGGGAACATCTAACCCGAGGTTGCAGACCGGCGCAACTCGACCATAACGATCACGGCCCCCAAGCCCGGCAGCGATCGGCGTGGTTTGATCATAGAGATCGGAATGGTCATCCCGGCCGCTTTGTCCGCGGCTTTCGATGCGGCTTCTTCAGCCTCACCCCGACCCCGCCCCCATTCTCCGGGATGAACTCGACGCCGGCGCGCTCGAGCGTCGCGCGGAGCTTAGTCAGCGTGTCAGCTCGTGGCGAACGATTGCCCAACTCAAAGTTGGCGATCGTCTTCTGCGCTACCTTCGCCTGCTTCTCGAGATCGTACTGCGACCAGTTCAGGAGCCCACGGGCAGCGCGGCATTGCTCGGGCGAAATGTCGTCCATGCGCCGATGTTACCTTTTTAAGGTTGCACCGACAATGCCGGCCATGTTACCTTAATAAGGTAAATAAACGGCCGGGCCGGGTGATGGAGCACCCAGCCCGACCTAACCCTAACCACGGAGATTGGGTCCATGGCTAAAGGTGATTTTGCATCTACCACGATCCTGTCCAACGCGCCGAGTGTCGCCGAGCAGCTTCGCGCCGCGTGGGAGGCGGCCGAACGGGCTGACAAGCGCCGCGACCGGGACGCTTATGATGCAGCGATGAATCTCGTGGCGGCGCTGGAGGATCTCATGATTGCCAGCAACGAGCCGGTGCCCCTACCTTTAGCAATCGCCATTACCCGCCGCCGCGTGCCTTGGCTTGCGACGCCGCGCGATGCGGACGAGGCCGAGGCCACCGGAGAGCACATCGAGCGGTTTCTCGACTCGATCTTGCGTACGTCCACGGCCGAATCGTGGGTCTCAAGGCACTATTGCGCCCCGGAAGCGCAGGCCTGACGGGCGGCTAGATCCCTCTCTGGCAGGACGGAATTGACCCGACCCGGCCCCCAAAAGGGGTCGGGTTTTCGTTTGCGCCGCCCGCGCCGAGCTTATCGCCTGCGAGGTCGCCACCACCATGAGCGGATCGTTTACAGCCAGGGGTCTTCTACTGGAGCCCGATGCGCCCGCGGCGCGAGCCCGTAGCGGCGCGGGTCGCCCTGGTAGGGCTGGTAGACGCGGTTCACCAAGGCCTTGAAGGCTTCCAGGTTGGCCGCGCGCGCAGGCTCGCGTGGATCGATGTTGGATGGGTCGGAGCTACCGCCAGCTTGGTTGCCGCCCATGGCCGGGCCGGTGGTTTGCCCCGGATCGGGCGTGGCGCCGAGCGCCCTCGCGCCGCGTAGGCCCATGGAGAT
>Ga0164243_10009794_pt1 | contig 13875 bp, 27 predicted proteins | sample OricompcompostOP_FD_108781 | JGI IMG/M metagenome (GOLD analysis project Ga0164243, IMG submission 108781) | Organic Plus compost microbial communities from Emeryville, California, USA - Original compost - Organic plus compost (OP) | ecosystem: Engineered > Solid waste > Mixed feedstock >... | reverse complement strand
TGCTCGCCGTCGGTCGCCTGCCCGGCCGGGGAGGCGAAGAACGCGACGAGCTGACGGCGGTGCTCGGCGACGGCCTCGGCGTGCTTGGCGAGGTCGCGCTGACGATCGCCGACCGGCGGTCTCGGTGGAGCGAGCGACGGTCGGAGCAGAGCCGAGCCTTCCGGCAGCGACGAGCGGCGCCGTGGCCGGCTCCCCCCGCTTGCGGGGGGTTGGGGGGGTGTAGTTCTAGGAGAAGGAGAAGGAGCTGGAGATTGGGCAAACCGTCTCGGCAACCCTTCCCGCAACGCCTGCGCCAACCGTTGCGAATGGGTTTCAGCAAGCGTCAGGAACCGCTGCAACAGCGGGGTTCTCGGCAGCTCGGCGACCGCCTTGACGGCACCTCTCGCCTGGTTCGGATTCTCCGGCGCCTGCCATGCGAGCGCGTTGACGATCAGGCACACGGAGGCGTCGTAGTCGTACTCGACGAAGCCGTCGGCTATCAGCCGCTCGAACGCTTGCGCGAACCGTTCCGGCAACCATCCGAGGTCGGCGGCGGCGTACGCGAGCGGCATGCGGAACAGCCCCTCTGTCGAGCGATGCGGCGAGGTCAGTATGTAGAGCGCCGCCAGGCGCTCGTCGTCGCCCCACGACGGGTGATCGGACCAGAACGCTGGCCCGACCCGGTAGTAGCGCGCGCCGGCCATCAGGCGCCCTCCTCTGCCAACAGGCGTTCGGCGATCTCCTCGCGTTCGGCCAGGACGTTGCGCACGGCGCCGCAGAAGTAGCGCCACATCCGCGAGTCGGACACCTGGCGCGGGAGCACGTCGTGGACCAGTGCGACGAGCACTGCTTGCTCGAGACCGAGGTCGTGGAGTCTGCCGATGTAGCCAGCCCAGTCGGGCGGCCGCGAGACGGGGGTGTCGTCCGCGTAGGTCCAGTGGCACCACGCCTCGTCGAACGCCTTGACGTAGCCGGCGCGCGACTCGACATTGGCTGCCTGGATCGCGGCCGCCTGGCGCATCGCTGCGGCCCAGCGCAGCGCGTCCTCTGCGACGTCGTCGACCAGCGGCGTGTCCGGGGCCGACGACGACTTGCCGGTGTTGCACGGCCCACAGGCGGCACACAAGTTGGACGGGTCGTCGCTGCCGCCGAGGCTGACCGGGATCACGTGGTCAACCGTCAGCGCCTCGGTCTCTGCCGAGGCGCCGCAGTAGCGGCAGCGGTAGCCGTCGCGGCGCAGCACCTCGTAGCGCAGGCGCTTCGAGACAGCCATCTACGCAGCCCTCCCCCGCGCCAGCACCAGCGGCGCCGGTCTCCTCACGCACGCGCGCGAGAGCAGCGTCTCCGTCCACGGCTCCCGGCAGTGCGCGCACCGGTTGCCCGGCCTGCCGATCTCCAGCTCATGGCCGCCGTCCAGCTCACAGCCGTAGGCGATCCTCGGATCGCCGTCGTCCGTGGACCGGCCATGCAACCGGTCCTCGGCAGCGACCGCCGTCTCGTGAAGACGACGCTTGGCCTCCTCTATCCGTCTGGCGACGTCGAAGTCCAGGACGCTCATGCGGCGTACCCCTGGCCGTTGGAGTCCCACCCGCACGGGCACGGGTTGCCGCCGACGAACCGGTTGCAGCCGCGGCAGCGCGGCGGCGGTCCCGACCGGGGGCGGGGCAGGCGGGCGACCCGTCTGGCCTCCTGCACCTGCCACGCCTGCGTCACCGACTCCTCGGCAACGGCGTCATCGAGGGAAAGTGCGGGCAGCACGATCGGCCGCTCAGCGACCACGGGCGTCAGCTTCACCACGCCGGATCACCTCTTCCATCGGGGGGGGGCTTGGTCGAAGCGGCCTGCTGCTCGCACTGGTCGCGGAGACGCACGATCAGTCTCGTCGCCTCCAGCCGGGTTGTCGGCTCGGGCTCGCCGGCCAGGAAGCAGAACAGGCGCGCGATGTGCTGCCACGCGCCGCGGGAGACCGGGAGGTCGTCGCGGTAGAAGTCCGGCAGGTCAACCGGCACCAAGTCCGGGCGGGGATCAGCGCTCACAGGCTCAGCCTCCGTTCACGGTCGTCGAGTGCGGCCTGCGCGGCCAGGACGTCGGCGAGTTCGTCGCGCGCCTCGGCCAGCTTCCGCTGCCGGGCGGCGATCCAGCTGCGCCGCTTCCCGACCGACACGCCGGGCGCGGCCTGCGCCCGCTGGAGCTGGAGGTCGCGGTGGTCGACGAGCCACCGCTTGTGCAGCTCGACCTCGTTCAGCCGCCGGCGCTCGACCGAGATCGCGTGGCGCTCGGCCAGCCAGCCGTCACGCGCACGCGCGAGACGCGGCGCGATGGTGTGCAGCGAGACGTTAGGCACCGCGCGCCTCCAGTCGTTGACGCTGCCGCTCGGGCAGGGCTGCGCGAGCGCACTCCAGTGCGATCGTGCGCGCGGTCGAGTCGTGCTCGAACGCGGCGGTCAGCTCGCGCTCAAGCCGCGCGAGCGGCACCTGCATGCCGGACACCTTGCGTCGCGTGCTGCCTGAGGCGTTCCGATACGGCTCAGCGGGCTTGGTCACCTGCCGCCGGTCGGAATACCCGCGACGCAGCTTCCAGCGCGCCACGCGGCACGGCGTCGAGCACGTCACCTGGTTGTCGCGATACGGCACGAACTCGTTCGAGCAACCCGGGCCCTCGCACACGCGCTTGACCGCGCTCACGACGCCATCTCCCGCGCCGCCATCTCCGCGTCACGGGCACGCTCAGCACGCGCCAGCAGCTTCCGGAGGTCGTCCAGCCGGAAGCCGAACCGCACTCCGTACGCCGGCGGTCTCCCGGCGTGCGGCAGCGTCGCGACGAACGCCTCCGGCGGTCTGCCCTGCGCCGCCGCGATCCGCGTCCGCAGCCAGGCGATCCACTCCTCCAGGCTCACCGCGACACCTCCTCGACCATCCTGCGCGCGAGCCGCTCTGCCTCGCGCCGCATCTCCGACTCCGGCAGATGCCGCTCGCCGGTCAGCCGGTGCAGCATCGACAGTGGATCGACCTGGTGGACGAGCGCCATGTGCGCCAGCTCGTCCCAGCAGCCGTGGTTGATCAGGTCGCCGAGGATGTCCAGGCCGCCTCTGTCGAAGGCGTCGTGCTCCGCGCGCGTCAGCGGCACCACGCACAGCGGCGAGTCGCAGCCGCCACGGCCGCGCGGCCACAGGTGCGCCGGATCGCACGGGCCCTGACCCGAGTGGATCGACGCCATGCCAGCGACCTTCGCCCGCTGCGCTGGCGACGCCGCGAAGCCGGCCCCGTCTCTCAGCGTCGACCGGCTCCGGCGGGACCGCTTCGGGCCCGCGGCCGCCTCGCGCTCGAGCTTGCGCTTGGAGACCGGCGCGAGCGTCGTCCGCTCCCCCGCCTCCGCGCGCACGCGTGCACGCTCCTGCGCTCTCGCGTGCGCGCGCTCAGCGCTTCTGCGCTGCCAGTCGCGCGTCTTCTCCGCGTCGCGGTTCATGCCGCACTCCGGACCAGACGCCAGCCGGAGAGGTCGAGCGTCTCGACGCCGACGAGCGCCTGCGTCAGACCTGAGCGCTCGGTCGCCGCGACGATCGCCTCGTCACGATCAGCGAACTGCTCGTAGAACGTCTTCCGCGACAGGCGGGCGCGAGCGATGATGACGCTCACCGTGACCCGCTCATAGCCGAGATCGGCCAGCGCGGACGCGGTCGCGTCGAGGATCCGGTCGCGCTGGTGCTGGCGGACCCGCTCGCGTGGGATGCCGTGCCGGCCGCTCGGGAGCTGCTCGACGCCGCTCACTGCCACAGCTCCTTCTGGACCGTCTCGACCAGAAGCTTCCGGGTGCGGAAGCTGCGGACCGGAACGGCGACGAACTCGCCTGTCCGGAGGTCGTGGTTCAGCCCCGCGACCGCTCTTCTGACTGCGATCAGGTCGCTGTTGGCCTCGACGCGCGGGACGATCACCGTGTACGCGCCGTCGGCCTCGTCGCGACGCAGCACGACGTACGTGGTCACGCCTCCACCACCTTCCGTGCCTCGCGCTCGATGCGGTTCTGCGCCTCGCACGCCGAGTCGATCGGCTTGACCGCCTGGTACCAGGCCAACGCTGCATCGACCAGGCCCGGGGCCCGGTCGGCGGGTGCTTCGCGGAAGGCGCCGTCGGCGGCGAACACGACGACGGCGAGCGCGTCGGCCGGCTGGTCGCCGGAGACGATCGCGGCCTGCTCGTACATGTTCACCTGCACGTGCGCGCCCGGGTAGATCTGGCCGCGCTCCTGGGTCTTGGCGTCGAAGGTGACCAGCTGACGGCCGGCGATCGGGTCCTCGACCCAGGCGCGCAGGTCGAGCCGGCCCGCGTAGCCGGCGGCAGGGTTGGCGACGAGATGCTCGACCGCGACCGGCTGCGGTCTGCGCGCGAGCAGCCAGCGGATGAGCGCCCGGACGTAGCCGCGGTGCTCGGGCGGATGGTCGGCCGGGTTCGGCGGCTGCCCGGTCGTCATGTAGCGCTCCAGGCAGGCGTGCACGTCGAGCCCGCGGTCGGCGGCCGCGTCACGGGCCGCGTCGGCGCCGAGCTTCAGCGCCCGCACGACCCGGACCGGATCGATCGTCTCGTCGTAGGGGTCGAGCTTGCCGTCGCGGATCGCCTGCACGACGCCCTCGATGCCGCGTGCCTCAGCCCACGGCGGCAGGCCGGGCTTGTCGAGGATCGCGGAGAGGATCGTCGTGACCGAGACGAGTCTCTGCCGGCGCGACTCGTTGCCGGTGCCCTTGCACAGCTCGCATCTGCGGCCGCGTTCGGAGCGGTCGTAGAGCTTGCCGTCGCCGCCGCACGGCGAGCACGTTCTCGCCGCCGGCGTCAGGTAGTAGGCGCGGTAGTCGGTCTGTCGGACCTCGCCGTCCTTCTTCAGGTAGCCGGCGGGCGCGTATTCGAAGTCGATCCGCGCGCCGTCGGGCAGCTCCCGGGTCTTGACCTCCTCGAGCGCGCCGTGGATCAGGCCGGGCTCGACCGGGCCCTCGACCTCGACCTGAGAGTCAGGCGTCGTCATCGTCGCCTCCGTCTCTGTCCTGGTCAGCGCCGTCGACCGCGTCAGCCATCCGCTGCTTGAGGACTTCGGCCTGCTCCGGCGCGAGTGTCGCGAGCTTCTCACGCGGGTCGCTGGCGTCGTCCAGGCCGAGGTCGACGAGCTGCATCGACAGGTCCGCGTCGTCCCAGCCCGTCAGGTCGAGCCCCTTTCGCAGGTCCTCGACCAGTCCGGCCGGCAGCTCGACGACGACCTGCGCCTCGCCGACCGGGGTGGCGTCCACGACGGGCGCGTCGTTGAACGCGCCCGCCTCGTCCTCGGTGTAGAGGCCGGAGAACTCCTGTGGGAACGCGCGGCGGAAGGCGAGCGCCTCCGCGCACTTGCCGAGCATGTGCGCCGACTTCGGGCCGGGCGCCCACATCGGCGACCGCTCGTCGCGGAACATCTCCAGGTGCGCCAGTCCGCGCGCCGGTTCCCGGTGGCCCCTGCGCCAGACACCGACTCTGGCCGCCTTCGGCATGTCGTTGCGCAGCCAGACGTCGGTCCATCTGCCGTCCGCGTCGCAGTAGAGCGGGTCGCCTGCGTAGCCCTCCCACTCGCGGGTGCGCTGAGCGATCAGTCGGAATCCGTCGATCGTGGTCTGCAACGACATCTTCTCGTCGCCGATGCGTCTGTCCCAGCGGAAGACGGCGCAGATCTGCCGGTCGAACGGGTTGAGCTGCTTCTGCCGGGCGACGGAGATGAACAGCGCCAGCTCTTCGTCGGTCGCCTGGCGTCTCGTCGGCCGGCAGATCTGCCGCTTGATGAGCTGGATCATCGGCAGAGTCGTGCCGGCGGTCAGGAAGTCGGCGGCCGCGTCGGCCATCGTGATGGCGCGCATCGCGCTGTCGGCCGCGCCGTTCTGTGTGGCGGTCGCGCCCATCAGCGCACCGCCTCCCACACGATCGTGGCCGGCACGCTCGCGTACTGCGCGATCCGGCCGTGCAGCTCGCGGCCGTCGATGTCCCGCCAGGTGCCGCAGTCGTCGATCCAGATCTGCCGTGGCTCGCCGTCGACCGGATCCAGCGGCACCAGCTCGCCGTACGGGGACGACACGTCGGTGCGCCACAGCGTGACGAGCAGGTCGCCGTCGACCGGCGTGGTGCGGAGCGTGACGCCGGGACCGTAGACCTGAGCGGCCAGGTCGGAGAGGTGGAAGAACCCGACGGCGCGCGCCGGGGTCCAGTCGACGCCGTCGCTGTTGCGGATCGGCTGGAAGTATCGGGAGAGCAGGCTCATGCCGCACCTCTGCTGGTCGGAATCGTGGGGGCGACGGTCAGGCCGGTGCCGTTGCGGCGGGAGGCGAGGTGCACGACCTCGGCCATCCCGGACATGTCGCCGTCGTTGAGCGCGAGCAGCGCCTTCTGGAGGCGGTCGCGGTGCAGCTCGGCTGTCTCCGCGCGAGCGCACAGCCGCTCGTTGTCGGCGCGCAGCGTCCGGTTCTCCGCCTCGGCGTCGGTGAGGTCGGCCAGGACTCTGTTGATGCGGTCCGCGAACCGGGCTTCGACGAGCTGGTCGGCCAGCTCTCTGACGAGCGGATGTTGCACGTCGAACGCCATCAGTTCCACCGCCCTCTTGCGATCGCCTGGGCGAACACGTGCTGCTCGACGTCGTCGCCGGCCTCGTCGATCGCGGCGACCATCTCGCGCAGACGCAGCTCCTTGCGGACCTCCTCCCGCTCGCGCTGCTCGGCGAGCGACCGCCTGTGCAGCGCCCAGCCGAGCGCGAGCGCGGCGATGATCAGCAGCAGGCCGAAGCCGTTCATGACGACGCCTCCTTCGCGGCCAGGTAGTCGAGCAGGACGGCCGTCTTGGCTCTGCCGAGCTGGCGGTGAAGCTGCTCGCCGCGGAGCGTGTCGGCCGGCAGGTCACGGACGGCTGCGCGCACCAGCCGGTTGGCGAGGTCGATCTCGCGCGCGGACGGGTTGGGACGGTGGGCGTCTCTCAGCTCGACCAGGACGTCGAGCGCGTCCTTCAGCTCGGCCGCGATGACCTTGTAGGAGTAGGAGCGGCGGCCGGCGACCGAGTAGAGCTCGGCGGCCGCGATCTCCGCGTTGCCGGCGACGGCCCGCTCAAGCTGGCCTTCGCGACCGTTCAGCTCGGTCGCTTTCCAGACGCCGTTCTCGGCGGAGGCGATCTGCTGTTCGTGGACGAGGAACCAGCCTTCGTGTGCGGCCGGACGAGCACGCATCCCTGCGAGGTCCTCGATGACGGAGTCCGCCTCGGGTGTGTCGAGTCTCGCGAGAACCCCGGCCTCTTCGAGGTTGATGGCGCGGGCGTCCATCGCCGGCTCCAAGATCCCCTCGCGGATTCTGGTAGCGGTCGCGACGCTCATCTAGACCGCCACCCGGCGCGCTCGCAGCGGTGACGCCGGTCCCGGATCGGCTTGCGGACGCGCGGCGGACGGGCCGGCAACGGCTTCGCCGGCCGGCGCGGGATCACGGTGTCGGCGAACAGCTCGGCGCCGCAGCCGCCGCAGACCGTGACGGAGACGACCGGCGCGGGCTCGTAGTCCTCGTAGCGAGGGTCCGGGTCGACCGGCGTCAACGTCAGCTCGCCGTTGTCGTCCCAGCGGCAGGACGCGCATTCGACGTCCTGGAAGGGGTACTCTGTGATGCGCATGGGAGTGTCAGCTCCTTTGCCGTGCCCAGGCGCCGTTGCACCGGCGGCCTGGGCGTCCTTGTTGATGGGGGAGGCCACGGCTACGCGGCCAGCTCGTCGTCTCCGAAGAGGTCGTCCCGCCCGAGTTCCTGGGCGAGTTTCTCCTTGAGATCCTCGTCGGCGTGCTCCCGACCGTTGACGAGCCGCGACAGCTTGAACTCGTCGATCCCGACCGAGGCGGCGATGTCTCGCTGCGTCCTTCCGGTGGCGACGATCGCCAGCTTGAGCGGGGTCACGTTGGGCATGGCCAAGATCTTAGGGACTTCCACAAGACTTTGCAACAAGATCTTGCGGATTCGTTCGATCCCGCCATGCTGGCCCCCGTGCCCGTGCAGCGCCCAGACGCCGCCGAGGTCGCCCGGCGCGTCCGAGCTGCGATGGCCTACGGCAAGAGAAGACGGACCGACATCGCCGCAGCGCTCGGCGTCTCACCGTCCGTCGTTGACGAGATCAGCGGCGGCCGCAGCAAGCTGCGCGGCGCCTCCTGGGAGGAGCTGAGCGTCATCGCCGAGGAGTGCGGCGTCCCGTTCTTCTGGTTCTGGGCCGAGTTCGACCGACTCGGCGAGATCGCCCCCGAAGAGAGAGGGCCGCCACTCTTCGTCGATGGGCTCCGCCGCGGCAGCGCTAGACGCGACCCAGTCGGCGCCGCGCTTGCGGACGCCGTTGCCGCTTCAGCCGTCCTGCGCCGTGGGCGCGGGCGAGGTTCGAGCTAACCGCGCGGAAGCACGCGCCTACGCGCGAGTCCGCTGGGAGTTGTTGCGCCTGGTCGCGCAGGAACTTCACCGCCGCAGCGATCGCCGCTGCTTCCGCCCCGCTCATCCCTGTCTGCATGGCACGCCCTTCCGTGGTTGGCCGCTCGCGACCCCCTCGCTTCTGCGTCTCGGCGACCGGCGGGACGCAGTTCTGTCGGTGCACTAGAGGCCGTGGTGCTGGTTTTTCGCCCCCCGGCCAGGTCGCGACCGTACACCGTTCGCACACTGTGAACAAGGCTGCGCGAGAGCCTGGAGGAAGGTATCTCGCTCTACCTCGCCGAGGAGGGCCAAGAGGCCCCGCCGGTGCCCGTCGCGGAGTTCGCTCCCGTCGAGACGAGCACGCACACGCATATAGCGCTCGCGTGCTGATCACCTCCTGACCAAGCCTACCTTCTGAGGGGCCCGGATTCGTCCGGGCCCTTCTTGCGTCTAGCGCCGAATCCCGAGCCTGCGCTCGACGGCCTCCAGCCGGTCGAGCAGCTCCGAGCCGGCGGCCCGTGCCTCATCGGCGTCCAGCAGCGCGTCGACAGCGCGCCGCACGTACTCGGCGCGGGAGATCCCGAGTGTCGCGCAGCGCGCGTCGATCCGGGCCATCTGCTGGTCGCTCAGGCGGACGGGCAGAACATCCATCGACCGGCACGGTAGCCGCCGAGCGCGGGCTTGTGGGACCCGGCGGGACGATCCGAATACGTCCGTATCACAGGCGTATTCGCCGGTGGACATGGAGATAGAGCATCGGTACGGTCGGCCGGGAGAGGACGCGCCCGCCGCCCGGCTCAACCCCCTCGCAGCCGGGCGGCGCCCCCCTCTCCCGCAGCCTCCCACAAGCGCCGGCGAGCGGCGTATGGTCGAACCAGCGCAATGAGCTGACATCCGGGGCTACAGTGCGCGCGCAAACCGACCGAGGAGAACCAGCGTGAGGAAGATCGCAGCAGTCGCCGTCGTGCTGCTCGCCTTCTTGGCGGCCGGCGCGCAAGCGGCGCGAGAGCCGACGCCGGACGAACGAGCAGCCATCGTCGCTGCCGACTCCCGGCCGCCGGATTGCCTCGATGTGACGATCTCAACCGTCCGCGCGGGCTGGGCACTCATCAGAGAGATTGAGGCGGGCGCGCCCCCGGGATGTCAGTGGGAAGGGCGGTCGTCGATCATCCACTACGACACGATCCACGGGTGGTGGGCGGTGTTCTACACCGGGGAAGACGTCGGCGAAGTCCATTGCGATGAGATCGACGTGCCCCCTTCGGTTGGGCGCGAGCTCGACGTCTGCGACCCTGAGCCGACCCCTGGCCGCGAGCCCAAGCTCACCCCGAGTCCCGAGCCGAGACAGCCGTCGAGCAGGTACCTGCTCACGATCCAGCAGGCGCGCTCCGCAATCTGGCAGATGGTGCGCAGCAACTACTACGCCACCCACGCATGGACGCGCGAGTGCTCGCGAGAGGCCCGCAACGAGATCTTCTGTCGCGTAGGGTTCTTCGCTGAACGTCGCTGCCGCATCGCAACAGCAACCGTCCGCAAGACCTCGGCGACAAGGGCCCGCGTGCGGCTGACGGTGATAGGCCGCGGCTGGCGAATTCCGCTCAGCACCTGCCGAGTCCAGGTGCCATGAAGGCGTTTGCCGGAGCACTCGCGGTCGCCGTCGTCATGGGCTGGTGCGGCGACGCCAGCGCCGTGACGCTGTGGGTCAACGGCGACACGCCGGCGGCGAGGGCCGCCTTCTCGTTCACGTACATGGAGTACCCCGACGGCAGCTACGCCTTTGACGAGGACGAGCTGGTTCGCCGGAGCGCGATCCCGAGCCCGACGGTGAACGTGGTGATCGACCGCCGGCGCTGCCCGCAGCCCACCACCTCGGCGCTGGCGTCCTATTCCTGCGCCGACCGGCACCGCCACAGATGGTGGGTATGGCTGGACCCTGCGACGCCGCCGGAGTGGCGGCAGTGGATGCTCTATCACGAGCTGTTCCATGTGACCGACGGCGCGGCCGCGTGGCGGATCAACAGACTGCGAGCCGAACTCCGCGCGATCAACCGGTGGCGCGGATCGTGGCGGCTGGCGAGATGGCCGTCATCGTTCGGTGCCGGTATGCCGGCCAGTCCGTCCGAGCGGGCCGCCGACGCGGCAGCCTGGTGCGGAATCACGCCACGCAGCCAGTGGCGAGCGTTCGACCCCGCGGTTGAGATGCCGAAGCAGCCGTCCTACCTGTGGCAGCCGACGAGAGCGCAGTTCGTCGCCACCTGCACTGCTCTTCGCCGCGGCCTGCCCTAGGGCGTCTTGACCTGTTCGCGGGCGTAGGCTTCGCAGTCGGTCGCGACCGGTCTGAAGTCGCGCTCGAGGTCCGCGATCGTGTAAGGCGGTCGAGGCTGCACTCTGAGCGCGATGTTGCGCCGGTCCTCGTTGCGGGATCTGCACGACCTGACCGTCGCCTCATAGCGGGATCGCTGGATGCTCTCGGCCTGGTCGGCCTTCGTCGCGGCGGTGTAGGCGAGCGCCACGAATCCGGCTGCGAGCGCCAGGAACGAGATCGTCAGTGCGACGGCGGGCTTGCGTGCCGCGGCGCGGGCGCGGGACATGGTCATCTTCCTCCTCGGAGTTGGAGTACGTAGAGGGCCGCCGCGCCTGCGAACCCGATGCTGCCTGTGACGATCGCGAGCAGCACCCGGTCCAAGGTGCTGAGCGCCTTGTCGAGATCGGCCTGGTCTGCCTTCTCGCTGTCGAGCTTCTCGATTCTCTCGTCGAGCCGATCCGCCAGCCGATCGATGCGCTCGCCGAGCAGCTCGGCGCGCCGGTCGGCGCCGGCCTTCACGTGCGTGATCCGCTCCGACAGCGCCTCGTAGCGCGCCGCGGCGTAGTCCTCCGGTGGTCCCATCCCCTGCCCCCTCGGTCACGTCTTGATCCAGGCGTTCAGCGCCAGGTACGGCGGCATGTTGTTGTGGGCGACGTTTCCTCCCTCTGGCGTGACGTTGACGTTGTGGTAGTGATCTCCCCGGACCACTCTGTCTGTGGCCGTGTAGCCGGGCTGCCCGTGGTAGCTGAACGCCGTTTCGAGGAGGATGCTTCTGTAGTCCACCTCCCACATGTCCGTCGCGGTGGTGGTCGAGTTGTAGTGGTTGTGGGTCGGCATCTCGTCGACCGTGAGTCTGTGTGCTGCCTCGCCGCCGCTGGCTCCGAGCGCACCGGCAGACGGGACGCGTCCCGCGCCTGCGTCGATCAGGATCGGCACGCGGCCCCGCAGGTCCGGCACGTTGAACGTGGTTGATCCGTCGCCTGCGCCGTACCATGTACCGATCGCTCTGAACAGCGCCGCGTATCTCGTGCGGCTGAGCGCCTGCCCCCAGCATCGCTCCCAGCCAACGGGCGGATCGGTCGCGACCGCGGTCCACTGTATCCAGCCGGGCTGGAAGCTGGCCGGCATCCACCCGGTGCCGAAGTCGTAGTAGAGCATCGCGTCATCGGTCGCGTAGTACATCCGCCCCTCGACGCCGGCTGCCGGCCGGGCGGAAAGAGAGCCCTGCGCGTAGCCGAGCATGCCCAGGTCAAGCTGGTCGCGGAGTCTGACGACGTCGCCAGGGATATCGGCGGGATCGCCGCCGCTGGGGCCGTGGAGGCCGAGTCGTCTGGATGGTGTTGCAGCCATGGTCAGCCTCTCAGCAGGTCGTCGTAGTCGGTCGTTCTTGCCAGCACGTCGTCGTAGTCGACGTAGGTCGCTCTGACGTCGTCGTAATCGAGCTCGTCGGTGATGACGACGTCGTAGAGCAGGCCCGCCGGGACGCGCTCGAGCACGCGTCGCGTCAGCTCGTTGGTGTCGACGCCGGGCAACAGCCGGGATCTCTTGATGATGATCCGGCCGTGGTAGGGGGCGTCGACACCGAGCCCGAGCGCGGGGTTGTACCGCTCGCGGATGCGGACGGCACCCCCGGCGCCGTCGGTGTATCTGAGCGCGTAGCTGACGATGGCGGCGGGTCTGCCGCGGTGGAACGCTTCACGCTCGCGGATCGCGGCGCGCCGGTCGGTGTCGCTCAGCGGCTGGATGCCTTGGACGCCGACGAGCATGCCGAGGAACGGCAGCATGTCGATCTCCCGGTCGGCGCCGGGCGCGTGATCGACGTCGACCGCCTGCGACCAGCCGCCCCGGTGCAGGACCATGCTGCGCCCGTCGGGGGCGGTGACCGTCTCCTCCCAGTCGCTGACGAGGTCGACCGGCGCTTGGAACATGCGGCCGATCGCTTCGCACAGGTGCGCGGCGACCCAGCCGTTATCGGGGTCGTCGGCGACGATCGGCCGCAGCTCCCTGTAGAGGGCGGCGCCGACGGAGCCCATCGGCGGCGGGACGGGGTCTGGTGGTCCTGCCCCGTCCTCGCTTCCCCCGGAGTCGAACTTCAACGTGAGGATCAGGTCGCCGTCGGCCATCACGCCACCGCCAGGCTGACCGGCGCTGCCCCCGCGCCGTCGTGTCGCCAGAGCGAATGTTGGACGGCGACCCCCGCGACGTTCACGTCAGCGATGGTGGTCGCGGGCGCGAGCGCCCACAGGTGCGCCGCCCAGGAATCCGCGGTGCCGAGCGTCCACGTCTTGCTGCCGGTGATCCCGGCCGCCGCCTGGACGGCGACCGCGACGCCCTCGGCAGTGCCGGCGTCGATCTGCGTCATGCCCGACGGCGGTCTGTAGGTGTTGGTGTCGTCGGTGCACATCGAGCAGACCAGCGCGCACGCGGCGACGGTCGTCTGTACTCCGGGTGCTGTCGGGCTGGTCGAGTTGCCGACCGCGCCCGTTCCAGCGACGTCGACCGGTGCGAGCGCCAGCCCGTTGGCCCACAGCGCGATCCCGACCTGCGCCACCAGCGCCGTCCCTGACCACGACACCGTGATGTCATCGGCCGAGGTACCGTCCGCGACCCGAACGAAATCGGCGATCTGAAACGTCGCCGTTCTGGTGTTGGCGACCATTCTCCAGCCGGTCGCTCTCAACGTCGCCGACGGCAGATAGCAGTAGACGTGCGCGGACATCACCTGCCCCGCCGTGCGGCCCGCTGGCGCTCTCGCCGAGCAGCTCGTCGCGTTGCTCAAGAACGCGCCATCGGACCAGGTCACAAACGACGGCGCCATCACGACCCCGCTCTCAGCACCACGTCACCCGCGGCCCAGTTGGTCGGGGTGCTCGGCCACCCGACCCACACGACCTGGGCGTGCCCGGTCGGACGCGCGGCCGACACGTTGCCGGCGTAGACGATCACGCCCATCGACGCCGCCGCCGGCGCGGCGCCGGTCGCTGTGCGGGCCGCGGCCGCGTCGGTCGCCGTCAGCACCGCACGGCCAGTCGTCGTTGAGTCAGAGATGGCCGAGGCGGTGTGCGTGTGACTGGCCGCCGCGGCGCCGACGTCGGCGGCTCTCGCATCGCCTCTCAGCGCCGTGGTCGAGGTTGTCCCGATCGCCAGGGGCGTCACCCACCCGGTCGCGTAG
>Ga0164243_10009792_pt1 | contig 13878 bp, 12 predicted proteins | sample OricompcompostOP_FD_108781 | JGI IMG/M metagenome (GOLD analysis project Ga0164243, IMG submission 108781) | Organic Plus compost microbial communities from Emeryville, California, USA - Original compost - Organic plus compost (OP) | ecosystem: Engineered > Solid waste > Mixed feedstock >... | reverse complement strand
TCAGCGCCAATGCATGGTCCTTCTTCTCTTGCGTGTACTTCACCTTCTCGTTCCTCGTCGCCCCACGGATTTCTCTAGAATCCCTCTTCAAGGGATGCGACAACTATTTTGACACTGGAGGCCAGCTGCTCAGTTTACCCGTCTTGTTCCCCTGCGGGCATCATCAATGGCAGTTTGAAAGGAAGGGGCAGTTCGGCTTACTGAAGTAAACGGGGCCATGGATGGGGCCATGATCGGCGGGGAGTTAAGTGAAATCTAGATCAGTAAAGGATTTTCGGGCAATTTGGATATTCTGCCGATGAAGGTGTAGCGGGCAGGCTGTATTGGTCTCGCTGGTCCGGTCAAGGTAGGGCGCTGTCCGGTAGGTCGGGTGTATAGAGAACAGCGCGTTTCGTTGTGCTCAGAAGGCATGCCGCGGCCAAACAACACAAGCACAGCAGGATAACTGACCAGTCCCCCCACCATCCGTAGGGTGTAATGCCCTTCATCGGCTGGACGTGGCCGCGTAGAACGGCCGGCGCAGAGCCTTCAAGTGCATCAACGATTTCCCCTTGATGATCAATATGGGCCGTTACGCCTGTATTGGCAGCCCTAAGAATCGGACGCCCCGATTCCAGCGCCCGCATCCTCGCCATCTGCAACCGTTGAGCGATGGCGATGCTGCCTTCGAACCAGGCGAGATTGCTCGGATTGACGAGTATGCCGGCTATTGGCAACCAACGATGGAGATCGCGTCCGAGCGAGTCTTCCTGGCATGTAAGTACCCCGATTCGATGTTTTTTAACATGCAATGGTGGTTGATTCTCTTGGCCCGGGGTTAGATCCTTGAGCGGGATATCGAGCGATTGCGTAAACCAATCGAAGCCGACAGGGCTGTACTCGCCGAAAGGCGTTAGGCGAACCTTGTCGTACCTTTCGAATTGTGCTGTGCCGGGCTCGATGTGAAGAACGCTGTTGAATCCCCGTCCGTCGGCATCGAACGTTGCGACGCCGAGAAGTATATGGCTCGCGGTTTGTGCGCTGAACAGGCGAAGCCTCGACAGTATTCCGGCAGGAAGCTGGTTCAGGAATGCGGGAAGAGCTGTTTCCGGAGTCAGGATCAAGTCCGCGCGTTCCTGCTCGATTGTCGTGAGGATGTCGTCTACCTGTGCATTGATAGACTGCGGCAGGAACTTGTGCTCTTGTGTGACACCGGTTTGAATCAGGCGAAAGCTCAGCGGGTCTCCTTGCGGAGTCGTCCATTCAACCTGCGCAAGAAATAAGCCGCCAACGAAAACCGCAGCAATGAATGAGAGTGCGATACGAAGAAAGGCGCGGCACAGCAGCACGCCGGCGGCCATCGTACTTATCCAGTACCCCATCCAACTGAGGCCGTAAGTGCCTGTAACCGGTGCAAAGCCGGCCAGCCATGTATCGACAAGACTGTAGCCGACGGAGAGCGAAGTGAAGCCGTTGAAGACTAGGCTTCGACACCATTCTCCCAATGTCATGAGAGCTGCAAACACGGTGCAGCATGCAGCCCATCGGGCCGGTGTTAAGGCATCTATGCCTGAGGTGTAGGCTCTGCGCATCCAAGTCGTCCAAACCGCACAAGGAATTGCCGAGAAAAGTGCGAGGAAGGCCGTGAATGCAAGCCCGCCGAGCATTGCCGAGAAGAGGGATGCGCCTGTCTTCGTATAGAAAGCCGTGGCTACCCAGCCATGACCGCATAAGTGCAGGCCAAGTCCGAAGGTAAATCCAACGGCGAGGGGACGGCACATATCCGATTGAAGCAGGAAGAACAGCAACGCATATGACACGAGCGTAGCAGGCCATGCGGCAAAAGGCGCCCAACCAAGCGTAGCCAAGCCGCCGAGTACTGCGGCAAGCAAAAGGCTTTGGTGCCGTCGTTCCTGTCTTGCGTTGGTGGGGATGTGCATCAATGCGCCCGACGAGGTTTGCAAAATCGGCGACGCCGGAAAATGACAAAAAATAAATTGACTTGTTGATATTATCAGAAATACACTTTCGCCTTGTTTCATTTTTTGCAATTGGAGAGGTGATCATGCGCTTTGATGTTCGGAATTTCAATCAGAGGCAGAAGGGTCAAGGCATGACCGAGTACATCGTCATCGTCGCCTTGATCGCCGTTGCGGCCATCGCGACCTATCAGTTTTTCGGGCAGACAGTGCGCAATCAGATGGCGGGTATCGCCCAGGAGGTGGCAGGCCAGGATGCCAGTACCGCAATCAGCGCCGCACAAACCTCCGCCAACTCAGCATCCGACGAGGGCGGAAAAGTGAAGGGATTGGATGACTATTCCAATGACAACGCTCGTAGCAACTGATGCATCTGGGTGGCAATGAGGCTGGCGAACATCGGAATGCTTGCGGGCGTTTTCGTCCGGCCATGCCGTGCAGCCGAAACCGGCAAAACGGCCAGGCGTTGGTTTTCGGAATCTTCGTCTTGCTGGCGGGGTTGTCGGCACTGTTCTTCTTCTTCAACACGGGCCAGCTTTCGCGGGAAAAGACCAAGCTGGTGAACGTCGCTGACGCGGCAGCCTATAGCGCCGGTGTCATGCACGCGCGTGCGATGAATTTTGCGGCCTATACGAACCGCGCGATGATGGCCAACACGGTCACCATCGCGCAACTCGTCAGTGCGTCTTCCTGGGTGCAGTACGTTGCTACGGCCTCCATTTCTCCGGAGGGGCAGTCGATCGGTGATCCCACTAGATACATGGCCTTCTTCCCTGGCTACATGCAGATCATTTATGAGGGACAGCTGTTGAAGTGGAGCCTGGTCGACTCACAAACGTTGGAAATGCTCGCTACGGCGTCGGACTCGGTCATTCATGGAGTGTTGATGAATGCACAGCAAACGGCGTATGGCACGCTGCCGCTGAGGCGGCAGCAGGTGATTGCTGACGTGATCAACGCGAATTATGCAAATGACGGAACAGTGACTGCCGAGCCTCTTCCTTCATCCCAAGTCGCTTATCAGCAGTTCGTCAGGCGCTACGAAGGCGATGAACGCGGGCGGTTTGCCGACATGGCTCTGATTGCGGCAAAGCGTGACGATTTTCAGAAGCGGCGTTCCTGGTACTTGCGAGCGCTCTATCCCCGTTGTACCGCAGCTTTGCTATTTGGGAGAAGCGATTGGTTGGATCGGCGCGGTGGGACGGAACTGATCGGTTTCGATGAATGGAAGGCGGTGGATACGCTGTCGGAAAAGCGTTGGATGCCGAGGAACAAATGGGACCCGTTCTGCCAAGGATTGGCCGAGCATCCGGCCGGCTGGGGAAGCCAGTCCGCAGGCGATGGCTCCGGTCCATTGATCGACCCCCAGCACTACGACCGCTCCTTGATCGTCAATCCGGGCTCGACCGCGCTGGCGGTCATGGCCTCCAGCAGCGACTGGGATTACAAGGGCCTGCCGAGCTTTTATGACTTGTCTCCGGCTACACTCGGCATGGACGATCCGCGCATGCGTTTTGCCATCAGATTGAGACGCAAGATCGAGGAAACCACGACGTCAGAAGGGCGTTCGGCGATCAGATCCAGTGCGCGGCTCAACGACTACAAGGCGACACCTGCCGGAGGTGATGAGCTTGCCGCAGTTGCGATTTCTGAGGTTTTCTTCGAGCGTCCCGATATCTCCTCCGCGGATTGCACCGATGGTTCCCGCATGGGTAGAAGAAACTGCTATGGCGAGGATGCATTTGGCAGGGACCGCGAAATCGGTAGCCTCTTCAATCCCTACTGGAGTGTCCGTCTTGTGGACGATGAGAATCTCCTCGCGGAGGCGCGCGCCATGCAGGGGGCGCCATGAACAGTAACGGAAGATCGAGGTGGGGGTGTTGGAGCTTCGCTGCGGCTGCGTTTCTGAGTGTGGGTGCGGTCGCTGAAGATGCGCCTTGGCATACGAGATTTCCCGGCAAAGATATGACGGTGCACCACGTGCAACTGAGTGGCCATAACTGGGACAACGCCGAAAAGCGGAAGGAGTTGCTCAAGGAGCACGCGGCTTGCGTGGCTCTCCACGCCGAAGCGGGGCTGCCTGCAGAACCGTTGCCGGAAGGCGAAGTGCCCAAGGTCCCAGAACCGCTTCGCGTACATGTGTATTACAGCCCGAACCGGGCAATGGCATATGCGCACATCAAACGCTATTACATCCATCATGAAGACTGCCGGCTTGCGCTGTTCGAACGCAGGACACTGAGCCTGACCTCTGCGGCCGGGAAGTGCGATATCGACTTGAATACCAGGACCGCGCGGAATTTCTGCAATCCAGAGCGTCACAGAAAGGCGCAGGCGGCAGCATTCTCCACTCAGGGCATTTCGCGCCGATATCGGGATCATTCCGCCATGAAGGCGCTCATCGCTTCGGTCGAGAACAGGACGGTTGCTGGAGTCGAATGCACGGAAATCAAGTATGTCCGCGGCGACACGTACAAATGCATAGCGGAATTGGAAAAGCCATTCGCCGTTCCGACATCCGCGATCAATGCCGAGCGCGCGGGGCTGCTGCTGGAATTGCATAGTCCGATCATGACCCTCCGTGCTGATCACGTCGATTTCAATCTCGCTGTGTCGGAAAAACTCTTTGCAGTGCCGCCAGGCTTTCGCATCATCTCTGCGGAGAGTGCTCAACGATGAAGCCGATCCGCATGAACGAAGGGCAGGCCCTGGCGGAATTTCTGGTTTTGTTCCTGGCGATCTCTCCGTTGCTGCTCCTGTTTCCCCTGCTCGCGAAATACCAGGACATCAGCCATGCCACACAGATGGCGAGCCGTTACGTGGCATTCGAAGCAACGACAAGGAATGACCGCACGAGCACGTGGAAACCCGAGGCGGAATTGGCGAACGAGGTGCGCACCCGCTTTTTCGGAGGGACGGGAGATCCCATCGTCACCGGTTTTTCAGGGACGGCTTCCGCCAACCCCTTCTGGCGCGGCCCGTCCGGTGCTCCGTTGATTGCCAATCCTAATACAGATGTGATCCTGACGTTTGGCAGTGCACGCGGCCCGAGCCATGGTTCAGCATTCGAACCGACTGTCGACGGCAAGCCGTTTCAGCCGCACGAGAGCTTCGATCTGAACGACTCAGGCATCTACGGGGCGAACGTCGAAGTTGCGATTGCCGCGCTTCCCTCCGGTTTGCGTGCCTATGCGCCATTCGACCAATTGAATCTGAACGTTACACGCACGACGGCCGTGCTCATCGACGGATGGGCCGCGCGCAGCCCGCTTGAAACAGAACAGCGAATTTCCCATGACCCCATGATATTCGCAGAAGGGCCTTTACAGGCGTTGGGGGCCACTCTCGATGCAAGCGTGAGTGGGATCGATGCTGTAGGAGCGTTGCATGGCCCACTTTTGGGGCAACTGGATTTCTGGCGTGATGTCGTTCCGTCAGATCGACTTAAATAGGGCCTGGCCTGGAGTGATCTGAATGCCTTGTTTGTCTTGTTTCAGTTCCCGTTCTCCTATGGCCTGGCTATGTGCGGTTCTTCTCGGATGCCTGCTGTCAAAAGAGGTGCCGGCTGCAGGAAATGAGGCGGAATGGCCATCGGTGCCGGTGCCGGAAAGATCAAGACTGATCGTGGCGGGTGAAGGAGGGCGGATGTCGGTCAACGGCATTCCGATGAAGATTGAAGGATTCGTCGTTGCCGCAGCGCTGGCCGAGACGGCCGGATGGTATCGCAAGACCTTGGGAAATCCGCTTGTCGAAAGCCGGATTGGGAGAGCTTTGGTTCTGGGCAGGCAGCAGGGACGGTATTTCATGACCGTGCAACTGGAACCGGTAGCCGGAGGCACGCGCGGCGTTGTCGCATTTGCAGACATGCAGCATGCGCTTCGGCAGCGCGAACAGTCTGACGCGGAAAAGGCGCACTGGCAGCGCCGGCTACCCGCAGACTCCACACTGATCAGTCATTTGCGATCCGAAGAAGCAGGCAAGGTCGCTGATCACCTTGTGTATGTGAACCGTCATGGGCCAGCACTGAATCGTGATCGACTGGTCGCGCTGCTGCAGGAGGATGATTTGAGCCTTGTACAGGAACTGCCTGCGGCAGGGAGGGCACAGGCATCTCGTGCGGAGGATGCCGTCATGCTTCAGTTCCTGGGAAAGGGAAAGGAAGCAGTTGCCGTCATTTCCCGGGACGATTCGGGAAAGACCGGCGTCGTGCTCAATATCGTCGTATCACTGGAACATTTCGAATGATGGTGTTTTCCTGCTTTCGAAAACGACACCTTGGTCAATCATCGATCGAATACGTAGTCGTTTGTGCAGCGCTGGCGACAGCGCTATTTGTCCCGATCAAGGATCCGGCGAGTCCGGAAAAGGCACGCAGCGCGATTCAAATCATTTTCGAAGGTTTCCAAACGGCGTACGAAAAAATCAGCTACGCCATTTCACTGCCCTACTAGCACATGAAACTCGCATCACTCAAAAAGCCGTCGCTGAACAAATCATGGATCGTTCTTGCTGCCGCAGTTGGCATTGGCCTGATTGCATCCCTGGCGGCATACACCTATTTGTCGAACCAGATGGCGGCGATCGAATCGCGTGGGCACAAGGAAACGGTGCCCGTCGTCGTCGCCAAGTTCAATCTTCTGAAAGGCGCCCGACTGTCAGCGGAGAATGTCGCCGTGCGTGCGATTCCGAAGGACTACGCGCATTCCGGCGCTGTGTCTCCAGAGCAGTTCGGAAACATAGAAGGCGAGGCGCTAGCCTATCCAGTCAACGGAGGGGAGATGATTCTATGGGGGCTCATGGAGGGGAAAAAAGCTCCGACCTTTTCCGCCCGCATCGATCCCGGTCGCAGGGCGATGACGGTTCCCGTGGATGAAATCAATTCGATTTCCGGTTTGCTCGAACCGGGCGACGTTATCGATATGGTCGCTTCAATCGAACAGAAATCGAAGCGGCTCGTTTTCCCTCTGCTTCAGCAGGTGCGCGTTCTCGCAACGGGGCAGCGTGCGGAAGACGACCCGAAGACCGGGGAACGTCGCTTGTATTCGACTGTAACGCTCGACACGACACCGCAGGATGCACAGAAGGTAATTGTTGCGCGAGAGGCGGGGAAGATTACCGCATTGCTGCGTAATCCACAGGATCTGCAACCGGTTCCGGATACAGGAGCCGATATTGCGACGTTGCTGGGGATGCGTGGCGATTCCGAGAAACCAAAAAAGGAACGCGGAATTCCGGTGCTTTATGGCGGACGCACGAGGGAATTTGATCCGGGCGCATTGAGGTTGCACCCCGCGACGGCTTCCGAACTCGCTCAACAGGCAGACATTCTTGCCGCCACCGGGCGCGCTGTTGCACGCCGATCAGAAGTCCGTAATGCGACTGTGCAGGCAAGCAGAGAAAACTGATCACGAAGACGATCACTGACGAATCCGAAGCAGATTTAAGTTCAACGAGCAGTACCACAATGACCGAAGCATATTTCCCATCAAAGCGAGCATCTTCGCACCATGGCCTCCTGGCCTCCAGAACCGATTTCCTATCCACAGGCATTCAACAACCAGTGATCACCTGGGTTTTCTGCTTGCTTGGCGTGTTGTGCATTCCCGCTGCAGCTCAGAATAGCGCTGTGGAAAATGACGTGGAGATCATCACGCCATCCACTACTGGAGGCGCGGGATCGCAGCCGAAAGCGGAGAATGGGCGGCCGCGCAATGCCTACGCGGACACCTTGCGTCCCCAAGTCAAGCGCACCCCCACCCTCCTGAATCAGCCTTATCAGCCTATCAAGGCAATCGACGATCAGGCGCAGATTCCGGAAATCGAGATGTTCGTCGGCGAGTCGCGCGTCTTCCCGGCGCCCGGCGTTGCGCGAATCGCGGTGGGTAATGGCCAGATCATGACAGCCGCAGCTCTTGACGCGAAGGAGGTGCTCATTTTTGCGAATGGCGTCGGTACCTCGTCACTCTTCATTTGGAATGAGGACGGCCGCTATCAGCGCGTGAAGATCAACATCGTGCAGGGCGATACGACGCGCGTCGCGCGCGAGATCGCGGCGTTTCTCACTGCCATACCGAATGCCAGGGCCTCCGTCGTGGGCGACAATGTCATCGTCGAAGGGGACAATCTTTCCACCGCAGATCTGAAAAAAATTGCAATCCTGGGAAAACGTTATCCGCAGATCGTCAATTTCACGAGCGACATCGGGTGGGAACCGATGGTCCTGATGGATGTGAAGGTCGTGGAATTTCCGCGTTCCGAGCTGAGGGAAATCGGGTTGAAATGGCAGGCGACCGGTGGGGCAGCAGTCGGCGCGATCTGGGGACCAGGCCGCCGCGGCAACGACGGGCCGTATCAGATCGATATTCAAACCGGACAGGACAATGCGCCTCCGATCACGAACCCCGATTCGGCAAGCGGTGTGTTCATACCCTCTTCACTGAACGTACTCAGTGTTGCCAATCTCGGATTGAACGCACAACTAGCTCTGCTGGAACAGGACGGTAAGGCGAGCATTCTGGCCGAGCCGCAGCTCTCTGCACGGAGCGGAGCAGAGGCATCCTTTCTTGCGGGTGGCGAGTTTCCCTATTCGGTGACAACGCTGAACGGGGTGAACGTTCAATTCAAGAAATACGGAATCACTCTCGATATCAAGCCGAACGTCGACCGAAACGGCGTCATCCGCGCCACCATTACGGCAGAGGTGAGCTCGATCGATCCATCGGTCTCGACCCCTTCCGGTCCTGCATTGCTGACGCGGCGTACCGACACGGAGTTCAATGTACGCGATGGCGAGACCATTGTTCTTGCCGGGTTGCTGCAACGGGACAGCAGCACCGACATCCAGAAAGTTCCATTGCTCGGAGATATACCCGTTCTCGGTGCACTGTTCCGTTCGAAGCGGTTCCAGGATAGGCAAACCGAACTCGTCGTCTTTGTTACTCCCACCGTCGTGGATAGCAAGTCGCGCGGCCTGGTGGAACGCGTGAAACGCACTACCGAGCGCCTGATGGATCATTTCGGAGGTGATCCCTATCTGCCAGGGCCGCACCAGTCGGGAGAGAGTCCGGCAGCATTGATGAGCGCTGCTTCTGGGGAGAATGCCAAGACGGTCGATTCCGGTAAGGTTGTTCCTTCTGCAGGCGATGTAGAGCAGGATGCAGGCATGGAAGGCGTCGAGCGTCCTTTGACCCTAGGCGGGAGCATGCTCAAGGTAAGAAAGGAAGATCTGGCGCTGTATGAAAGCGCGGATGCCGGCAGCACCGTTCTGTTGAGACTTGGTGAAGGGGCTCTGGTGCAATTGGGCAGCGGAGAACTGAGGGAAACGGGCGGACGTCTGTGGCGCAATGTCGTCGTAGGTGAACTCAACGGCTGGGTGGATGCAGATGCCGTCGAACCAGCACGCCGGCTTCAATTCGTCCAGCCGGACCTGACCAGCCACTCGACACGTGCAGATCAGGGAGGAGCAGGCCTTCCGCTTTCCTCCGGCGCGAAAGGTCAAGGCGTTCTCGCTGCCGGAGCCAAGCAGGTGACGCCGGTCGGACCAGGAAACGGCGACTCCAACACTGTTACTCCGCGGCGTTTCCGTGTCGCGCTGGAGCGTGCTGCAATGCGCGTAACACCCGACGTCAACGCACCCGTAGTGCAAGCGCTTTCACAAGGACAGATCGTTGAAGCGCTCCCACAGGCACCGAGCAAGCAGTGGATCGCGGTGGAAGCCGGGGGGGTGCGTGGCTGGGTGGCGGGCCAATGGCTCGAACCCGTTTCGGACTAGATCGGGAGTCTTTCAGATATGTTGCAGATCGAGATCATTGATCCTGCAGGGGCTTCGCAGCTGATCCAGGTACCGGATGATTGCGTGATAGGGAAAAGCCCGCAAAACGAGGTGCGGCTCGACAGTTGGCGCGTATCCAAGGAGCATGCGCGTTTGTTCAGGACGCCGGCTGGCGTCCTGATCGACGATCTGGGCGGTTTCGGCGGAGTCAGCGTGAACGGGCAGCGTATCGAATTGCAGCACGGGCCGTTGAAGGCGAACGACGTCATCGCCATCGGTCCGTTCAAGTTGCGTGTTCAGGAAATCGGGGTTCCGGGCGGCATGGTCCAGGCTGCATCCCCTCAGTCGCGTTCCAATTCGGCGGCAAATCGGAATCGCCTTGCGACGGATGAAATTCAAGCGTCCCGGCGCCGCGCTGAACGCGAACAGATCAAGCATATGCAGGCGGCATCTCCGGTACCAGCGAAGGCGGAGTCAGGGGATGACGCCGGAGCGGCTTCAGGTAGTTTTGCACTGATTGTCCCGCCAGATCCGACGGCCCGCGAACGCGAGTTCGAGTGGCGCAAGCGGATACACGGTCAGCTTCTGGAGACGATGGACCTGCGTCGGCACGATGTATCCAACATGACAGACGAGCGGTTGCGAAGCGAAACCGAGAAACTGATTCGGCAAATCCTGGATGGCCTCGACGCAGAAATTCCGAGTGACCTCGATAGGGAGCTGCTTTGCAAGCAAGTGTTGAACGAGGCAGTCGGACTGGGCCCGCTGGAAGAACTGCTGGACGATGACAGTGTTTCAGAAATCATGGTCAACCGTTTCGATGAGATCTACATCGAACGGCAAGGACGTCTGCTTCGCCATCCGCTCACGTTTACCGGCGATCGTGCCGTTCTCGGCGTGATCGAGCGCATCGTCGCGCCCATCGGCCGTCGGATCGACGAATCTTCGCCGATGGTGGATGCCCGTCTGAAGGACGGCTCGCGCGTCAATGCCATCATTCCTCCTCTGGCATTGAAGGGGCCGGCACTGACGATACGGAAGTTTGCCAAGCGCAAGCTGGATGTCACTGACCTGGTTCGCTTCGGCGCCATCAGTACCGAAATGGCGTCGTTTCTGCGGGTATGCGTCGCATCGCGCAAGAACGTCATCGTCTCCGGCGGCACCGGCTCCGGCAAGACGACGCTTCTCAACATTCTCTCGAATTTCATCCCATCCGGCGAGCGGGTCATTACGGTTGAGGATGCGGCGGAACTGCAACTGCGGCACGAGCACCTGATCAGCCTGGAGTCGCGCCCAGCGAACGTCGAGGGCAAGGGCGCCATCCTGATTCGCGACCTTGTAAAGAATACCTTGCGCATGCGTCCGGACCGTATTGTCGTCGGCGAATGCCGAGGCGCCGAAGCGCTCGACATGCTGCAGGCGATGAATACTGGCCATGAAGGGTCGCTTACCACGCTTCACGCAAACTCTCCGCGAGACGCACTGGCCCGGCTTGAAACCATGGTCCTGATGGCCGGCATGGAATTACCTCTTGTGGCCATTCGCGAACAGATTGCTTCCGCCGTAGACCTGATCGTCCAGCAGACACGTTTTGCCTGTGGCACGCGCATGATCACCAGCATTTCTGAAATCGTCGGAATGGAGAGTGGAAAGATCCAGATCCAGGAACTCTTCCGGTTCGTCAACCAGGGATATGGCGCAGCGGGTGGCAAAGTGCAGGGATACTTCACTGGATGCGACATGGTCCCGAGTTTCTACGAAGAGTTGCGTGCAGTCGGAAATGACCTTGACATGGAAATCCTCAAGCCCGCTTTTCCTGTCGGGCCGGATCTTGAAGATCCCAGCCTGCACGAGGACATGCAGGCATGAATGCAAGCGCCCCCATCATCCTCATTACCGCTGTCATTGCCATATCGGCCGGCCTTTTGACGTGGTTCGCCATCGACGTAGGGACGAACACGCTCGCCCGCTACCGGGCGCGATTCACCGAGCGAACCCGGTTCCAGGTGCAGGAGTTCTTCCTCTTCATCGATCCGCGGAAGCTTTTTGCCGCCAATCTTGCCTTGATGGCCATTGGCGCAATTCTGGTTTGGGCCGCTACCGGGAGTGCAATGATCGCCATTCCCGTTTTCTTCTGCATGGCGCTGTTGCCGCGTTTCGTCTATGCCTGGATGCGCAAGCGCAGGCGGCAACGGTTCGAGGAGCAGTTGCCCGATGCACTGATGATGCTGTCCGGTGGCCTGCGTGCGGGGCTCGGGCTGTCGTCGGCCCTTTCCCAGCTCGTTGCGGAATCTCCCGCGCCGCTCGGGCAGGAATTTGCACTGGTGCTGCGCGAACAACGTCTTGGCGTCACGCTTGAGCAGTCATTGAACAATCTGCACCGCCGTATGCCGACCCAGTCCACGGTGCTCGTCGTCGCCGCGATGCGTATCGCCTCCGAAACCGGTGGCGGACTCGCCGAAACCTTGGAACGCACCGCCAATACGATACGTAGCCGCCTGCAAATGGAAGGCAAGATCGGGGCACTAACCGCCCAGGGAAAACTGCAAGCGTGGGTGGTCGGCTTGCTGCCCTTGTTGCTGATGGCCGTGCTCGACAAGATGGAGCCCGAAGCCATGCACCATCTTTGGCACACCAAAATGGGCTGGGCCACGCTCGCCGTGATCGCCTTCCTCGAAATCATGGGAGTGTTCGTGATCCGCAAGATCGTCTCGATCGACGTATAGCCACATGACCGCTCGCATTCCAGCGAAACCGACATCATGCCTTCAAGCTCTTCTGATCAGACTGCCGTAATCGTTACATTGATCGCGCTCGCCATCGGTGTTTCCGCCGCCCTTGCCGGCTGGCTGATGAGTCGCGCATTGGCTGCCGTACCTGAGGAAAACCGTGAATACAAGGATGCGCCTCCCCTAGGCTTCCGGGTTTTCTGGTTGCCCATCCAGTGGATCAGTCACTACATTTCACCGTTCGTTCCGTCTCGTGCGCATGCCGCCCTCATGACCCGTCTGCGCCAAGGCGGACTCGACTATCAGATCGGCCCTGCTCAATTCATCTCCGCCCGTATCGTCAGCGCCATCGTTTTCGCCCTGATTTTGATCCGAGGGCTGATTTCGCTCGAACAGGCGGGACTGTTCGAACGTATTGCCGTTGGTACTTACCTGCAGACGCTCATTTTCGGAGCCATATTCGGTTGGTTCTATCCAATCCTCTGGCTGCGTGACCGGCTTGCTTTGCGCAAGCGCGAACTGCTCAAGACGCTCCCGTTCTACCTCGACATCATCACTCTATGCGTGGAAGCCGGTCTCAATCTGCAGGGAGCCATGCACCAGGCTGTCGTCAAGGGACCGAAAGGTGTCTTGCGTGAAGAGTTCCAGCGTGTGCTGCGTGATATCCGGGCCGGCAAGGGAAGAGCGGAATCGCTGCGCGCGATGGCTCAGCGCCTCAACGAGCCCAGTGCGACAAACTTCACGACTGCAGTCATCCAGGCTGAAAACATGGGCATGAGCCTGGGCCCGGTCCTGCGCGCCCAGGCCGATCAGCGTCGTACGGAGCGTTTTCTGCGTGCCGAGAAAGCCGCCATGGAGGCACCCGTCAAGATGCTGTTTCCGCTGATCGCCTTCATCTTCCCCTGTACTTTCATCGTGTTGTTCTTCCCGATCGCCATCAAGTTCATGGAATCGGGGCTGTAGCGCTTGGTCAATCCGGAAGGAAGAAAAATGAACCACTCGATCCGCTGGCTCATTGCCATTGTCCTGCTTGTTCCGATCACTGTCGGTGCTCAGGATTTCGGCAGCCTGTTGCGCGGAGCGCTTTCCGGGCGCGCGCCGGATCTTGCAGGGCTGATCAAGTCAGTCGCCGAACTGACGGAAGGCCAGTTGGGAAGCAACGTCGAAGGCCCGACCGGTGCCGACGGCAAGGTTGTCCTGTACAGCACCCCATGGTGCGGTTACTGCAAGCGCGCAGTGACGCACATGAAGAACAAGAACATCCCCTTCGTCGAACGCGACATCGAACGCGATTCCGAAAACCGGGCTGAATACACTCGCCTGGGCGGAAAGGGCGGCGTGCCGTTCATCGTGCTCGGCCAGCAGACCATGATCGGATTCGACGCCGCCGTTTTCGATCGCCAGTACGCCCGTTTTCGCG
>Ga0164243_10009791_pt1 | contig 13882 bp, 15 predicted proteins | sample OricompcompostOP_FD_108781 | JGI IMG/M metagenome (GOLD analysis project Ga0164243, IMG submission 108781) | Organic Plus compost microbial communities from Emeryville, California, USA - Original compost - Organic plus compost (OP) | ecosystem: Engineered > Solid waste > Mixed feedstock >... | reverse complement strand
TCACGGTCCGGTACGGCGCAGGCCGCCAGCAGAAGAAGGGATGCGGCGCAAACGCCTCGCCGGAATATGGTGGTCGCGTCGATCAAAAGCTGCCCATTCGCTTTGCCCGCCGGGGGCGCGGCACGTTGGTATCAGTGTTTAACGGAGAAATCCCTTCCTACCGTCGGTTGATTGTGCACAAATCCGTGAGGGGTAAGACAACCTTGAGGATATGATGTCCCCATGACAGTGCCGATATCAGGCCAACTGGTATCGACAATGTATTGAAAATCAGGTAACGGCTTTCAACATCTTGAGTATAGGCTGCCCGACGAGAGGGCGGCGCAGTGAAGGATTTTCTCCCGAAGGAGGCAGTTATGCGATTGATATTGGTGGCGGTTTCCGCGCTGTTCCTGATGATTGCCGGCGGCATGGCCGCCCAGGCGCATCACTCCTTCGCCGTGCACTACATCCCCGATAAGGAAATCGACGTCACGGGCGTGGTGAAGGATTTCCATTTCGCCAATCCGCATGGCGTCATCTTCTTCGAAGTGGTGGGGGATGACGGCCAGCCCGTGACCTGGAAGGGCGAGACCAATTCGCCCAATCTCCTCAAGCGCCGCGGCTGGACCAACAAGTCGCTGCAGCCCGGCGACAAGATCACCGTGCACGGCTGGCCGGCGCGCGACGGCAAGCCCATGGTCCGCGTCGGCTATGTGGTGAAGGCAGACGGCACCAAGCTGATCGGCCAGAGCTCGGCGGAAGGCATCAAGGGCCTCGACTGATCGCTAAAGGCCGGACAGGACTAAAGAACAAGGGGAACAGCATGCAGGGACGCATTTCAAAGTCCGCAACGGGCGCCGCGCTGGCGGCGCTCATCACCGTCACGGGCGCCTTCGCCCTACCGGCCAGCGCCGAAGTGCCGCGCAAGGACGGCCATCCCGATCTCTCGGGCTTCTACAATTTCACCCGCATCGACCCCGATGCTCCCGCCGCCAGGAAGCTGATCAGCGAGGTGCCGGAAGGCGCGGTGTTCATGAAGGACGGCGGCGCCTACGAGTTTCCGCCCAACGAATATGGCGGCCTGAAGCCCAAGCCGGATGTGCTGGCCGAAGCGCAGAAATGGTCCCCCCAGGAGGAGCTGAAGGTCGAGAATATCTGCAAGAAGCCCTCGATCATCTACGCCATCCAGGGGCCCTTCCCCATGGAGATCACTCAAGGAAGGGACATGATCGTCATGCAGATGGAATATTTCGACATGGTGCGTGTCATCTTCATGGACGGGCGCGGGCACCCGGACGAGGACGCTCCGCACACTCTGCTGGGGCATTCCATCGGCCATTGGGAAGGCGACGAGCTGGTGGTGGATACCACGCATCTGGAACCCGCCACCATCACCAACAACGGCCTCAACCACAGCGAGGATGCGCATTTGGTCGAGCGCTTCCGCCTCAGCGACGACGGCCAGACCCTCTATTCCACGGAATATATCGAGGACCCGACCAACCTGGAGAACACCGGCTACCGCCTGATGGCATGGAAGAAGCACCCCGGCGAGCACATCTACCCTTATGAGTGCGATCCCTTCGCCTACCAGGAAGACGAGTAGGCGCCGGGCGGGCCATGCTTGATCTCTATCACTACGAGCCCACCGCCAATTCCATGAAGGTGCTGCTGTGTTTCAAGGAGAAGCGGCTGGAGTTCACCAGCCATTATGTGGACCTGCACAATTTCGAACAGCATTCGCCGGACTATGTGGCCATCAATCCCAACGGCCAGGTGCCGGCCCTGGTCCATGACGGGCATGTCATCACCGAATCCACGGTCATCAACGAATATGTGGACGAGGTCTTTCCCGACATCCCCCTGAAGCCGGACACGGCCTTGGGCCGGGCGCGCATGCGCGTCTGGACCAAGTTCGTGGACGAATATTTCAATCCCTCGGTCAGCCTCATCGGCTGGCACCACATCGTCAAGGACATCGTGAAGGGCCTGAGCGAGGCGGAATTCGAGGAGATGCTGAAGCGGGTGCCGCTGGAGGAACAGCGGGTCAAATGGCGCCTGGCCGCCGGGCAGGCCTTCCCCCCGGAGCAGTTGGAGGATGCCAAGCGCAAGATCGGCACCTCCATCACCCGCATGGAGAAACAGCTCGGGCAAACGAAGTGGCTGGCCGGCGATACCTATTCGCTGGCGGATATCGCCTGCTACACGCTCACCGCCGCCACGCCCCGCTTCTTCCCCGAATTCCTGAACGAGACGGTGGCGCCCCACACCTGGGAATGGCTTGCCGCCATGAACGAGCGCCCGGCGGTGAAGGCGGCGCTGGCGATGAGCCGGCGCTGAGGTCTGGGGGCGTTTCCCTCTCCCCAAAGGGGCGAGGGAGCATGCGGGAGCACCTGACCGTTCCCTCGCCCCTTTGGGGAGAGGGCTGAGGAGAGGGGGCCTCTCACACCGGCTCCGGGAAATCGAACCGGCCGGTCTTGAAGCTCCATTCGGGCACCCACATGCCGTGGAAGGTGGAGCGCACGCGCACTCCCAGTTTGAGGAGCGCGACGGGGCCCCTGGCGATATTATTGGCGTCCAGGATGGCCAGGTCCGAATGGCCCGCGTCGAAGCGGTTGACGATCACCAGCAGGTAGCCGTCGCCTTCCGGCGAATTGGGCGCGCGGGGCACGAAGATGGGCTCCTGCACGCCGCTGGTCTCGCCCGGCGACCAGGTCTCCAGCTGCCGCGTCTCGAAATCGAAGCGGGCGATATTGGCGGTGACCGTATCCCCCACCTTGGCGTCCGCCGGCCGGCAGATGAGGTAGCCGTAGCGGTTCTTCTTCCCCATGTAGCGGTCGTCCATGCGGGGCATCTCGCCCGGCGTGGGAAGCAAAAGCTCGCTCTCGAAACTGTCGTCGTTGCTGGTCATGTCGAAGGTGAGGCGGGTGAGCTGCGGCGGCACGGGCTTGGTGAAGGTGCCGTCATGCTGCGGGAAGAAGGGGAAGCAGTTGCCGTGATAGAGGCAGATGTCGAGACAGACCTTCGAGCCCTCGGTGAAGGCGTTCATCATGTGCCCCGCACTGGTGGCCGGGCCCTTGAACCAGCGGATGTCCTCCGCCGTGCCGCGCCGCGGCAATACCGCATACATGGTCGGCTGCTCGGGGTGCCATTCATAGAAGGTGCCGCCCTTCTTGAGCACCTCCACGTCGGTGATGAGCGGGAAGAAGGGGAAGATGACATGGGTGTCCGTCACCCCGAAATCATGCACCACGCCGGGATAGGGCGCGTGGAACCAGACCTCGTGGGCCACATGGCCGTCCGGCCCGATGACGTAGTAGACCATGTCGGTGGTGCCGTCCCCCTTGGCCTGGTGGCCGTAAGAGATGAGTTCGTTGCGCACCAGGTCCACCTTGGGGTGGGCGGAGAAGGTCCTGGACGTGACCTCGCCATGGAAATCCCACTCGCCGATGCTCTCCAGCGTGTCGGGGTCGGCCTCGAAGGGCAGGGAATCCTCTTTCAGGACCAGCAGCTTGCCGGCGTGGAAGACGGCGTTGGTGTTGGCCGTGCCCATGCTCTTGCCCGCGACGCTGGGATCGTTGGTGTAGCGGTTGCGGTAGCGCCCGAAGAGCGAGCGCCGCGCCTTTTCCTGCAGGAGGAAGCGCTCGTTGCGCATCCAGCGGCTCCTGTAGTCCACATGGCCGTCCTCAAAGCGCCACATATGGGCCATGCCCTCGCCGTCGATGAAAATGTCCTCGGCCATCATGGGCGGGTATTGCCGGTCCGGGCCGCAGCGGTAGAGCGTGCCGTTGAGGTCCCTCGGCACGGAGCCCGAGATCACCTCCAGGTCCTGGATGGTGCTTTCGCTGCGCATCGGCGCGCCCCAGCCCTTGTAGGCCGGAATATCCGGAAAGACGACGTCCATAATTCAATCCCCTCTTGTCCCAACGGCGGCAGTCTACCGCGCCGCCATTTGCGAGCATAGACCCTGAGTCGTTGAGGGATCAACGACGAATCAGCGAACCCGGAGTGCCGCTTCGGCGGTCAGTTCCCGGTGGTCACAAGGGCCACGCCCCACGGGCTGTCGCCGGCGGGCACGCGGGCCAGCACCGAACGGGTGTCCACCTGCACCACGGTGACGTCGTTGGAGGGGCCGTTGGCGGTGAAGACGCGCTCGCCGTCCGGACTGACCACCAGCCCCCACGGGCGCTCGCCCACCTGGAGGGACCAGATCACATGAAGCGTGTCGGCATCCACCGCCAGCAGCTTGCCGCCGCGCCCTGTGGTGATGTAGAGCGTCTTGCCGTCGGGGGAGACCCCCACATCCATGGGAAGCAGCATGTCGTCGCCGTCTGTCAGCGTTTCGCGGCGGATCACCTCTTTGTCCTGCGTGGCGATGACGGTGATGCTCGAGTCGAACTCGCCCAGCACATAGGCCGTGTCGCCATCGGGCGAGAAGGCGGTGTTGCGCGGGCGCTCGCCCACGGGCAGCCGTTTTACCACCGTTTGCGCCTCGGTATCGACGATGCTCACCTGGTTGTCGCCTTCCGAGGTCACATAGGCAAAGGCGCCGTCCGGCGTCAGCGACACGCCTTCCGGCTCGCGGCCCACGGGCAGGCTGGCCTCCGTCCGGCCGCTCGCCAGGTCCTTGATGACCAGCAGGCCCTCGTCCTCGCTGGTGATGTAGAGCTTGCCGTCCTTGCCCACGGCCATGGCCTCCGGGTCGGAGACGCCGGTGATGATCCGGGTGATGGTGCTGGTGCCGAGGTCGAAGACGCCGATGCCATCCGCACTCTTGTCGGCGGGGGGCAGCTGGCTCTCGTCCACGCCCGGCCCGCCGATGGGCGAGCCGCTGAGGGCGATGTAGAGATTGGCTCCCTTGGGCCCTACGGTGATGCCGCGCGGGCGCTTGCCGAGCGGCCGGGTGGCGACGGGCTGCAGCGTGGCGCCGTTGATGATGGTGAGGTCGCCCGAGCGCTCGTTGGTCGCGTAAACGAAATAGGAATGGCTGGCCTGCTGCCCGGGCCCGGACGCCTCGCCCGGGGGCTGGTCGTCGCACGCAGCGAGGCCGGCAAGCAGAATGGCCGCCGCACCCAGGGCGCGGAGGGAGAGGTGGCGTCCGGTCATGTGGCGTCTTTCCGTGGCATTTCGTCCATGATGGCTATTCCTTCAAGACAAAGGATCGGCAAACGTTCCCGCACAGAGACATTGACCTTGCATGATGCATCAACCTTAATGTCCTGAGCGAGGACCAATGACAGGGGACAAGATGATGCGGAGACGGAGTTTGCTGGCCGGCGCGGCGGCGCTGGCGCTGGCGGGCGGCGCCCATATGGCGGCGGCCCAGGAATTGCCCGAGCCCACGCGCCTTTCGGTGCTGGAGGCCAAGCTCTCCTCCATGGAGGCAGAGCTGACGCTGCTGGAGGATGTGCGCGCCATCAAGCGCCTGCAGTCGGCCTATGGCTATTACCGCAGCAAGGGCATGGGCGACGAGCTGGCGGACCTGTTCAGCGACAGCCCCACCGCCTCCGTCGAGATCGGCGGGCGCGGGCGCTATATCGGCAAGGAGAGCATCCGCCGCTTCTTCACGCATGAAAGCAACCAGGTCAAGGAAGGCGAGCTGAAGAACTATGTCATCGCCCAGGGCGTGGTGAACGTGGACCCCGAGGGCAAGACCGCCAAGGGCCGCTGGCGCGCCCTCATCCAGGCCGGCACCTATGGCGAGGACGGCCGCTGGATCGAAGGCCCCTACGAGAATGTCTATGTGAAGGAGGACGGGGTCTGGAAATTCCAGTCGGTGCACTGGTATCAGACGGTGGACGGCTCCTACGACAAGAGCTGGACCGAGGATGCCCGGCCGGTGCCGGGCCCCCTCGAAGACCTGCCGCCCGACGCGCCACCCTCCGATGATTTCAAGGCCTTCCCGCAGCCTTACTTCAAACCCTATCACTATCGTCATCCGGTGACCGGCAAGATCGTCAATTCCGTGGTGGGAGAGGGCCAATGAGCATAAACCGTTTCGGCCTGACCGGCGTTGCCGCCGCACTCGCCTTTACTCTTGCGGGCGGTGCCGCCCAGGCGCAGCAGCCGCCGGCGCGCGACCTCACCCCCCGCATCGAGCATGACCAGGAGCGCATCAATCTCATCCGCGCCCGCATGGCACGCATCCAGGATGCCGTGGACCTGAAGAACCTGCAGGGCACCTTCGGCTATTATTTCGACAAGGCCCTGTGGGATGACGTGGTGGACCTCTTCGCCGAGGGCGCCACCATGGAACTGGCCAAGAACGGCGTCTACAAGGGCAAGGAGAGCATCCGCAACTATCTCTACAGCCTGACGGGGGGCAAGCCGGGCCTGCGCTTCGGCCAGCTCAACAACACCTTCCAGCTCCAGCCCGTGGTCACCATCTCCAAAGACGGCAAGACCGCCACCGGCCGCTGGAACTCCATCATGCAGACCGCCGCCAAGTACGACAAGAACGGCGACGGCGGCGAATGGGGGGGCGGTGTCTACGAGAACACCTATGTGAAGGAAGACGGGGTGTGGAAGATCAAGACCATGCGCTTCTACATCGAGTTCTACGCCCCCTACGACAAGGGCTGGACCAAGGGGCCGAAGGACATGGTGAACCAGTATCTCGCCTCCAAGGTGAAGCCGGACGCCAAGCCGTCGGGCGACTACAAGTCCTATCCGGGCTTCGATATTCCGCCCTTCTCCTACAAGAATCCGGTGACCTCCGGCTTTCATTTCGGCCTGAGCGAGCAGGAAGTGGCCGAAGCGAAGAAGACGCCGCCCCATCCGGTGTTCGAGAAGACGGTGGACTCCCTCGAAGCCCAGGTGCGCGACCTGGAGCTGCAGATCAAGCGCCTGAAGGCCTATGACGAGGTGGAGAATGTGGAGGCGTCCTACGGCTATTACGTGGACCAGTCCATGGGCGACCAGATCGCCAACCTCTTCGTCGAGGACGGCACGCTGGAGATCCTGGGACGCGGCGTCTTCGTCGGCCTGCCGCGTATCGTGACCTACATGGAGCGGCTGGGCTGCTGCGGGCCGGCGCCCAACGTCCTCTTCAACCACATGCAGCTGCAGCATGTGATCCACGTCTCGCCCGACGCCAAGACGGCCGAGATGCGTGCCCGGCTCTTTGTCATGTTCGGCCGTGAGGGCCAGGTGGGCCAATGGGGCGAGGGCGTCTACGAGAACAAGTTCATCAACGATAATGGGGTGTGGAAATACCGCAACCTCAATGGCTACCAGACCTTCTATACGCCCTACGACAAGGGGTGGGGCCGGGAGTCCTCGGGGCTCTTCGACTATTTCCCCGGCTTCCCGCCGGACCAGCCGCATTCGGTGGAATACAAGCCCTACCCGACGGTCTTCGTGCCACCCTTCCACTATCCCAATCCGGTGACCGGCCAGCCGGTCATCCCGCCCCAGGCGGATCAGCCGAAGTGATGCGATGCATGGGCGGGCCCTCGGGCCCGCCCTTTCATTTCGGGAAAAGTGAGGTCCCGCGGTTGACAGGGCGGGCCCGGCTGGTCAGGCTTGTATCAACGGCGCACAGTCCCGGCACAGCCAGTTCCGCGTCATGAACGAGAGCCAGGCCGCCATGCGAGAGAGCGAGGCCCGGCTCGCCCATTCCAACACAGGACTTTTTCCCATGAAGCTGAACGACCGGCAGATCGCTGCCGTCAAGGCCTCGGTCAATATCGATGCCATTCCGTCCGACAATCCCGCCGTGCCCCAGCTTGTGGAGCATTTCGGCGACCACACCTTCTTCGCGGTGACGGAGGGTCTTTTCGTCCTGGAGGAGGTGGATAATCCCGAACTGCCGGGAACGCCGGCGGAATTCATCCTCATCGCCGGCTGGACCGACGAGGAGCGGAGCGCGCTGCAGGGCGTGCAGCCCACGCGCACCAACACCATCATCGACCTGGACACGCCGCCGGCCCCCGGCGCGGCCTGATTGGCGGTCTGATTTATCTGGGGCCGCGCCGCTCCGTCTTCGGATAGGGGGTGCCGTCCCGGCGGCGGTAGGTGATGCCGTCGGTCATCTCGAAGGTCATGTCGATGTCGGAATATTCGCCCCCGTCGTCGGCTATGCGCGTGCCGATTTCCAGATAGACCAGGTCGGCATCCGAGCGGTTCTGCAGGCAATGCCCGTTCCTCTCCCCGGCCTTGAAGCCGGCCGCCTCGCCGGGCTTCAGGACCTCCGGCCCGTCGTCGGTCACCAGAGTGGCCTCGCCTTCGAGGATGAACACGAATTCATCCGACTTGTGGTGCCAGTGCCGCTGGCTCGACCAGCTTCCCGGCGGCAGACGCACGAGGTTGATGCCGAACTGGGTGAGCCCCGCCGCGTCGCCCAGCTTGCGGCGCTCGCGCGCCAGGCAGGGCGCGTTGAAGGGCGGGGGATAGAGGGTGCCGACGAGCGGCTCCAGGTCCGCCGGATTGATGCGCTTGCCCATGTGACCTCCCGTTCCGTTTACATTGCGCTGCAGCATAACCCCTTGCCTGAGCGGCGTCGAGCCGTCACAATCGCTCCATGGCCAAGGGCGTGCTTCTCGATCTGGGTGGCGTCGTCTATACCGGCGATGCCGCGCTGCCCGGCGCCGCCGGCGCCGTGGACCGCCTGCGCGCGGCCGGCATGCCCCTGCGCTTCGCCACCAATGTGACCAGCCGGTCGCGGCGGGCACTCCTGCGCAAGCTGCGGGACATGGGGCTGGAGGTGGCGCAAGACGAGATCTTCATGCCCGCCATCGCCGCCCGGACCTACCTGCGCGAGCACGGCCTCACCCCCTACCTGTTGATCGCCGACGCGCTGGAGGAGGATTTCGCCGGCCTGGGCGGCGGGCCGCCGGACGCGGTGGTGATCGGCGATGCGGGCCGCAAGTTCGATTACGAGCGGCTCAATACGGCCTTCCGCCTTCTGGCCGAGGGCGCGCCCCTCATCGCGCTCGCCGGCAACCGCGTCTACCGCGACGGGGATGGCCGGCTGAGCCTGGATGCGGGCGCCTTCGTCAAGACCCTGGAATATGCCGCCGAGCGCCAGGCCATTATGCTCGGCAAGCCCGCGCCGGGCTTCTTTGCGGCCGCGGCCGCCAGCATGGGGCTATCGCCCGCCGAGACCGTGATGGTGGGCGACGATGCGGAATTCGACATAGCGGCGGCCATCACGGCGGGCTTCCAGGGCCTGCTGGTGCGCACCGGGAAGTACGAACCGGGCGCCGAGGACAAGGTGACCCCGAGACCCACCGCGGTGGTGGATGACATCGGGGCCGCGGTGGAATGGGTCCTGAGAGAGCGCGGGCCGTGACGCCTTCCGGCTCGACGGCTTGGCCTGGACAGTGGAAAGGGGGAAGCCACCTTCCCATGTCACCCTGAATACCCGCCTGCGCGGGTACAGGCCCGATTCAGGGTCCATTCCTGAGCAGTGCCGGTACCACTGGTTCGGACGACCAGTCTCAGGACTGGATGCTGAACCGGGCCTGTGCCCGCGAAGGCGGGTATTCAGCATGACGGTACAGATCTACCCCGCCAGCAATGCGCCGGTGATGCTGTTGAGGAGGGGCCAGCCTTTTGGAGTGAGGCGCAGGCGCGGACCTTCCTGGTCCATGAGGCCTTCTTCCACCAGCATGGCCAGTGCCCGCTGGTCGATGATCTCGGGGCCGGGCAGGCCGGTGGCGGCTTCGACGGCGCCGAGGTCCAGCCCTTCGCGCAGCCTCAGGCCCATCATCACGGCCTCGGTGGCGCTCTCTCTCGGGGTGACCGGGGTTTCGAGCGCCAGCCCGTTGCCATCCGCCTCCACGGCCTCCAGCCAGCCCTCGGGCGAGCGGCGGTCCGCAGTGGCCAGACGCTCGGCCCCCAGCGTCACCCGTCCATGGGCGCCGGGGCCGACGCCCAGATAATCCTGACAGCGCCAGTAGATGAGGTTGTGCCGGCTTTCGGCGCCGGGCCGGGCATGGTTGGAAATCTCGTAGGCGGCCAGTCCCGCCCCGGCCGTCATCTCCTGCGTCAGGGCGAACAGGTCCGCCGTTGCATCATCATCCAGCACCTCCAGACCGCCGGCGGCAAAACGTTCGGCGAAGGGCGTGCCGGGCTCGATGGTGAGCTGATAAAGGGACAGATGCTCCGTGCCGAAGGCGAGGGCGCGCGCCAGCTCATCCCGCCAGCTCTGAGGCGTCTGGCCTGCGCGGGCGTAGATGAGATCGAAGGTCACGCGGTCGAAATAGGCCTGCGCCAGGTCGAGGGCATTGAGCGCCTCCTCCACCGAATGGCGGCGGCCGAGAAAGTGCAGCGAGCGGTCGTCCAGCGCCTGGATGCCGAGCGATATGCGGTTCACCCCCGCCGTCCGATAGCCGGCGAAATGGGCGGCCTCCACGCTGGTGGGATTGGCCTCCAGGGTGATCTCGATATCCGCCGCCCAGGGCCAGTGCTCCTGCGCGCGGGTCAGGATACGCTCCACCAGCCGGGGCGGCATCAGGGACGGCGTGCCGCCGCCGAAGAAGATGGAGCGCAGCCGCCGGTCCCCCAGGCGGCCCGCCCAGAACCCGAGGGCGCGTTCATAGGCGGCGGCCCAGCGCTCGGGGTCCACGCCCTCGCGCACATGGCTGTTGAAGTCGCAATAGGGGCATTTGGCCTTGCAGAAGGGCCAGTGGATATAAAGGCCCATCTCCTGACGGGAGTCGCTCACGCTACGTCTTCTCCGATGGTGTCCAGCCGTCCACCGTTCGGGCTGAGCCTGTCGAAGCCAGGCCACGGCTTGAGCGCCGGCCGTCCTTCGACAGGCTCAGGACGAACGGTGGGACCCCAAGCCTGCACTGCCCTCTCCCCCGCGGGGAGAGGGCAGGGAGAGGGGGCGGCCATCCCATGAAACGGGTTCAGGATGCGTCTCCAAACCGCGCGGCGATGAGCTTTCTGAAGGCGTCGGCCCGGTGGCTCATGGCGTGCTTGAGGATCGGGTTCATCTCGCCAAAGGTCTCGGTATGGCCTTCGGGAATGAATATGGGGTCGTAGCCGAAGCCTTTCTCCCCTCTGGGTGGGAAGGTGAGGTGGCCGTCGACGCGGCCTTCATAGGTCTCGGTCGTCCCATCCGGCCAGCACAGCGCCAGCACGCAGACGAAATGGGCCTCAGCATTCTCCGCTGCGCCCCGGTCCCGCAATTCATCCTCCACCTGCCGCATGGCCAGGCTGAAATCCTTCTTCGGCCCGGCTCAGCGGGCGGAGTAGATGCCGGGCGCGCCGTCGAGTGCGGGAACCACGAGCCCCGAATCGTCGCTCAGCGCCGGGCGGCCGCTGTAGATGGCGGCGGCCACCGCCTTGATGAGAGCGTTCTGCTCGAACGTCTCGCCGGTTTCCTCCGGCTCGGGCAGGCCCAGCTCGCCCGCCGACATGACATGCACCGCATAGGGCTGCATCAGCTCGGCGATCTCGCGCACCTTGCCGGGATTATGGGTGGCCAGCACCAGTTCGTGGATGGGCTTGTTGCTGTCGTAGCGGGACATCTATGCGGCCTGTCTTGCAATGAACGCCATTCTCGTCGAGGGTGTAGCCCATTCCGCCACAATCAGGAAGGGCGGAGCAAGAGGGACCTCATGAAAACCATTCTGACCGCAGCGCTCCTGCTTCTGGCTGCCCTGCCGGCCGCCATGTCCGCCTTTGCCATGCCCGCCGCCGCCATGGAGGTTATCGCCGAGCCGGGCGGGCACCAGCCCACCGGCGGGGGAGAGGCTCCGGCCGGCCACTGCAGCCCGACGCCCGGCCTGCCGGCCGATCATCCGCCGGTCGATGAAACGCTGAGCGCCGTGCGCGCCGCCTTCGCGGCGGGGGCGGACCGGGTGGCCCTGGACCTCCAGGTGGCGGGCGGCGGGGCGCCGGTCGTCTCCTATGGCGGGGCCTGCGGGACGGCGCGGGCCGCCACCAGCCTGCGCGAATTGCTGACGGCGTTCCCCGACGGCCGCTTCCTCCTCGACCTGAAGGGCGGGGCCAGGGGCGCCGGGCAGGCCATGATCGACTATCTGAAAGCGGCCATGGGCGGCGGCCTGGTGCGCGCCGGGCAACTGCTGGTCTACAGCAGCGGCGACGAGGCCATCAACAGCGAGGCGGCGTCGGCCCTGCCGGGGGTTGCGGCCCCCGGCCTCGTCATGCAGGAGGCGGCGGACTGCCTGGCTGAATATGGCCAGCGCGGCGTCTTTCCCCGGGCCTGCCAGGGGACGGAGATACCGCTGTCCATCGGCGCGCTCAAGAACATGGGCGATTATGCGGCCGATGTGATGAAGGCCGTGCACGCCATCCACGCCCGCGCCCATGTCCTGGGCGTCGAGGACGCCGAGGATTACCGCTTCGCCGCGGCGCTGGAGCCCGATTTCATCTGGACGGACCGGATCGACGCCCTGGGCCTATAGGCCCAGCGCCTTCCGCTGCAGCGTCACCAGCTCGGCCACGCCGCCGCGCGCCAGCTCGAACAGGCGGTGAAAGGTCTCCTCGGCAAAGGGGTCGGCCTCGGCCGTGGCCTGCACCTCGACGATATGGCCCTTGGCGGTGAGCACGAAATTGGCGTCGGCTTGGGCGCCGCTGTCCTCGATATAATCCAGGTCCAGCACCGGCTGGCCGTTCACGATGCCGGCGGAGACGGCGGCCACCTGGTCGATGAGCGCATGGCGTTCGATCAGCCCCTTGGAGAGCATGAGGTCGATGCACTGGTGCAGGGCGACATAGGAGCCGGTGATCGCCGCCGTGCGCGTGCCGCCGTCGGCCTGCAGCACGTCGCAGTCGATCTTGATCTGGCGTTCGCCCAGTGCGGACATGTCGGTGACGGCCCTGAGCGAGCGGCCGATGAGCCGCTGGATCTCGACGGTGCGGCCGGTCTGCTTGCCCTTGGCGGCCTCGCGGCTGGTGCGCGTGCCGGTGGAGCGGGGCAGCATGCCGTATTCGGCGGTCACCCAGCCCTGGCCGGTGTTGCGCAGGAAGGGCGGCACGCCGTCCTCCAGCGAGGCGGTGCACAGGACCTGCGTATCGCCGAAGCGGATCAGGCAGGAGCCCTCGGCATGCTTGGCCCAGCCCAGGTCCAGGCTCACCTGGCGGAGTTCATTGGCCTTGCGGCCCGACGGGCGGTTGCCGCCGGCGCTCATCAGTTCTGTCATTCGATTGTCCCCAAGATTTCCGTTCCCCCTGCTTCTATCGTTCCGGCCTGCCGCCGTAAAGCCGCGAGAGGCGGTTTGTCCCGGGACTTTGGTGCAATTGACGCCCTGACACCCCCTTACTACATTCAGGACAGTTCAAACGGCGACAGCGACAGACCTTCGGATGACCGGGCAGATTCAAGCATTGAACGACCGGTCCCGCCAGATCTTCCAGGACCTGGTGGAGACCTATCTGGCCACGGGCGAGCCCGTGGGCTCCCGGACGCTGTCCAAGGCGCCGGGCGTCGCCCTTTCTCCCGCCTCCATCCGCAACATCATGGCGGACCTGGAGGATATCGGCCTCCTCTATTCTCCGCACACCTCCGCCGGGCGGCTGCCGACCGAGGCCGGGCTCCGGCTGTTCGTGGACGGCATGCTGGAGATCGGCGACCTGGGCGACAATGAGCGCCAGGCCATCGAGGCCAGGTGCAACGCCGCCGGGCGCGACCTGGAGGATGTCCTGAACGAGGCCACGCAGATGCTCTCGGGCCTGTCCCAATGCGCCGGGCTGGTGATGGCGCCCAAGGTCGAAGCTTCGCTCAAGCATATCGAATTCATCTATCTCAGCCCGGGCAAGGCGCTGGTGGTGGTGGTCCACCAGGACAATACGGTGGAAAACCGGGTGATCGACGTGCCCGCCGGCATGACGCCCTCGACCCTGGCCCAGGCCAGCAATTACCTGTCCAGCCGCGTGACGGGCCGCACCATCGCCGAGGCGCGGGAGGATATCCAGAAGGAGCTGG
>Ga0164243_10009790_pt1 | contig 13882 bp, 11 predicted proteins | sample OricompcompostOP_FD_108781 | JGI IMG/M metagenome (GOLD analysis project Ga0164243, IMG submission 108781) | Organic Plus compost microbial communities from Emeryville, California, USA - Original compost - Organic plus compost (OP) | ecosystem: Engineered > Solid waste > Mixed feedstock >... | reverse complement strand
GCGCCTGGCTGATAAGCGCCTTCACCATCTCCGGCTGGAACGGCTTGGTGATGAGGAAGGTCGGCTCGGGACGATTTCCGGTCAGGAGCCGCTCCGGATAGGCGGTGATGAAGATGACGGGCACCTCGATCGAGCCCAGAATTTCATGCACCGCTTCGAGCCCCGAACTGCCGTCGGCGAGCTGAATGTCCGCGAGCACGAGGCCGGGACTTTTCTTCTCCACGGCAACGACCGCTTCGCTATGGGTTCGGGCCACAGCCTGCACAGTGTGGCCAAGCTCCGTCACGATCGCTTCGAGATCCATCGCGATCAGCGGTTCGTCCTCGATAATGAGGACGTCGGCGACGATCTGATCCGAGATTTCGGTTCCGGCCTCCGTCAGCAGCGCCGCAATCTCTTGCGGGTTCACGTCGAGGATTTGCGCCGCTTCGGCCGGCGTGAATCCTTCCACGGCAACCAGAAGGAACGCTTGCCGTGGCTTCGGCGTTAAGGCTTCAATTCTACGATCCACCGGGAGCTGCGACAGGGCCGCGCCCTCGGATTCGTGGTTGACCGAAACGGAATTCCAAACCTTCGACAGAGCGCGGTAAAGCGCAAGACGAGGGGGAAGGTCCGCGTCGAAGCTTTCTGGAGCGGCGACCAGCGTTTCCAGAACCGCGACGACGTAGGCATCGCCGCTGGCTTGAGTCCCCGTGAGCGCGCGCGCATAGCGGCGCAAATAGGGTAAATGGGGGGCGATCGTCGTGGACAAATTCATCCCGCTCACTCCATGTTGTCGGAAATTTTTTGCATTGACGCAGAAGTCTTAACGGTTCAGCGCGGATTTGGTTCCCCACACCATGGCACCGCAATTACATCACGTCGGAGCCCCGGCGATTTGAAATCACGCCGTCCGAAACGGGTTCTGGCCCAAATTCGGAAACGCTGCCAACACCGAGGAGGTCGGCCAGACGCGTACGCGCGCGATTGACGCGGCTCTTCACCGTGCCGACAGCGCATCCGCAAATTTCCGCGACCTCTTCGTATGAGAAGCCTTCGGCCCCCACCAGGATCAAGGCCTCGCGCTGGTCTTCGCTGAGCTGTTCGAGCGCCTGCCGGAAGTCGTGCAGATCCATGTGGCCTTGCTGCTCGCCATGAACCGCAACGCGGCTCGAGATCTTGTCCTCCGCGTCTTCCACCTCGCGCTTGCGCTTGCGACGCTCCGAAAAATACGTGTTGCGAAGGATGGTGAACAGCCAGGCCTTGAGATTGGTGCCGACGGCGAAGCTGCTGCGATTATCCCACGCCTTGAGAATCGTCTCTTGAACGAGGTCGTCTGCTCGCTCGCGGTTGCCGCAAAGAGACGTTGCAAAAGCGCGCAAATGCGGGATGGCAGCGACGATGTCTGCTTCCAGCGTTGTATCGCGGTTCGTCGTCGTCAAGTGCGCGGCTCCTCGCTGCTCGACGGGTCGGCTTCGGGAGCGTTGGGCGTTTCGGTGTTGAGTTGTTTGAGCAGTTCCGAGAAACGTTCTGGAATCGGCTCCTGCACCAACTGCCCGTAAACGGCCCGCAGTCTGCTCCCGATATGGTTCTGGATTTCTTTCGAAAGGGGCACGCTTTTTGTGTTTTTTTGACCGCGTGTGCTTTCGGGCCCGCTTTTAGCGTTCATTCTGACCTTAACCTCGAATCTCGTTATGCCCCTTGGATCAATGAGTTACCGTCGGGAACCCGCGAGGCAGCAAAAGGTTCCGGGCGCGAGGGGAAGTTTCTGCCCCGGGGCGGATGATCCGCTGGCGCTACCATGATAGGGTGGCTGTGGGCTAACCACCTGAAAGGATAGCGAATTTAAGAAGGGGCGCCGGAACTGCCGGCGATGTCGGACGTTGTCGGGTGTCCGGTCGCCTTCTGCAGGGGTCGGGGAAATCGGATCGCAAGCCAGAATTCGCCAGTTACCGATATGTGGAATAGCGCGGAAAAAAACCGGATTGCCGAGCTGCGGCGTTACGAAATCATCGGGACGGGAGCTGATCCAAAATTCGATCGCGTGACGCGGATTGCAGCGGCGACTTTGGATGTTCCGATAGCCCTTATTTCGTTTTTCGACGATCAGCGCCACTGGGTTAAGTCCCGGTGGGGGATCGAAATGATCCAGGCGCCGCGCGAATGGTCGTATCTGCCGGACCTGCCGAATACGGAGCCGAAGGCTGACGGCGCTGACGACGTCGTCGAAATCAACGATCCGGCCCAGGACCGCCGGCTTTCACAGAGTCCCCTGGTGAGTGGCGACCGCCAGATTCGTTTTTTCGCCGGCGTGCCGGTGCGCTCGCCTGCCGGCCATACGCTCGGGATGCTGAGCGTCATGGATCGTAAGCCGCGCCGGCTCACGGATCGTCATCGGGAAAAAATGCTGGACCTCGCCCGCATGGCCTCGGACGCCTTGGAGCTGCATCGGCTGGAGCGCGACAACCTGCGCCGTCAGCCAAGGGCGGTGGCGGCCAATCAGCAACTCGGATCGATCCTTAACCTGATTCCCACGCTTGTTTTTGTTCTTGATCCGCAAGGTGGCGTTGTCGAGGCCAACGCGTCAGCGCTTGAGCTGGCCGGGCTATCCCGTGACGCCCTGAGCGCCAAGCCGGTCTGGGAATGGTCAATGTGGTCTTACGTGCCCGAAGCCGAGACGAGGATCAAGGACGCTGTCGCAACGGCCGCGGGCGGCGCGACCTCGCGCTACGATGCGCTGATCAGGACGGCAAGCGGATCGCTAGTCACCGTCGACATTTCGATGGTGCCGATGTTCGATGCTGAGGGCAACGTGGAATTCATCGTTGCATCCGGCATCGACATTTCCTCGCGGCTCGCGATCGAGGAGCATCTGCGCGAGAGCGAAAAACGTTTCCGCAGCACATTCGAGAATGCCGCTGTCGGCATGGCGCATGTGTCACTCGATGGGCGATGGCTGAGGTTCAACGAGGTCCTGCTTGAGACGCTTGGTTATTCGCAGGAAGAATTCCTGCAAAAGACATTGCCCGAACTGGCGCATCCCGATGACCTGCCGGGACATCTCCTGCAGTTCGGCCGCCTCAAGAGCGGTGAGATCGATCGCTACTCGCGCGAGAAGCGTTATATCAAGAAGGATGGCCAATTCGTTTGGGTTAACGTAACGGCGTCGCTCCAGCGGTCGGAATTTGGCGAGCCGCTTTATGCCATTCTGGTGATCGAGGACATCGCGTTCCGCAAGGAAGCGGAGCATCGCCAGCGGCTGCTGGTGGGAGAGCTCAGCCATCGCGTCAAGAACATCATGTCGATGGTGCAGTCGATCGCGAACCAGAGTCTTCGGCCGAGCAACGACTCCGAGCGTTATGTTAACGCCTTCAGGGCGCGGTTACAGGCCATGGCGCGTGCGCACGATCTGCTTACGCAGGAAAGCTGGCAACGTGCCGATCTCGCCGCGCTGGTCGAATCGCAGGCTACCGTCAACGGCGCGATTGAAAGCACGCGCGTCACGGTGCATGGTCCGCCCCTGATGTTGCAGGGGCAGGTCGCGCTCAACCTCGCGCTCGTCATTCACGAACTTGCATCAAATGCTTTGAGGCACGGCTCCCTGTCGCATCCGGAAGGACGGCTCGACGTCTCCTGGAGCATCGACAACTCCGTCAGTCCGCGGGTTATCGATCTGACCTGGCGGGAACTCAACGGGCCCGTCGTGCAGCCGCCGACAGAACTCGGCTTCGGTTCGAAGCTTATCGAACGCTCGCTGAAAAGAGGGCTCGGCGCCGACGTCGACCTTTCATGGGAGCCGAACGGCCTCGTGGTGCACATGCGGCTGCCAGTGCCCGAAATTGCGCACAGCGATTATTTTGCTCCCTGAAGGTCTTCCGGTATCGGCGTCCGCGGTGGAACTGCTTTCCGCGTTCCCGAGTTGTGCGAAGCGTGATGAAAGCGCCGGGACTGCCGGGTTCAGGAGCGGAAAAAATGGTCAGATTTATATCCGGCTTCGTATGCGGCCTGATGGGCGTCGCCGTATTCGGGCTGAGCATGCCGGAAGCGGGATCGACGTCGCGCGCATTTGATGCGATCAGTGCCTCGGTCAATCGCGCGGCAAAAGGCGACCGGCTTTCGCTGGAAGGAACGCGGTCCCCTCAAGCATCGAAGATGCCATTCAATACGTCTGCGAAGACGCGCTCTGTCAACGAGGGCAGGCCGGTTCTGAAAACGACGCCGCAGCAGACCAAACGCAGCAAGATGCCGATCGGATGCGAACCCGCTGTCAGCGTCGTGCTTGACAATGACCTGGCGAAGACACCGTCGCGGTGTCTTGCGGGTCACCTCACTGTCGTGCCATCGATTGGGTAGACGTTTCGCGCGCCCGCCTGAAAAATCGCAGGCCCGTTACCCCGACAGGAAGCACGAACGTCACTTGCCGACCATGACGTCGGAAGCCTTGATGACCGCCCAGACATCGTCGCCCTTCGCGAGCGCCAGTTCGTCGACGGATTCGTTGGTGATGGAAGCGGTCACGGTCACGCCCGCGCCGATGTCGATATTGACGTGAGACGTCGTGGCGCCTTTCCTGACCTCCACGACCTTGCCCTTGATCTGGTTGCGCGCGCTGATCTTCATCGCCGCTTCTCCTTGTCCTACGCTATATCTTTATGAATATTACCATGCCCATGCAAGCTCGCGCGGCCGCCGCCTGAACGGGCGCAGCGGTCGCTGTGAGTTGCCGCGCGGATATGGATGGCTTGCCTTTTTGTTGCGCTGGACGCTTCGCATGTGAACTGGTTCATAGAGCTTTCCTCTCCGCTCGCTTACGACGACGCCGTTCAACACCTCGATTCGTGAGGTAACCAAAAAATGCTGGCGTCAAAAAATCCGGTATGGTCGATATCCTTGTGGCAGCGCGACCGTATTCAGCGCGCATTCGAGCTGGAGTGGCAACAATGCTGCCGTATCAAAATCCCTGCGGCTGTCGCAGGCCTTGCGGTGATGGGCGTACTCACGACGGCGCTCTGGTCGCCGTTCGCCGATGCCACCGGTCATTGCCGGACCTCGCCGCTGGTGTTTCGGCCAGGTGCGACGGTCGAGACGCAGGTGACAGTCGCGCAACAGCAGGCATGCTCCGTTTACGTCAATCCCGGTTCGGCCATGGTCAATGCGATGGCGGTCACCGCGCCGCCGTCCGCAGGCACTGTGAGCGCGCGCGGAAGGACTGGTGTTGTCTATCGCGCGTCCGCGGGGTTTCGCGGAGACGATACGTTCGCGTTCGTGCTTTCCGGCAAAATACGCGAGGATGTGGCGCCGATGACGGTCAAGGTGCGGGTCAGCGTAAGATGAGCGCAACGGAGCGCTGCGGCGCTACTCGTTGTTTTCGGACATGATCTGCTTGAGTTCCTGCGGCATGACGAGCGACACCGTGCCGCGCCCGAGCTTGATGTAGCCCCGCTTCTCCCAGTCGCGCAGCTGCTTGTTGGTGCTCTCGCGCGACGTGCCGATGATCTGGCTCAGTTCCTGCTGGGTGGTGCGGATGGCGGATGTGCCGTCCTGCGATAGCTGAAGCAAGGTCTTTGCCAGCCGCGCCGGCAGTCCGAGGAAGACGATGTCCTCCACCTGTTCGCTGGTGCGCCGGATACGGCCGCACAAAACCTCGATGAATTTGTGAGCGACTTCCGGTTGTTCGCGCATCAGGTCGAGGATATCGCGGCGTTCGATGATCATGAACTCGCATTCGGTCAGCGTAACCGCGTCGGCGGTCCGCACGCCGCCGTCGAGAGCGGCAATTTCCCCGAAGACCTGTCCGGGACCGATCGAATTGAGGATGGCATCCTTGCCCTTCTCGGAGGGCGTCGTGATCTTCACCGTGCCCGAGCAGACGGCATAGAGCCGCGACCCGGCGTCGCCCTTGCGAAACAGCGTGGTGCCGGTCCTGGCCTTTTGCATCACGGCGCGCGAGGCAAGGCGCGCAATGATGGCGCGGTCGAGTCCCCTGAAAAGCGCGTGGGAGGCAAGGATTTCCTGCTTGTCGGCCGGTGCTTTCGCAGCCTGGTTCATGGGCTCGTTCCTGCGTTATGCGGATGCGAAAGACCGGCGATTGGGAGAGCGGCAAACGGGGCAGTGGCAAACGGGGCAGTGGTCATGGGCGGGGTTCTCGAGCGCATGGCGTGGCCGCAATCAAACGAACGTCTCATCGCCGGTCGGCTCGATTTTCGGGACGCGGTTCAAGGCATGCCGATATTCGCTGATGCTGCGATAGGCCGAGCGCCGCACGCGATTGACCAGTCCCAGCGGCTTGTGTTCCGGAAGGCAGTTCCACGGATTGAAGGAGAGATTTTCGCAAAAGCGCGCCTGGTCCTGCGACATGATGTTCTGCGAGGGGATGATGATCTTGGCGACGTGTTCGGGCGCCGAAATTTCCTCCGGCCATACGATCTTGGAATCCTCGATCGGCGTTCGATCGCCGACGCGGCGCTGCACATAAAAATCGAAATAGAATTCAGTCCGCGCCAGCGTGTCGTTCATTTCCTGCTTCAGCGAGTAGCCCCAGCTCAGGAATGCGCCGGCCCGGCTGCTCCAGGGCGAGCGCTGGCCGATGCGCGGCTTGGCCGTATATTTGACGGCCATTCGCGCGGGGGCGTCCGCACCCAGCCGGTAGGGAGTCATCGACCAGTACTGGCGGAACAGCGGGTTTGAAATCAGCAGAAGATTGACGCGCAGCGCGCGCCAGATCTCGTCCGGAAACCGAAGCTTGAGGAGAGCGACGACGAACTGGTCCCACAGGCTTCCGCGCAGGAACGCTTCGAGCGTTGCATGATATCGTTCGAGGTCGTCGACGAAGAACGCGGGATTGCTGATCAACACGATGTCATGGGTGTTCTTCTCGTCGCCGATCAGTTTGTCGCCGGGGACACCGATGAGCTTGATGGCCATGCCGCGCGCATCGGGAATGAATCGGGAGCGCTGCTCGGAGTTCCCGTTGGAGAAGCGAATCCACGCTGCATATCCCTTTCCTGGCACGAACATGCCGTGCCGCAGCTCCGGCTTCAGGTTGGGGTCGACCCGGAATATGGCCTTGACGCAACCGGTGTCGAACGCATGCGCGTCGCGCAGCGCCGGTCGCCGGCCTTCCGCATAGCGCTTGTCGAGCGCGCGTTTGATGCTTGCGATGATCTCGCCGGTCCAGCGGGTTTCTTCTTCCCGGCTGTTCTTGTAATAGGCCTCGCCCAGATCGACATCGATGCCGTCGTCGCCGGGTGGTTCTTGAGCCTGTAAGGAAGCCGTCATGCCGGGCCTAAAGGTGACGTCGTGGATGGCATCGCGGATTGCGCGGCCGCGAGCAGCATGCGGCCTTGCTGCAGATCCACGTTGGCGAGGCGTTCGTCGAATCCGGCGCAGAGCGGCGCCAGCCGCGCGTGCAGTTCCGCTTCGCGTCCAAGGCTGCGCAGCAGCACCGCCAAAGAGTTTGTCGCCCGCAACTGCCAGAGCAGCGCGCCCTGACGTGCCGCAACCGCGATGGCCGCCTCGTAGCTCCGCTCGGCCTCCTCGCTGGCGTCGCCCATCTCCGCCAGCAGATCGCCGCGCAGCCGCAGAATTTCCGCCTCGTACCACCGTCCGCTGGTGCCGGAGATTTCCGTGATGATGCTCTCGACGATCTCCATCGCATCGGCAGGACGACTGGCCTTGGCCAGTGCCTTCGCCAGCAGGAACCGCGCAAATTGCATCCAGATCAGCGTGCCGGTCCGCTCGAGCGCGCCGATGCTGGCCTGGATGTCGGCGAGACCAGTTTCGACATCGCCGCTTTCGACGCGAGCCCAGCCGCGCAGCATGAGGCCGCCCGCGTGCCATTGCGGAAATCCGTATTCGGCCGACAGCGCGATTGTGCGGTCCGCGGCGGCATAGCCCTCCTCGGGAAGGCCGGCGACGAGATATGCCCCGGCGAGGAAAGGTAGAACGTAGCAGACGCTATGGGGATGCCGCAGCTGTTCCGCATAGGCGAGCGCGCTGCGGCTGTGGTCGAGGCCGTTCTCCACTTCGCCCAGCAGGACCGATGTCAGGCCGAGATAGGCTTCCGCGGTCGCCTTGAAATCCTGCGAGAAGACCAGGGCGAGAGGCGCGTGCCGCCGCGCGTCGTAAAGCTGAGCCGCGCTTTCGAGCTCCCGCTGCGCGTCGCGCAATTCGCCGATCACGAAAAGCGACATGCCGAGCACCCGATGGCCCATCAGCAGCGCTGTCGAGTCCTTGGAAAGCCGCGCCCGCGCGAGCAGATCCTGCGCGACCAGGCGGGACTGCTCGAACTCGCCGCGCATCAGGTGAATGCCGACCATGCCGTTGAGGACGGCGAAGATCTGCGGCGATCCGGCGTTCTTCTCGCAGAGTTCAAGCGCTCGCGAAAACGCGCGCGTCGTCTCCGCCGCGCCAAATCCCTTGACGGCGATGAACGCGCTTGCGAGCGCCTGCTGAAGCTGCAGTTCGAATTCATCGCGCTCGGCGGCCTCGGGCAGATCCGTGAGTTGACCCAGCGCGATATCGAAATGCGTGGTCGCCTCGACAAAGGCGGAGCGTTTGCTCGCCTGCCGGCCGGCCTTGAGCCAGTAATCGACGGCCTGCCGTTTGGCGCCGGCCTGCGTGAAGTGGTGGGCGACAAGTTCAGGCGCGCCTTCCGAAATGTCGAGAAATTTGGTCGTCAGGGCTTCCGCGATCCTGACGTGCAATTGCCGGCGCTCGTCACGCAGCATGCTGGCATAGGCGGTGTCCTGCACCAATGCATGCTTGAAGATGAACGAATCCGACGAAGCCTGCGACCGCCGGAACAGAAGGCCGGAATCCAGAAGGCTTTCGATCGCCGCGCGGATCTCGCGCTTCGGCATCGGCGCGATCGATTCGAGGAGTTCGAGGTTGAATTCCCGTCCGATCGCGGCCGCGATCTGCGCAACGGATTTCATCGGCGCCGCCTGGTCAAGACGCGCCATCAACGAATCGTGCAACGTATCGGGAATGGCCGGCGCCGCGAGGCCGCTCACCGCCGCCGGTGTTTTCGGGTCGGTCTGAGCCTCCAGCACGGCCTTGGTCACTTCCTCGACGAACAGCGGCACGCCGTCGGTCTTGTCGGCGATCTGCTCCGCAACGCCGCGGGCCAGCGATGCGCCTTCCGCGAGGGACGCAATCATCGAGGCGACATGGGAGTTCTCCAGCCGGTTCAGCGTGAGCGATGTCACGTTGGGCCGTGTCGCCCATGCCGCCGCGTGTTCCGGGCGGAACGAGGCAATCAGGAGGACGCGTTGATCGGCGATATAGTGCCGGAACTGATCGAGCAGTTCGGCCGACGTCGGATCGGCCCAATGGATGTCTTCACAGACGAGCAGGACCGGCTCGCGTGCGCTCTGCGCGCGCATGATGTCGCGCATCGCTTCGAACGTCCGCTTCTTTTGCTGCAGCGGGGTGAGCTCCAGCGGCGGATATTTCGGGCCCGCCGGCACCGACATCAAGGTTGCGAGCAAAGGCACGACCGCGTCGCGCTGCCCCGGCAGGTAATGGTCGACCAGCGCTTCGATCTTCTCCAGCTTGAGCGCCGGCAACGCGTCATAGGTGATGCCGGTCGCGTCTTCGAGATGGCGGATGATCGGATACCATGGGCTGGTGGTGTGATAGGACGAGCACTGAAACAGCAGCGTTCGGAAATTCTGCTCGCCCAGGCTGCTGCGCAACGCGGTCACCAGACGCGACTTGCCGATGCCGGCCTCGCCGCAGATCGTCACAGTCTGGCCGCGGCCCAGCGTGGCTTTTTCAAAGAGAGCCTGAAGCGCGGCGAGTTCGCGATCGCGTCCGACGAACGGCGTCAGCCGCGACGACTGACGGGCTTCGAAACGGCTGGGCACGGCGGCGGGGCGCAGCACCTGCCACATCTGAATCGGGTGGTCGTGACCCTTGACGTGATTTTCCCCGAGATCGGCGAACTCGAATTGCTTTGCAAGCAGGCGCCGGGTGCTGGGCGATACCAGGATCTGGTTCGGCTGGGCGTTTTGCTGCAGGCTCGCCGCGAGATTGGGGGCTTCGCCGATCAGCGCGAATTCGCGGCTCGGCCCTTCGCCGATCAGGTCGCCGACGACCACGAGACCGGTCGCAATGCCGATACGGACCTTGAGCGGGGGCGCGCCGTGGAACGTCAGCGCCGGGATCGTCTCGGTCATTTGAAGCGCGGCATTCACCGCGCGCTCGGCGTCGTCCTCGTGCGCGGTCGGGAAACCGAAATAGGCAAGAATGCCGTCGCCCATATAGCGTGCGACATGGCCGTCGTAGCGGCGAACCGCTTCGCCGCATGCGGCCTGGAAGGCGAGCAGGATTTCGCGCAGGTCTTCCGGGTCGAATTGCGTGGAGAGGGCGCTCGAGCCCACAATGTCGCAGAACAGCACCGTCAAATTTCGGCGTTCAGCTTTTGAGCCTGGAAGGTCCAGGGGCTGCGAAATCGACATCTATGTTGCCGGCGGGACGCCGCTTCCCTGCAAACAGGATCACGCGCTGCGGGTGCAGCGAATTGCGGTCATTAAATTTGTATATTTCTTATTGCTGCAGATTATCGCAGAAAATACCGCAGTATGGAAGCATGCCGCTTTGTTCGGGCCGCAACCGCTCCGCGGGATACCGCTGCCTGGCGTCGCGCGTCGGCGAGGATGACATCGCTGGCCTTTTCGGCGGCAGTGTAGATCGCCGACACGATGAAGAAGCCGGGAATTTTCGGAAAAATCGACGCATCGACGATCCGCAATCCCGCGATGCCCCGCACCCTGAACGCGCTGTCGACGACCGCATCCGGATCTTCCGCCGGACCGATCCGGCAAGTCCCGCAGGCATGATGACCCCAGGCGTTGTCGCGGACGAAATTTGCCAGCGCGCCGCGCGAACGGATCGCGGGACCGGGAACGATCTCGTCGCCGAGACCCGCCGAGCGCGTACCGAGCGCGCGGACGAACTCGATCCCCGACACGACAGCGTCGAGGTCGTCTCCATTTATATCGGTGCCTTCGTCGAAATAGTGGAAGTTGATCTTCGGGGCTGCGCGAGGATCGGCCGAGGCAAGCCGGACGCGGCCGGCCGTGTTGGCGGTGTGCCCCTTGAGGATGCACCAGGTGAGAAAATGTTTTTTGACGCCGAGCGCCGAGTAGCCGGGCCAGTAGCCCGAAAAATAGCCCGGGATCGCGAACATGAAAAGGTCGGGGTCGGCCCGATCGTGGCTCGATCGCTTGATGACCGCCATCACGACGCCATTCGTCGTGTAAAGACCGTAACCGTTCTGCCATTCCGCAAAATCGGGCCCTTCCGGCTTGAGCGTCGCATGTTCAAGGATCGCGAAATCCTTTCTCATCCGGTAGATCACGCCGATCTCGTACCGGTCCTGCAGGTTTTTGCCGACGCCGGGAAGATCGTGTTCGACCTTGATGCCGAGCGCGGCGAGGTCGGTCGCCGGTCCGATGCCGGAGAGCATCAGCAGTTGCGGCGTGTTGAAGGTTCCGCCGGCGAGGATGACCTCCCGCCGGGCGCGAACAGTCCGCGTCTCGGGCGGGCCCGGCGGCGCCGGCGCCGCGCTCGCCTCGTAGAGATGCGCGCCGTCGAGATATTCGACCCCGGTCGCGCGCTTTGCATTGTCGATCAGGACGCGCGTGACCAGCGCATGAAGTTTTATGGTGAGCGTGCCGGGACAGTCTTTCGCGGTCTCGCGAAGCAGATCGCGCGTTCCAAATCTCGCCCCGTTTCCCACAGTCAGCGGCACGACGACCGGTCCTTCGCTGCCGGATGCGAGGCGCCGCCAATCGTTGGGGTCGAGCAGGCTGATGAGCCAGGACCACGTCCGGCCGACGAGACCGACGCGGCGCCAGTCGCTCGGATCTAAGAAACTGACGCGCCAGCCCTTCAGCCGATCCAGCAGACCGGGCAATGTCATCACGCCGCGTGCAAAACAATCCTGCAGCATGGTCACGAAGAGCCGGACCAGCACCAGATCGCGCAGCAGGATCGTCGCATCGGCGACCGTGGTCGGCAGCCAGCCGTCGAAGCCGTGGCGCGCGGGGCTCCACCATTTGCTCCAGGGCCGGCCGACATAGTGGCAGCGCTCGACGCGCTGAAAATATCGGCGCATGCGGTGCGGCGACCATGAGCGGTCGCCAGTGAGGCGCGCGATGTGCTTCCAATCGCTGTTATGCGGCGCGACGAAGATCATCGCGTGATGCGCGGTGCAGCCGCCGAGCGTCCCGGCGCGCGGGTAAAGGATGCCGGGCGGCGGCGGGCCGGTGATCGTCTCGCGGTCGAGAATGGCCTGCTCGCACGCCTGCTGACGTGCCTTGTCGCCGTAGTGCTGGACGTAGAAATTCCACGCCATCGCCGGATGCTCGGCGGCCATGGCATGGAAGGCGGGCACCTTATAATCGATGGGCTCGTCGTCGCCGCCGGCCTCAAGCACGAGGACCTTGAAACCCGCCCTGGCGAGTCTCGCGGCGACAGGTCCGCCGCCCGCGCCGGAGCCTACGACAATATAGTCGTATTCATCGTCCACATTGTTGGCGAACATGCTGCCCGACGCGGCTGGTAGCGATGAGGCACTATATTACGCGGACGTGAGCGGCGCAATTTGCCGCCGCCGCAAGCGGGCTTGCGTCGTGACCGCCGGGTTATTGCCGGGTTAATTTGTCTTCAGGCGATGAAGCCTACTGCCAGGTCGCGAACGCCATGCCGCTTCCCGTCCCCGCCTCCGACCGATAGCACGGGACGTAATCCAGAAGCTCCATCTGCAGGTTCGTCTCGGCCAGCATGCCGGCGACCACCAGCCAGTTCTTGGTCTCCGACGTACCCGAGCGGAAATGGATATCCGGTTCGCGGGTCAGTACGTCGTAGTCGCGCGCCATCATCGCGTCGAGCAGCCGACGGTCGAAATCCTCATCGACGACAAAGTGGCTGACGCCGCCCGACGCGACCACGGCAATACGCTCGTTGCCCTTGTAGGACTTGATCGCGCGCGCCAGCGCACGGCCGAACTCCAGGCAGCGTTTCGGCGTCGGCTGGTTCGGCGGATAATATGTGTTCACCAGGATCGGGATGAGCGGCAACGGCTTGCTGTGCAGGACGCGGCGATAGATGAAGCCGTAGGAATGTCCGAGCTGCCGCAGGACGCCGCTGTCGGCCGGCTGTTCGGCCAGCGACGTCACGTCGAAATCCTCCTGCACGGTGTGCTGGACCATGTGCGTCGCGAGATCGGAGGGGCAGGGATAGATCTCGTCCTTCTGCGGATAGTAGATCTTCATCGCATAGCCGCCGCCGTTGGCGATCTTCGTCTCCTCCTCGGTTTTGGTCAGCGCACGGTTGAACACTTCCTTGCCGTGAAAGATCGAGAATGTCGGCTGGATGTCGTTCTGGAACCATTCGTGATGGTCGTCGCCGACGATCACCAGCGCATCGGGATTGACCGCCTTCAGGCGTTCGCCGATGACGTCGAGTTGTTTCTGGCAGCGATCGTTTCTCTCGATGCGAACGTCGAGCGCATTCTGGGTTTCGAAATGGTCGTTCTTGCGCAATTGATACAATTGCGCGAAATCGAACGTGCCGTCGCGATACGCGAGCGCCGGGTTCTTGCGGTCGACATTGGCGCGCAAATCCCATTCATGCGGCGGCGTCGCCAGCAGCGGGCCATGCGACGTTCCAAACCCAAAGACGATGTCGGCCATTTTCTTGTTTCTCCCAGAAAGTGCGCCTTGTTGCGCTTGCGGGTATTTGACGCATGGCGCGACTGTAGCGATCCTTTGTCGCAAACGCCAACGCGGGCGGGACCGGATTTACGGGCGCGGCGCATGGCTGCGTTGCCGGTTACGGCGCGCCGATGGTAGTTTTTTCACACCGGCTGCGGCCGGCGATTTGTGATGAAGAT
>Ga0164243_10009788_pt1 | contig 13884 bp, 12 predicted proteins | sample OricompcompostOP_FD_108781 | JGI IMG/M metagenome (GOLD analysis project Ga0164243, IMG submission 108781) | Organic Plus compost microbial communities from Emeryville, California, USA - Original compost - Organic plus compost (OP) | ecosystem: Engineered > Solid waste > Mixed feedstock >... | reverse complement strand
CCGCTGCTGGCGCTGTTCCTGGGCGAAGGCAGCAGAGCGATCCCGATCGCCGAGCGTATCCAGCTCCTGTCGACCTGGTCGTGGATCATTTCCGGCGCAATGATGATCCTCACCGGCACGATGCGCGCCTATGGCGTGGTCATGCTGCCGCTGGTGATCATGGGCATCGCGCTCTACCCCGCGCGGCTCGGCTTCTACTATCTGGCGCATCCGATCCTGGGCGCCGATGCGCTGTGGTGGTCCTATCCCTTCGGATCGGCGGTGGCGCTGGTGCTGACCTGGTTCGCTTATGCCCGCCCGGGCTGGCGGCGGGACCAGCTTCCTCCCATGGGCACGCCAGCGCTGGCGGAGTAGAGTCTCCCGCTACGCTTCCAACTGGGTGAAGCGCGCGGGCATGACCTGCCGGGTCGAGATCGCGCCAGCGGCGTCCTTGTCAATGACGCTGAGCTGCTGGATGTCCTGGCCGCCGATGGGGGCGACCATGCGCCCGCCAGGCTCAAGCTGCTCGACGAGAGCTTCCGGAATCTCGGCTGCGGCGGCGGTGAGCAGGATCGCATCGAACGGCGCATGCTCGGCCCAGCCGCGCGATCCGTCGCCGGTGCGGATCGAGACGGTGTAGCCAAGAGCGGAAAGCAGCGTTCCGGCCGCCTCGGTGAATTCCTCCACCACGTCCACCGAATAGACCTGCGCACCCATCTCGGCCATGACGGCGGCCTGGAAGCCCAGACCGGTGCCCACTTCCAATATCCGCGCACCCGGCGTGACATCCAGAAGATCGAGCATCAGTGCACCGATGAAGGGTTGCGAGACCGTCTTGTCGAAGCCGATCGGCAGTGGCGTGTCCTGATAGGCCACCGCCGCTAGCGGCTGCGGCACGAAGAGATGGCGCGGAACCGTGAGCAGCGCCTGGCGCAACCCGGGGCCGAGCGTGTCCTTGCCGATCTCTTCGGACGCAAGGTCGAAATGCATGTCGATGATCTCGACCATGTGCCGACGCAGCACGGCCAGATGCTTTTCAGTGATGGGTTTCATGGCGCCTTCCTCGCTGGTCGAACGGTCGGGGGGCAATCGCGTTCCGCTCAGCCAAGGCTCAATCCGTTATCCATCGTCAGGCAGGCGCCGTGAAAACCGACCGCCGCGTCCGATGCGAGGAAGGCGACCAAGGCGGCGACATCATCGACAGTGATCAAATCGCGCGACAGCTTCTGCACTTGGGCCATGTCGACGTTGTCCGGAATCTTCGCCGCGTTGCCCGATGCGATCGACATGCTACCGGGCGCAACGCAGTTGATGCGGATCGGCTGGTCGATGAATTCCTTGGCCAGCACCTTGGTCATCTGCACCAGGGCCGCCTTGGAAGCGGTATAGGCGGCGGTGAAGGGAGAAGCCATGAAAGCGCCGCAGGAACCGACGCTGACCACGGCACCGCTCGCCTGCAGCAGATGAGGCAATCCCGCTTGGAACAAGTAGAAGGGCGCGCTGAGATTGATCGCCAGGGTGGCTTCCCAATCGGCTTCGGCCATCTCTCCGGCATGCGCCGGGGCGAAGACGTTGGCGACGTTGCACAGCGCGTCGAGCCGGCCGAGAATCTCGACGGCGGCATCGATGACGGCACGGCAGCTCGCCGCGCCCTTCAGATCGCTGGCATGGACGTGGACGCGCACGCCCAGCGCCTCGACCTTGCCGGCGCAGGCTTCCATGGCGGACGAATCGGGATCGACCAGGCAGATGTCGGCGCCCGACGCGGCCAGCCTGAGCGCTACGGCTTTGCCCAGGTCGCCGCTCGCTCCGGTTACCAGAGCCGCCTTGCCTTTCATGTCGCTTGGCCCGAGCATGGGCGCTCCTCTTCCCGGCTATTGTCGTTATCGGAAAGGCTAGCGGAGTTCATCGCGCCTGAGGAGAGAGCATTGCCGAAAACACGGTTCCTCACCAATTCAGGCAGACCATGATCGACGCCGCCACTTTCGACCGCCTCGCCCACGCCGCGATCGCGCGCCTGCCCGAGCTGTTCCGCCAACACCTGGACGGCGTGATCGTCCGCGTCGAGGAATTCGCCGATCGGGAAACGCTGCGTTCGCTGGGCCTCAGCAATCCCTGGGAATTGACCGGCCTCTATCACGGGCGGCCGCTGGGCGAACAATCGATCTGGGCCAGCGGCGAACTACCGCCGACGATCTCGCTCTACCGCCGGCCCCTGCTGCTCGAACTGGAGGAAACCGGCGTCGCGCTGGAGGATCTGGTGACGCATGTCATCGTCCACGAAGTCGGCCATCACTTCGGCCTGTCGGATGAGGAGATGGAAGCGATCGAGGATGGGGCCTGATGGGAATACAGGGTGCGCGACCTCACGTTGTCGTCATCCCCGCGGAGGCGGGAACCCATCTCCTGCCGTTGCACCAGGCGGAACGCTCGGGAGATGGATCCCCGCCTCCGCTGGGATGACAAGTGAGGGGTTGTGGGGAAGCTGGGAAATCGTCCCCCCAATGGGGAAAATTTTTTATCCCTTCGCGGCTTCGCGTGAAACTCCTGCCAAAGCAGCGGTGCGCCAGATCAGCCCACCTTCAGCCGCGCGCGGATATATTCCGGCTTCACCATCTCGGAACCGCGCAGCATGTCAAGCCGCACGCCGGTGCAGCTCATCTTGAGCTGGGTGAAATCCTCGTACCATTCGAGGTCGGCCGCGGACTTGCCGGTGATCTCTTCCCAGAGAGCGATGGTCTCCTCGCGCGAGCCCATGCCTTCGAGATAGGCGCCGAGCTGGCTGCTCTTGCCGTGCATGGTCTCCGCCAGCGTGCAGAACCAGGCGAGGTCCTGCAGCGCGCCGCCGAGCGAGGGCTGCTCCCAGTCCATCACGGCGACGACGTCGAAGTTCTCGTCGAACATCATGTTGCCGATGCGCGCATCGCCCCAGACCATGCCTTCGGGCTGATTTTTCGGCCAGAGCGACTGCAGCCGCTGGCGGCCTTCTTCGAGGATCTCGGCCCGCGGATCGTCCTTCACCCAGTCGATGAAGCGGGTGTACTTGTCCCATTCCTGGGCCAGGCCGTCGCGCGCGTCGCCCGAACCGGCGAGGAACTGCACGTCGGACACCGGCACGAGCTGGATCGCGGCGAGCTGGCGCACCGCGCCTTCCCACAGGCGGCGGCGCTGCTCGGGCTTCGCCTCGGCCAGCCAGCCGGTCTTGGCATAGGGCGGAATGCTGACAGGCACGCGCCCCTGCTTCTTTTCCATCACGAAGAAGGGTTGGCCGAGGATGGAGGCATCTTCCTCCATCCACAGCGGCTTGGCGACGCGGACGTAGCCACCATCATGCAGCGCCTTCATGACGCCGTACTGTTCTTCGAACAGGTTGTCGGGAAAGACGGTGAAGCTGGCCGGCTTGATCCGCACGACGCAGCCCTGCGAGCGATCCTGCCCGCCTTCGGTCCAGTGCGCGTCGAACAGGATCGTCTCGTGCGACTGGCCGGCGCCCTTGGGATAGTCCAGGTTGGTGATCCGCAGATTGTCCGCCTCGGGCATCTTGCCGGCCATCCAGGCCGCCAGCTTGCCCGACAGCACGTCGAGATCGCGCGTTTCGGGGGCAACGATTACGTCGGACAAGACCTCTCTCCTAACTGGCCGCGATGGAGCGGGCGTCAAATTCTCTATTTCGAATTACTTTTCGATAATTCGTGGTACGAAAATGTCCCCCGCGCGTCAAGCAGCGGCTGGCGGCAACATCAGGCCTTGTCGGCGCTGCGACCGGCGACGAAAGACGAAATGCGTTCGCAGGCCCCGCGCAAGCGCGCGCCGGCCTCGAAGATCTGCGTACCGGTCATGGGTGCGTGGAATCCGGCCATGACGAGCGCGAAGCTGACCTTGCCCCTGGCATCGAAGATCGGCGCCATCAGCGCACCGACTGGATAGAGCTGGTCGGAATCGATTTGCGCGGTCGGCACGACGGGAAGCTCATCGCTGTCGGCGCCGATGTCATTGACCATCTCCTGCCCGGAATAGGAGAAGTTCGCCTGCCGGATCAGCACGGCGAAACCATGCTCGCGCGCGAAATCCATGCTCTTGAACATGAGGTCGACCCGTTCGGGCGACGGCTTGGGACCGGTCTTGGCCAGCCATGCCTCGGCATCCGGGCGGGACCAGCCGAAGAAGACGATCGCCTGGGCCGAGCGCAGCTTCATGCGCGTGCCGAGCGGGACAGGGTAGCCGACATGGCTCAGCGAAGCGGCCCGGTCGCGTAAGTCCAGCATGTCGCCTTCGAGGAAATAGGCGCCGACGACGACGTCGAATTCGTCAGCCAGGCTGCGCATTTCCGGCTGCGCCACCTGCAACGGCGAGAAATGCTGGGCGGCCGTGCGCCCGATCGCCGCCAGCGCGGGACCGAGCACATAAGTCTTGTCGCTGGTGCGGTAGAGGTAGCCCACGTCCACCAAGCCGGTCAGCAGCGCATGACAGGTGGCCCGGCTGAGTTTCAGCGCCCGTACCAGATCGGTAAGCGCAAAGGCCTGTCCCGGATGATCCGCGATGAAATTGAGGATGGCGGCAACTCGCCTTACGCCCGGTGACGATCGCGACATCTTCCCCCTGACAGCACTTTCGCTATTTCGAATAGTTTGGACGTACGGCCAAGCACGGCTGTCGTCAATAGCACCTGCCATGAGCCGTGGATTGTCCATCTAAAGATCGAAACGCGACACATAGTCGCGGAAGGATTCGCGGATGGCGTCGCTGGTCAAACCATACTCTTCCGCCGTGTAGCGGTGCTGGCCGAAAGCACCGCGCGCATTGCGCCGGCTATAGTCCGCGATCGCGCCGCGAAGCTCGAGCGTGAAGTCGAAACCCAGCTTTGCATAGAGGTCTGCAAAGGTTTCCAGCGGTCGGGAGACGACATCGCGGTTCCAGACATCGATGAAGCGGTGCTCGCCAATCTTCTCGCGCGCGACCAGAGCCCGGCGCATGCCTTCCGCCCAGAAGGCAAGCGTCTTGGGCCCGGCTGCCAGCTTGTCGAGCGGGCTTTCGCAGCGTTCGGAATGGAGCGTGTGCTGCAGGCTGGACACCGACGGGATGACGCTGGCGGGATCACGATGCGTCCAGACGAATCGTGCGTTCGGGTACTCCGCGGCGAACGCCTCCAGCTTGAACAGATGCACCGGCCCCTTGAGCAGCCAGAGGTGCGGCGGCCGCTCCGACTGCAGCAGCGTTAGGATACGCCGGTGGCAGGCATAGGTCGACGCGAAGTCCGCATCCATCCACCAAGCGATGAAGTCGTCCGGCATCGGGAAAGCGCCATGATAGGCATGCATGTCGAGCGGGGCGATGCCGACCATGTCTTCCTCCGGTCCGTCCGGATCGGCGATGTGCTGCTCGGGATTGGAGTGGAGCCGCAGCGCCTCGCGATAGGCGCAGGCCCGGGCATCGTCGGCTTCGTCGGCGAGCCGTGGCGGTGGCAGGGGCTGCAGCATTTCCCACATGCGCGGGAAGCGGAAGCGCCGGTCGAGCGCCAGCATGCCCACTGTGGCGGTCGTGCCGGTGCGCGGCAGCCCGCAGACCAGCACCGGCCCCTCGATCTCCGGCGTGCGACCGGCATCGTCCTTGTGCCACTGCTCGATGCGGAGCCGGTTGGTGAGGTCATGGACGATCCGGTCCATCGCCGCGACGCGAACCTCGGCCTTGAGCGGCAGGCGCGCGAAAGCATCAAGCGTACGCTCAAGCCCTTCGCGCAACCCATTGGAATTAAACTGATCAAAGCCCGCCGCATCCGCCGCATGGGCCATCGCCTTCGAGGCCGTCAACACCTGCAGTCTCTCCCTTTATCTGTGCGAGAGACTAGCCAGTAAATTCGCTATCGCAAACCTTTTGTCGCATTTGCGGATGACTCCGCGCGTTCAATCCCAGCGGATCGGCAGCGAATCGAACGCGATGATATTGCCGGAATGGAAGCTGGCCGGCTGGTCGGGATCGAGCCGGAACATGGGCAGGCGCTTCAGCATCTGGTGATAGAGCACTTGCAGTTCCACCCGCGCCAGATGGGCGCCCAGGCAACGGTGCACGCCGGCGCCGAAAGCGATGTGGACCTTGTTCTCACGCGCAAGATCGAAGCGTTCGGGGCTCTGGAACTCGCGCGGGTCGAGATCGGCGCCGGGCAGGTAGAGCGCCAGCCACTCCCCCTGCTTGAGCGTGAAGCCGCCCAGCTCGGTATCCTGCGCCACGCGACGCATCGGGATGGTGAAGGTATAGCGGCGCAGCAGTTCCTCGGCGGCTTCGACGATCAGATCGGGGTTGGCGCGCAGTTGCTCTTGCAGCTCGGGATGCTGCGCCAGGTGGCGGATGCCAAAGCCCATGCCGTTGATCACCGTGTCGAGCCCCGCGACGAAAAGCAGGACAGCATAGTCCTCCATCAGCTCCAGCGTCATCGGCTCGCCATCGATCTCGGTGGCCCAGAGCAGGCTGATGATGTCGTCCCTGGGATCGTCCTTGCGCGCCAGGATATCGTCGAGCATCGCATCGGCCACCTTGCGCGAGAGGGCCGCGCCCTTCATCAGGTCGCCGGTCGTGTTCTCGAGGAATTCGTGCACGAGCTCGCGGAATTCGGGGAGGCGTTCGGGCGGCAGACCCATCATCTTGAGGAAGACGGTGACGGGCAGCGGCTCGGCGATCGCCGGGATGAAGTCGCAATGGCCCTGGTCGATCACCTTGTCGATCAGCTCGTCCGCCAGCGCGCGGATCTCGTCGATCCGGGCCAGCGCCGCCTTGGGGCTGAACGTCTTCTGCAAGGGCCCACGGAACTTGCTGTGCTCGGGCGGATCCATGGTGATCGGCGTCGCCTGCGGGATGCGCGGCGCATCCTTCGGCATCATGGCCAGCATCGCCTGCATCTGCTCGCGCGGCATGAGGCCGCTGGAGAACGTCTCGGGATCACGCGAGGCCTGGAATATCTCGGCATGGCCGATGGCGATCCAGCGGCCGCCGTTGCGCGGCGTCCAGAACACTGGCGGCGCATCGCGCAATAGCTCGCGCACGCGCTCGTGCGGGTTAGCGAGGAGCGCGGGATCGTGGCGCATGTCGAAATCGTAGACCGCCTGGGGCGGGATATGATCGGGAACGGCGACGGCTTCGGTCAGGGGTTCCACACGCTCTCTCCTCTTATAGTTATGATATAGAATCGCTCAGACGCGGATGAGAACGCCGTTCTACTGCAGCGGGAGAGATGGTTCAAATGTTGCCTTACCAGGCTGACAAAATCCTCCCCGCAGTACCATCGCGGGATGACGAAGAAACTTGAGGGTATGAATTATACAAACGTGCCCGGGAGACGCTTCGACTACCCTGCCCCGATCAACTCTCGGCCGATCAGCATGCGGCGGATCTCGTTGGTGCCGGCGCCGATGTCCAGCAGCTTGGCGTCGCGCAGATAGCGCTCCACCGGCCAGTCCTTGGTATAGCCCGCGCCGCCTAGCGCCTGCACTGCCTCACCCGCGACGCGGAAGGCGCTTTCGCTGGCGAGCAGGATCGCACCGGCGGCGTCGAAGCGCGTGGTCTGGCCGCCGTCGCAGGCGCGCGCGACGGCATAGACATAGGCCCGCGCCGATTGCAGCGCGACGTACATGTCGGCAACTTTGGCCTGCATCAGCTGGAACGTCCCGATCGGCTTGCCGAACTGTTGGCGCTCGCGAACGTAAGGGATGACCGTGTCGAGGCAGGCCTGCATGATGCCGAGCTGGATGCCGGCAAGCACCACGCGCTCATAATCCAGCCCACTCATCAGCACTCCGACGCCGCCGTTCAGCGGGCCGAGCACGTTCTCTTCCGGCACGAAGCAATCGTCGAACACCAGCTCCGCCGTGGGCGACCCGCGCATGCCCAGCTTGTCGATCTTCTGGCCGATCGAAAAGCCGGCGAAGTCCTTCTCGATGACGAAAGCGGTTATCCCGCGCGAGCCCTCGCCTGTCTTGGCATAGACTATGAGGATATCGGCATAAGCACCATTGGTTATCCAGAATTTTGTTCCATTGAGCCGGAAGCCGCCATCCATCGCCTCGGCCCGCAGCTTCATCGCGACGACGTCCGATCCGGCCGCCACTTCCGACATCGCTAGGCTGCCGACATGTTCGCCCGAGATCAGCCCGGGCAGGAATTTCGCTTTCTGCTGGTCGCTGCCCCAGCGGCGAAGCTGGTTGATGCAGAGGTTCGAATGGGCGCCGTAGCTGAGCCCCACCGAGGCCGAGGCCCGGCTGACTTCTTCGACAGCGATGACATGATCGAGATAGCCGAGGCCAAGGCCGCCCCACTGCTCCTCGACCGTCACGCCGTGGAGGCCGAGTTCGCCCATGGCGGGCCAGAGTTCGCGCGGAAACCGGTCTTCGGCGTCGATCTGCGCGGCGATAGGGGCGATCTGCTCATCGGCGAAGCGCGCGGTGGCTTCGCGGATCATGATGGCGCTTTCCGGCAAGGCGAAGTCGAAATCGGGCGTGGCGCGCATTTGGGGGCTCCGTATTGGCTAGGATCTCCTTTACCACCCCCCGCTTATGCTGAGGAGGGACTGAGCGAAGGCGAAGGTCCGTTTCGAAGCGCCGCCGCGCCAAGTCTTCGAGACGCCGCTTCGACAAGCTCAGCGGCTCCTCAGGATGAGCAGGGATGGTAAGGCAGCTGCTCACACAGTGGCGAGAGCTCTCAACTCTCCGCAAAGGTGAAAGGCTCCGCCGCGCGCCGGTAATCGTCGGGGAGTATCTCGCGCCCGATCGGCGGCACGGCCCGCGCGCGGCAGGAGGCGCGGTGGCAGAGGCGGCAAGTCACGCCGATCGGCGTTGTCACTATATTCGAGATACTTATACCATCTGCATAAACCAGTCTCGCAGCATGTTCCGCCGCGCAGGCGAGCGCGATCGCACGATAGATGCGCGGGCGGGCATGGCTGCCGCCGCCCGCCGTCACCGTTCGCGCGATCGAGAAGAAGCGCTGGCCGTCGGGCAGCTCGAGCCATTGCGTGACGATCTCACCCGGCGTGCGGAACACCGAATGGACGCTCCACAAGGGGCAGCCGCCGCCATGCGCGGCGAAAGGGAAGCCGGCGCCGTCGAGGCGCTTTGACACGTTGCCGGCCTGGTCGACGCGGATGAAGAAGAACGGCACGCGCTCCTGCCCCGGCTTGTTCAGCGTGGTCAGGCGATGCGCGGTCTGCTCGAAGCTAGCGCCGAATTGGCGGCTGAGCGCTTCGACATCGTAGCGCCGGCTTTCGACCGCGCGGGCGAAGCGATCGTAGGGCATCAGCAGCGCTGCCGCGCCATAGCCGGCGAGCGCGCGGCGGACGAGGTTGGCAGCGGTCTGGCTGGCGAACGTCTCGGCCCGGACGATCCGGGCAATCTCGCTCCGCAGCGCGGTATAGGCGATGTGGATGGCGAGCTGGTAGGCGCGGCTTGCACCGTCGAGCGTATCGTCGATCAGCAGTTGTTCGTTATGGCGGTCATAACGGCGGATCGAATCGACCAGGACATCCGACGGCAGGAAGCGCACGCGCACGCCCCGCTTGCGCAGCCATTCCTGCGCGCCGCCAGCTTCGGCGATCTCGCCGGCCAATTCCTCGGCGCGGGCATCAAGGGCGGGGAAATAGTTGCGCTGGTCGGCGACGAAGCGCCGCGCTTCCGCCACCGGATCGGCGACTTCCCCTTCCCCGCCGACGCGCTGTTCGGCCAGCGCCTGCTGCTCGCGCGTATAGGCGCCGTGGAGGCGCAGCAGCGCTTCGCTGACGCCGGGGAAATTGGTGGCGAGGTCGGCCACTTCCAGCGCCGGCAAGTCGATATCGGCGAAGATCGGATCGCGCAGCGCGTCGGCGATGCGGCGCGCGTAGTCCTCCCCGTCGTCCGCCGCGAGATCGTCCATGTCGAGCTTGTAGCCGCGCGCCAGGCGCAGCAGCAGGTCGGCGGTCAGCGGCCGCTGGTTGCGCTCGAGGAGGGCGACATAGGACGGCGATATGCCAAGATCGTCGGCCATCGCCTGCTGCGTGAGGCCCAGCTCGCGGCGCAGGCGCTTGAGGCGGGGGCCGAGATAAAGGGGACGAGCAACAGCCATTACAAGCCTTATTTGTCACAAGATTACAACTTTACAAGCGAAATCTGTAAAGCTTGACAGCGTGACTCCAGAACACATTCCGCAGCGCAGCATGGCCGCATAAATCCAGTCCATCGAACGCCAAATTCCGAAGGACATTTCAGTGACGTATCAGCAGACGATCCTAGAAGCCGGCCAGACCATCGGGCAGCATCCGCAGACCTGGAGCGCCATCGAAGCCGAATCGGTTGCCCGCATGCGACTGCAGAACCGTTTCCGCACCGGCCTGGACATCGCGCGCTACACCGCGAAGATCATGCGCGAGGACATGGCCGCCTATGACGCCGATCCGGCGACCTACACGCAGTCGCTGGGCTGCTGGCACGGCTTCATCGGCCAGCAGAAGCTGATCTCCATCAAGAAGCACTTCGGCACGACCAAGGGCCGCTACCTCTATCTCTCGGGCTGGATGGTAGCCGCGCTGCGCAGCGAGTTCGGCCCCCTGCCCGACCAGTCGATGCACGAGAAGACCAGCGTTCCGGCGCTGATCGAAGAGCTTTACACCTTCCTCAAGCAGGCCGACGCGCGCGAGCTGGGCATGATGTTCCGCGAGCTCGACGCCGCCCGCGCGGCCGGTGACGAAGTCAAGGCGATGCAGGTCCAGCACGCGATCGACAACTACGAAACCCACGTCGTGCCGATCATCGCCGACATCGACGCCGGCTTCGGCAATGCCGAGGCGACCTATCTCCTAGCCAAGAAGATGATCGAAGCGGGCGCCTGCGCTCTGCAGATCGAGAACCAGGTTTCCGACGAGAAGCAGTGCGGCCACCAGGACGGCAAGGTCACGGTCCCGCACGAGGACTTCCTCGCCAAGATCCGCGCCTGCCGCTACGCCTTCATGGAAATGGGCGTCGACGACGGCGTGATCGTCGCCCGCACCGACTCGCTGGGCGCCGGCCTTACCAAGCAGATCGCCTTCGTCCGCGAGGCGGGCGACCTGGGCGACCAGTACAACAGCTTCCTCGACTGCGAGGAAGTTCAGGGCGCCGGCAATCCGGGCGACGTGTTGATCAATCGCGAGGGCAAGCTGATGCGGCCGAAGCGGCTGCCGTCGAACCTCTACCAGTTCCGCTCGGGCACCGGCGAGGATCGCTGCGTGCTGGATTGCATCACGTCGCTGCAGAACGGCGCCGATCTGCTTTGGATCGAGACCGAGAAGCCGCATATCGAGCAGATCGCCGGCATGGTCGACCGCATCCGCGAGGCCGTTCCGAACGCCAAGCTGGTCTACAACAATTCGCCCAGCTTCAACTGGACTCTGAACTTCCGCCAGCAAGTCTATGACCGTTGGGCCGCCGAGGGACGGGATGTTACCCCCTACGACCGTGCCAAGTTGATGAGTGCGGAATACGACGGGAGCGAGCTGGCGGAAGACGCTGACGAGAAGATTCGAACGTTCCAGCGCGACGCTTCGGCCCGCGCCGGCATCTTCCACCACCTGATCACCCTGCCGACCTATCACACGGCGGCGCTGTCGACCGACAACCTCGCCAAGGAGTATTTCGGCGAGCAGGGCATGCTGGGCTACGTCAGGAACGTGCAGCGCCAGGAAATCCGCCAGGGCATCGCCTGTGTGAAGCACCAGAACATGGCCGGCTCCGACGTCGGCGACGACCACAAGGAGTACTTTGCCGGCGAAGCGGCGCTGAAGGCCAGCGGCAAGGACAACACGATGAACCAGTTCGCGGCGTAAGAAGCCTAAAGCGGCGTCCCCGCGAAGGCGGGGACCTCGTGTCTCAACAAGGAGTTGTTTCCTAATCCCTTCCTTCGTCATTTCCCGCGAAGGCAGGGATGACGGGAATTTGGAAATGGAACCCCGTCCGGCCTGAGGTCCCCGCCTACGCGGGGACTCGATGAGAGAGGAAATGACGATGGCAGACCCCGCCCCTTCGCGCGCCGTCCTGTCGAGCGAGGATTTCAAGCTGCTGCAGGAAGCCGTGCGCTTCTATATCCAGCATCACGAGGACGATCCCGTCTCCACGAAGTTCTCGAATCTCTATCACCGCCTCGGCAGCGTCGCGCGCCGCTGACTGCAACGCCTTTCCTGGGGAGGAAAGCTGGCCCGCCGCGTCGATTCCGTCACGGCGGGCCACATCTTTTGGACGCTCGGCCATGTCGCCCGGCGTCTCGCCGATTGTCACGCGATCGGGCAATCCGTTATTCTTGGGGACTGAACGCAATCAGTCACGAGCGCCGTTGGATGGCGCTCAAGAGAGGAATAGCATGAACCAGCCCGTACTCGATCGCACCGTCTTCGGGGGCCGCAAGGTCATCGACGTCGACACCCATTTGGTCGAACCCTTCGACCTGTGGAGCAGCCGCGCCCCAGCTTCGATGAAGGACCGCCTGCCGCGCGTGAAGATGGTCGACGGCATCCGCTCCTGGGTGATCGACGATGACAAGATCCTGTCGAAGGGCGCGGTGCCCGCCTGCACCATCTCCAAGGATGGCGAGAAGTGGCCCGGCCTCGACTTCATCCAGAAGCAGATCGAGGACGTGGCGCCGGCGGCCTACAGCATCAAGGAACGCGTCGCGGTGATGGACCAGATGGGCATCGATGCTCAGATCGTCTATCCCAACATCCTCGGTTTCGGCGGCCAGGCCGCGGTCCAGGTGGACGGCGAGCTGCGCAACGCCACGGTCGAGATCTTCAACGACGCCATGGCCGAGATGCAGGAAGAGAGCGGCCAGCGCATCTTCCCGATGGCCATGCTGCCCTGGTGGGACGTCGACCTGTCGGTCGCCGAGATCGAGCGCGCCCACCGCATGGGCCTGAAGGGCCTCAACATCAACTCGGACCCGCATCTGTTCAAGCGCCCCGACGGCAGCATGCTGCCCGACCTGGGCCAGGAATACTGGTATCCGATGTGGGAAGCCTGCGAGCACTTCGACATGTCGATCAACTTCCACATCGGCGCGTCGGAGGAATCGATGGACTTCGTCGGCCACCAGGGCTGGCCAGGGCTGCACCGGGACGTGCGTTCGGGCCTGGGCGGCGCGATGCTGTTCATCAACAACGGCAAGACGATGGGCAATCTCATCCTGTCGGGCCTGCTCGACCGCTTCACCAAGCTGAAGTTCGTCTCGGTCGAAAGCGGCCTGGGCTGGATTCCCTTCCTGCTCGAAGCCATCGACTACCAGATGAGCGAGACCGGCGCGAACGCCTACAAGCTGCAGCGCAAGCCCAGCGAGTACTTCAAGAGCAACTTCTACGCCTGCTTCTGGTTCGAGCGGAAGAACCTGGTCCACGACATCCGCCAGCTCGGCGTCGAGAACTGCCTGTTCGAGACCGACTATCCGCACCCGATCTGCCTCTATCCGGTCGACAACATGGACACGGCGCTGGACGGGCTGACCGAGGACGAGAAAAACCTCATCCTCTCGGGCAACGCGGCGCGGGTTTATAATATCGCGGTTTGAGGTGGCTCCCCTCCCCCTGAACGGGGGAGGGAACCTTTTGCCGTTCCCTCGTCATCCCCGCGAAGGCGGGGATGACGAGGGAAGGCGTATAATATCCAGGGGGGCCGTCAGCCCTCCCAAACCCCCGCCGGCGCGTGGGGCAGGCCCATGTCGTGCAGCGTCAGCACGCCGGGGCGGGCGGCCTTGATCTGGAACAGCGCGTTAACCGTCGGCATCGCCGTGGTCCAGGTCGGGTCCCAGACGCTGCCGTCGCTCGCGCTTGCGGGGTTGTCGAAGTGCATCCGCATGTCGATGCCGGGCTCTCCCTTGACGACGATGTGATATTCGCCGTCGTCGATTTCCCAGCCTTCGGCGAGCTTCTTG
>Ga0164243_10009787_pt1 | contig 13884 bp, 16 predicted proteins | sample OricompcompostOP_FD_108781 | JGI IMG/M metagenome (GOLD analysis project Ga0164243, IMG submission 108781) | Organic Plus compost microbial communities from Emeryville, California, USA - Original compost - Organic plus compost (OP) | ecosystem: Engineered > Solid waste > Mixed feedstock >... | reverse complement strand
AGTGTCCGGTGCGGACTCCCAGGTCAGGGGTAGTAGCGCGTCAGCGATTCGGCCACACAGGCGGGTTTGTCCGACCCCTCGATCTCGAAGGTGAACGCGCGCGTCACCTGCACCCCGCCGCGGCCGACCTCCTCGACGTCGGCGATCCGGGCGTGCAGCCGCACCCGGCTGCCGACCGGCACCGGCGCCGGGAAACGCACCTTGTTGACGCCGTAGTTCAGCGCCATCCCGACGCCGGTGACCTGGAGCAGTTCGGCGACGAGCGGAATGCCCCAACTCAGCGTCATGTAGCCGTGCGCGATCGTCCGGCCGAACGGGCCGTCCGCGGCGCGCTGCGGGGCGGTGTGGATCCACTGGTGGTCGCCCGACACCTCGGCATACGCGTCGATCAGCTCCTGCGTCACCTCCCACCAGGACGAGTGCCCGAGATCGCGCCCCTTCAGCGCCAGGATCTCCGGAATCCCGTTCGCCACCACCGGCATGTCGTTGTCCTCCCTCAAGCCGCGACGGCCCGCTCGGGCGCTTCGTCCGCCCGCTCGTCGTGGTTGGGCTTGCGCAGCAGCGCCAGCATGCAGCCCATCGACAGCACGACCTGGAACACCGCGTACACGATCACCATCACGATCGACCCGGTCTGGTTCAGCAGGAACTGGCCTACGATCGGCGTGGTGCCGCCGAGCAGCGTGCCGCACAGCTGGTAGCACAGCGAGATGCCGGTGTAGCGGACGTGCGCCGGGAACCGGCTGGCGAGCATGCCTGCCAGCGCCGCGTAGTAGAGGCAGTGCGGCACGGTCGCGATCACCGTGCCGACCATCGCCAGCCCGTAGTTCTCGGTGCCGATGAAGACGAACATCAGCGGCAGCAGCACGATCTCCGGCACCAGCATGAACACGACCGCGCGCGACCAGCTGCGCATCTTCGTGGCGATCCACGCACCCCACGGCTGGACGAGGATCTGGGTGATGTTGGCGACGAGGATGATCGTCAGGAACGAGCTGCGGTCGAAGCTGAGGTCCGACGTCGCCCAGGACAACGCGAAGGTCGATTTGAAGTACGTCGCCGACAGCCCGATCGTGCACGCACCGATGCCGAGCACGATCAGCAGCGGCTGCGTCCGGATCACCTCGGTGAAGGGCAGCTTGGCGACCGCCTTCTTCTCGATGAGGTCGGCCATCGCGGGCGATTCGGCCACCCGCAGCCGGATGAACAGCCCGACGATCACCAGCAGCGCGGAGAACAGGAACGGCAGGCGCCAGCCCCAGGACACGAACGCCTCGTCCGGCAGCTGGCTGATCGCCAGGAAGCTCACGGTGCTCAGGGTGTTGCCCACGGGCGAGCCCTGCTGGGCGAACGCGCCGTAGAGGATCGACTTGCCCTTCGGCGCGTGCTCGGAGGCGATCAGCACCGAACCGCCCCACTCCCCGCCGAGGCCGATGCCCTGCACCATGCGGATCGCGATGAGCAGCAGCGGCGCAGCGACCCCGATCTGCGCGTACGAGGGCAGGATCCCGATCAGCGTGGTCGAGATGCCCATCATCAGCAGCGTGATGACCAGCGTCTTCTTCCGTCCGAGCCGGTCACCGTAGTGGCCGAAGATGATGCCGCCGAGCGGGCGGGCGAGGAAGCCCACCCAGAACGTCGCGAACGCGACGAGCGTGCCCAGCGCCCCGTCCAGCTCGGGGAAGAAGACCTTGTCGAACACCAGCGCGGAGGCGGTGCCGTAGATGTAGAAGTCGAACCATTCGATGGTCGAGCCGATGAACGACCCGATTCCCGCTCTCCTGGCCGCCGTGGCCGTGCCCATGCGTGCTTCTCTCTCCCTTGAGACCCGTGTTGCTCGGACACGGTGCCAAACGCAACCTAGAAGAGTCCAATACCGAATCCGCGCCTCAGTGAAACGCTCGACGTCTCAATCAGGCGTTCGGACGCCTCGCGGCGTCGGCAGCGCCTCCTCGGCGATCGCGAGCACGGTCCCCAGCGCGGCCGACGGGTTGTCCCGTCGCCAGGCGAGTGCGGCCTGCAGTTGCACCCGTTCACCGGCCAGCCGCCGGTAGGCCAGGCCGGTCTGCTGGATGTGCCGGCACGACGACAGCGTCAGCGTCACGCCCACCCCGGCGGCCACCAATGCCAGGATCGTGTAGGAGTCCGGCGCCTCCTGCACCACGCGCGGGTTGAACCCCGCCGCCACGCACACCCGCACGGTCGCGTCCCGCACGGTCGACCCGGCGTTGGCGGGGAAGCTCACGAACGGCTCCTCGGCCAGGGCCTCCACCGGCACCTCGTCCATCCGCGCCAACGGGTGGTCCGAGGGCAGCGCGCAGATCACCTCCTCCTCGTCGATCACCCGCGCCGCCACGCCGGGCTGGGTGACCGGAAGCCGGACGAACCCCAGGTCCAGCGAACCGTCGGCAACCCGGGCGAGCGCGATGTTCGCGTAGGTCTGGCCGCGCATCACCAGCTCCAGGCCCGGGTGCGCGGCCCGCACCGCCCGCGTCAGCAGCGGCAGGCTCTCGTGGCTGGACGCGCCCGCGAACCCCACCGTGACGCGCCCGTACTCGCCGCGCCCCGCCGCGCGGGCGGCTCGCGTCGCGACGTCGAGGTCCTCCATCACCGTGCGCACCGGCTCGAGGAAGGACTCCCCTGCGTTGGTCAGCCGCACCGAGCGGGTGTTGCGCTCGAAGAGCTGGACGCCGAGCTCCTTCTCCAGCTGCCGGATCTGCTGGGACAGCGGTGGCTGCGCCATCTGCAACCGCTTGGCGGCGCGGCCGAAGTGCAGCTCCTCGGCCACGGCCAGGAAGGAGGTGAGGTAGCGCAGCTCCATTATTACCAACTCCGTCTTGATCTGACTCCCATTTGGTATTGGACACTAATAAATGTCCCTGGCACGGTGAGAACCGCCCCATCACCGAGCAGCCCAGGAGCGCGACGATGCCCCGTCCGAGCCCCGACAAGACGATGAGCCTGCGCGAGGCGATCGCGGCCTTCGTGCACGACGGGGACACCGTGTCACTCGAGGGGTTCACGCACCTCATCCCGACCGCGGCGGGCCACGAGATCATCCGGCAGGGCCGGCGCGACCTCACGGTCGTGCGGATGACCGCCGACATCGTGGTCGACCAGATGCTCGCCGGCGGCTGCGTGCGCAAGCTGGTGTCCTCGTTCGTCGGCAACTCCTCGGCCGGATCACTGGGCGAACTACGCCGCCGGATCGAGCACGCCGACCCCGAGCCGCTGGAGTTCGAGGAGTACAGCCACTACGGCATGATCTGCCGCTACCTCGCCGGGGCGCAGCGCCTGCCCTTCTACCCGTTGCGGTCCTACGCGGGCAGCGACCTGCCCGCCGTCAACCCCGGCATCCGCACGGTGACCTCGCCCTACGACGACGGCGAGCAGATCTACGTGGTGCCGCCGCTGCACCCCGACGTCACGATCATCCACGCCCAGCGCGCCGACCGGGCGGGCAACACGCAGATCTGGGGCCTGACCGGCGTCCAGGCCGAGGCCGTCTACGCCGCACGGAAGGCGGTCGTGGTGGTCGAGGAGATCGTGGCCGACGAAGTGGTCCGCTCCGACCCCAACCGCACCGTCGTGCCGTCGCACGCGGTGGACGCGGTGGTCGAGGTCCCCCGCGGCGCGCACCCGTCGTTCGCGCAGGGCTACTACGACCGCGACAACGCCTTCTACCGCGCGTGGTCGGGCATCAGCAAGGACAAGCAGCGCCTCGACGCGTGGCTGGCGGAGTGGGTGCACGGCACCACCGACCACGCCGAGTACGTCGCCAAGCTCGGCGACGAGTTCTGGGCCGGCCTGGCCGTCGGCGAAGCGCTCAGCGAACCTGTCAACTACGGGCGGAGGCTCTGACATGACCCTCTCTTCTGCGTCTTCTGCACGATCGACGTCTTCGGAGGTCCTCTCGGTCGTCGCGTCCCGTGAGCTCGCCGGGAAGCGGACCGTGTTCGCCGGCATCGGCCTGCCGACGCTGGCCGCGTCACTGGCACACCTGACCGTCGCGCCGGACCTGGAGATCGTCTACGAATCCGGAGTGTGCGGCGCGCACCCGTCGCACCTGCCGGAGACCATCGCCGACGCCGTGCTGATCACCGGCGCCGAGGCGGTGCTGTCCATGCCCGCACTGTTCGGGTACGTGCTGCAGGGCGGTCACATCGACGTCGGGTTCCTCGGCGCCGCGCAGATCGACCGCTGGGGCAACCTGAACTCGTCGGTGATCGGCGACTGGGACAGCCCGAAGGTGCGGTTGCCCGGCCCTGGCGGGGCGATGGAGGTCATGGCCGACTCGCGCGAGGTGTTCGTGGTGATGCGCCGCCACGATCGCCGGTCCTTTGTGGACGAGCTGGACTTCTGCACCTCCCCCGGACCGGACCGCGCGCTCGCCGACGGTGTGCGGCCGAGCGGGCTCGGGGTCACCAAGGTGATCACCGAGCTGGGCCTCCTCGCCCGCGGCGGCCCCGGCGAGGAGCTGCGGCTGGTCGCGCTGCACCCCGGCGTCACCGTCGAGCAGGCCCGCGAGAACACCGGGTGGGCGTTGCAGATCGCCGACGACCTGACGGTGATCGAACCGCCGAGCGAGGCCGAACTACGGTTGTTGCGCGAAGACGTCGACCCAGAGCGGGTGTATCTGCGATGAAGGAGAAGACCGTGCGCATCAGGATCGTCGGGACCGGGGTGATGGGCCGGGGTATCGCCCAGTGGGCCGCGACCGCCGGGCACACCGTGGAACTGGCCGACGCCCGGCCGGAATCGGTGGGCGAGGCCGTGGAGTTCATCCGCGGCATGCTGGACCGGGCGGTGCAGAAGGGCCGCAGCACCGCCGAGGAGGCCGCGGCGATCGGGCAGCGGCTGGTGCCGCTGGACACCCCCGCCGCGCCGGGCGAGCCCGCCCTGGTCATCGAGGCCATCCGGGAGGACCTCGACACGAAGGCCGCGCTGTTCACCGACCTGGAGAAGGCGCTGCCCGCGACCGCGGTCTTCGCCACCAACACCTCGTCGCTGCCGGTCACCCAGATCGCGGCGCGACTGTCCGATCCGTCCCGTCTGGTCGGCCTGCACTTCTTCAACCCGGCGCCGCTGATGAAGATCGTCGAGGTGATCCCCGGTGCCCGCACCCGGCCCGACGTCGTGGACAGCGTGTCCGCGCTGGTGCGCGACACCGGGCACAGCGCGGTCGTGGTGTCGGACACGCCAGGGTTCCTGATCAACCACGCCGGGCGCGGGCTGGTCACCGAAGCGCTGGCGTTGCTCGAGCGGCAGGCCGCCGAACCGGCCGAACTGGACCGGATCGCGCGCGACGTGCTGGGCCTGAAGATGGGCCCGTTCGAGCTGATGGACCTCACCGGGCTCGACGTCACCGCCACCGTGATCGAGTCGATCTGGGCCGGGTTCCGCTACTCCGACCGACTGCGCGCGTCGTTTCTGACCCCCAACCGCGTGGCCGCCGGATTGCACGGCCGCAAGACCGGCCAGGGCTGGTTCGACTACCGCGACGAGGCGGGCAAACCCGCGGAGAAGCCGATCACCGGCGACGCCGGCCGTCCCGTGTGGACCGACGACGACGAGCTGCGCGCCGTGCTCGCCGAGTCCGGCGCGAGTGTCACCGACACGCTCACCGACGACGCGGTCGCGCTGGTCACCACGTGGGGCACCACGGTCGCCACCGCGATCGCCGCGCAGGACCTGCCCCCGCAGCGGTCGTTCGGCGTCGACCCGCTGTCGGTGCGCGCACCGCGCCGCGTCCTGGCGATCACCCCGGCCGCCGACCCGGAGGCGGCCCGCGACGCCCGCGCCGTCCTCGCCCGCGGCGACACGGCCGTGTCCGTGGTGCGCGACGTCGAGGGCGGCGTGGCGCAGCGTCTGGTGGCCTCGATCGTCTCGGTGGCCGCCTCGATCGCCGAGCAGGGCATCGCCGCGCCCGATGACATCGACCTGGGCGTACGGCTCGGCCTCGGCTACCCGCGCGGTCCGCTGGCGTGGGGTGACGAGATCGGACCCGCCCGCCTGCTCACCCTGCAGCGCGCGCTGCACGAGTCCACCGGGGATCCACGCTACCGGCCCACGCGGTGGCTCACCGAGCGCGCGCAGCTGCGCCTGCCGCTCACCGCGGCGGGCACCGCGCCCGACGACGTCTGATCAAGGAGAAACGCCATGCTGGCACGGGATTTCGGGCTCACCGAGACCCAACGCGACTTCCGCTCGATGGCCGCGGAGTTCGTCGACGCCGAGATCGCCCCGCACGCCCGCGAGTGGGACCGAGCGGAGCGCGTCGACGAGTCCGTGGTGCGGCGGCTGGGCGAACTGGGCTTCCTCGGCCTGACGCTGGACGAGCGCTACGGCGGCGTCGAGGCCGACATGCTGTCCTACGTCCTGGTCACCGAGGAGCTGGGGCGCGGTGACTCCGCCGTGCGCGGCATCGTGTCGGTGTCGCTGGGCCTGGTGGCCAAGACGATCGCCGCCCACGGCACCGACGAGCAGAAGCAGGAGTGGCTGCCGCGGCTGACCAGTGGCGAGGCCCTGGGCTGCTTCGGCCTCACCGAACCCGGGACCGGCTCCGACGCCGGGTCGCTGTCCACCCGCGCCACGCGCGACGGTGGCGACTGGGTGATCAACGGCAGCAAGATGTTCATCACCAACGGCACGTGGGCCAAGGTCGCGCTGACCTTCGCGCGCACCAGCGAGCGCGGCATCACCGCGTTCCTCGTGCCCACCGACTCCCCCGGGTTCACCGCGCGGGAGATCAAGGGCAAGCTGGGCCTGCGCGGTCAGGCGACCGCCGAGCTGACCTTCGACACCGTGCGCGTGCCGGACTCGGCGCGGCTCGGCGAGGTCGGCCGGGGGCTGGGCATCGCACTGGGCACGCTGTCCCGTGGCCGCATCTCGGTGGCCGCGGGCGCCGTCGGTGTGGCACAGGCAGCACTGGACGCCGCCACCCGGTACGCCACCGAGCGGGAGCAGTTCGGCAAGCCGATCGCGTCGTTCCAGCTGGTGCAGGAGCTCGTGGCGGACGCGGCGGTGGACGTGCAGGCCTCGCGGCTGCTCACCCACCAGGTGGCGCGCATGGCCGACGCAGGCCGCACGCCCAAGGAGTACGCCACCGACGCGTCCGTGGCGAAGTACCACGCCAGCGAAACCGCCGTCCGGGTGACGAACAACTGCCTGCAGGTGTTCGGCGGGTACGGGTTCATCGACGAGTACCCGGTGGGCAAGTACGTTCGCGACGCGCGCGTGCTCACCCTCTACGAGGGCACCAGCCAGGTGCAGAAGCTGATCATCGGCCGCGACCTGACGGGCGTCAACGCGATGGGGTGAAGCCCGGCCGGGCTGCTGCGGGAACGGGGCCACCCGTTCCCGCAGGCCGGGCCGGTCGACGCTCGCCGTGAGGTCGCCCTCCGGCCCGCCGACGCGGCGAACACGGCGGTCGGCACCACATCAGCGCGCAGGTGGGCGAACTCCAGCGCCGCCCAGTGCCGCGCGCTGCCCGCGGTGGCGGCGATCCGCGTCACCGCGGCGGCCGCGTCGGCCCAGGGGAACCCGGTGGCGGGAACGTTCGCGATCTCGGTGGGTCCGGTCGCACCACCGGCGCCCGCCGCCCGCGCGGTGGCGGGCACGAACCGCACTCCCGCCCAGGTAGTTGCGTGTTCGACACGGAGCGGCGGACCTGTTCCCTACTGCCGGTAGGACTCGACCTCGCTGACCGGACGGGCCTGTGCCGCATCCGGGTTCTCCCCCGCGTCGCGGGCGGCGCGGCGCTGCCGGAGGAGGTCCCAGCACTGGTCGAGCTGCTCCTCGACCCGGCGCATCCGAGCGCGGTCCTCGTCGCTGAGGCCGTCCCCGACCGAGCGCGACCGCAGCTCGTGCTCCTCGGCGATCAGCTTGTCGATGTTGGCGAGAATGTCCTGGTCGGCCATCGTCTCGTGCTCCTCGTCGCGGGGTCCGCTTCGGAAAATACCCGCAATCAGCCGTGCGCACACGCTTCCCCTGACCGCGCCGAACCGTGACGAACGCGATCGGGTACGCTAGAGTCATTCTTGTCGGGAGTATCTCGCATGCTGGCAGCCGGGCCGGCTTCGTTCCCTTCAGTTTCGCCCAGCAGTCCTATGAACGTCGAGTGAGGCTCGGCGGGGAGCACGTCAACACCGGGCTGCCGGCTGATCCCCCCACGAGAGAAGTTCCTTTTTGAGTTCCACGGCTTCCGCCGCTCCGCCGGCGCCCAAGCCCCTGTTGTCCGAGAAGGCCTCGATGACCGAGATGGTCGTCATCCGCGCCTTCCTGATCATTCCCTTCCTCGCTCTCCTCGCCGCCGTGCCCCTGATGTGGGGCTGGGGCGTGAGCTGGATCGACCTCGCCGTCGGCGCCGCCTTCTTCACGGTGTCCACACTGGGCATCACGATCGGCTACCACCGGTACTTCACCCACGGCGCGTTCCGCGCCAAGCGTCCACTTCGGATCGCGCTGGCGATCGCGGGCAGCCTGGCGGCGCAGGGACCGGTGATCGGCTGGGTCGCCGACCACCGGCGTCACCACGCGTTTTCCGACCGTGCGGGCGATCCGCACTCACCGTGGCTGTTCGGCACCTCGCCCGCAGCCGTGGCCAAGGGGTTCTGGCACGCCCACATGGGCTGGCTGTTCGGCCGCGATCGGACCAATGTGGAGCGTTTCGCACCGGACCTGGTCGCCGACCGCGACATCCGCGCCGTCGACCGCCTGTTCCCGTTGTGGGTCGCGCTCAGCGCCCTGCTGCCCGCGCTGATCGGTGGTCTGGCCACGATGTCCTGGTGGGGCGCGCTCACCGGGTTCCTGTGGGCCGGCCTGGCCAGGATCGCGTTCCAGCACCACGTCACGTGGTCGGTCAACTCGATCTGCCACATGATCGGCGACCGGCCGTTCGCCAGCCGGGACCGTTCGGCCAACTTCTGGCCGCTGGCGATCCTGTCGATGGGCGAATCGTGGCACAACTCCCACCACGCCGACCCGACCTGCGCCCGTCACGGCGTGCGGCGCGGTCAGATCGACGTGTCCGCCCGGGTGATCTGGGCCTTCGAACGTCTCGGCTGGGTCTGGCAGGTGCGCTGGCCCACCGAGCGGCGGCTGGCGCGGCTGGCCGTCAAGTCCGCCTGACCGAAGGGAACACCATGACCTGGGCTCGTCCCGCTTCGCAGGCACAACCCGACAGCGGCCCGATCGCCGAAGCCCGCGCCCGGATGGCGCAGGACGAGGCGATCGCGCACCACCGCGCCGCACGGACGGTCGCCGATCACGCGCTGGACGTCCACGACTGCCGCGAGCTTCTCGACATGCTCGGGCTTTCCACCAAGGGTGCGGCTTCCGCACTCTGACCGAAGAAGAAAAGAAACAAGGAGAAACAAATGGCACAGGGCACCGTCAAGTGGTTCAACGCTGAAAAGGGCTTCGGGTTCATCGCCCAGGACAGCGGCCCCGACGTGTTCGTCCACTACTCGGAGATCGACGGCAGTGGCTTCCGCAGCCTCGAGGAGAACCAGCAGGTGACCTTCGAGATCACGCAGGGCGCCAAGGGCCCGCAGGCGAGCCGCGTCAGCGTCCTCTGAGTCCGCAAAGCCCCGGCGTGCCCGGCCCCCGTACGGGGGCCGGGCACGCTCTTTTGTCCACGGCTCCTACGATGCGGTCAGGTCGGGCAGGCCCGCCGGGCTGCCCACGTCGATCCACCGGGCCAGCCGGTCGCGGGTGAACAGCTCGTCGAGCACCATGAACGCCGCACCCACCACACCGGCCTGATCGCCCAGCGAGGAGCGCACGATCCGCAGGTCCCGGGTGGCCAGCGGAAGCGAACGGCCGTAGATCACCTCGCGGATCGTGGCGAGCAGATGGTCGCCCGCGCCCGCCACGCCGCCGCCGATCAGCAGCAGCGACGGGTTGAAGAAGGACACCAGCAGGGCCAGCTGATCGCCGATGAGCCTGCCCGCGCGCTGGATCAGTTCGAGCGCGGCGCGATCGCCGTTCTGCGCCGCCCACGTGACGTCCTCCGCGGTGATCGTCCCGTTCGCGGCCAGCCGCTCGGCCAGGACCGGGCTGCTGCCGTCCTTCGCCGCGCTCTCCCCGTCCCGCGCGAGCGCCGCGCCGCCGGCCAGCGCCTCCAGGCAGCCGATGTTGCCGCAGCGGCACACCACCGCCGTGTCCGCGCGCGCCGCGGTGTGCCCGATGTCGCCCGCGCAGCCCTGGCTGCCGCGGTGCAGGTGTCCGCCGGAGATGAGTCCGGCGCCGATCCCGGTGCCGATCTTGACGTAGAGGTAGTCGCGCACGCCCGCCGCGGTGCCCGCCCGGAACTCGCCGAGCGTCATGGTGTTGACCTCGTTGTCCACCCACACCGGCGCGCCGTGCCGCCGCGCGAAGTGGTCGCGTACCGGGTAGCCGTCCCAGCCGGGCATGATCGGCGGTGCGCTCGGTGTGCCGGTCGCGAACTCGACGGGGCCGGGCAGCCCGATCCCCACGCCCCACACCGGCGTGCCCGGGCCGCCGGCGAGCAGCTCGTCGAACAGCGCGTCCACCCGGGCGAGAACCGGCTCCGGGCCGCGCGCGACGTCGGCCGGTTCGGTGCGCTGGGCGAGCAGCGTGCCCGCCAGGTCGGTGAGGCCGGCGCTGACGCTCGTGGCGCCCAGCTCGGCGGTCAGCACGACACCGGCATCCGACCGGAACCGCAGCTCGCGCGGCGCCCGTCCGCCGCTCGACGGGCCGAGCTCGCCGTCCTCCAGCAGCCCCGCGCGCATCAGATGCCCGACACGCTGGCTGATGACCGTCCGACCCAGCCCGGACCGCCTGCCCAGCTCCGGCCGGGTGCGGGCGGCACCGGACCGCACCAGGTCGAGCACGAGGACCAGATCGTCGAGCTGGTCGGACGGGATGGTTGCGGTCACGGCGGGCCCTTTCGGTCGAACGTCGGCGGGATTCCTACCAGACACCGGGTCAGCCCGGCGTGACCTCGGCCCAGTCGCGGCGGCGGGCGGAGTCGAGCACCGCCTCGGTGATCGCCGCCGCGCGCGCACCGTCGGCGAGCGTGGGCAGCCCGTCGGGTCTGCCGCCGCGCACGGCGGCGTAGGCGTCGGCGATGAACCCGGTGAACGAGTCCAGGTATCCCTGCGGGTGACCGGCCGGGACGAGGTTGCGCGACGTCGCGTCGGGCCCCAGCACGGGATCGCCGCGGTGCAGGACCCGCGTGCCGTCCCGCCGCCCCATCCAGAGGATCTCCGGTTCCTGCTGGTCGAAGGCGTACTCGGTGTCGGCGGTGTCGATGCGCAGCTGCAGCTGGTTGCGCCGCCCCGGAGAAATCTGGCTGATCACCGTCGAGCCGAACACGCCCTGCTCGGTCTCGAACTGCAGCAGCGCCGCGTCCTCGGTGTCCACGGCGGTGCCCGCGCGTTGCGGCACGACGCGCGGCAGGATCGCGTGCACGCGGGCGATCCGTTGCCCTGTCACGAATTCCGCAAGATCGCACCAGTGCACGCCGATGTCGCCGAACGCGCGCGAAGGGCCACCGAGCGCCGCGTCCACCCGCCAGTTCGTGTCGGTCTCGCAGGAGAGCCAGTCCTGCAGGTAGACACCGTGGATCAGCCGGATCCGCGCATCGCGCACCCGGGCGCGCACCTCGCGCACCACCGGGTAGAAGCGGTAGGCGAAGGGCACGGCCACCACCCGGTCGCCGTCGCGCCACCGCCGGACGAGGTCGGCAATCTCCGCGGTGCCGATCCCCACCGGCTTCTCCAGCACGACGTGCTTGCCCGCGTCGAGCGCGATGCGGGTGAGCGGTGCGTGCAGCGCGTTGGGCGTGCAGATGTGCACGACGTCGATTCCGGGGGCGGCGGCGAGCTCCTCCGCGGTGTCGAACGCGGCGCGTGCACCGAGGGCCGCGGCGGCCGCCCGGGACCGGGCGGGGCTGGACGCGGCGACACCGCCCAGGTCCTGCCCCAGGGTGTGCACGGCGCGGGCGTGCACAGCGCCGATGAACCCGGCGCCGATGATCCCGACCCGCAGCCGCTCGTGTCCCACTTCGCCCCCTGTCGACAACTCTTCTGCATTGTACCAATCATCTAATGCACACCTTGAACATAAGTCAAGGTGAAAAGAGGCGTCGTCCTCAACCGGCCTGGGGGTCACCGGGAGAACGACGCCTTCGTCATGATAGCCGCTGCGCGGCCATCCGCGCAGGACGAGCACGCCGGCGCGTCGCTCAGCCGCCCGCGGAGTAGCGCAGTCCGTCCTGCAGAAGGTTCAGCAGACGCGCGGCCATGGCGGCGTGCTCGGGCGAGCCGGCCACAGTGAAGATGCCGATGAGCGCGGCCGCGACGTCGTCGGCGGGAACGTCGGCGCGCAGCTGCCCGCTCGCGCGCCCCGCGTCGAGGATCGTGTCGATGGCCGCGAGCAGCTCGACGCGGGTGTGGGCGTGGGCGATCTCGCCCGACTCGACCATCGCCAGCAGCGTGTCGAGCATCCCGTTCTTGGTGGCGATCCACTCCCCGAACAGGTCCATCCAGCGCCGCAGAGCGGTGGGCGGGTCGAACCGATCGAGAAGGTCGCGGGCGCCGGCGGTCAGCCGGGCGACCTGGTCCCGGTACACGGCGTCGACCAGCGACTCGCGGGTCGGGAAGTGCCGGTAGAGGGTGGCGATCCCGACGCCGGCCTCCTGGGCGATGGCGCGCATCGACGGCTCGCCCGTGCCGGAGGCGAACAACCGGCTCGCCACCTCCAGCAGCCGGCGGCGGTTGCGGGCCGCGTCCGCCCGCGGTGTGCGGGTCTGCCCGGCAGCCAAAACGGATCACGCTCCACTTGTGCTAGGTTGGGGTCAGGCAAAACGAAGCGTAGTCCGGTTAGGCGGCGCGAGCCGCGGCAGGAGACGGGTGACACATGGCGGAGACGAGCGTCGGCACGAGCCGGGCGGTGCGGTTCGAGTCGTTCGGCGGGCCGGAGAATCTGCGCGTCCACGAGGTGGCGGCACCGCAGGCGGGACGGGGGCAGATCCGGGTACGGGTCACCGCGGCGGGGCTGAACCCGATGGACTGGTTCATGACCTCCGATGCGGAGACCGCCACCCGGTTCGGGCTGAGCCTGCCGTGCGGGTTCGGTACCGACTTCGCAGGTGTGGTCGATCAGGTCGGCGAGGGCGTGACCCGGTTCGCGGCCGGCGACCGCGTGTTCGGCGGCGCGATGTCGCGCGCGGTGGCCGACCACGTGCTCGTGGACGAGGACGGCACCATCGCGGCGGGCGGGCAGGCGCACCGCACCCCGGACGGTGTCGACGACCGCACCGCGGCCGCCCTCGCGATCGCGGGCTCCACGGCCGCCGCGGCGCTCGCCGTGGTCGAGCCGGGCCCGGGCGACACGGTGCTGGTCGGCGGCGCGGGCGGCGGCGTGGGCGTGTTCGCGGTCCAGCTCGCCCGGCTGGCGGGCGCCCGCGTGATCGGCACGGGGTCCGCGAGCTCGGCCGATGCGCTGAGGACGTTGGGAGCCGACCCGGTGACCTACGGCGACGGCCTGGTCGACCGGGTGCGGGCGATGGCACCCTCGGGCGTCACGGCGGCGATGGACCTGCACGGCGCCGACACCGCGCACGCGGCGCGCGAGCTCGGCGTGCCCGATGCGCGCATCACGACCATCGCCGGCGTGGTGGACGGGATCACCCCGGCCAACGGTGCCAACGCCGCGCCCGGCGCGCTCGACGAGATCGCCGGACTGGTGGCGGCGGGCAGGCTGCGGGTGCCGATCGCGGCGACCTTCCCGGTCGAGCGGATCCAGGAGGCGGTCGCGCGGCAGGCGCAGCGGCACGTGCACGGCAAGATCGTCGTCGACCTCTGACGCGTCGGAGCCGGGCCGCCGGGGGGTGGCCCGGCTCCGCGGCAGCGCGTT
>Ga0164243_10009785_pt1 | contig 13885 bp, 13 predicted proteins | sample OricompcompostOP_FD_108781 | JGI IMG/M metagenome (GOLD analysis project Ga0164243, IMG submission 108781) | Organic Plus compost microbial communities from Emeryville, California, USA - Original compost - Organic plus compost (OP) | ecosystem: Engineered > Solid waste > Mixed feedstock >... | reverse complement strand
GCGGCGATCACGTCGGCGACGCACTGGCCGGCCTGCTCGATGCTCGGGAAGCCGATCAGCAGGGCCCGGGCGGTCTCGGGCCGCGGGAGGATGCGCACCGTCACCTCGGTGACGACCCCGAGCAGCCCCTCGGACCCGACCGCCACGCCCAGCAGGTCCAGGCCCTGGGGGTCGGGCGCGCGCCCCCCCAGCCGCACCACCTCCCCGTCCATCAGCACCATCTCGACGCCCAGGACGTTGTGGGTGGTCAGGCCGTACTTCAGGCAGTGCACCCCGCCGGAGTTCTCCGCGACGTTGCCGCCGATCGAGCAGGCGATCTGGCTGGAGGGATCGGGGGCGTAATAGAACCCCTGCCCTTCCACCGCCTGGGTGACCGCCAGGTTGGTCACGCCCGGCTGCACCACCGCCACCCGGTCGGCGTAGTCGATCTCGAGCACCCGGTTGAAGCGCGCCATGCCCAGCAGCACCGCGTCCTCCAGCGGCAGGGCCCCGCCGGACAGGGAGGTGCCCGAGCCGCGCGGCACCACCTTGACCCTGCGCTCGTGGCACCAGCGCAGGATCGCCGACACCTGGTCGGTGGTGCGCGGCAGCACCGCCAGCATGGGCGGCTGGCGGTAGGCGGTCAGGCCGTCGGATTCGTAGACGCGCAGGGCGTCGCGGTCCTCGATCACCCCGTCGGGGACGATCGCGCGCAAGGCGGCGGCGATCTCGGCGCGGCGCGCCAGCGCCTGCTGGTCCGGTTCCGGCATCCTGAGCGACATCGCCCGCGCTCCCATCGGTCCTGGCCGACTGATAGGTCGCCCGCCCGCGAAACACAAAGCCGCCCGCGCCGCGCAGGGCCCGGCGCGGAGCCGCTGCTAACGTTCGTTATCTTGCGACGCAGCCGCAGCACGGCGGCCGGAGGCCTTCGGCCGGGGGCGGACGGCGGCCTCCGCCGGCGGCCCCGGCTCGTGCGGCCGGGTGCGTTCCAGGAAGATCGACCGGCCCGCCTCGTCGCGGGCCTCCAGGCCCTGGATCAGGGTGGTGACCATGCGGTCGAACCGTTCCACCTCCTCCGGGCTGAGCAGCGACAGCAGATAGGCCGCCACGTCGTCGGTGACGGGCAGCATCTGGCGGTACAGCCTCTGGCCCTCGGCGGTCAGGCGCAGGGTCTTGCGGCGGGAGTCGGCCGGGTCCGGCTCGATGGCGATCCGGCCCTGCTGGTGCAGCAGCTGCACCGCGCGGTGCACGGACATCGGGTTGACGCCGAGCAGTTCGGCCAGCTCGTGCGAGGCGGTCACCCCGAGCCGCCCGATCAGCATCAGCACCCGGAAGCCGTTGACCGTGATGCGGTGCTGCTTCTCCAGATGCGTGGCGAAGGGGCCGAGCAGGCGGTTATGCAGCTTCAGGAGCCGGTGCAGGATGTCCGCCGGCTCTCCGGCCGAGGGCCGGAAGGTCTCGCGGGATGGGCGTGCGGCCGGCTCAGGCCTGGTCGGGTTGGGCATCTTGGGGCGGAGCCGTCCTCTGCTGACGCGACGCTGCGACAGGCGTGCTTAGCACGGACCTGCGGCCGCGAAATCGCCGGACCTCGCCGGCGGGTCAAGCGCGCCTTGCGCCGATCATTAACGATCGTTACAAATCCGCTCAAGAAACGGCGAGCGGGAGGAGCCTCGTGACCGCGTTCCCGAAGACCATCCACTTCATGGGCCTGAACACCCCCGTCGGGGTCGAGGCCTCGGTGCGCAATCTCGAGGTCGAGGGCCAGATCCCGCCCGAGATCCGGGGCGCCTTCTTCCGCGCCGTGCCCGATCCGGGCGTGCCGCCGAAGTTCGAGGACGACATCGTGCTCTCGGGCGACGGCATGATCGCCCGCTTCCTGTTCGAGGACGGCGCGGTCGACTACGACATCCGCTACGTCCGCACCGCCCGCTACGAGGCCGAGCGCAAGGCCCGCAAGGCCCTGTTCGGCCGCTACCGCAACCCGTTCACCGACGATGCGTCGGTCAGGGGCGTGGACCGCACCGTCGCCAACACCACCCCGATCTGGCACGGCGGGCGGCTGCTGATGACCAAGGAGGACGGCCTCCCATACGAGATCGACCCGCACACCCTGGAGACGATCGGCCGCTGGACCTACGGCGGCAAGCTGCGCTCCGAGACCATGACCGCCCACGCGCGGATCGACCCGGCCACCGGCGAGATGTTCTTCTTCGGCTACGAGGCGGGCGGGCTGTGCACCACCGACATCGCCTACTGCATCGCCGACAGGGACGGAAACCTGGTCTCCGAGCAGTGGTTCAAGCAGCCCTACTGCTCGACCATCCACGACTTCGCCATCACCGAAAAGCACGCCATCTGGCCGATCTTCCCGACCACGGCGGACCTGGACCGGCTCAAGGCCGGCGGCGCCCACTGGGCCCACCAGCAGGACCTGGAGAGCTGGGTCGCGATCATGCCGCGCTACGGCAAGGTGGAGGAGATGCGCTGGTTCAAGGGGCCCAAGGGGGTCTCGGCGTTCCACATCGTCAACGCCTTCTCCGACGGCGAGCTGGTCCACCTGGACCTGTGCCTGTCGGACACCTGCGCCTTCGCCTTCATGCGCGAGGCCGGCGGGGTGCAGTGGGAAGGCCCGCTGGGCGGCGGCCTGATCCGCTGGACCTTCGACCTCTCCAAGCCCGGCGACAGCTTCGAGCAGCGCCCGCTCGGCCCCCCGGGCGACATGCCGCGCATCCCCGACCGCGACCAGGGCCGGCCCTACCGCACAGCCTGGTACGGCAGCGTCAACCCCCAGGGCGGCCCCCCGCTGCCCGGCGGCCCGGTGGGGGTCGCCTTCAACTGCCTGATCCGCATCGAGCCCGGCAACGGCCGCATGGACGTCCTGGGGCTGCCTCCCGGCATGGGCCTGAACGAGCCGGTGCACGTCCCCTCGGTCGACCCGGGGCACGACGGCTGGCTGCTGGCGGTGGTGGACCGCGCCACCGGCGACGTCATGCAGGGCGAATACGAGTCCGAACTGTGGATCCTCGACGCCGGCGACATCTCGAGCGGCGCGGTTGCCAGGATCAGGGTCCCCCTGAAACTGCGCGCCCAGGTGCACGGCTGGTGGGTGCCGGCCGCCGAGCTGGCCAAGGCCAAGGCCGGGTCGCCCGCCACGGCCTGAAGCCGGACCGCCGACAGGACAAGACAAGAGGAGACCCCATGGCCATCATCGTGAGCGGCGCCTCCGGACAGTTCGGCCGCGCCGCGGCCGAGCGCCTGATCAGGCGCGCGCCGCCGTCGGAGCTGATCCTGACGACCCGCAGCCCGGAGAAGCTGGCGGACCTGGCGGCCGCCGGGGCCCAGGTCCGCTTCGCCGACTTCGACGATCCGGCCTCGCTCGAGACGGCGTTCGCGGGCGGCGACAGGATGCTGCTCATCTCCACCGCCCGCGCCGGCAGCCGGCTGCAGCAGCACAGGAACGCCATCGAGGCGGCCAAGGCGGCGGGGGTGCGCCACGTCGCCTACACCTCCTTCATCAATGCGCGGAAGCCCGGCAATCCCTCCTTCGAGTGCTTCGACCACCGCGACACCGAGATCCTGCTGGAGCAGTCCGGCCTGGCCTGGACCCACCTGCGCGACAGCCACTACGCCGAGGCGGTGGCCCAGATCATCGCGCCGATCGCCATCATGGCCGGGCGCCTGCCCACCAGCGCCCACGACGGGGGCGAGGCCTTCGTCTCGCGCGAGGACTGCGTCGACTCCGCCGTCGCCGTCCTGACCACCCCTGGCCACGAGAACAAGGCCTACGACCTGACCGGTCCGGAGATGCTGACCATCCCCAAGGCCGTGCAGATGATCTCCGAATTGTCGGGCAAGCCGATCGCCGTGGACTACGTCAGCGACGAGGACATGTTCGCGCACTTCGACGCCCTGGGCTTCCCCCGCCACGCCAGCGACAAGGTGGACCCGGAGCGGCCGTGGTCGAGCGACGGCATGGTCACCTTCGAACAGGCGGTCCGCGAGGGCTATTTCGCGGTGATCTCCAACGACGTGGAGACGCTGACCGGCAAGAAGCCGCGGCCCCTCCGCGAGGTCCTGATCCAATACCGGCACATGTGGCCGACGTAGCCGGAGACACAGCCATGAGCATCGACACCCGCGACCCGGTCCGCATCAGCCGTCCCGACAAGCTGTTCATCGGCGGCCGGTGGGTCGCTCCCTCCGCCCCCGGCCAGATCGAGCTGGTCTCGCCGGTCACCGAGCAGGTGTTCGCCCGCGTAGCCGAGGCCCGCGAGCCGGACATGGACGCCGCCGTGGCCGCCGCCCGCAAGGCCTTCGACGAGGGCCCCTGGCCCCGCCTCTCCCCGGCCGAGCGGGGCCAGCACCTGCGCAGGATGGGCGAGATCCTGCAGGGCCGCGTGGCCGAGCTCGCCGCCGCCTGGTCGGAGCAGATCGGCGGCCTCAAGGCCATGTCCGTGCCCATGCACATGGGCGGGGTGATGCAGTACGGCTTCTACGCCGACCTGGCCGCCTCCTATCCCTTCGAGGTGCGCCAGCCCGCCACCATCGGCGGCACGGCGGTGATCGTGCGCGAGCCCGTGGGCGTGGTCGCCGCCATCGCGCCCTGGAACGCCCCCTTCATGATCATGACCACCAAGGTCGCCCCGGCGCTCCTGGCCGGCTGCACGGTGATCATGAAGCCCGCGCCGGAGACCCCGCTGGAGGCCTACATCCTGGCGGAGGCGGCGGAGGAGGCCGGCCTGCCGCCGGGGGTGCTCAACCTGGTCCCGGCCCACCGCGAGGCCGCCGACTACCTCGTGCGCAATCCGGGCGTGGACAAGGTGGGCTTCACCGGCTCCACCGCCGCCGGCCGGCGCATCGCCTCGGTGTGCGGCGAGCGCATCGCGCGCGTCACCCTGGAGCTCGGCGGCAAGTCCGCGGGCATCGTGCTGGACGACTTCGACACGGGCCTGGCGGCCAAGATCCTCGCCGGCACCATCACCACCCTCACCGGCCAGGTCTGCGCCACGCTCAGCCGCGCGATCGTGCCGAAGAAGCGCCACGACGAGCTGGCCGAGGCCCTGGTCGAGGAGCTCAGGGCCGTCCGCGTGGGCGATCCGAACGAGCCGGAGACCCAGATGGGCCCGGTCGCCATGAAGCGGCAGCTGGAGCGGGTCGAGGGCTACATCCGGAAGGGCGAGGACCAGGGCGCCGTGCTCGCGACCGGCGGCCGGCGGCCGAGCCACATGAACCGCGGCTACTACATCGAGCCGACCCTGTTCACGCGCGTCGACAACGGCATGACCATCGCCCAGGAGGAGATCTTCGGGCCGGTGCTGAGCCTGATCCCCGCCGAGGACGAGGAGGACGCCATCCGCATCGCCAACGAGTCCATCTACGGCCTCAACGGCGCGGTGTTCACCCACGACTCGGAGAAGGCCTACCAGATCGCCCGCCGCGTGCGCACCGGCGCCATCGGCCAGGGCGGCCTGAAGATGGACTTCGCCCTGCCCTTCGGCGGCTTCAAGCAGTCCGGCCTCGGCCGCGAGGGCGGCGCCGAGGGCATCCAGCCCTACCTGGAGACCAAGACCATCCTGCTGGATTGATCCTTGACGCCGCTCGTCCCCGCGAAAGCGGGGACCCAGGCTTTTTCCTGCGGGCCCCGGCGTCACTTGTAAGATCGACCGCGGAGATCGCAGGGAAGGCGCGGAGGACGCAGAGAGGCCGCTACGTCGAAACGGCCTCCGCATTTCCACAGAGCGTCGCAGTTCCCTCGAGCTGCGCGACGCGCCGCTCGGAAGGATAGCCGCGCCCTCCCCGCAGATGCGCGTTCGGCTCCAGAGCTCTGCGCCTCGTCTGCGTCCTCCGCGGTTCCCCTTGCCCGCCTCTCCGCGGCCGCCGCCTCCCGGGCTAGGCCGCGCTCAGCATCGGCGTGTTCTTCAGGGCGTGCAGCACGTGGTCGGAGCCCTTGTCGCCGATCATCAGGGCGGTGGCGTTGGTGTTGCCGATGGGCAGCGTCGGCATCACCGAGGCGTCGCAGACCCACAAGGCGTCCACGCCGCGCACGCGCAGCTCCGGGTCGACGACCGCCCCCTCGTCCGAGCCCATCCGGCAGGTGCCGACCGGGTGGTAGAGCGGGATCGAGGCCAGGTGGCAGTAGTCGATCAGCGCCTGGCCGCTGACGTCCTTGCCCGGGCGGACTTCCGAGGTCACGTGCCGGCGGATCTGCGGCTGGTCCATGAACTGGCGGGCGATCTCGATGCCCTCGGCCAGCTGCACGACGTCGTCCTCCACGCCGAGCAGGCGGTGGTTGATCACCGGCGCGTCCAGCGGGTCGGCCGAGCGCAGGGTGATGGTCCCGCGCGCCTGGGGCCGGGCGATGCAGACCACGGTGGAGACGGCGTTGGACTTGCGCAGCACCAGCTTGCCGTTCCTGTCGAGGTCGAAGGCGAAGCAGGTGAAGGAGATCTGCACGTTGGGCGCCGGCAGGTTCGGCCGCGTGCGCACGAAGGCCTGGGCGTGGCCGAGCGAGGTGGTCAGGATCCCGCGCCGCCGGACCAGGAAGTCGACCGCGTGCCGCGCCAGGCCGAACACCGAGGCCGCGTCCCCGTTCAGGGTGGCGGCGTTCACCTCGTTCACCAGATGGGTGCCGAAGTGCTCCTGCAGGTTCTGCCCGACCCCGGGGGCGTCCACCACGACCGGGATGCCGAACTTCCTCAGCTCGGCCGCCGGCCCGACGCCCGAATGCATCAGGAGCCGGGGCGTGTTCATGCTGCCCGCGGAGACCACCACCCCGCGCGAGGCCATGGCGCGCCGGCGCTGGCCGCCCTGGAGGTACTCGACCCCGACCGCGCGGCCGTTCTCGATCAGCACCTTCACGACCTGGGCCTGAAGCTCCACCTGCAGGTTCGGCGCGGCGCCCGGCAGCTTCAGATAGGTGGTGGACGGGCTCCTGAGGCCGTTCCTCTGGGTCACCTGGGCGTAGTCTGCGCCTTCCGCCGTGCGCGCGCCGTTGTGGTCCGGATTGCGCTCCAGCCCCCAGGAGACGACGCCGTCCAGCCAGTCGTCGACGATCGGATAACGGGTGCGGTTGTCGTCCACGCCCACCGGCCCCGACCCGCCGCGCCAGGCGTCCTGGCCCCGGCTGTTGGTCTCCGTGCGCCGGAAATAGGGCGCCACGTCCCGGAACGACCAGCCCCGGGCCCCGAGCTCGGCCCAGTGGTCGTAGTCCCAGGCGTGGCCGCGGACATAGAGCATGCCGTTGATCGACGAGCCCCCGCCCAGCCGCTTGCCCGCCGGCCAGACGTCCGAACGCCCCCCGATGGTCGGGTCGGGCTCGGCGTAGTACTTCCAGTCGAAGGCGGGGTTCTGCACGACGCCGTAGAGGAAGGCCGGGACCTTCAGGCGGATGTGCTCGCCGCTCTTGCCCGCGTCCAGCAGGAGCACCTTCACCCCCGCCGCGGCGAGACGTCCGGCCATGGCGCAGCCGGCCGAGCCGCCGCCGGCCACGATGATTTCAGGATCGCCGATCTCGGCCATGGCCGCGTGTCCCCCTCTGTCAGACCAGGGCGTAGTAGCGCAGGCGGTTGCCGTCCGGCCGCCGCTCGCCCACCCCGACGAAGACGTGCTTGGTGAGCCAGTCGTGCTTGCCCACGCTGCACTCGAAGGTCGGATTGCCGCGCAGGTAATACTCCTCGTGCGCCACCGGCGGGCCGTCGTTGAAGGCCCAGTCCCTGAGCCGCTGCATCACGCCCGGCTGGCGGCCCCAGAGGAAGCCCTTGTTGTTCAGGAGGATCAGGGTGCCGTCCTCCTCCTCCAGCATGTAGCGGGCGTCGAACACGGCCACGTCGTCGGGCCGGAAGTAGGCATAGTCGCCGCCGGACCAGGGCACGGCCTTGCCGCGCAGGCGCGGGCCCTCGAAGGTCCCGCTCTCCACATAGACCGCCGAGCGGGAGCCGCCGGTGGGCACGTTGGGGATGGTCTGGACCCGCGGGAAGGACAGGCGCACCTCCATCGCGAACTCCAGGCGGGGGTTGTCCATGGTCGAGAACGGACCGGTCATGTCACAGCTCCACGCAGCCGCCGTCGACGCAGAGGTCGACGCCATTGATGAAACTGGCCTCGCCCGAGGCCAGGAACAGCACCGCGCGGGCGACCTCCTCGGGCTCGCCCATGCGCCGCATCGGGATGTTGCCGATCATCTCGGCCCGGAGCGCGGCCACGGCCGCCGGGTCCATGCCGATGTTGCGGTTGATCAGCGGCGTCTCGGTGGGGCCGGGGCTGACCATGTTCACCCGGATCCCGCGCGGCAGCAGCTCGGCGGCCAGGATCCGCGCGGCCGCCCTGAGGCCGGCCTTGGAAGCCGCGTACATGGCGTTGCCGGGCACGGCGAGGACCGTGCCGATCGAGCCGGTGATCACCACCGAGCCGCCATCGGTCAGCAGGGGGAGCGCCTTCTGCACGGCGAAGAAGCAGCCGCGGCAGTTCACCGCCTGGATCTCGTCCCACAGCTCGACGGTGACGTCCTGGACCGGCGCGAAGGCGCCGATGCCGGCGTTGACGAACAGCGCGTCGATGCGGCCGAAGGCGTCGCGGACCTCCGCCATGCAGGCGTCGATGGTCTCCACCCTGGCGACATCGCAGGCGATCGCCCGGGCCCCGAGCCTGGAGGCCGCCTCCTCCAGGGTCGCGGGGTTGCGGCCGGTGACGGCGAGCCTCGCCCCCTCGGCCGCGAAGCCGCGCGCGGCGGCCAGGCCGATGCCGCTGTTGCCGCCGACGACGAGGACGACCTTGTCCCTGAAGCGCATCGGTCCCTCAGAACATGCCGTTGGGGTTGACGGGCTCGGCGGGCACGTCCTGCACCACGTCCCAGTGCTCGACGATCATGCCGTCCGCGATCCGGAAGACGTCCATCACCGCGAACCCCAGGTCCCCCGGCCAGCGGACCACATGGTAGTGCAGGATCACGTGGTCGCCGTCGACGAAGGCGCGCTTGAGCGTCTGGGTATTGTCGGGGTTCTCCCTGGCCGCCCAGTCCAGGAAGGCCTTCAGGGCGTCGCGCCCGGGCGGAGCCATCTGGCTGTGCTGGACGTAGTCGGGCGAGATGTAGCGGTCGACCGCCGAGGAATCGAGCGGCTGCAGGACGTTGCGGAACATCCCGAGCACGAGGTCGAGGTTCTTCTGCTCCTCCGCGGTGCGCGACATCGGCCTACTTCCGCATCAGGGAGGGCGGACGCTTGCGCGGCGTCCAGGTCCCCCGCCCCGGGAAGTTCTTCAGGATCGCGCCGTCCCAGAGCCGCACCGTGCGGGTCTTGAACCGCCACTGGCCGTCGACGTCCCGCACCGCCTTGTCCTCGTAGTAGCCGGCGAAGCGCAGGACGTAGGGCGGCTCGCCCTCGCATTCGGTCACGAAGGCGAAGGAGCGGATGTCCACCGAGCCGTCGTCCCTGGGCGTGAACTGCACCTGGGTGGTGTGGTGCTGGCGGCCGGGAAAGCCGGGGGCGCCGAAGTAATGCCGGGCGAGGCCCCGGATGCCCTCGTGGCCCTCCCACACGTCCGGATCCTCGAACACCTCCTCGATCATCGTGCAGTCCGCCGTGAAGACCGCCACCAGGCCCTCCACGTCGCCGGTGTCGAGCGCCCAGGCGTAGGCGGCCATCAGGTCCTGCAGCGCCAGGCGGTCCTCGATCGAAAGCTTGCCCACTTCAGGTCTCCTCCCGGGTGCGGCGTCCGTGGCGACGCTCGGCGAAATTGGTCACGGACGTTAACTTCGGCGGCAGGATTGCGCAACCGAGCCGCACGCCCCCATCCAGGCCCCGACGAAGGCGCCTGCGAGGCGCGCCCATCGGCCCTCGCAAACGCAGTTGCCGAGTCCTCGCGGGCAATTATAATGATCGTTACTAATGAGGGCGAGCGCTGCGGCTTGCTCGGACAGGGAGCCGCGAGCCTCGACGCCCATGGTGGCCGAAAAGAGCAGCGTATTGAAGACGGGGCTGGCGCTCGGCCTCCTGTCGGCGATCGGCCCGCTGGCGATCGACCTCTACCTGCCCGCCTTCCCCGCCATGGTGAAGGACCTGAACGCCTCCCCCGGCGAGGTGCAGCGCACCCTCTCGGCCTTCTTCCTGGCCCTGGCCGCGGCCCAGATCCCGATCGGCTCCTTCGGCGACCGCTTCGGCCGCAAGCTGCCGCTCTACATCGGCCTGTCGCTGTTCGTGCTCATGTCGCTGGCCTGCGCCGTCGCGACCTCGGCCCCGGCGCTGGTGGCCCTGCGCTTCGTCCAGGGCTTCGGCGTCTGCGCCGGCACGGCGGTGTCGCGGGCGATGATCCGCGACCTGCACCAGGGCCACCAGGCGGCGCGGCTGATGGCGATCAGCTTCCTGATCATCGGCGTCTCGCCGGTGCTGGCGCCGGCGCTGGGGAGCTTGCTGCTGTCGGCCATGGGCTGGCGCGGGCTGTTCCTGGTCCTGGCGGGCCTCGGCGTCGGCGGCCTGGCGGTTGCGGCCCTGCTTCCGGAGACCCTGCCGCGGGAGCGGCGCATCCCCGTGCGCCAGCCGGTGCTGCCGGCCTACACCTCGCTGGCCGCGAACCCGCGCTTCCTGGCGGCCGCCCTGGTGGCGGGCCTGGCCACCACCATCCCGTACGCCTACGTCACCGCCGCCCCCTTCGTGTTCACCGGCGTGTTCGGCCTGACGCCGCGGACCTACAGCCTGCTGCTGGGCGCCAACGCCATCTGCTCCATCGGCCTGACCCAGGTCTCGCCCAACCTGATGCGCCGCTGGGGCCCCCGGCGCCTGATCGTGCGCGCCACGGGCGCGGGGATCCTGCTGACCGCCGCGGCGGCGCCCCTGGCCCTGGCCGGGATCGGCGGCCTGGTCCTGTTCCAGGCCTATTCGATGCTGCTGTTCTGCGTGGCGGGCCTGGCCCTGACCCCGGCGGCGGTGTCGGCCCTGGACGCCGGCTCCAGCGGCGCGGGCGCGGCGGCGGGCCTGCTCGGGACCCTCCAGCTGGCGGTCACCGCCGCGGCCAGCGCGGCCGTCTCGGCCCTGCCTTCCTTCTCCCTGGCGCCCCTGTTCGGCCTGATCGCGACCGCCCTGGTCGTCAGCTGGGCCCTGACCTGGGCCGCCGGCCGCCTCGCCCCCGCCGAAGCGGCGGCGCAGCGGACTTGACCCTCCCACCAACCGCACAGGAACTGGGCGCGAGATGGCAGACATCGTTCTTCCCCCGGGACTGACCCCCGCCGCGCTGGACGCCGCGCGCAAGGACTTCGCCGCCGTGGTCGGCGAGCAGAACCTGTTCTTCGACGCGCTGGACCGCGAGAGCTACCGCGACAAGTTCGCCGTCGAGGACGCCCGCCACCGGCCGCTGGGCGCCATCGCCCCGCTGACCGCCGAGGAGGTGCAGCGGATCGTCCGCCTCGCCGGCCGCCACCGCATCCCGCTGTGGCCGATCAGCCGCGGCAAGAACCTGGGCTACGGCGGCTCGGCCCCGGTCCTCTCCGGCTCGATCGTGCTGGACCTGTCGCGGATGAAGAAGATCGAGGTCGACCTCGAGAACGCCACCGTGCTGATCGAGCCCGGCGTCGGCTTCTACGACCTCTACGACCACCTGAAGGCCCACAACATCCCGCTGTGGCTCTCCACCCCGGCCAACAGCTGGGGCTCGGTGATCGGCAACGCCCTGGACCGCGGACTGGGCTACACCCCCTACGGCGAGAACACCTCCAAGCTGTGCGGGCTGGAGGTGGTGCTGCCCGACGGCGACCTGGTGCGCACCGGCATGGGCGCGGCGACCGGCTCGCCGACCTGGGGCCTCTACCGCTACGGCTTCGGGCCCTCCTGGGACCAGATGTTCGCCCAGTCCAATTTCGGCGTCGTCACCAAGGCCAACCTGTGGCTGATGCCCGAGCCGGAATCGGTGCTCGGCCTGGACGTGGAGTTCGACCGGCCCGAGGACCTCGGCCCCCTGATCGACACCCTGGGGCCGCTGCGCCGCGAGGGCCTGCTGCAGGCCAACCCGACGATCGGCAACTGGCTCAGGGCCGCCTCCATCGTCACCCGCCGCTCGGACTGGACGGACAAGCCCGGCGCCCTGGACGACTCCGTCATCGCCGCCATCCGCAAGAAGTTCGGCATGGGCTGGTGGGGCGTGGGCCTGCGCGTGTTCGGGCGCGAGGAGGTCAACAAGGCGGTCTATCCGATCATCGAGCGGGCGATCGAGGCCCTGAAGCCGATGAGCCTGAAGCGGACCAGCTGGAGCCGCGGCCAGCCGATCGAGCCCAATCCCAACATGGGCGTGCCCACCACCTTCCCGCTGCAGAACGCCAACTGGCACGGCGGCGTGGGCGGGCACGTCGGCTTCTCCCCGGTCCTGCCGCAGTCGGGCAAGCTGGCGATGGAGCAGTTCCGCCAGACCTACGCCCGCTACAAGGAGTTCGGCATGGACTACCAGGCCAGCTTCGCCTTCGGCGAGCGGCACCTGATCAACGTCAACATCGCCCTCCTGGACAAGGACGACCCGGCGCTGATGAAGCGGGTCGATCCCTTCCTGCGCACCCTGATCGCCGACGCCCGCAAGCGCGGCTACTGCGAGTACCGCACCCACCTGGACTACATGGACGCCGTCGCGGCGACCTACGACTTCAACGACCACGCGCTCCGTCGCCTCAACGAGAAGGTCAAGGACGCGCTGGACCCGGCCGGGATCATCGCGCCCGGCAAGAGCGGCGTCTGGCCCCGGAGCCTGGTGAAGGAGCGTCACGCATGAGCCGCACCCCGCGCATGACCGCAACCGCGCTCGCCGCCGCGGCCCTCGCCTCCGCCGCCCTCGCCCAGCCGGCGCCGCCGAAGGCCCCCGCAGGCCTCGACGGCAAGGCCCTGTTCCAGGAGAAGTGCGCCATGTGCCACGGGCCGGGCGGCATGGGCACGGGCCTGCTCGCCCGCCGGGTCAAGCCGGCCGAGCTGGAGAAGCGCTCCGACCTGAACGCCGGCTACGTCTTCCAGTACGCGCGCCGGGGCCTGGGGAACATGCCGCCGGTCACGCCGGGCGAGGCCAGCGACGAGCAGCTGCGCGCCATCGCGGCCTACCTGGCGGCCGGCCCGCACGGGGGCAAGTGAAGATGCGCCAGCCCCAGCCCGACCGCCGGACCGTCCTGCTCGGCTCCGCCCTGGCGGCCGGCGCCGCCTCCCCCGCCCTCGCCCGCGCCGCCGGCGCGGTCGGCGCCCCCGCCCTGGCCCTGTTCGAGCCCTCCCGGCCCGAGGCCCGCGCCTTCGCCGAGGGCCGCCGGGCTTCCGGCGCCCTGCCCGTGGCGCTCACGGGCGACCGCGTCCGCCTCGCCCGCCGGCTGTTCGGCCAGCTGCGGCCCCGCTCGGCCGCGGCCATGACCGGCTACGCCGACTTCCTGCTGCTCGCCGAAGCCGCCCGCGAGCACGGCTATCGGACCCGGCTCCTGGACCGCGCGCCCGCCGGGGCGCTCACCCTGTTCGTCTGGACCGCGGAGAAGGCCTAGATGGCTCGAGGCTATGACTACATCGTCGTGGGGGCCGGCTCGGCCGGCTGCGTGCTGGCCGCGCGCCTCACCGAGGACAGGGACTGCCGCGTCCTGCTGCTGGAGGCCGGCGGCAAGGACGACCACCTCTACCTGCGCATGCCGATCGGCTTCCTGAAGGCCATGTTCAGCCCCCAGTTCGGGTGGGGCTACATGTCCGAGCCCGAGCCGAACCTGAACGGCCGGAGCCTGTGGCTGCCCCGCGGCAAGGTGCTGGGCGGCTCCTCCTCGATCAACGGCATGTTCTACATGCGCGGCCACCCGCGCGACTACGACACCTGGCGGCAGATGGGCTGCGAGGGGTGGGGCTATGCGGACGTGCTGCCCTACTTCAAGCGCATGGAGACCAGCTGGCGGGGGCCCGGCAAGTACCACGGCGGCTCG
>Ga0164243_10009784_pt1 | contig 13887 bp, 13 predicted proteins | sample OricompcompostOP_FD_108781 | JGI IMG/M metagenome (GOLD analysis project Ga0164243, IMG submission 108781) | Organic Plus compost microbial communities from Emeryville, California, USA - Original compost - Organic plus compost (OP) | ecosystem: Engineered > Solid waste > Mixed feedstock >... | reverse complement strand
GTCGGCGATCGCGAGGTTGAACGGCAGCTGGTCGAGCAGCTCGGCCAGCATCTCCTGGTCGAACTCGGTGTCGACCTCGCCGCGCCGCAGCGGCACCTTCGCGATCGTGCGGACGCCCGGGCCCGGCGGGATGCGGATGCAGCGCAGCGGCGAGATGACGCCGCGCCGCGCCGCCTGCGCGAGGTCGAAGCGCGAGGTCTGCGTCGGGAAGAGGTCGGTGACGTGGCGGGCGATCAGCGCGCCGGTGGCGGTCATGCCGACGAAGACGGGGCCGGCCCACTGGCGGATCGAGCCGCTCGTCTTCTCGCCGAGCGCGGTGTGGGCCTCGTCGCAGATGACGATCGTGTAGGCGTCCGAGATTCTGCCGGCGTTGCGGACGAACCACTGGTAGGTCTCGACCGTGACGGGGCCCTTGGGGCTGTCCTGGCCGGCCAGCAGCGGCGCCGATATGCGGTCGGCGTAGCCGCGCGCTCTCAGCTCGCCGTGGAACTGGTCGACGAGGTTGCGGCGGTGGGTCAGGATCAGCACGCCGCCGGTGCGCGAGGCCTCGACGAAGCCGAGCGCGGCGACCGTCTTGCCGGCGCCGGTCGCGTGCTCGAACCAGAAGCGGCGGGCGGCGTTGGGATCCTCCGGCTGCTCGGCGAGCTGGACCTCGTCGTCGCCCTCGGCCGGCTCGTCCCTCCAGTCCTGCGGCTCCTCATCGGGCTCGCCCTCGTCGAGGTCGACGTCCTCCTCGCCGGGGATCGCGGCCGAGGCGAGCTCGCGCGGCTCCTCCTCGGCCGGCGCGGGATGGCCGTTGGACCCGTTGCCGGTGCGTTGAACCTCCGCCATCAGGGCGGTCAGCGTCCCGGAGAGCGCGTCGACCTGGTGGGGGTTCAGCAGCGTGCCGTCGGCGAGATGAGCCTCCTCCTCGCTCAGCAGCCGCTCGAGCCCGACCAGCAGCGAGTACTCGCGCCGCCAGGCGACCGACGGCGCCTTCGCCCCCGCCTCGATCTCGGCCAGCGCCGCGTCGAGCGCGCGACGGCGGGCGGAGCCGGGCGCGAGCGCGTCCGCGGCCTCTTCGCCGTCGTGGACGAAGCGCTCGCGGGTGAACGCCTCCGCGCGAGCGATCGATCTGGCGTCAGGAAGGAGCGATTCAGCCATCAAACGGCGTACAGGCGTGGCAGTGCCTCGAGTTGGACGTTGCCTCTGAGATCAAATGAGCCGCGGTGAAGCTGTTCGGCGACTCAGAGGACCGGCATCAGCCGGGCACGGAGGGGGTTCCTCACAGTGCTCCCCCCGTGCAACACAGCAGGATATCCGTATTGAAGCAGATAGGACGGCCCGAACGGGCGATGTGCCAAGCTTCTGCCGATGCGCCCCCTCGCCGTGTTGATCGCCTGTTGCGCGCTGGCAGCGTCGCTGCTGGCCGGCTGCGGGGGATCGAGCGCCGACGGCGGCGACGTGCCGACCCCGGCCGAGGCGAGAGCGGCGCTGCGCGGAGCGCCCGCGCCGCTGGCCGCGCTGCACGCGCAGGCGAGCGAGCTGCTGCCCGGCGGGCAGACCGCCTTCGACAGACGGCTGGCGCAGCTCAGAGGCCATCCGGTCGTCGTCAACGCGTGGGGGTCGTGGTGCAAGCCGTGCAAGGAGGAGTTCCCGGTCTTCCAGCGGATGGCGGCGAGGTACGGCAGATCGGTCGCCTTCCTCGGGCTCGACGTGACCGACCCCTCCGACGACGCGCGCGCGTGGCTCAGGGACCACTGGGTCCCGTACCCCAGCTACGTCGACTCCGACGAGAAGATCGCCCGCCGGATCGGCGCCACCGTCGGCCTGCCGACGACCGTCTTCTTCGACAGGGACGGCGAGAGAGCGACGATCAAGCAGGGTCCGTTCAAAGACGACCAGGCGCTGGAGCAGTACCTGCAGCGGTACCTCGGCGCGGTGCCGAGCTCGTGAGCGCGAAACCGCTCGGCCTGCGGCCTCGGGTTCCGTCGGAAGATCTCGCCCGGGGGGCTCGTTGTTCCGGGGGGTCGATCGTCCGATGAGCGTCGAGATCCGCCGCGTCGGCAGCCCTGCCGAGATGAGAGCCGCGCTGGCGCTGCGCGACCGCGTCTTCTGCGTCGAGCAGGGCGTCCCCAAGCGCGAGGAGCTCGACGGCCGCGACGGCGACGCGATCCACCTCGTCGCGGTCGAGGACGGCGTCGTGCTCGGCACCTGCCGGCTGCTGTTCGTCGACAAGACCGTCCAGTTCAGCCGCCTCGCGGTCGACCCCGGCGCCCGCCGCCGCGGGATCGCGACGCGGCTGCTGATCGCCGCCGACGCCGAGGCGCTCGACGCCGGCGCGCGCCGGCTCGTGCTGCACGCGCAGACCTACGCGCGCGACCTCTACCTCGCCAACGGCTACGAGCCGCGCGGTCACGTCTTCGTCGAAGCGGGCATAGAGCACATCGCGATGGAGAAACGACTTGCCTGAGGTCCGCGTCGACCCCCTCACCGGCCTGCGGACGATCATCGCGGCCGACCGCGCCAACCGCCCAAACGCCGGCCTGAGCGCGACGCCGGCGGCGCCGATCGACCCGGCCAGGGACCCGTTCGCCGAGGGCAGCGAGCAGCAGACGCCGCCGGAGCTGTTCGCGCTGCGGCCCGGCGTCGCCGAGCCGCGGCCCGACACGCCCGGCTGGACGGTGCGGGTGGTGCCGAACCTCTACCCGGCGCTGACGCCGGACGCCGCCGAGCCCGGCGAGGAGTCCCACCGCGACCTCTTCACGTCCGCCCCGGCGCGCGGCGGCCACGAGGTGATCGTCAACGGCCCTCAGCCGGTCACCTCGCTGGCGCAGCTGCCGGTCGAGCAGGTGGTCGCCGCGATGGACGTCTGGCGGCTGCGGATGCGCGCCCACGCCGACGCCGCCTGCCGCCACCTGATCGTCAACGAGCGGCGCGAGGCCGGCGCCTCGCTGCCGCACACGCACGCGCAGCTGTACGCGCTCGACTTCGTGCCGGCGGCGATCGCGCGCGAGCGCGAGCGCTTCAGCGCCCACGCGACCCGCACGATGGGCGGCAACCTGCTCGCCGACCTCGTCCAGGAGGAGGTGCGGCGGCGCGAGCGGATCGTCGCGATCGACGACGAGGCGGTCGCATTCGCGCCGTACGCGAGCCGCCTCCCGTACCAGCTGACGATCGCACCGCGCACCGCGCGCGCCCGCTTCGAGGACGACGGCCCGACCGGCGCCGCGCTGCTGCACGACGTGCTCGGCCGCGTCGGCCGCCTGCTCGGCGCCGACCCGCCGCTCAACCTGTGGGTCCGCACCGCGCCGAGCGGCGCCGACCACTTCTGCTGGCGGATCGACGTGCTGCCGCGCCTGACCCACCTCGCCGGGCTCGAGCTCGGCGCCGGCCTCAACCTCAACATCGTCGCGCCGGAGGCGGCCGCGGCGGCGCTGCGCGAGGCGTAGCGCGGCCGGTGCGCGCCCTCGTCCAGCGCGTCTCGCGCGCGAGCGTCCGCGTCGGCGGCGAGACCGTCGGCGCGATCGGCCCCGGCATGCTGGTGCTGCTCGGCGTCACCCACGCCGACGGCGAGCGCGAGGCCGACCGGATCGCCGACAAGCTGCTGGCGCTGCGCATCTTCGCCGACGCCGAGGGGCGGATGAACGAGCCGCTCGGACCCGGCCGCGAGGTCCTCTGCGTCAGCCAGTTCACGCTCTACGGCGACACGCGCAAGGGGACGCGGCCGAGCTGGGCGGCGGCCGCGCCGGGCGCGATCGCCGAGCCGCTCTACGAGCGCGTCTGCGCGCGGCTGAACGCCAGACGCGGCCGCTTCGGCGCCGAGATGGAGGTCGAGTCGGTGAACGACGGGCCGGTGACGGTGATGGTCGAGGTCGAGCCGCGGGGCGGCGGCGGGCAGTAGGCTGCGAGCCCATGCCGCCGACCGATCGCTACGTCATCCGCTTCGCGGCCGAGCCGCCGCAGGAGACGCTCCCCTACGGCCGCTGGGCCGACACGCTGCGCAGCTGGTTCCTCGAGGCCGTCGACGCGATCGACCCGGGCGACGAGGAGGTCGGCGAGCCGGGCGAGGTCGTCTGGTTCCCGGACCGCAGCTACGGCGGCCGCACCTACGTGCCGGCGACGGCCCGCACCTCGACCGGCAACGAGCTGTTCGGCTACGTCTCCTTCGCCGAGGGCCCCGGCGGCGCGCCGGAGGAGTTCGCCGCCCACGCCGACTTCACCAGCGAGACGGCCGACGCCAACCCCGACTGGCAGATCGACCTCAACGAGGAGGTCGTCGGCCGCTGGCGCGGGCAGAACGGCAGAACGGCCGACATGACGCTGATCTGGGGGATCCCGCTCGTCAAGAACGGCGCGATCGTCACCGCCGAGCTGGCCGACCTGGCGGTCGACCAGTGCGAGCTCGTCGACTACCGCTTCACGCTCATCGCGCCCGACGCCTACCGCGGCGACTTCCTCGACGTGAAGCTGTTCTCGGCGGCCGGCGAGGAGCTGGCGCGCGAGTCGCTCTACGTCGACGACGACGAGGACGACGACGAAGACGAGGCCTAGCCGCTGACCCGCGACGTTCGGCGCCAGCCGAGCTCGCGCCGCGAACGGCGTCAGCCGTTCACCCGCACGCGCGGGTCGAGGTAGGCGTAGGCGACGTCGACGACGAGGTTGGCGACGACGACGAACAGCGCCGCCAGCAGCACCGTCCCCTGGATCACCGGCAGGTCGGCGTAGCGGATCGCGTCGAAGCCGAGCGTGCCGATCCCGGGGACGTTGAAGACCGTCTCGGTCAGCACCGCGCCGCCGAGCAGCACGCCGATGTCGATGCCCAGCAGCGTCACGATCGGCGTGATCGCGACGCGCACGCCGTGGCGCAGCACGACGCGCCGCTCGGAGATCCCCTTCGCGCGCGCGGTGCGGACGAAGTCCTGGCCCATCGTCTCGACCAGGCTGGTGCGCAGCATCCGCGCGTAGACGCCGGCGAAGGCGCCGGCCAGCACCAGCCACGGCAGCAGCAGCGCGCCGAACCACCCGGCCGGGTCGGCGGTCAGGCCGACGTAGCGGTTGGCGCCCGGCAGCAGCGGGATCAGGCCGATGTCGTCGGAGAAGAGGTAGAGCGCCACCAGGCCGACCCAGTAGACCGGCGCCGAGATCGCGATCAGCGCGCCGCCCATGAACAGCCGCTCGACCCAGCTGCCGCGCCGCAGCGCCGAGACGATCCCGATCGGCGTCGCGATCGCCAGCCACAGCACGGCTGCGCCGAGCGTCAGCGACAGCGTCGCCGGCAGCCGCTCGCGCAGCAGCGAGCTGACCGACTGGCTCGAGTAGTAGCTGTAGCCGAGGTCGAAGTGGAGGAAGACGCCCTTCAGGTAGGCCCAGAACTGGACCCACACGGGGTCGTCGAGGCGCAGCTGGGCGCGGATCCGCGCGATCGTCTCCGGTGACGCGTTTCTGCCGGCGCGCAGCACCGCCGGGTCGCCCGACGGCAGCAGGAAGAAGACGACGAAGGTGAGCGCGCAGACGGCGACCAGCACGACGACCGCCTGCAGCAGCCGCCGCACGATGTAGCCGGTCATCGCCGGCCCGCCTTCGCGGGCCGGCGGCGCGGGCTCATCTCAGCGAGCTGAAGGCGAGATCGCAGTGCCCCTGGTTCCACAGCTGGTTGGCGCAGCGGACGTCCTCGGAGGAGACGACCGGCTGTCTGTCCCACAGCCACGGTATGGCGGCGCCGGTCTCGGTGATCATGCGATCGATTCTTCCCCACGCCCGCGCGCGTTCCTGCGGGTCGACGATCAGCTCGGCTCTCGCCATCGCCGCGTTGATCGCCGGGTCGTCGAGCTGCGGCCAGTTGGAGTTGCTGCCGTTCTCCTGGTTGATCGCGGCGCCGTTGAAGGCGCCGTCGAGGACGGTCTGGGGGTCGGCGAAGTCGCGTATCCAGCCGAGGTTGGGGCAGACGTTCACTCTCGCTCTCGGCGAGGCGCAGTATCTGCCGAACATCGTGTTGGCGTCGACGAGCAGCAGTCTCGTTCTGAAGCCGAGGCTTCTGAGCGCCTCGTCGACCAGCTCGGCGTCCTTGTCGGAGGGGTCGCCCGAGTCGCCGACGACGGTGATCGTCTCGCCGCCCGTGTATCTGCCGTCGGGATAGCCGGCGGCGGCCATGTACCGTCTCGCCACCTCCGGGTCGCCGCTGGGGTCGGCGAGGAAGTCGACGCCGGGCCCCTCGAGGCCGCCGGCCTCCTCGAAGCCCGACACGCCCGGGTAGAGGAAGTGGGTCGCGACGTCGCCGAGCATGCGCCCGCCGCGCACGAGCCGCATCTGCTCGCGGTCGGTCGCGGCCGCGACCGCCTTGCGCAGGTTGGGGTCGTCGAACGGCGGGATCTTCGTGTTGAGCGCGGCGTAGCGGTTGCCGGCGCCGGGGCTGAAGAAGATCTGGTCGGGCGCCTGCTGGACGGCGCGCTTGACGATCGCCGCCGTCGGCGTGTCGCCGAGCGTCATGCCGCGGCCGTCGAGCACCTGCCGGCCGGCGACGTTGGGGTCGTTGCCGACCGACCACTCGATCCCGTCGAGGTAGGCGGGGCGGTCGTCGGTCGCCGGATCCCAGTTGGGGTTGCGTCTGAGCACGTATCTGCGGCCCGGCACGATGCCGACGCCCTGGACGGTCCCGTCGGGCTTGGCGGCGAACATGTACGGCCCGGTCGACGCCTGGTGGGCGGCGTAGGTCGAGTAGCCGCCGACCGGTCTGGCGTCGTATCTGCGCGCGACCTCCGGCGGCACCGGCGCCGACAGCGGCAGCACCATCGCCTCGGCCAGGAGCGTGCCGGTCGGCCGGCTCAGTCTGAAGACGATCGTCTGGTCGTCGGGCGTCGTGATGCCGGCGATCGGCCCGCCGTCGGCTCTGTCGGCGCCGATCACGTCGCCGTAGTAGACGGGGGCGTAGCCGTTGGCGACCGACGGGTTGAAGCCGCGCTCGATCGCGTACTTGACGTCTCTGGAGACGACCTCGCGGTTCACCGGCGGGCTGTATCTCACCCCTCTGCGGATTCTCACCGTGACGGTTCTGCCGTCAGGCGCGACCTCGGCCGGGCCGGCGGCGAGGTCGGGCACCGAGCGCTCCGGGTCGTCGGGCGCGTAGCGGAACAGCGGCCGCACCGTCGCGGCGAGCACGTTGAACGCGGCGCTGGAGTAGGTGTGGCCGGCGTCGAGCGGCGAGTCGACGTCCTCCTCCGAGATGACTCTCAGGACCCCGCCTCTTCTGCCGCCGGCGCCGCTGTCGCCTCTGGCGGCGGTGGTCGGGCCGCCCCTTGCGCCCTCCTCGTCGTCACCCCCCGAGCCGCAGGCGGTCAGGGTCACGGCCAGCGCGAGGGTCAGGGCGCCGGCGAGGAGCCTCCGCGCGACGGAACGCGGCATGAGCGGTCCTTTCATGGTCATCTCAGGTGAAGTCACAGTCTTGCGATCGGATCGAGTGCATCCTGCACTCCGTCACCCAGCAGGTTGAAGGCCATCACGGTGACGAGCAGGGCGAGCCCGGGGAACAGCATGTACCACCATTGCGTATCGAAGTTCGGCGCTGCGTCGGCGAGCATCGAGCCCCAGCTCGGCGTCGACGGTGACACTCCCACTCCCAGGAAGGACAGCGCCGCTTCGAACATGATCGTCTGCGGGATCATCAGACTTGAGTAGACGATCACCGTCGGCAGCAGGTTCGGCACGACCTCGCGGCTGACGATCCGCCACTCGGAGGCGCCGCCCACGCGCGCCGCGTCGACGAAGTCGCGCTCGCGCAGCGACAGCACCTGCCCGCGCACGACGCGCGCGATCACCGTCCAGCCGATCGCCGCCACGACCAGCAGGACCGTCCGCAGGCCGGGCGCGATCAGGCCGCCGGCGCAGCCGTCGCCGAGCGTGCAGGCGGAGGCGATGCCGAGCCCGAGCAGCAGCACCGGGAAGGCGAGCATGACGTCGACGAGGCCGACCAGCAGCGTGTCGACCCACCCGCGCGACCAGCCGGCGAGCAGCCCCAGCAGGGTCCCGAGCAGCGCGGCGATCGCGGTTCCCGCCAGACCGACGAGGAGCGAGACGCGCGCGCCGTAGACGGTGCGGGCGAAGACGTCGCGGCCGAAGTCGTCGACGCCGAAGAGGTGGGCCGAGCTGGGGCCGGTGGGGGCGCCGAAGTCGTCGAGCGCGCTGGTGTCGCGCGCGTTGGGGCCGGGCGCGCCGACGAGCTTCAGCAGCAGCGGCGCCAGCAGCGCCACCAGCACCAGCGCCACGACGACCGCGAGCGCCGCGACGGCGACCCGGTCGCGGCGGAAGCGGCGCCAGAAGAGCTGCGCCGGCGAGCGCCCGAAGGCCCGCTCGCCGCCGTCGGCCGGCGGCTGCGCGAACGGCTCGCGCAGCACGCCCGGCGTGCCGACGCTCATCGACCGTTCCTCGCCGCGGAGTTGGCGCGATATGACTCGTCCTGAGCTCCCATCTGGACCGCTTCAGGTTCGCGCATCCCCCGCCGACTCCTGTGCGGAACTGCTGCATAGCACAGGCTCGCGGCGTATACATGGTCCATTACGCTGTGCCACGCGCCCCGATAGCTCAGCTGGATAGAGCGGCTCCCTCCTAAGGAGCAGGTCCCTGGTTCGAATCCAGGTCGGGGCATCGCAGGTCTCTTCGCAGGGCTGTCGGGGCGCGTGACGGCAGGTCGGGCATGCTTTCGGAGGTGAACGCCCGTCTGGCCTCCCGCATGCGCCTGCGCGACCGCCTCGCCGACGTGCGGCGGGCGGCGCTGCCGATCGCGCAGGCGGCGCTCGCGGCCGGCGCGGCGTGGCTGATCGCGACCGAGGTGTGGGGCCACGCGCGGCCGTTCTTCGCGCCGATCGCGGCGATCATCGTGCTCGGCGCGACCTACGTCGAGCGCGGCCGCCGCACCGTCGAGCTGATGGTCGGCGTGACGCTCGGGATCGCCGTCGGCGACCTGCTGATCTCGGTCATCGGCGTCGGCACCTGGCAGCTGATGGGGGTGATCGCGCTGGCGATGGCGACCGCCGTCTTCGTCGGCGGCGGGCCGCTGCTGATCACGCAGGCGAGCGTCTCCGCGATCCTCGTCGTGACGCTGCAGCCGCCGACCCAGGGGATCTACTGGGGCCGCATGATCGACGCCTTCACCGGCGGCCTGCTGGGGATCGCCGTCTCGATCCTGCTGCCGGTCGATCCGCTCGCGCTGGCGCGGCGGACGGTGCGGCCGCTGCTGCACGAGCTGGCGGAGGCGCTGGAGGCGATCGCGACCGCGCTCGACCGCGGCGACCTCGAGGCCGGCGAGCGGGCGCTGGCGGCGGCGCGCGCGCTCGACGCGAAGGCCGACGCCTTCCACAGAGCGGTCGTCGCCGCCGGCGAGACGGCGCGGATGGCGCCGCCGCGCTGGCGCACGCGCGACCGCCTCTCCCACTACGCGACCGCCGACCCCCAGCTCGACAACGCCGTCCGCAACGTGCGCGTGCTGGCGCGCGGCGCGCTGCGGGCGCTGCAGCTCGGCGACCACGTCCCGCCCGATCTGGGGATCGCGCTGCACGAGCTGGCCGCGACCGTGCGCGGCTACGACCTCGCGCTCGCCGACCACGACGGCCGCAACGCCGAGCGCCCGCGCGCGACCGCGCTGCGCGCCGCGGCGCGCGCGACGCTGGTGCTGGAGCGGACCGGCAACATGTCGGTCAGCGTGCTCGTCGGCCAGGTCCGCTCGACCGCCGTCGACCTGCTGCGCGGCCTCGGGCTCGACGGCGATGAGGCGCGCGCGGCCGTGCGCGCGGCGACGATCGAGGTCGCCGCCGAGGAGCAGGAGCATCCTGGCGCGCCGCCGGTCCCCCGGTCGACCCTCTAGGGTTGAGGGCATGTCCAGGACGGGGCGACGCGTCGTGCTGCTGACGGTCTGCGCGCTGTCGGCCGGCGTCGCGACCGTCAAGGCCTTCGGCGGCTTCGGCGAGACCGGCGCGACCCGCACGATCACGACGACGGTGCCGGCGAGAGCCGCCGACGTGCCGGTCGCCGACGCCGGGCCGCTGCCGCGGCTGCCGAGCGGCTGGCGCCGCGTCAGAGATCCGCGCGCCGGCTTCAGCGTCGGGCTGCCGCCGGGCTGGTCGGCCCGCCGCAGCGGCGGCACGCTGGTGCTGCGCTCGCGCGACCGCACGCTCGCGATCGCCGTCGGCGCCGACCGCAGCGAGCCGGGCAGGGTCGCCGCCCCGGCGACCTACGCGAACGAGGCGATCGAGTCGCTGAGGGGCTACAGAGGACTGCGCGCGACGGAGTCCCGCCCGCTGCGCACGAGCCCCTACCCGGGCGCGCAGGCGACCGCGACCGGCACCTACGCCGACACCGGCGTCGAGCAGGCGATCACGCTCGTCGCGCTGCAGCGCAGAGGCGACGCGACCTACACGCTGCTGGCCTTCCGCAGCGCGCAGTCGCCGAGCGGCCCGGCGCGGCGCGTCGTCGACAGGGTCGTCGACACGCTCCACTCCGAGCGGCCGGCCTAGCCGCGATCGGGCCGCTGCGGGTAGACGTCGTCGATCGTCGTCAGCGCGACGTACGGCGCGCCGGCGGCCTGCTCGATCGCGGCGGCGCCGCCGGCGAGGCGGTCGCAGATCGCGACGACGCCGGCGATCTCGTGGCCCTCGGCGCGGACGGCCTCGATCGCCTTGATCGTCGAGCCGCCGGTCGTGACGACGTCCTCGACGATCAGGCAGCGGTCGCCGGCGGTCAGCTGCGGCCCCTCGATGCGGCGGCTGAGCCCGTGCTGCTTGGCCTCCTTGCGGACGAAGAAGGCCTTCACGTCGGCGCCGCCGGCGAGCGCGGCGCAGGCGAGCGGGTCGGCGCCCATCGTCAGGCCGCCGACGGCGGTCGCGCCGAGCGCGCGCGCCTGCTCGGCGATCAGCACGCCGGCGGCGAAGAAGCCCTCCGGCGTCAGCACCGACCGCTTCCCGTCGACGAGGTACTGCGCGACGGCGCCGCTCGTCAGCGTCACCTCGCCGATCACGAGCGCCTCCTCACGGAGCGAGCGGACGAGCCGCTCGCGCGCCTCGTCGACCCCGTACGGCGGCGCCACGACCGGCATCAGTAGTAGACGTCGATCTGGTCGCCGATGTGGACCCAGTTGTAGATGTCGCGCGCGACCGGGATCGGCACGCGCAGACAGCCGTGGCTGGCGGGGTAGGTCGGCACGTCGGGGTAGCCGTGGATCGCGTAGCCGCGGATGAAGTAGGTCGAGTCGACCATGCCCTTGTTGTTGACGCCCGGCTGTCTCCAGTAGAAGCGGTAGTTGCCGAGCACCGTCGGGGTCGACGGCTTGCCGGAGCTGGTCGTGTAGGCGCGGAAGACCTTGCCGTTCTCGATCAGCGCGAGCACCTGCTGGCCGAGGTGGGCCTCGACGTGGCGGCCGTGCTGCGGGTAGCGCACCTTGAAGCCGCCGACGCCGCGCAGCAGCTTGTCGACGATCGTCGCGTCGAGCGTCTGCGTGCGGTCCATCCCGTTGACCTTGCGGAAGGCCTCCAGCGCGCGTCCGGTGGCGGCGTCGAAGGTGTTGCCGAACGAGGTCGCGTAGCCGAGCGCGAGCAGCTTCTGGTTGATCAGGCCGGCGAACGGGCTGGTCGTGCCGAGGCCGGCGTTCGGGTTGGCGACGGTGACCTTCGCGGCGGCCGACTGGATCGCCTTCTGCTCCGGCGTTCTCTCGTGCACGGCGAAGACCTTCACGTCGCCGATCCTGCCGGCGGTGAACTTCGCGCTGAAGGTCGCGGTCCGCTTCGTCTTGGTCGGCTTCGGCGTCACGACGACCGACTTCGCCAGTCTGTCGCCGAGCCAGATCCGCACTCTCACCTTCTGGTGCGGGACGTACGGGTTGATCCGGCCGCTGATGCGGACGACTCTGCCCGGCACCGTCAGCGTCGCGCTGCCGACGTGGTAGACGCCGCTGACGAAGCCGACGCCGAGTCTGCCGCCGCGCTGCTTGACGACGGCTCTCTCGGTCGGCTCCGCTCTCGCCGTCGGGCTCGTTCTGGCCTGCGGGTCGGCCGCTCTCTGCGCGGCGGCCGCGGCTGTGGGATCGACGACGGGCTCGACGGGCGCCTCCTGAGCGAGGGCGGCGGCCGGAGTCGCGGCGATCGCAAGCGTCGCGGCGAATGCGGAGATGGCGGTGCGACCGGTCATGGGACGGACAATCGTAGATGAGCGCCGTGTCGTCACGTCGCCTTGACGCTCGCCGCGTCAGATCGGCGACCGGCGAACGGAAGGCAGACGAGCATGCAGGCGACGACGGCGCCGATCGTCCAGGCGGCCGTCCCGAGCGCCGAGAAGTCACCGCCGCCGCGGTCGCCGAACGCGATCGAGTTGTTGATCGCGTGCAGCACGATGCACGGCAGCAGCGAGCCGGTTCTCCAGCGGATCAGGCACAGCAGGAAGCCGAACAGCATCAGCGGCGGGAGGAACTCGGCGTCGGTGCCGAGCACGTGGATCGAGCCGAAGACGAGGCCGGTGAGGACGGCCGCGACCCACGGGCCGCGCCAGTTCCTGAGCGCGCCGAACATGAAGCCGCGGAAGAGGAACTCCTCCGCCAGCGGCGCGACGACCGTCACCAGCAGGCCGACCGCGACGAGCGCGACCGTGCTCTGCTGGACGCCGAGGTCGCTCGGCAGCTCGTTCTCGGCGGTGTCGGCGCCGATCAGCGTGACGTAGAGCGCGTTGAAGACGACGTAGCCGACGAACAGCCCGACGGTGACGCCGACCGCGTGCCAGAAGCGCGTGCGGCGCAGCCCGAACTGCTCGGGCGCGACCGGTCCGGCGGCGCGCGCGAAGACGATCGCGGCGCCGACGAAGCAGATGTCCTGCACCAGCAGCGAGACGATCGAGACGGCCGGCGAGGGGTCCTCGAAGGAGGAGCCGAAGGCGCTGCCGACCGCGAGCACGACGAACTGCAGCAGGATCGCGGCGAAGAAGGCGGCCAGCAGCGCGACGATCCCCGACCACGGCGGCCAGCTCGTCCCCTGCTCGGGCGCGGCGGGCGGCCGCGGCGCGGGCGCGACGAAGCGGGGAGGAGGCGGGGCGCTGCTCACGGTCACCAGACAGGTTACGGGGCGGCGACCCCCGGCAGCTCGGCGAGCGAGCGCACGACCGCGACCCCGGGCGGCGCCGGCTCGCCGTCGCGCAGCACCAGCCGCACGTCGATCCCGGCGGCGCGCGCCCCGCCGACGTCGGCGGCGAGGTCGTCGCCGACGTGCAGCGCCTCGGCCGCCGCGACGCCGGCCAGCTCCAGCCCGCGCGCGAAGATGCGGCCGTCGGGCTTGGCGGCGCCCAGCTCGGCCGAGGTGACGACGCCGTCGAGCAGCGGCGTCAGGCCGGCGGCGTCGAGCGCGTCGTGGAGCGAGACGTCCCAGTTGGAGACGACGACGAGGCGGATCCCGGCGGCGCGCGCCGCGCGCAGCGCCGCCGGCACCTCGGCGAAGGGGCGGAAGCGCAGCGCGGCGAGCAGCGCCGCGGTCAGCGCGTCGAGCTCGAGCGCGTGCGCGGCCGGCGGCAGCGCGTCGCGCAGCACCTCGGCCGCGCCGCGGCGCAGGAGCGCCAGCGAGGCGCGGTCGCGGGCGATGTCGTGGTTGGCGCGGTACCAGCCGATCTCGGCCTTCATCGCCGCGCCGACCTCGGCCGCGCTCAGCTCGAGCCCGAAGCGCTCGCGCAGCTCGCGCCGCAGCGGCTCGACCGGCGGCTCCAGCTCGAGCAGCGTGCCGAGCGCGTCGAGCAGCCAGGCCCTCGGCGAAGGCGAGCCGCCAGGCGACGCCGAACCCCGCGAAGGCGAGCCGCCAGGCGAGCGTTCGCAATGGCTTGACGAGCAAGCCCGCTGGGCGCCGCTCGTCAAGCCACGAACCCCCAGCGGGCGAACTGGGCGGCCAGCAG
>Ga0164243_10009783_pt1 | contig 13888 bp, 21 predicted proteins | sample OricompcompostOP_FD_108781 | JGI IMG/M metagenome (GOLD analysis project Ga0164243, IMG submission 108781) | Organic Plus compost microbial communities from Emeryville, California, USA - Original compost - Organic plus compost (OP) | ecosystem: Engineered > Solid waste > Mixed feedstock >... | reverse complement strand
GCGCGGTACTGCTCAAAGAGGGCGTCTTCTCGCGGCACCACGGTCAGCCCTGGGGGTGCTGCTGCTGGATCTGGTCGAGCGTCGCACCCTGCTGGAAGCACGCCAGCAGGTCCTTGATCGCCTGCTGGAACGCGGGCGACGTCGCCAGTTGGAAGAGGATCTCGATGACTTTCGCGAGGTTCGTCACGGGAGGGCTCCTTGCGGGGTCGGGGGTCAGTGTCGGCCGGCGGGGTCGCGCCACGGCTCCAGGCCGAGCAAATAGAGCAGCAGGGCCAGCACGACGAGCAGCAGGGAGGGGACGGCGAGCTCGTGCCAGAGGGTGCGGAGGAAGCGGCTCATCCGGCGAATGCGCGAACGCGGTATCGCAGCCGCTCAAGGCCGCGGTGGTTGATGCGCGCTACGTTCGAGCACGAGCAACCCATCTCCTCGGCGACGTCCCGCATGGTCCGCCCGTCGAGCACGACCGCCCGGACCACGAACGACTCGCGGTCGGGAAGGCGGCCGACCATCGCGTCGGCCTCGTCCGTCTCGGGGTCCTCGGTGAGGATGTCCGGCGGGAACATGCCGTACGTCTCTTCCCGGCGGCGGTCCCTGTTCGGGCGAAGCGCCCGCTTCGCCGCGTCGAGGATGCGCCGGTCGATCGTCGTGATGACCCAGGTGGAAAATTTGACACCCCGCGACGGATCGTACTTGGCGGCGGCCTCGACGAGGCCGAGCAAGGCCGCACCTTCGACCTCCGTCGCGAGCCACGGGTAGCGGCGGCAGGCGCGGGCCGACCGCGTCTGGGCGAGCGGGTAGTACCGGGCGGCAAGCTCTTGCTGTTCCGACGTCAGGGGTTGAAGCACGCGAGCACATCCCGGTGGTGGGCGTCGAGCCGTTGCAGCAACTCCCCCCGTCTGGCCCACAGGGCCTTGGTCGCCACCGGCGACGCACCCGACGCGATCGCCTTGCTCAGCGCCGTGTCGACCGTCGCCAACTCGCGGGCGGCGTGCTCGTAGCGGACGACGGAGGCGACGGCGGGGTGGGGGATCACGACGCCTGCGCGCTCCAGTCTTCGTGGCGGCCGACCACGTTGCCGTGGCGGTCGAGGATCAACGAGAAGTCCGGCACCTGCCCGATCTTGATCAGCCACTCCCGGCCGACCTTCGCGAGGTTCGAAGGCTCGACCTGCGACCGGTCGAACGGCCCCCGGTACCCGTTCCAGACGCGCCGCCGGTCGCGCTCGCTCAGCACCTCGCCCATCTTCCGGGCGAGGCTCCGCTCGGCGTCCCGGTCGGCCTGGCGGGAGTCGGCGGCTTCGGCGCTGAGTCGGCCCCGGCCGGCCATCGCCGCGAGCCGCGCCAGCGGCGGGCTCATGGCGTCGCACCAGCAGCAGTAGACGTGGCTCTCGTCGTCGGCGGTCGCCCCCCGGCAGACCGGGCAGAGGCGGGGGGCGGCGATCTTCGTTCGGCCCGGGGGCCACGGGCGGCACCCGGTGAGGACGACCAGCGGCTCAGAGAGGCGGTATTGCGGCATCGTCGAGCGCCCGGGTGAGGCCCTTGGCCCAGGCGATCCCGTCCCGCACGGTCTGCTCCCCGGCCCCCCACACCGCCGCGATCTCCCGGACCGTCCACGGCCGCTGCCGGCCGTCCAGGTCGGGGCCTCGCGTCGAGTAGCGGAGCCAGAGCAGGTTACGAGCTTCGCGGGGGTGTGTCGCCGGGGAGAGGGCGAGGGTGGGCACGCGCGACGGCTCCGTCGTCGAGGACGGGGGCGGACTCTGCCCCCTTTACCCTAATAAGGGCTCAACGGCACGGTTCGCACGGCACCGGCGCCGCGCAAGCGTGTGCCCTTATTTAATTTAGCAAATATTTTCGGGGCACGGAATGGATCTTTGTCCAGTGGGGCGAATGCGGCGACGGGATAGAACGCCCGGGGAAGGGATTGGCACCCGAAAGACGGGGCAGGGGAGGGGCCGCCGCGTGTTCACAAAAGCGCTCACAAACGGCCGGCTGGTCACAAGCCGGGGCACAAGATATCCCGGCGTTTTCGAAGGATCGCAAGCGTTACGAAACCCGAAAACGGGGCCGCGACCGAACGTCGCCCGTTTCGCCATAACGACTTATGAAAATCGGTCTTGCAATAGAGTGGCTTTAGTCGGTTCAAACGTTCCCGATCCGGCCAAGGGGTCGGCGATGGCGGCCGAACAAGTCGAGGTTGGCGCTGCGATTTCGCCAGGCGGTCCCCCCTCTTTCAACGACAGTGTGCGGTGCGGCACTCCGTGGAGATCTCAACATGGTGACACATCCCCCTTTGCAGAGGGAGCAGGTCGAGACGTCCCCCGCGTCGGCCGATCGCGGCGCGCCCGCGCCGGCGCGGTGGAGCCTCGTGTACAGGTTCCCCGGGGAGACCGTCGTCACGGCCACGCTCCTCTGGACCACGGAGGCCCGCTGGAGGAGGGGCCGCGAGTGCCGCGAGCCCGGCTGGGCCACGGTCGTCAAGGGGGGCGTCGTGCTGGCCTTGAAGCTCGACCTCTCGCGCTGAGTCGTCCACGTTCGGTCGCGGGGACGGAGCCCGGGCGCAGGCGGATGACCGCAGGCGTCAGGGCTTTTCGCCTTTCCGGGAGGGGCCGTGGCCCTTTTTGACGTCGGAACCCCGGGGGGGGCGGTCGCGCCCGCGGTCGAGGCGCTCTTGAAGGGCCGTCTCGTCGCGGACGGCGACGGGGTGGCCCGTCGAAACGGTCGGGGCGCCGGCCTCGGGCCGCGGGGCGGTGCCGACGGCGACGGCGCCGGCCGCACCCCCGGGGGCCAGGGCGAGGCGGCGCATCGCCTCGCGGCGCGTCAGGCCGAGCGAGTGGAAGACGTCGAGCACGAAGCGCTCGTCCTCCGTCAGCTCGTTCGAAGGGGGCGGGTGGTCGGCCTCCTCGTCGGCGAGGTAGTCGAGGCTCACCCCGAAGAACCGGGCGAGCTTCAGGGCGTCCCGCACGTCCGGGTACGCCACCCCCTCGAACCAACGGTAGCACGACGACCGGCTCACCTGCGCCAGCCGCGCGATCTCCGCGATGTTGGTGTAGCCTTGCTCGGCACTGAGACGCCCGAGCTTCTCGCTGAGTCTCATCGTTCCATTTCAGATGCCCCACGTCCCCGATTGCGACCGTATTCTGAGTTTTCGAGAAAAAATCTCAGATTTGGATTGAAAGTCTCTGAGATTTGGACAACAATCTGTGAGTGGGAATGAGGCGGCGTCCCCGGCCGAGACAAGGGGGAGACGGGGCGGACGTTTCGGCCGAACGGGGCCGGGGCGCGGCCCGGGGCGGTGGTGAACAGATCCGGACGGCGGTCCGGCCGTTGACCCCGCGTGCGCGGGTTCGGGGTTCGCTGAAGACGGGGTCGGTCCGGCCGCTCTGAGGGGCGGCCGGGACGCGCGGACGGGCCACCCGGCCGTCCGCGGGCGGCCCCGCCGCGCCTTCATGCTCACGACGGAACGCACGGGCCGGTCGCCGCCGGGGCGGTCGGGGTGCGCGCACGGCGGCTCGGGATCAGGAACGGGACGGGGGTTGTCGTCATGGTTACGCCTTTGGAACGGACGCTCTTCGAAGCCTTTCTCGACGCGGGCGACGCCCACGCCGCCGTGCGGTGGGGGCCGGGGGAGACCGAGGCCGAGTACCGCGAGCGGAGGCGGCGGGCCGTCGACCGGCTCCGCGGGGCGCGCGACGACCTCCGCGACCACTGCCGCCGGTTCGGCGCGATCGAGGTGGACGGCGTCCGGATCGAGGCGCGGGGCGACAACCTCGCCATCGACGTCGCCGAGAGGGCCGCGCGATGAGCCCCTTCGGCGCCCTGACGGCCCTCGCGGGCCTGGCGGCATTCGCGGCGTTGGCCGGCGCCCTCCGGCGCACGTCGGCCGACGTCGCCCGCCTCGAACGGGCCGTCGCCGCGCTCCGTGCCCGGCGGCCCGACGACGCCCGCCCGCCGTCGGCCGCCGGCGCTTACGCCCACGCCACTCGGGTTTCCACGGGTTGACGGTTGCAGGAACGACGACGTGAAGGTTCATCGGCGCGAGCCGGCGGTGAACGAAAGGGGGTAATTTTATGACGATCGACCCGCGCCGTTTCGGCCACGAAGGGGGGAACTCGCAGCCGATGAGCGAGCGGGCTTACCGCCCCTGGTACTTCGGCGAGACCCCGCGCGGCGGCAGGCCGGGACGCAAGCGGAGGCCGCGGAAGCCGGTCTACCGCGAGAAGTGGGCCCCGCGCCGGCCGACCCCGGCCGGGGTCGAGCCGGTCGAGGCCGAAGCGTGCGCCGACTGCGGCAGCCAGGGGGGCGAGCCCGGCGACCGCTGGGTCCGCAACGGCTACCGCCGCTACCGGGGCGAGCCGTTCGGCGTCGACGGCGTGCTCTGCGACGGCTGCCGGGGCGAACGGATCGCCGGCCCGCCGGTCGACCCCGAGGAGGTCGCCCGGACCGCCGCGGCCGTGCTCGCCGAGCGGATCGGCCCCCCGCCGGGGCCGGACCCGCCCCCCTTCCGCGCCCCCCCCATCCCCCGGACCCGCTCCCGCCGCTGGTCCGACCTGACCGACGCCGAGGCCGCCCGCCGGATCGTCGACGCCTTCCTCGGCCGGGCCGACTGGGACCTCTTCAGCCTTGACTCCGTCCCCCGTCGCCAACCCGACGACGACAACCTCCGCCACGCCGTTTGAACGGACGCCGTCATGTCGACCTTTGAGAAGACCGCAAAGGAGCCGTTGTTCATGTGCCGCCACGTCCGACTGTGTGTCCCGCCGACGCTCTGTAGGGCCGTCGCCGACACCGACGACGAACCCGGGCCGACGGGACCGACCCCCGAGCCGTGGCCGGTCGCCCGCCCCCGGCCCGAACGACGCACCCGCCCGTCGCAGCGGCGCCGGTCGGCCCCGAACCGCCTGCCGGTCCCCCCCGAGGCGGCCGACGACCCGGGCGCGGTCGAGTTGATCCGCGCCTGGGTCGCGGGCCGGGGGCTTTACCTCAGCCTTTACGTCGGCCCCGAGACGGCCCCCTGGAACCCCCTCCTCGCCGCCGCCGTCCGGCGCATCGCCGACGCCCTGGGCGGGGGCGACGCGGCCGAGACACGCGGGGGAGGGCGGGGGGCGTGACGGCTGCGGCCGTTTCATCCGCCGTTCCCTCGGCACGAACCTACGGGCGTCAAGGCCGACGACGCCCCCCCTGACGTCGCCCGCAAACGCACCGACGAACTTCCACGACACGGGGCGGCCCGCCCCGACACCGCGAGAGGAGACGACCGACATGGCGTTCACCGTACCGACCGATTTCGCCGGGACCGCCGCCGCGTTCGAGCCGATCCCCGCCGACAACCACGTCGGCGTCTGCGTCGGCGTGATCGAACTGGGGACGCACGAGGAGTCGTTCCAGGGGGGGCCGCCGCGGGCGGTCCGCAAGATCAAGATCCAGTTCGAACTGCCGGGGGTGGTCCGCGCCGACGGCAAGGCGGGGACGATCTCGTCCACGTATAACTACTCGATGAACGAGAAAGCGACCTTCCGCCGGATGCTCGACGCCTGGCTCGGCGGCGACTGGACCGAGCGGTTCAAGGGGCGCCGCTGGGACTTCCTGATCGGCCTCCCCGGGATGGTCAACGTCGAGTCGGGCCCCGGCCGGCGCGACCCGGGGCGGACGTTCGCCTGGGTGCGCGCGGTGAACAAGTTCCCCAAGGGGCTCGACGCCCCCCGGCCGACCCGCGAGCCGATCTGGCTCGAACTCGACGCCAAGCACCTCCCCGAGACGCTCAACGTCTGGGACGCGGAGAAGATCCGCCGGTCGGCCGAGTACCGCGCCGGCGGCTTCACCGACCTCGCCCCGCGGCCCGAGTCCGCCGGCGCGCGGCACGCCCCGGCGCCGTCCTACGCGACGGCGGCCCCGGCGGCGCGTCCGCCGGCGCCGTGGCCGGGGGCGACGGTGGTCGCCCCGCCGCCGAAGGGGTGTCCGGCGGCCGTCGCGCCGTACCTGGCGAAGTACGGCCTGGGCTGGCCGTTCCGGTCGGACGAGATCCCGGAGGAGGTCGACGACGCCGACCTGCGCGTGCTCGAACGGTACGGCCTGCCGTTCTGACGTGACGACGTGAGCCCTTTTTTCCAAGGCGGCGGATTCGGAACTTGGAACGCGGGCCAAGAGCCGCGAAGGTGAGGATTCGATAATGGCGTTCACCGTCCCCGAAGTCCCGGGGGGGCCCGACCTCGACGAGGTGCGCAAGGCCCTGAAGGTCTTGGCCTCGCCGGGGCTCACGTTCGAGATCCGCGCCCTCCCTTCGGGGCGGTCGTGGGTCGGCCGCGACCCGGCCGAAGCCGCCGACGCCGTGGCGGGCCTGGCGGACGGGTGGGGGGTGTTTTACACCCTCAACCCGGTCCGCCCCGACCTCGCCTCGGCCGCCACCAACCGCGACGTCTCCGCGCGCCGCCGCCTCCTGGTCGACGTCGACAGCGTCCGCCCCCAGGCCGACCTCCCCGCCACCGATATCGAGAAGTGCGAGGCCGCCGAACTCGCCGAACAGGTGTTGGAGCACCTCCGCGGCCTCGGTTTCCCCGAGCCGGCCGTGATCGACAGCGGCAACGGCTATCATCTGATCTACGGGCTGGACCTCCCCAACAACGACCTCGCCCACCAACTGATCGCCGCCTCGCTCCGCAACCTGGCCGTCCGGTTCGACCGGCCCGGGGCGCGGGTCGACGCTTCCGTCCACAACGCCGCCCGGATCGCCCGGCTCCCCGGCACCTGGAACCGCAAAGGGCACGCCACCGACGACCGCCCCCACCGCAAATCAACGGTCTGGTCCGCCCCCGACGCCCTCGAACCCGTCCCCCTCGACGCCCTCACCGCGCTCGCCGCCCTCGGCATCGGCGCCGACGCCAAGGCGGCCCCGCCGCCCCGCCCCGCGGCTTCGGGCTGGAGGGTCCCCCTGGTCGTCGACGGCGAGGCGTCGGCCTGGTTCCGTAAGGGCCTGGAAAACGAGGCGGGGCGGGCGGCGGTCGCCCCGCCGGGCGAACGCCACAACACGCTCCGCGCCGCCGCCCGGACGCTCGGCGGGCAACTCCACCACGGCCTTTTCACCGAGGACGAGGTCGTCGCGGCGCTCGACCGGGCCGGCGAACGCGCCGGGCTCGGCGAAAAGGAGCGGCGCGACGTGATCGCCTGGGGGGTCGCCGACGGCAAGGCGAACCCCCTCCCGTGGCCCGAGCGCCTGCCGCGCCCCGGCGCCCCGTCCGGCCCGGCGCCTCTGCCGTTGCCGCATCTCGGCGGGCTCGCGGCGGCGGGCGAAGACGGCGCGTCGGCGGTGGCGTACCCGTTCCCGCTCGTGGTGAACGGGGCGGAGGTCGTGCCGAAGGCGATCGACTGGCTCTGGCCGAACCGGGTGCCGTACGGGTTCCTGACGCTCCTGGCGGGGCGGACGGGGGTCGGGAAATCGTTCGTGACGCTCGACCTCGCCGCCCGCCTCTCCGCGGGGGACGAGATCCCCGACGGCGACGGCGAGTGCTTCCCGGTCACGTCGTCGCTCATCATCGGCGAAGACAGTCATGAGTACGTCCTCGCCCCGCGGCTGATCGAGGCGGGGGCGGATATGTCAAAAATTAACTTCATGAGCTGGGAGGCGATGGCGCAGTTCAACCTGACGGACATCCCGATGCTCGACGCCGCCTACCGCGCCGCGGGCTCGCCCGGCCTGGTGGTGATCGACCCGCCGACCAACTTCCTCGGCGTGAGGGACGAACACCGAAACAGCGAGATCCGCTCAGTTTTGATGCGGTGCGCGATCTGGGCGATGCGGCAAGAGGTCGCCTGTCTGATGATCACCCACTGCAACAAGACGCAGAAGGACATCGCCGCCGTCGACCGGATCATCGGCTCGGTCGCCTGGGCCTCCACCTCCCGGATCGCCCACCTGCTCGCCCCCGACCCCGAGGACCGCACCCGGTCGGTCTTCGTCCCCATGAAGTCGAACGTCGGCCTGATGGCCCCCGGCCTCGCCTACTCGATCGAGGAGACCGACGCCCTCGCCCGCGTCCGCTGGCTCGGGCCGATCGACATGAACGCCGACGACGCCCTCGCCGGCGAGAAAGACCCCGACAAGGAGCGCGACAAGCGCGACCGCGGCGAACGGGCCGCCGAGTGGCTGACCGACCAGTTCCGCGTCCGCCGCGAGTGGCCGAGCAAGGACCTCCGCAAAGCCGCCCGCGCCGCCGGGCACTCGTATTCGGCCCTCTACGCCGACAAGGCCAAGGCGCTCCCGATCGAGAAGGTCCGCGTCTACGTCGACGCCACCAAGTACCACTGGGTCTGGCGCGCCGCCGAAGGCTGGCCCGAGGCCGCACCGGAACTCGCATCGCCCTGACGAGGCCGGGGCCGCTTTCTCCCGCCCATTCTCTCGAAGGGTGTCCCATGAGCCGCGAACAGCAACCGCCGATCCCTTTCCGGTCGAAGCCTGAAGAGGCGCCCGCCGTCGTCCCGCCCCTCCACGGTCGCGCCCCGCCGCGGCCGGGCGAGCCGCTCCGTCGTGTCGTTTTCACGGGCCTGGATGAAGAACAAAGGGGTTCTTGATATGCGGGTCGAATGCGACGTGGACGAGATCGAACGCGAGGGCTACCGCGGGCCGGTCGCGGGGGTCGAGGTGACGTGCGGCCGGTGCGGACACCAGACGTCGGCCTACGGCACGTCGGGGGCGAGCGTCCGCGCCTGCCTGGTCATGCTGCGGGAAGAGTGTCCCCTCGGCGAGTCCAACTTTTATACGGCCGACGGCGACGAATGAGCCGGTTTTGCCCGTTCACTTCCGGATCGGACCGTTTCCCCTTCACGATCAACCGGAGTTCCTCCGATGCACGACGCCGAACTGACCGCGTCCGAAGAGCGGATCATCGTCCAACTCTTCACCCTGCCGCGCCGCCTCGACGCCCTCGGGTTCCTCCCCGTGGCCGCGGCGGTCCAGTACCTCAACCGCTCGATCACGCGCGGCGACCTCGAAGCGCTGCTCGCGGTCCTCGCCAGGTTCGACCGCGCCTCGTCCGACCCGCGCCGCAACTGAGCCCGAGCGGGCCGCTCCGCTTCCAAACTCCGGCGCGGGGCGGCCCTCATTCGCCCGATTCAACGCGGGGGAGGCTCGGCGACGCGCACCGGCTCCCCGTTCGCGTCGTCCCAGCCGACCGAGACGCGGAGCGCCGGCCCCAGGAGCCGGGGCAGGTGTTCCAGGGCCGTTTTGAGGCTCTCGGCGTCCTCGATCTGGAACTTCAACGGCCTGCGGTCCCGTACGGTCAGCGACCAGTGGGCGAGGTGCTCGCCGTAGCCCAGCAGTTGGGGCGGCCGGAGGCGGGACTCCACGACCTCGGCGGGCTCGACCCGCCGGTTGTGCGGGTGCGAGTCGAGCATCATGCGCGGCCCCGTCGCGTCGAGTGCGTGCGCCTGGGCGGACTGCGATTTCTCGACCCACCACCGCAGTAGCATGCCGATCGCCCTCTTGCCGGGGTGGAGCGTGTGCCGGGGGCCGGCGTCGGCGTTGCCGAAGACCCCGCTCATGCGGATCAGGTAGAGCGCGTCGCGGTCGACGTAGACGCGGAAGTTCCGCGCCATCCGGAACGCCGGGTAGGCGCGGACGTTGAAGGCGGGTGGCTCGTTCATGGGGGCAGGGGCGTCCGACGTGTGGGGCCTCTCGGGTTCCGCGCCCGCGCCGGGTCGAAACGGCGGTGGCGCCCGATTTTTACTTCGCGGGCTTGTCGTCGAGCAGGCGGCGGATCAGGGCGGAGAGTTCGTCGTAGAGGCGGGGCGAGTAGCCGGTGTGGACCTCCCGGACCGTGCCCGCCCGGTCGATCACGACGAGGGTCGGGAAGGCGGAAACGCCGTACTTCTCGGGGAGGCCGGCCGCCTTGATGGTGGGGTACTTGAGGCCCATCGCCTCGACGACCGCGCGGGCGTCCTTCTCGTCCCCGTCGGTGCTCATGCCGAGCACGGCCACGGGCGCGTCGCGGAAGGTCTCCGCGAGCCGGTTGACCTGGGGCATCGCGTGCATGCACCAGCCGCAGTTGCGGTACCAGAAGTCGAGCACGACGACCTTGCCGCGGTAGTCCGCCAGGCGGTGGGTTTTGCCGTCGACGTCCTTGGCCTCCCAGTCGGCCGCCGCCTTGCCGAGCCGTTGGGCGCGCGCCTTGGCCTCGTCGGCGTAGTAATTGGCGGTGGCGTCGTGCTGGTCGAGCCTCTGTGCGACCGCGTCGAGGAAGACCGGGGATTTCAAGCCCGCGCGGGCTTCTTCCAACTTCGCCCTGGCTTCGGCGAGGATCGCCTGCGAGCGGTCCGCGTCCCGGCCCGCCTTCGCGAGGGCCGCCTCGTAGGCGTCCATCGCGGCGAAATAGCGGCCGGCCTCCCGCCCGAACTCGGCGGCCCATTCCGGCCCGCGGTCCTCGACCGCGGTGAGTTCGATGACCCCCCGGACCAAGCCTTGTTTCAGGTGGCGGCTGTTGTCCTCGGTCTCCACGCGGGTGACGACGCCCCGGCGCGGGTCGAAGGTGGCGCGGTACTCGTGCGTCGTGAGATAGACTTTATCCTGCGCGCTCTCGGACGTCGTCGCGATCGTCAAGGCGGGCGCGTCGGCCGCGGAGGTAAGGCGGTGGTGCTGGACGGAGCCGTCGATTTCCGGGCCCTTCGAGTCCCAGCCGTTCTGCCGCTGTTCGGGGCCGTCGGGGAGCCTGGGGAACAGGCGGAACGGGTCGCGGACGGTCCCCATCTTCGTCGCGCCCTCAAGGCGTCCGTCGTCGAACAGCCGACACCGCCAGACGAGCGTATCGGGCTTGTCGTTCCCGTGCGCGCCCCCCTCTTGGCCGTGCTCCGATTTCAGGTCGCACCGGAGGACGAGCGTCCACGAGCCGTCCGGCTCGCGCCCGACGACCCACGTCTTCCAGTCGACGTGATAGGTGGTGTCCCCCTTATCCGGCCGTGTTTCGCTGCGGTAAACGAACTCCCGCCCCGGCGCAAGGGCGTAGCGAGGTTTCGCGGTGGGCCCGTCCGCCGCGAAGGCGGGGCCTGTTGCCAGCAGGAGGAGTGCGAGCCGCGTCGTCGTGGAGGAAACGCACATGGAAGCCTCCGACGTTCTCGGTCGACCGGTCCGTCCCGGAGCGGGGTTTCGGCCACGACGATTGTCTTAGCCCCGGGCCGTCCGCGTCAAGGATCGTGTGGGACCGCCTAGAAAACGAGGCCGAGTCCGTTCCGCACGCCTCGGGGCGGCTCCGTACGCCCGCGTTTCCCCTATCGCACCTCCATTGCGTTGGCATGCGTTTTATCCTTGACAAGGGATTATTCGTTGGATTTATATGGGTGTTCCGCCTAAACAGGCGAGATCTCGGCGCGAGGATTCGGCCCGATCGGGCGTTTTCGTGTGGCTTGGGGAAGGAGGGGGACGTGGCGAAAACCGAAGGGGGCGGGGGCGGGTCGGCGGGGGCCCCGCTGCCGGTCCTGTTCTACATCCAGCAGGTGAAGCTCAACGACGGCGAGAGTAAGCCGGTGGTCTTCGCGAACGCCAGCATCAAGCAGGCGTTTACGGTCGTGCAGCACTTCCAGATGCAGTACAGCGGCGACGACCACCACGTCCGGGGGATCGACGTGGGGGCCGAGGTGACCGGGATCGTCAACGCGAACACGGTCAACGTGAAGGGCACGTGCCGGATGTGGGACGACAGCAAGCACGAGGCGAAGGGGGCGGTCGACGTCGTCGTGATCGCGCTGAACGACATCGCCTGAGCCGGTCATCGTAACGGGGGGAGAGCGATGAATCGCGACTACCAGGCCGCACTCGACGGCACGCTGAAGTCGGACCCGAACGGCGCGCCGGTGGGGACGGTCACGATCAGCAACTGGCTGGACGTCCCGGTCGCCGTCTTCTGGATCGACGACCAGGGGCTGCACTCCGAGGAGGGTCCGATCCTCGGCCCGCAGGGGGGCAAGTTCCAGTGGGCGAACGTGCAGGCGAAGAATTATTTCCTCATCACGTTCCCCTACACCGGGGGCTTCGTCTCGGTCGTCTCCGTCGTGGAGGGGGTGCTCGAGTACGTCATCGACTACGACAGCCTGGTGGACCCGGGGGCGATCGGCCCGTTCCCGGTGCCGAACCGCCAGGTGATCATCCCGCCGGACTCGCCGCGGGTGGTGGTCGCCTGCGGCACGGTCGCGGGGTCGGAAACGACCCCAGGCTACCACGCCGTCGTCCGCGAGCAGTACTGGCGCCGCATGGCCGACTCGTACGCGCTGGCGCCGGCCGAGACCCGCGTGGTCAGCACGACGAGCACCAGCGGCAAGCAGGAGACGTCGTCCTCGCTGGAGTCGATCGCGTCGACCGTCGGGGTCTCGGCGTCGGCGGGCTGGGGGCCGGTCTCGGCCAGCCTCTCGGCGAGCCTCTCGTACAACTCGACGACGTTCCAGCAGGTCACGATCACCGAGGAGACGACCTCCTACGCGTCGGACACGGTGACGAACCCGTCGAACACCAACCCGGTCATGTTCCTGAAGTGGCAGCTCTGCGACGTGATCACCCTGTTCGAAACCGACAAGCAGTCGGAGGGGATCCCCATCGCCTGCGTCATCAGCGGGCAGAGCCCCGTGCTGATCGCCGGACCCTACGACCCGAACAACCTGCCGCCCCGCGAACCCCGCGTCCCGGCGCGGCGTCCGCGCGGAGGGTCGCCGGGCCGCCCGGAACGGCTGCCGGACGCCGGCGCGGCCCCTCGCCTGCCGCGCTTCGTCCGCCCGGCCCCCGCCGCCGCGGAGTAGCGGCCGGGTCGGGTCGGGCGCGGGGGCGGACGAAACGGCGGGGCAACCCGGACGGGCCGCGGACGCATGGAATACCTGTTTCATCAGAACATGCGCGTCTTCGGGGGCGGTTCCTTCCCGCGGAACCTCGCCTACAACGTCGCGCTCGGCGCCGTCGCCGCCGCGGTCCCGGCGGGCTCGCGGGTCGCGGTGGCGGGCTTCACCGAGGTCGTCAACAACGGGGCGGCCGCCGCCACCCTGGGGGGGGCGGGGGGCGGTTTTAACCTCTGCGGCCAACTCGGGACAACGCTCCTCGGCCTGGTCTCCTGCGGGCGGACGGCCCTGGCCCGCGGCCCGGAGTTCGTCGGGATCGGCGTCGCCCCGGGCGTGACCGTCCACGAGGTCGGCCGCATCCTCCTCAACTCCTACGGGCCGCGGATCGCCCTCATCCATCAGGTGGCGCCGCTGCCGGCCCCCTTCGTCATGCCCTTCGGGGTCTGGGCGCCGCCGGCGCCGTTCCTGTTCTGGTCGGCCACGCTCCCCTGGAACGCGACCTACGACTACCGCGGCCTCGTCTACGTCGTCGTCACCCTCAACGGCGTGCGCGTCGCGGTGGGCTTCCTCCACAACCTTTACCGCTTCGATGCGCAGCGCGCCCTGGTGATGAACCAGTTGGCCCCCATGGCCGTGCGCCTGTTGAACTCCCCGGCCGCCCCGGCGCACGTTTATATCGGGGGCGACTTCAACGTCCGCCCCGTCGACCGCGGCGGGCCCCGCACCGTCCCGCTCGACTTCTACGCGGCGGCCGCGGTGTTCGTCCCCCTGGGCGCGACCCCCGGGGGGACGACCTGGAGCGGGAGCCTCTACGACTACTGGTACTCCGACGTCCGCCGGTTCGGCCCCCCGCCCCCCGGACTCATCACCCCCGTCCCCTTCGTCAACACGGCGACCCTACGGATGGCGGGCATCGTCAAGCTGTCCGACCACGCCGCCATCCTCCTCATGATGGCCCCTTAAGCCGCCGCCCCGCGGACGCGAGCGCCGATAAACCCCTTGACGCGGGTCGGCCGTTGCAAGACGATGTCCGCGGGTATGACAACTGTCATAATCGGCAAGCAATGGGGTGAAGACATGCGTGTCCG
>Ga0164243_10009782_pt1 | contig 13888 bp, 11 predicted proteins | sample OricompcompostOP_FD_108781 | JGI IMG/M metagenome (GOLD analysis project Ga0164243, IMG submission 108781) | Organic Plus compost microbial communities from Emeryville, California, USA - Original compost - Organic plus compost (OP) | ecosystem: Engineered > Solid waste > Mixed feedstock >... | reverse complement strand
GCGCGCTTGTTGTCGGCGTAAAAGCTGCGCGCCATGGGAGAGAGCTGCGCGTCGGCGTAGGGGACTTCGGGGGGTGGTGCAACTCCCAACAGCTCGGCCGCATAGGTGACGACGTCCTGCGGCGGCGCGGGCTCGTCGTCGGTTACATTGTAGACTTGGCTCATGGTGGGGCCGACCATGGCCGCGCACACCGTGCGTGCGATGTCATCGACGTGGATGCGGTTGAATACCTGGTCCGGCTTGATGATGCGATGAGCTGTGCCTTCACGCAGCTTGTCGATAGCGCTGCGGCCAACGCCATAGATGCCGGCGAGGCGGAAAATCTGCGTCGGGACATGCAGAGATTGGCCGAGCGCGAGCCAACTGGCTTCGGCGGCAACGCGCTGGCGTCCGCGCACCGACGTCGCGTCGGTTGCGGAGGTCTCATCCACCCAGCCGCCATTGCGGTCGCCATAGACGCCGATGGTCGACAGGTAGCCGATCCAGTTCAGCGATGCGGCGCGGCGTAGATCATCGCCGTGATGGCGGAGAACAGGATCGTCGTCCCCGGGCGGGGCGGAGATCAGCACGTGGGTCGATGCTGCCAATGCTTCGGCAATGGCGGAGTTCGGCGTCTGGCCGTCAAATATGAAGGGCTGATAGCCTGCAGCGGATATCGCGTCGGCGCCCTTTTGCGTGCGCGCGGTGCCGGCGATCTGCCAGCCTTCTGACGCGAGTGTGCGGGCAATGCGGGCGGCGCTGTAGCCGAGCCCAAAGCAGAATAGCTTACTCATAGCGGTGCCGTTGTCTGCCATTCGGCGCGCACGTCGCTGTCGCCTTCGCGCGCGAGGTGCCTATGCCGGAGTGTGTCGCCGATGTCGTCGGCGGTGATCTGGCGTATGGCCCACACGGCCATCGCGCGCACCAGCGGGGAAGCGTCGGTGAGCAACGGCTCGATGCGGGGCAGGAGGCCCTGATCGCCCGCGTTGCCCGCGGCGATCAGCACGTTGCGCAGGAAGCGGTCGCGGCCGGTGCGCTTGATCGGTGTGCCGGCGAAGCGCAGACGAAAGGCGGCGTCGTCGAGCATGAGAAGTTCGGCCAGCGGGGGATTGTCGGTTTCGGCGCGTGCTGCAAAGCGCGCTTCGCGCGCGCGCTCTGCGAACTTGTTCCACGGGCACACGGCGAGGCAATCGTCGCAGCCGAATACGCGATTGCCCATGGCGCGGCGGAACTCAGCGGGGATGTGCCCTTTGTGCTCGATCGACAGGTAGGCGAGGCAGCGGCGGGCATCGAGCTGGTAGGGCGCAGGGAATGCGGACGTGGGGCAGACGTCGAGGCAGCGGCTGCAACTGCCGCAGTGATCGGGCTCGCTTGAGTCGGGCGGCAGTTCAGCCGTGGTGAAGATGGCGCCAAGAAACAGCCAGGTGCCGTGCTCGCGCGAGACGAGCATGGTGCTCTTGCCCTGCCAGCCCAGTCCAGCGGCGGCGGCGAGCGGCTTTTCCATCACCGGGGCCGTATCGACGAAGACTTTCACCTCAACGCCACCTTGCTGGGCGAGGAATGCCGCGAGCTGCTTCAGCTTGCCCTTGAGGATGTCGTGATAGTCCTTGCCGCGCGCGTAAACGGAAATCACGCCACGCTCCGGACGATCGAGTGCGGCAAGCGGGTTTTCCTCGGGCGCGTAGCTCATGCCGAGCATGATGATCGAGCGCACATCGGGCCACAGGCGCGCCGGGCTCTGACGGCGTTCGGCGTGCGCTTCCATCCAGCCCATGTCGCCGTGACGGCCTTCGGCGAGGAACTCGGCGAGCCGGGTGCCGGCGGCAGCGACCGCATCGGGCGTCGTGACGCGCACGGCATCGAAGCCGAGCTCGCCGGCTCGCCGATTGATCAGCTGTTTGAGCTCCACACTCACGCGTCGTCCATCAAGTCCATCAGAAATCGAGATCGGCATAGTGCGCCGTCGGGAGAGCGCCGGGAACGCGATCGGCCAGCAGCGAGCGGAACGAGCGCCGCGACTTGAGGCGTGCGTACCACGTCTTGGCGACGGGATGCTCCTCCCATGGCACTTCACCCAGGTAGTCGGCGACGGAGACATGCGCGGCGGCGGCGAGATCGGCGATCGAAAGTTCCTCGCCGGCGAGCCAGCGCCGGTTGTCCGCCAGATAGCTGATATAGCTCATATGGTAGCGCAGGTTGGCGCGTACAGCGCGCAGGAAGTCGACGTCCGGGGCACTGGCGGCGTCTGGCTGCAAGCGTGTGTAAACCCTTTGCTGCAAAAGTTCGTGTACGACCTCGCGGTTAAATTTGCCGTTGAACCAGTCGGCCAGACGGCGGATTTCGGCCTTCTGGACGCGGTCACCGGGTAGGAGCTGGATTGCCGGCTCGTCCTCGCTTTCGGCGGCAGGTGTTTCGGCGAGATATTCGGAGATGGCGTAGATGCCGCATAGGGGGGGCGTGCCGTCCAACTGCAGGACAGGCAACTCGCCCGCGGGATTGAGTGCCAGAAATTCGGGGCGCCACTCCCAGGGGCGCTCTTCCGCCAGATCAACCTCGACGCCGAGCTCCGCCAGGGCCAAGCGCGCGGTGCGCGAATAGGGGCAGAGCCGAAAGTGGGTCAGTGTTGGCATTGCTCAGCGTGGCCTATCATCATTGCATGGGCGCAAACGGGTCGTACGGGGTGACAGCGAATATGACAATCGTCGCATGTGGCGCGGAAGTGGCACCGGGCCCGGCTAAATCCTGCTAATCGTGCGCTCCGCACAGCCCCTCAGATAAATCACGAGGCCTAAATGCCGATCTGGGAAGTGATTCTGCTTGGCCTCATCGAGGGCTTGACCGAGTTTTTGCCCGTCTCATCGACCGGGCATCTCTTGCTGACTGAACACTTCCTGGGCGTGTGCAATCCAGGAAAGACGTTCGAAGTTCTCATTCAGCTCGGCGCCATCCTCGCCATTCTCAGCGTCTATTCGGTGAAGCTGACGCGGGTGGCGATGGCCATTCCCTACGATCCTTCGGCGCGGCGGTTCGTATTCGGCGTGTTCCTGGCGTTTCTGCCGGCGGCGGTGATTGGCGTTCTGGCGCATGGCTTCATCAAGAGCGTGCTGTTCGAGACGCCGATGCTGATCGCCGTGATGCTGATCGTGGGCGGGATTGTCCTGCTGGCCGTCGATCGGATGCATCTACCGGTTCGGTACAACAACGCGATGGATTTTCCGCTGTCGCTGGCCTTCAAGATCGGCGTCATTCAGTGCTTCGCGATGATCCCCGGTGTGTCGCGGTCGGGATCGACGATTGTCGGCGCGATGCTCTTGGGAACTGATAAACGCTCGGCGGCGGAGTTCTCGTTCTTCCTTGCCATGCCGACGATGGTCGGTGCGTTCAGCTACGATCTCTACAAGAACTGGTCGGTGCTGCAGCCGGGCGATGTGTTCAATATCGTTCTCGGATTCATCACCGCGTTCATTGCAGCCGTGTTCGTTGTGCGGCACCTGCTCAATTACGTGAACCGCCACGGCTTTGCGCTGTTCGGATGGTGGCGCATCATCGTTGGCGGCGTGGCGCTGGGAGCGATGCTGGTGCTCGGGCAATCCAACGGTTGCCCGGCACTTCCTTAAGGCGCACCGATACGTTCTGGTCTCGGTGCTAAGCTGCGTGCGAGGGCAGCGGGTGCGTCAGTGCAGAGCGCAGTGCCGCTGTGTCCTGGGCGGTGCGCAGCGCATCGAGCACCGAAGGCTCGCGCACGACGCGCGAAATGCTGGCTAGCGCTTTCAAATGATCGCCGCCGGCGTGGTCCGGGGCCAGCAGCAAGAACAGAAGATCGACCGGTTCGTTGTCGTGCGATTCATAGTCGATCGGCTCTTCGAGGCGCGCGAACAGACAAAAGATGTTGCGCAGGCCGTGCAGCTTGACATGCGGAACGGCGACGCCGCGGCCGAGCCCGGTGGAGCCGAGGCGCTCGCGCTGCAGCAGCGTGTTGAAGATCTCGTGCTGGTCGAGACCGGTTCGCTCAGCGGCGATGGTCGCCAGCTCCTGAAGCGCGTGTTTCTTGCTCGTTGCCTTAAGCGACGGGATGATGCCGTCGGAAGCCAGCAGGTCGCAGAGATCCATCTTAAAATCCTGTTCCAACCTGATGCGAGTGATGGTCGTCAGCGAGGCCCGAAGTACCTGCGCAGCGACGACCCGCCAGTCTCGCAATTCTACCTATACGATCGTGCCCCCGCACGTACCCTCTGCCGGCGCAGCCGCGCTATCCCCTGGGTAAGTGCCTTGGTGTGCTGAGAAACCAAAAAGATGGCACTGCCAAGGTCGACTGCACAGGAAACCGGCAGCTCAGTCTAGCAACGCGCTGAATTCGGCTTTGGTTCACAGGGGCTTAGCCTCTTGTAATGCCGCTGCCGCGCGCTGTTCCGGGAAAATGTCCTCCAGCTTGTGTCCGTTCGGGGGATATCCCCGTCGCATGAAGCTGCAAGAACGAGGCCATGCCCGGTTATGCATGCGAGTTATAGCGGGGGTCGGTTATGCATCGGCTCACCTCGCCATGCGCGGCTGCCTATAGAGCAGTCGGGAGGTGCACACAAGCCCTCCGGAAGGCGTGGTCAGGTGGCGGGCCCGACGCGCTCGGTTAGGCGCTTGTCGCGGCGACGCTGCACGGATGAGGGAATGCGCATCGCTTCGCGGTACTTGGCGACGGTGCGGCGCGCGATGTCGATGCCGTCGCTCTTGAGCTTCTCGACGATCTTGTCATCGGAGAGCACGGTTGCGGGTGTTTCGCCGTCGATCATCTGCTTGATGCGATGGCGGACGGCTTCGGAGGAATGCGACTCGCCGTCGTCGGCGGAAGCGATGGCCGAGGTGAAGAAGTACTTCAGCTCGAAGATGCCGCGCGGCGTTGCCATGTACTTGTTGGAGGTGACGCGCGAGACGGTGGATTCGTGCATCGAGATGGCATCGGCGACGGTGCGCAGGTTCAGCGGTCGCAGATACTGCACGCCGTGCGTGAAGAACGCATCCTGCTGGCGCACGATCTCTTCGGAGACGCGAAGGATGGTGCGAGCGCGCTGATCGAGACTCTTCACCAGCCAGTTGGCGGTCTGCAGGCATTCGAGGAGATAGTTGCGATCTGACGCCGAGCCGGCCGCTTGCGAAACGGTGGTGAGGTACGTGCGGTTGACGAGCACGCGCGGGAGCGTCTCGGTGTTCAACTCGATGATCCACGAGCCATTAGGAGAGGCGCGTACGAGGACGTCGGGCACGATGGGCTGAAGCTGAACCGAGCCGAACTTGAGACCGGGTTTGGGATTGAGCTTCTTGATCTCGGCGATCATCTCGAGAAGCTCGTCCATTTCGACGCCGACAGCCTTGCGCAGTGCCGCTAGGTTGTGGCTGGCAAGAATGTGCAGGTTATCGAGCAGCTTTGCGACGATCGGGTCGAATCGGTTCTGCTCTTTGAGCTGCAACGCGAGGCATTCAGCTAGCGAGCGCGCGCATACGCCGGGCGGATCGAGTGTCTGCAGGGAGGCGAGGACTTTTTCGACGAGTTCGAGCGGAGCACCGAGCTTCTCGGCGATGGAGGCAAGGTCGGCGCCAGGCAGGTAGCCCGCTTCGTCGACCATATCGACGAGATACTGGCCGATCAGGCGTTCGGCGGGCTCGCTGAGGACGAGCGGGACCTGCTCGCTCAGGTGCTCGCGCAGTGAGACGTCGTTGGTGAGGTAGGCCTCGATATTGACGTCATCGCCGCTGACAGCTCCGCGCTGGCGCAGCGAGGCCCAGCCAGAAGCGTCAGCGCCTCCGGCGGCGTCGGCGGCGCTGCCGTCGGGATATACGTTCTCGTATTCGGTATCGAACGTTGCCTCAGGGTCGGCCACCGGCTTTTCGAGGTCGACCCAATCGCTTTCGCCATTGGCTGCCGGCTCGTCGTTCTTGCTGAATTCTGGCGCGTCAGTTTCAGTGCGCACCGGAACTTCGCTGGCGCCGTCGTCGGGCTCGAGCAGCGGATTCCGCTCCAGCTCGGATTCGACGTACTGGGTGAGTTCGATGTTCGACAGCTGAAGCAGACGGATGGCCTGCTGCAGTTGGGGTGTCATCACCAACTGCTGGCCTTGTCTCAGCTCTAGCTTCGTCGAAAGCGCCATGCGCCCGCCCGGTTTCCTCTTGCGCGGAGTTCCGTCTACTCAGCGCTCGTTAACAAACATGTCTCCCAGGTACACACGGCGCACGTCGTCGTTCGCTATGATTTCCTCAGGCTTACCTTGGGTTAGGACCTGTCCGTCATAGATGATGTACGCGCGGTCTATCATACCGAGCGTTTCACGCACGTTATGGTCGGTGATGAGAACGCCGATCCCTCGCTCGGTCAAGTGGCGGACGAGTTCCTGGATGTCCCCGACGGCAATCGGGTCGATGCCGGCGAACGGCTCGTCCAGCAGCATGAAGGATGGACCGGATGCCAGTGCGCGGGCGATTTCGCAGCGGCGCCGTTCGCCACCCGAAAGGGCGATCGAGGGAGACTTGCGCAGTCGTGTGATGCGGAATTCTTCGAGAAGGCTGTCGAGTTTTTCTTTGCGCTTCTTCTTTGATGGCTCGACGATCTCGAGCACGGCCATGATGTTCTGCTCGACGGTGAGGCCGCGGAAGATCGATGCCTCCTGGGGAAGGTAGCCGATGCCAAGGCGGGCGCGCCGATACATCGGCAGACGGGTGACGTCCATGCCATCGATGGTGATGTTGCCGGCGTCGGCGGGCACTAGGCCGGTGATCATGTAGAATACGGTGGTCTTGCCTGCGCCGTTGGGACCCAGCAATCCGACGGATTCTCCACGCCGCACGGCGAGGCTGACTCCGCGGACGACCTTGCGCTTCTTATAGCTCTTTTGGATGTGATCGGCCGTTAGCCAGCCCTCGGCGCCGAGCTGCTCGGCGCTGCCCCCCAACGCTGCCTGGCCGGCCTGCCCGTACCCATCCTCTCCCCACTCGCCGTAGGCGTCGGCAGGGGATGGTTTGGAGCCGAAGGAAAGGATTTTAAGCACGTCCGGAGAACCTCACGTGGCCCTCTAGGGCCGCCTGTCCATGGTGCGCCGATCACCGCCCCTGTCAATCGGGCGTATTGGCCGCGATCTGGGTGTCAGTTGGAGGAATCGGTCGACCAGCCCCCGCCGGGGACTTCGGTTCCGGTAGCACCGGCCGAGGGCTTCTTTTCGGCAGGCTTTCGCTCGCGAGGGTAAAATATTGCGCTGGGGCGCGAAGGCGTGGTCTGGCGTCCTTTAGATCCCTGAGGCGACTGACCATTTTGGGTCGCCGTGGCCGACCAGGGGCCATTGTTGGCGCTGTCGATGATGCTCTCGCCGCTAACCATGTCGATAGTGAGCTTGGTGCCACGCACGACGTTCTTGCCCTGGGTGAGGATGACATCGCCGCCGAGTACGACCAGGTTCTTTTTTACATCGTAGTCGGCCCAGTCGCCGGTAGCGTTCTGGCCGTTCTTGGAGGTGACGATGACCTTGCCGCGTGCTTCGATGCGGTTGATCTGCGCGGCCTGCTTCTGTGCGGGCGATGCCTGCTCTTCGGCTAAACCTGCGGAGCCAGCGTAGAACGTGCGCAGCTCGGATGTGCGTACGACAAAGTCTCCCTGGACCACGCGGACGTCGCCCTTGAAGACGGCTTGCTTTGCCCGGTCGTCAACGTCGAGGCGTACGGCGTCGATGTCGATCGGCGCGGTCGGGTCGGTCTTGAAGACGGGTGCTTGCCCCAACAGTCCGCTAGCCGCCTGCTTGACCGCCTGCGTGGCGGCGCTTTTGATCTGATCTGTGCTCTGATCGGTGCGGAAGAAGCGCGAGGAAATGCGTCCCGGCTGAGCCGGGGTTCCACCGGGCGAGGTCAGCTGCGTACGGCCCGTTGCGCGCTCTACAAAGAGACGCTCGCCCTCGAGCTTGTTGCGGCCCTGCTTAACGACGACGTTGCCTGTGAGGAGGATGGTGTCTGCCGTCTGATCGACGACGGCTTTGGCTGCGGTCGCGCTGCGGTCAGTGCCAGATGCCATGTGCACATCGCCGGCGACGACGGCGATTTGTTTGGCGGCGTCGTAGTCGAGGCTGTCGCCGGTGACGCGATCTTGCGGGGCGCGCGTCATGACGACGGGGTCGGTCGAGACGATGCGCTTGATCTTGCTGCCAGCGCCGGGCAGAGCGGCATCGTCCGCATTTCCGCCTTCGTAGAAGACCTGCAGTGCCGCGGTTTCGATGGCGGCTTCTCCCTGCACGGCGCGTACGTTGCCAGTGAAGGTTGCGGTCTTGCCCGTGTCGTCGATGTCGAGGCGGTTGGCCGTGACGTCGATCGGTCCCGTGCCGCCGCCAATGAGCGGTGCGGCTGCGGTTTTCTCAGCCTGCTTGTCGGCTGCCGCCGGGTCAGTCTTCGGTGTCAGATGGGCGTCGACGTTGCCGACAAAGGCGATCTCGCGGGTCTTGTTGAGCAGGCGCATCTCGTTGGAGCGGATGGTGCCGGATGGCATTTCGACAAGCACCGGCTCCTTGGAGAAGATGACGTTGTCCTTGGTAAGGATGGTCGCGCTCGACAGCTTCGCTTTGAGGCCACTCTCGGCGACGATGTCGATGCCGCCGGACAGCAATAGCTCGTTGGTCTTGGTGTTGAAGTCACCTTGCACGGCCTTGAGATTGGTCTTCGATTTTTTGGCGTCGGTTAGGTCGCCGTTGATGCCGTTGAGGCGGACGTGCTCGGTATTGACGAGATCCTGGATGGCCGTGTCGGCAACCACGACATACTTGCCGCCGTCCTTGTTGAACCCTTCGTAGCGCGGGTTATCCATCGTCAGGTTGTCGGGGATGATACGCGGCAGCTCCACGTGGGGGATGCCATCGACCAGGCCCGCTGTTTCCAGCACCATCACGAGATAGAGGGCGAGCACGGCGCAAGCGCCGCTCGGCAGCAGGAAACGCAGTGCACGGACGAAGCGCGTGTGTCGTCGCGCGCGCACGAAATTGCGTGCACGGTCGGCCGCTGAGGATCCCACCGTCCATGGCTGGCCGGGGGCGAGGTTGGTCGTCGTTGCCATGCGCCCGTTCAAAGCTGGCGGCTTCAGCCGCTGCCGGTAAATGTCCGTGAATTGGGGTTATATTGGGACTAGCGCCAATGGCCTAGCCCGCGGCGCGGGCGCCCGCTGGGAGAGCTCAGTGGGCGAATATATCGATCTCGCCGAATCCGGCCAGATCCAGCTTGGCACGTGTGCTGAGGAAGCCGAAAGCGGCCTGGGCGAACTGGGTGCGGCCGTCGCGCTCCAACATGGCGTCGAGTTTTGCTTTCACCGTGTGGAGGTGGAGCACGTCTGAGGCCGCATAGGCCAGCTGCTGCTGGGAGAGTTCGCTCGCGGCCCAGTCGGAGCTTTGCTGCTGCTTCGACAACTCGACGCCGGCCAGCTCGGAGACGAGGTCCTTGAGCCCGTGGCGGTCAGTATAGGTGCGCACGAGCTTGGAGGCGATCTTGGTGCAGTAGATCGGCGCGGTGACGATGCCGAGGTACTTTTCGAGGACGGCAATATCGAAGCGGGCGTAGTGGAAGATCTTCAGGACGGCCGGGTCGGTGAGCAGCGCTTTGAGATTTGGGGCGGAATAGTCTTTGCCGTCGAGCTGGACGAGGTGGGCGGTGCCGTCGCCCGCGGACAGCTGAACGACGCACAGGCGGTCACGATTGGGATTGAGGCCAAGGGTTTCGGTGTCGACGGCGACGCTGGGGCCGAACGACAGCCCGGCTGGCAGGTCGTTCTTGTGAAGGGTGATCGCGGTCTTAGTCATCGAATGTCTGCCCTGGGCGGAGTGGTGGCTGCCAAGGGGCAGCCGTCCAATTTCTGCGTAAAAGCTTTCGGTCCGGTTGACCTATCGATTTCTCGCCCGAAGGCAAGTGCTGTGGGTGGCAGATGCATCTTTGCGTCAGCCAGGCACCTATCAGCAAGTTTGCTCTGCTCCTTAAGCGCGCCAATACCTACTGGTCAGGATTCCGGGGACTTCTGGGGGCTGCACTGCGACACTGGGGCTAGCAAACAAGGAGCCTTCAGACGTGGTCAGCTTTAGAAGCATCAGCATCGCCGCCGTCGCCTCCCTGGCGTGTTTGGGTCAGCCGGCTGTGGCGCAGTCGCAGGACTTCGATGCCTTGTTCCTTGGCGGCTATTGGTGCAACACGCGCACTGACGTCAAGACCGAGAACATTCCGCGCAACCGCAGCTTCCTGCTCAGCCGAAAGGTCGAGGAGGGAAGCACTTCCGAGGCGGCATTTACCGAGCGCCTGATCGACATCACCGGCGACGTGCGCGGGCAGCGGATCATTCTGGCGCAGAAGCTGAAAAACTCCGACGGCACAGAGTGCAAGTCGAACTGCACAATCGCCGAGCGGGTGGTGAACCGAGATCTGCTCGAAATCGGCGACTGGAATTCCAACACGGCGGTGTTCAAATCGAACTCCCCGCGCGAGTATCTGCATCGGTGCGAGAAATAATGACGGTGGTTCGCTCTCCTCGACCTTGCAGACACGATTGAAAATCAGTCTCTTGACGAGATAGCGTCGTTTCGAGTCTATAAGGCAATCTGCGCATAAGCGTGCGCGACACTTCGGGCAGTCGGGGGACTCTCGTGGCTGGTCGGATTTTCTCTTACTGGTCGGGACCGGTGACGTGGATGGAGCGGCTAAGCTGCGCATCTGCGGTTGCCGCTGGCCATGACGTCACGGTTTTTTCCTATAGTCCAAACGAGCTGCGTGCGGCTGGGCTGGGTGTCCGCGTAGAAGACGCGCGAGAGGTGCTCGATGCACCGGAACTCAGCTGCATCAACCAGCGCGTGCCCGATCACTTCTCGGACTGGTTTCGGGTCGAGGGTTTGGCGCAGGGTCGCGGTACGTGGTTCGACCTCGACATGATCGTGCTTAAGCCGCTGGGGTCTGAGCGATACCTCATGTCCTGGGAGGTTTCAGGAGAGAGCATTTGCGGCGCTGTTCTGGGATTGCAGCCCGGGTGTCCGGTCCTGACCGATTATTTGGCATTCTGCCGCAAGCGACCCGTAACGTACGCTCCGCCTTGGTATCCCCTGCCGACGCGGCTTGGCATGCACTGGAAGCGCTTCGAGAAGTGGGTGCAGGGCAAGCCGCCGCCGCGGCTACTATACGGCCCTGCGGCGCTGACGCATTTCGTGCGTGCGAACGGCCATGTTGGCGATGTGCAGTCTAAAGACGTGTTCTTTCCGTTCGCGCCTGTGCGGCGTGACGACATTCGCATCTTTCACGATGGTCAGGCGGTTACGCAGTACTTCACGCCGCAAACGCGTGCCGTGCACCTCTGGCACAGCCTCTACAAACGCGTTGTCGGAATGGACACCCCACCACATGACAGTTGGCTGGGCGGTCTCGTAAGGGAATACGGCGTCACGCAACCGACCAGCCTGGCTGGCTGACGATCCCTTCCCTCTCTCTCCGGTAAGCGCGTGAGCAGTCCGGTCCACCTCGCGATGGACCGGAGCATTTGCATTCACTTCGAGATCTGATTGACGTCGCGGACGGCGCCGCGCGCGGCGTTGGTGGTGAGAGCAGCGTACGCGCGGAGTGCGGGCGAGACGTTGCGTTTGCGGCCGACCGGTTTCCAGGCGTCGGCGCCCTTTGCGATCATCGCCTCGCGCCGCTTCGCCAAGATGGCGTCATCGACCTCGAGGCTGATGATGCGGTTGGGGATGTCGATAAGGATCGGATCATCGTTCTCGACGAGGCCGATGAGGCCGCCCTCAGCAGCCTCGGGCGACACGTGGCCGATGGAAAGTCCGGACGTTCCGCCCGAGAAGCGACCATCGGTGATGAGCGCGCAGGCTTTGCCGAGCCCCTTCGATTTCAGGTAGCTGGTGGGATAGAGCATCTCCTGCATGCCGGGGCCGCCCTTAGGGCCTTCGTAGCGGATGATGACGACATCGCCGGCTTCCACCTTGCTGCTGAGGATGGCAGTGACGGCGGCTTCCTGGCTCTCGTAGACGCGAGCGCGGCCCTTGAAGACCAGGATCGATTCATCGACGCCGGCGGTCTTCACGATGCAGCCTTCGGGCGCAAGATTGCCGAACAGCACGGCAAGACCGCCGTCCTTGGAGAACGGATGCTCGGCCGAGCGGATGACGCCGTTCTTGCGGTCGGTGTCGAGCTCTTTCCAGCGCGCGGACTGACTGAAGGCTACTTGCGTCGGGACGCCGCCCGGCGCGGCGCTGAAGAGCGTGCGCGCGGCTTCGTTGTTGGTGCGGCCGATGTCCCAGCGAGAGAGCGCATCGCCGAGCGTGGGCTCATGCACGGTGGGCAGGCTGGCATCGATCAGGCCGGCGCGCTCCAGCTCGCCGAGGATCGACATGATACCCCCGGCGCGGTGCACGTCCTCCATGTGCACGTCGCTTTTCGAAGGCGCGACTTTGCAGAGACACGGCACGCGGCGCGAGAGGCGATCGATGTCGGCCATGGTGAAGTTCACCTCGGCTTCCTGCGCGGCGGCGAGGAGATGCAGCACCGTGTTGGTCGATCCACCCATGGCGATATCGAGGCTCATCGCGTTCTCGAATGCGCCGAAGGTGGCGATGCCGCGCGGCGTGGCGGTGACGTCGTCATTCTCGTAACAGCGCTTGGCTAGGGCGACGATCCGGCGTCCGGCCTCGCGAAAGAGCTTTTCACGGTCGGAATGCGTGGCGAGGACGGAGCCGTTGCCAGGCAGCGCCAGGCCGAGCGCTTCGGTGAGGCAGTTCATCGAGTTGGCGGTGAACATGCCCGAGCACGAGCCGCACGTCGGACAAGCAGAGCGCTCGACGGCATCGACTTCCTGGTCGGTGTAGTGCTCGTCCGCGGCCATCACCATGGCATCGACGAGATCGAGCGCGCGCTCCTTGCCTTTCACGGACACCTTGCCGGCTTCCATTGGTCCGCCGGAGACGAAGATGGTCGGGATGTTGAGGCGCAGCGACGCCATCAGCATGCCGGGCGTGATCTTGTCGCAATTGGAGATGCAGACCAGCGCGTCGGCGCAATGGGCGTTGACCATGTACTCGACGCTGTCGGCGATCAGCTCGCGGCTCGGCAGCGAATAGAGCATGCCGTCGTGGCCCATGGCGATGCCGTCATCGACGGCGATGGTGTTGAACTCCTTGGCGACGCCGCCAGCCGCCGCGATCTCGCCGGCGACGAGCTGGCCGAGGTCTTTCAGGTGCACATGCCCGGGCACGAACTGGGTGAAGCTGTTGGCGATGGCGATGATCGGCTTGCCGAAGTCTTCGCCTTTCATTCCGGTGGCGCGCCAGAGGGCCCTGGCGCCGGCCATGTTGCGCCCATGAGTACTTGTTCTGGAACGATAAACTGGCATTTCAGGCTCCCGACGGCTTTTGGCAAGGCACGTTAGCGCCCTCTACAGCTATTGAGAAATATATTATTCAGCGCTGATAAGGTCGCAGAGGATATGAGTGTTGGACGTTCGGCAGCTCAGGCACTTCGTGGCGGTGGCCGAAACCCTGCATTTCGGCAGGGCGGCGGAACGCCTGCATATGACGCAGCCTCCGCTCAGCCAGTCGATCATCGCGCTGGAGCGCGAGCTGGGTAAGCCTCTCTTCGCACGCACGAAGCGGAGTGTCACGCTGACGCCGTTCGGCGCGTTGTGGCTCGGCTACGTGCAGAAGGCGCTGGGCGGTGTTGACGCGCTGCCTGAAATTGCGCGCCGGCTCGGCGCGGGAGAAGTGGGGCGGCTGGAGGTCTCGTTCGTCAGCACGGCCGACTACAGCATCTTGCCGGTGCTGGTGCGCCGCTACGCGTCGCTCTATCCGGAGGTGGAAATTGCTCTGACGGAAGCGACGAGTGACATTCAAATCGCCTCGCTGCTCGATGGGAACGGCCATGTCGGCAT
>Ga0164243_10009781_pt1 | contig 13888 bp, 15 predicted proteins | sample OricompcompostOP_FD_108781 | JGI IMG/M metagenome (GOLD analysis project Ga0164243, IMG submission 108781) | Organic Plus compost microbial communities from Emeryville, California, USA - Original compost - Organic plus compost (OP) | ecosystem: Engineered > Solid waste > Mixed feedstock >... | reverse complement strand
TCTACGACCCCTACACCGAGACCACCATCAAGTGGACCAAGTCGGCGGCGGCCAAGGTGCAGATCGACCACGTGATGCCGCTGTCGTACGACTGGCAGATGGGCGCGTCCCGGTGGTCGAAGGCGAAGCGCATGCGCATCGCCAACGATCCCCTCAACCTGATCGCCGTGAACGGGTCGACGAACGCCTCCAAGGGCGACTCCAGCCCCGCCACCTGGTTGCCGCCGTCCCACAAGATCCGGTGCGCGTACGTCGTGCGATTCGCCCAGGTCGCGCTGAAGTACGACCTTCCGGTCACGCCTGCCGACAAGACCGCCATGCTGGAGCAGTGCGCGTAATCCGCCGACGCGTACCCGCTCGTTCGCGGCCTCGGGTGGGCATCGCGTTCCGCTTGTGCTGTGCGGTGTCGTACGGCCCATGCCGGAACCTCCGAATCTCGTCACTCGGAGTCGCGTACCGTGACGGCCCTGGAGGCAGGGCGATGCGTGGTTGACCGTGTGGGGATCGCGACGACTCCTGTTACGGTCCGTAGTCGAACTGAGACCGTTGGTCCGCTTGACCGATGCATGATCGGGGCAATTCCTCTATGTCTCGGCGTTGCACTCTGTTGACCCGCACTTAGAGGTGGTCATGCGCGGCATACGTACGGCCGTGGCGGTTCTGGCGGCGGCGGCCGTGCTGAGCGGCTGCGGTGTGGTGGATGTGGGAGACGTGGAAGGGTTCGCGGACACGGGGCGGTCCGCCGACTCCAATGGTTCGTCGACGGAGGAGGGCGCCAGCCCGCTCGACAATCCGGACGGCACGAAACCGGGGCTCGGCCCCATCACGTCGGCGAAGGACAAGGAGGACGCCCGCGCGATCATCGAGAAGGTGGCCACCCGGGGGCGTGGCCCCAAGACCGGCTATGACCGGGACGAGTTCGGGTACGCCTGGGCCGACAACGCCGACGACATCCCGCTGGCGCGCAACGGCTGCGACACCCGGAACGACATCCTCGCCCGGGACGGCAGGGACCTGAAGTACCGCTCCGGCTCCGACTGCGTGCTGGAGTCGATGACGATCTACGACCCGTACACCGGCACGACCATCGAGTGGCGCAAGTCGGACGCGGCGAAGGTGCAGATCGACCACGTGATGCCGCTCTCCTACAACTGGCAGATGGGGGCGTCACGCTGGCCCAAGGCCAAGCGCGTCCAGATCGCGAACGACCCGTTGAACCTGCTCGGCGTGGACGGGCGCAGCAACTCGGCCAAGGGCGACTCCAGCCCGGCCACCTGGCTGCCGCCGAACCGCAGGATCCGGTGCGCGTACGCGGTGCGGTTCGCCCAGGTCGCGGTGAAGTACGACCTTCCGGTCACGCCTGCCGACAAGACCGCCATGCTGGGGCAATGCGCGTGATCGGCAGACGGGACCGGTGACGGCCTGACCCCTCCTCGCCCGGAGACCCGGAAGGCCGGATGCTCGGATGCCCCGGAGACCCCCTGAGCCGAGGAATCCCGGGCGAGGAGGGCAATGGGTCAGGCGGTGAGTTCCACGCGATCCGCCTTCGGGATCGCGGGGGACATGAGCAGCTCGCGAGGCGGGTACGGGATCTCGATGCCCTCCTCGCGGTAGCGGCGGTGCAGGCGCTTGATGAACTCGTGCACGATGAGGAACTGCGCCGTCGGCTGGCTCGCCCGCAGGATCACCGAGAAGTTGATCCTGGACTCGGCGAAGGTGTGGAAGCGGATGAGCGGCTCGTGGTCGGGCATCGCGCCCTCCACGGTCTTCATGACCTCGCGGCCCACCTCCAGCGTGACCTGCTCGACCCGGTCGAGGTCGCTGTCGTAGCTGACGCCGACCTGGACCGAGACCGACATCTCCTCGGCGGGCTGGTTGTAGTTGGTCATGACGGTGTCGGCGAGGTGCGCGTTCGGCACGATGACGATGTTTCCGGACAGCTGGCGGACGGTGGTGTTCCGCCAGTTGATGTCGTCGACGTACCCTTCCTCGCCGGTGTCGAGCCGGACGAAGTCGCCGGGCTGGACCTTCTTCGACGCCAGGATCTGGATGCCGGCGAAGAGGTTGCGCAGCGTGTCCTGCAGGGCGAGGGCGACGGCGAGACCGCCCACGCCCAGCGCGGTGAGCAGCGGGGCGACCGAGATGCCGATGCTCTGCAGCAGTACGAGGACGCCGACGCCGACGATGGTGCCGCGGGTCAGCAGGACGAAGATGCTCGCCGACTGGGCCACGCCCGAGCGGGAGAGGGTGACCGAGCGGACCATGTTCGCGGCGAGCTGCGCGATCGTCAGTGAGACGGTGAGCACGATCGCCGCGAGGAGGACCCGCTCGACGAACCCGCGGACCGGCTCCTCCAGCCGCAGCACGCCGACCGCCCACCAGGCGCCGGTGATGCTCGCCGCGGGCAGCGCGATCTGCTTCAGCAGGCCCGTCCAGATGTCGTCCCACCGGGTGGAGGTCTGCGTGGCACGCTGCGCGAGCCTGCCGAAGAAGCTGCGCAGGGCGAATCCGAGCAGGACGCCGCCCACCAGGCAGACACTCGCGATCGTGAAGGACATGACGTCCGCCTGCCGGGTCATGAGCGATCACCGCCGGTCACCGGCGAGCCCTTCTCCGGGTCGCCGGGGTGCCGAAACGACGCGGCGGAAGAGCCCGCGTACGTCGGCGAGACGTGATCCACATTCGTTTTCACGTGACGATCATCTTACCGATGCGTGGCCGTGTCTTGGCCGTTATCGGCGGCCAAGACGTGATCGGCGCAGGTCTGCGGGGATGTGCCCGGGTACGGCCCGCACGCGACGAGGGCCTTCCCCGGGACGGACGCCGGGAAAGGCCCTCGCGGCGGAGGCCGGGCGGGTTCGGGGACGCGCGGAGGCGGTGCGCGTCCTCGTGCCCGCCCGACGCGTCAGTCGTCGTACTCCTTCTTGAACTTGATGATCTTCCCGTCGCTGATGGCGACGTAGACGTCGTACTCCCAGTTGCCCTTCTCCAGCTCGATCTTCCAGGTGCGGTGGCCGTGCTCCCACTCACGCTCGACGTCGGTGACCCACGCCCCCGGGACCTTCTTCTCGGCGATCTCGATCGCCTGCTTGCGCGTGATCGGCGCCGTGCTCGTCGTGGCGGCGGACGCGGCCGTGGCGGCGCTCGTGGTCGCCGCCGTCGTGACCGGCACCCCCGTGGGGGCGGCCGACGCCGCCGCGATCGCGCTCCCGCCGCCGAGGACCGCGACGACTCCGACACCTGCGATGACCAGCTTCGTCTTGTTTCTCATGTCCGCAAGTCAACCGGCGGGCACGATAGCGGCGCGCTGCGGCGACCCTAAGATCGGGTTAACGTCGGTACGCCGCCGAAGCGGGCACATGGGCGGGATCTCCTCACGGCGAGCGCGAACGATTCCGGGTTCAGCCGGGGCCGATGATTCCGCGGGGCCCGCCGCGCCAGGTCATCGGGACGCGTCGGACGGCACGGCGGGCAGGCCTGTCGGCGGGGCGGGCAGGACGAGGGTGACCTGCGCGCCGCCGCCCGGCGGCGAGCCGAGGTGGAGCGTCCCGCCCGCCGACTCGGCGGTACGGCGGGCGATGTCGAGGCCGAGCCCCGTGGAACCCGCCCCGCTGTGCCCCCGGCGGAGCGGACCGGTCGCCGGGCCTCCGGTCGTGCCCTGGGGGAAGCCCGGCCCGGAGTCGGCGACGGTGAGCTCGACGCCGCCGGAGACGGGCGTGAGCCGTACCGAGAACGGCGTGCCCTCCTCGGTGTGCGCGAACACGTTGCCGAGCAGCGCGTCGACGCAGGCGGCGAGATCCTCGGCGCTCACCGCGACCGGCTGCGGGGAGGGGGCCACGTCCACGGCGACGGGACGGCCCTGGTCCTCGGCGAGCACCGACCAGAAGGCGACGCGTTCGGCGACGACCGCGGCGGCGTCGCAGGAGCCGCGGTCGCGGGTGCGGCGGCGGGCGTCGGTGATGACGGCGGTGACGGCGCGTTCCAGGGCGTCGACGCGGGACTCGACGCGGGCCGCCTCCTCCGGGTCGCGCAGCGACTCCGCCTCCAGGCGCAGGGCGGTCAGCGGGGTGCGCAGCCGGTGCGAGATGTCGGCGACGGTCTCGCGCTCCTCGGCGAGCAGGTCGCCGATGCGGCCCGCCAGATGGTTGAGCGCCATCGCGACCGAGCGGACCTCGGGCGGCCCGCCGGGCTCGGCGCGGGCGGACAGGTCGCCGGCGGCGAGGCGGTGCGAGACCCGGGACAGCGCGGCGATGGGGCCGGTGACCGCGCGGGCCAGGCGGTCGGCGACGAGGATGCCGAGGCCGATCAGGGCGAGGCCGAGGACGAGCATGCCGAGCCACGCCTCGGTGACGCCGCGGGTGAGCGCCGCGTCGCTCAGGAACACGCGGACGACGGCGGTGCCCTCGGGCAGGCCCTGCACGGCGACGAGGATCTCCCGGCCGCCCGGGACCTCGGCGGTGACGCTGCGGCCCAGCGCGGCGAGGCGGACCGCGGCCGAGCGCGGCGCGGGGGAGCCGAGCGTGCGGCCGTCCGGCAGGAACACGGTGACCGGGTTCCCGGCGGCGGACGCCCGCTGCACGGTCAGCTCCAGGGTCTGCGGGTCGTCGGCCGCGACGGCGACCGCCACCGAGTCCGCGGCGCTCGTCGCCTCGCCGGTCGCCGCGTTCTCGGCGGCGGCGCGGACCAGCAGGGCGAGCGGGACGAGCAGCGCGATCAGCACGAGCGAGGTCGTCGCCGCGACCAGCAGCGCCAGCCAGCGTCTCATCGCGGCCCGGCCCCGAACTGATCACCGGCCTCGCCGGAGACCCGGTCACGGTGACCGTGGGCCATGGGGAAGCGGCGCTGGTCGCCGAGATCGCGAACGATGCGCCGATGGGGCGGAAGGTGGCGCGGGCGGCCGAGTTCGCGGAGCGGGTGCCGACGGCGGGGGAGGTGGCGAGGGTCGCCGAGTTCGCGGAGCGGGTGCCGACGGCGGGGGAGGCGGTGTGGGCCGCCGAGATTGCGAAGCGTGTGCCGACGGCGCGGAAGGTGGTGCGGGCGGCCGGGATCGCGGAGCGGGTGCCGACGGCGTACGAGGTCGGTCGCGGGCGGGTCGAACGGGCTGGTCATCGGGGCGCGACCAGTTTCACTCCGACGCCGCGTACGGTCTGCAGGTAGCGGGGTTCCTGCGCGGTCTCGCCGAGTTTGCGGCGCAGCCAGGACAGGTGCACGTCCACGGTCTTGTCCGCGCCGCCGTACGGGACCTGCCAGACCTCGACGAGCAGCTCGCGTTTGCTCACCACCTCGCCCTGCCGGGCCGCGAGATAGTGCAGCAGGTCGAACTCGCGGGGGCTGAGGTCCAGCGGCGTGCCCGCGAGCGTCGCCTCCCGGGAGCGCGGGTCGAGCCGCAGCTCGCCCACGACGACCGACTCGTCGGTACGGCTCTCGCCCAGCCGCCGCAGCACCGCCCGGATGCGGGCGTCGAGCTGGGCCGCGCTGAACGGCTTCACCACGTAGTCGTCGGCCCCCGCGTCCAGCAGCCGCACGATGTCGGACTCCTGGTCGCGGGCGGTCGCCACGATCACCGGCGTCCGGCTCACCGCGCGGAGCATGCGCAGCACCTCCCCGCCGTCCAGATCCGGCAGGCCGAGGTCGAGCACGACCAGGTCGGGATGCTCGGCGAGCGCCTGGCGGAGCCCGTCCATCCCGGTGCCGGACGACGACACGGCGTGGCCGCGTTCGCGCAGGCCGCGGGTGAGCGCGGTGCGGATCGCGGCGTCGTCTTCGATAAGCAGAACGCTGGCCATCACCGCAACCGTAACGCCTCGCCGACCTGTGCGAATCCCCCGTTATCCGGCCCTTAACCCCGGCTTAGCCTCGCCGCTGGGAAGGTGGACGGGTACGCGGCACGGCGATGCCGGACCGGGATACGCGCGGAAAGGGTTCGACCGGTGGACGACGGCCGGGTGGAGGAGAGCGGAAATGGCGACCGAGGCGGGCGTACCGTGAACCGGCGGATGCTGCTCGTGGCGGCGGGCTGGCTGCTCACCGCCGTGATCGCGACCGGCGCGGGGATCGCCGTCATCAACCTCCTGGGCAGGCCGCTCGCGGGCGGCGCCGGCGACGTCATCTCGGCCCGGCAGGCCGCCGAGGCCCTCGCCACCGCCACCGTCTCGCCCGCCTCCCCGCCGCCGTCCCCGGCGCCGTCCGCCCCCACGCCGTCCGCCCCCACGCCGTCGCCGTCCACCGCGTCCCCGACGCCGGACGACACCGGGTCCGCCACGCCCGAGGCGACGGAGACGCCCCGGCCGGAGACCACCTCGGCCGCCCCGGCGAAGAGCAAGGTCATCACGACGCGCGGCGGAAGCGTGGTCGCCCGCTGCGTCGGCCGCGAGGTGACGCTGCGGTCGTGGAGCCCGGCCCAGGGGTACGAGATCGACGACGTCGACGCCGGCCCCGACGACGACGCGAAGGTGAAGTTCGAGCGGGACGACGACGAGGTGGAGATCGAGATCCGCTGCGCCGCGTCGGGCCCGGTGTACACCGTCCAGTACGGCTAGCCCGCGGAGCGAATCCGCACCCGCCCTCCGGCACTCGCCCGCCCCGCGGCGGCGCGTCACGACACATCACCGGCCCCCGAGGCGGCGACGTGCGGTGCGATCGGGCGAGCAGGAGAACCGGATGCGGCACGGCCCGGCGAGGCCGGCAACGCCCCCGGCCGTACCCGGCGTCAGGACTTGGCGAAGGCGAGCAGGGCCTCGTTGACCTCGTCGGCGTGGGTCCACAGCAGGCCGTGCGGGGCGCCCTCGATCTCGACGTAGGCGGAGTTCGGCAGCGCCTCGCGGAAGGGGCGCGCGGTGGAGTCGATGGGCAGGATGCGGTCGGCGGTGCCGTGCAGGATCAGCGTCGGCAGGCCCAGTTCGGCGACCTTGGCGACGTCCTGCCGGAAGTCGGTCAACCAGGTCGGCACGCAGGCGTAGGCGGCGTGCGGCGCGGAGCCGACGGCGACGTTCCAGTTCGCGCGGACCACGGCCTCGCTCAGCCGGGGCGTGCCGAGGAACTCGTCGGTGTTGAAGAAGTCGGCGAAGAACGTGTCGAACCAGGCGTACCGGTCGGCCTTGGCGGCGGCCGAGATGTCGTCGAACACCGACCCGTCCACGCCGGCGGGGTTGTCGCCGGTCTTGAGCAGGAACGGTTCGAGCGAGGCGAGGAAGGCGGCCTTGGCGACGCGCTCGGCGCCGTAGGCGGCGAGGTAGCGGCCGACCTCGCCGCTGCCCATCGAGAACCCGGCGAGGATCACGTCCCGCAGGTCCAGCGTCCGCATGATCACGTCGAGGTCGGCGGCGAAGGTGTCGTAGTCGTAGCCGCCGGCGGGCTTGCTGGACCGGCCGAAGCCCCGGCGGTCGTAGGTGATGACGCGGTACCCGGCGGCGAGCAGCGCGGCGCTCTGCTTCTCCCAGGAGTGGCCGTCGAGCGGGTAGCCGTGGATGAGCACGACCGGCTGCCCCAGCCCGTGGTCCTCGTAGTAGAGCTCGACCGGCGCGTTCTCTTCCCTGCCCACGGTGATGTACGGCATGGCTCGTCCTCTCGATCGTTCTCGGTTGCGTCGCGGCCAGCTTGTCGCGAACGATTGAATCGTACTCATTTACCTCGTGTACGAGTCAATACTTCGCGAGGGATTTTTTCTCCGCGGCGGCCCGGCTCAGCCCTTCGCGAAGGCGAGCAGCGCCTCGTTGACCTCGTCGGCGTGCGTCCACAGCAGGCCGTGCGGCGCGTCCTCGATCTCGACGTACGCGGCGTGCGGCACGGCGTCGCGGAACGGCCGCGCGGTCGCGTGCGCGGGCAGGATGCGGTCGGCGGCGCCGTGCAGGATCAGCGTGGGCAGGCCCAGCGCGGCGATCCTTTCCACGTCCGGGCGCAGGTCGGCGGCCCAGGTGTGCACGCAGGCGGCGGTGGCGTGGGCCGACGCCCTGGCGGCGAAGTTCCGGCTCGCGCGCAGCGCCGCCTCGCTCAGCCGCGGCGTGCCGAGGAAGCGGTCGGTGTTGTAGAAGGCGGCGAAGAAGTCGTCGGAGAACGCGTACCGGTCGGCCCGCGCCGCGTCGAGGATCAGGTTGAAGACCGGCCGGCGCAGGCCGTTCGGATTGTGCGGGCTGCGCAGCGGGCCGGGCTGGATCGGCGCGAGGAACGCGGCCTTGGCGACGCGGCCGGCCCCGTACACGGTGAGATACCGCCCGACGTCGCCGGTCCCCGCCGAGAACCCGGCGAGGATCGCGTCGCGCAGATCGAGCGTCTCCATGATCACGTCGAGGTCGGCGGCGAACGAGCCGTGCTCGTAGCCGTGGGCGGGTTTGTCCGAGCGGCCGAAGCCGCGCCGGTCGTAGGCGATGACCCGGTACCCGGCGGCGAGCAGCGCGGCGGCCTGCTTCTCCCAGCAGCGGGCGTCCAGCGGCGAGCCGTGGACGAGCACGACCGGCCGGCCGCGCCCGTGGTCCTCGTAGTAGAGGCTCACCGGCGCGTTCCCGGTCCGGTCCACGGTGATGTACGGCATCGCGAAACTCCTTCCGAACCCGATGTCGGATGCATGGGCTAGCGGGCGATAGGATCGTAAAGGATTCCATCGTGCACGAGTGAGTACTTCACGCTTTTTACGCGTACGACTTCATCGGGTTAGAATCCCGTCATGCCACCTGACGCACCGACCGAAGACGCCGCGGCGAACGGCCCGCTCTCGGAGATGATCTGCTTCGACCTGTACGCCGCCTCCCGCAGCGTCACCGCCGTCTACCGCCCCCTGCTGGAGCCCCTCGGCCTCACCTACCCGCAGTACCTGGTGATGGTCGTGCTCTGGCGGCAGGGCCCCAGCACCGTGCGCGACCTCGTCGACGCGCTCCGGCTCGACTACAACACCCTCTCCCCGCTGCTCAAACGCCTGGAGACGCAGGGCCTGCTGACCCGGCGCCGCCGCGTCGACGACGAGCGCACGGTCGAGATCGCGCTCACCGACGAGGGCGTGGCCCTGCGCGAGCGGGCGAGCGACATCTCCTCCTGCATCGGCGCCGCCGTGGGCCTCGACGCGCCGGACTTCGCCCGCCTGCAGCAGCTCCTGCGCACCGTGACCGAGTCCGCCACCGCGTACAACGCCGCGAACGCCGAGCGCTGAACGCACACGCGAGCACGCCCGAGCGGGGCGGCTGATCCACGCTCGGGCGTGACTCGCCGGGGCGGGCGCGGCGTCACGGCCGCCCGGGAACCGTCAGCAGGAACCGCGGAACAGGCGGGCGACGAGGTCGACGAGGCCGCCCACCCGCGGGGCCGAGTCGGCCACCGAGACCTTGAGCTGCGCCGTCGACGTGATCAGGCTCCCGGCGGGCGCCTTCGCCGCCTCGGCGTCCACGACCACGCCGCGTTCGCCGAGGAACGCGTACGTCTTCGGGTCGAAGATCAGATCGTTGCGGAGGCCGAGGTCGCCCGGCCGCCCGACGGCGATGCCCACCCGCCCGGCGGCGTCCTGCGCGTTCTCCATGACGGTGACGCCCTCGATGCCGGCGGCGGCCTTGAACAGCGCGGCGCGCTGCGCGGGCGGCAGGTAGTTCTCGCTCAGCAGGTCGCCGACGAGCAGCCACGCCTCCTCGTCGGTCCGCGACTCGCCGCCGTCGCCGTGGTACAACCAGTCGCGCATCCGCCCGGGATCCGTCGGGAGTCGCGTCACCGCCGTGTAGTGCGTGGGCGTGCCGTGGCCGCAGTCCCGCACCGTGAACCACTCCGTCGTGCCCCGATCCTCCTTCGCGACCTCGGGGATGGACCAGCCCGGGTAGGGCAGCGGGTCCAGATGCTCGACCTTCACCACGGTCTCCCGGCTCCCGTCCGCCGACTGCCAGGCGGTGCGCCTGGTGCGCTGCAGCCAGTGGGTCTCCGGCCGCGGCCGGCCCGCCGAGTCGGCGCCTCCGCCGCTCTCCACGCCGTTCATCAGCTGCGACTCGATCACGATGAACTGGTCGTCGCGCGGCTGCGGCTCATCGGCCGCCGCGGCCCCCGCGGCCTTGTCGAACACCTCTTCCGCCGACATCTTCGACACCTCCAACGTCACCACGGTCCGCGGCGGCGTGCCCGCCGGACCTGCGAGAACCCCCGCCCGGTCGTCCCGCAGCACCTCCGCGGTCGTCGCGGCGACGGCGAGCGCCAGCACGCCCGCCACCGCGGCCAGGACCACTCGCCGACGCGGCCGGCCCCCGACGGCGGTCGCGGCGGACATGCGGGTCAACCGGCGCCTCGCCTCGGCGCGCGCGGCGGGGTCGTACGGCTCGGCCTCCGGCCGGATCTCGGCCACAAGCTGGATTTCGTCCTGCTTCATCACGCCTCCTCCAGAAAGCGACGGATCTTGGTTCGGGTCCGGGACAGCCGGGACCGCACCGTGCCGATCGGGATGCCGAGCGCCGCGGCGGCGTCCTCGTAGGACAGCTCCGCCCAGGCCACGAGCAGCAGCAGGTTGCGTTCGGCGGCGGACAGCGCCGCCAGCGCCGCCGCCAGCCGGGGCCGCAGCCGCTGCGCGGAGACCCGCTCGGCGCTGCGTTCCTCGAATCCGTCGTCCGGCTCGGGCGCCTGCCTGGCCAGGGCCCGGAGCCTGCGCACCTCGGTACGCCGATGGCCCGCGATCAGCCTGGACGCGATGCCGTACAGCCAGGGGCGCGCGTCCGCCCGGGTCGCGTCGTACCGTTTGCGCTTCTTGAAGGCGACGAGGAAGGTCTCGGCGGTGACGTCGTCGGCCACCGCGACCTCGTCCGGCCCGAGGCGCCGCGCCGCGTACGCGTGGATCTCGTCCGCGTGCCGGTCGAACAGACCGGAGAAGACCTCGGGATGACGCAGCGATCGCTCGATCAGCGCCGCGTCGCTGTCGTCCCCCGCGTCGTCGCGTTCGCCCGCGGCGGGGGAGGTGCGCGGGGAGGGCGGCCGTTCCAAACCGGCCGGCCTCACCGTCGGCCTCGTCTACGCATAAGGGGATCCTTTCGTGGGCGCCGGCGCGCCCTCACCCCTTATCCGCCGACCGCGCCGATCGAGTTCCATCCGCCGGGGCGGAATCGCAAGGCGTTCCCCGACGGGTCGCGTACCAGCAGCACGTCCGATTCGAGCCGGTACGGGTGACCCGCCGCGCCGAGCCGTTCGGCGAGCGCGTACACGTCGCCGGGCTCGGGCAGCGTCAGCTCGACCGCGAGCAGCCGGGCGCTGTGCTCGGGCACGGGCCCGTCGCCGAACCGGTTGGTCAGCACGAGCGGGCTGCGCTGGTCGCCGGTGCCGATCGCGATGAACGCGTCGCCGAGGCGGGCCTCGACCTCGAAGCCGAGCACGTCCCGGTAGAAGGGCTCGGTGGCCGACATGCCGGCGTCGGTTACCTTGAGCTGCACGTGGCCAAGGAACGTGGCCTCCGGGAGGCCGTCGAAGGGCAGGTCGCCGCCGGGCTCGTCGAGGAAGTCCGTCACCTGCATCGGCTCGGCGGCGAGCACCGGCTGCCCGTTCACCCAGCGCCACTCGTCCCTGGGGCGGCGGACGGTGATCTCGACGCAGTGGCCGTCCGGGTCGAGCACGTAGCAGGAGTGCGCGACGATGTGGTCGCTCAGGTTGTACTCCAGCCCCAGGGCCGTGTAGTGCCGGATGAACCTGGCCAGGTCGGCGCGTTCCGGCACCTGCGGCGCGAAGTGGCTGAGCCCGGGGCCGGACGGCGGCGCGGGCGGCGCGCCGGGCAGCTCCCGCAGCGTGACCAGGGTTCGTCCGGGCACGCCCAGCCGGGCCTGGTCCGCGTCGCGGCCGAGCAGCCGCAGGCCGATGGAGTCCGTGTAGTACCGCACGCTCCGGTCGAGGTCGGCGACCGTCAGTTCGACGCCGCTCGTCGCGGCCGCTTTGTCGATCACGTCAGCGCTCCCGTCCGGGACTGGAAGCCGCCGCCGGAGAAGAAGGCGGCGAGGTCGTGCGGCGCCCGCGCGTTGAAGAGCATTTCGAGGCCCTGGGCGGACGCCTCGGCCGCCGCCCGGGCGCGGGGGAACATCGCCCGCTCGTACTCGGCGAGCGCGGTCTCGACGTCGTCGGGGTGCGCGAGCAGGGCCAGGGCGAGCTCGGCCCCGTCGAACAGGGCCATGTTCGCGCCCTCGCCCGCGTACGGGGACATCAGGTGGGCGGCGTCGCCGACCAGGGTGACGCCCGGGATCCGCGTCCAGGAGTGGCCGGTCGGCAGGGCGAAGATCTGCCGCGTGGTGAAGACGCCGTCGGCGTGCCGGACGAGGTCGGTCAGCTCGGCGGACCAGCCGGCCAGCTCGGCGAGCAGGACGGCGCGCGCCGCGGCCGGGTCGGACCAGTCGGTCTCGCGCAGCGGCGGCCAGTCCTGCGGTACGCGCAGGCAGACGCCGAGTTCCAGGTGGTCGCCGCCGTGGCCGAGGACGCCCTTGCCGTCGGACAGGGCGAAGATGCTGCCGGGGCCGACGGTCGCGGCCTGCTTGGGATGCCGGGTCACGGCGTCGGAGACGCGGAACTCGACGTGGGTGATCCCGCAATACCGCGGCCTGTCGGGCGACAGCAGCGGGCGGACCCGCGACCACGCGCCGTCCGCGCCGATCAGCAGGTCGGCGGCGGCGGTGGAGCCGTCGGCGAAGGTCACCTCGTGGCGGCCGCCGCCGAGGGCGCGGGCCCCGGTGACCTTGTGCCCCCACACGATCCGGCCCGGGTCGAGCGAGCCGGCGAGCAGGCCGCGCAGCACCGTCCGGTCGATCTCCGGGCGGTCGCCCTCGCCGGGCTCCGGCCCGTCGTCGACGAACACCCGGCCCGTCTTGTCCAGGACCCGGGTGTGCTCGGCCTGCGGGTGGGTGTGGCGGCGGAACTCGTCCAGGAGTCCCGCCCGGTCCAGGGCGTACTGCCCGGAGTCGTGGTGGATGTCGAGCATGCCGCCTTGGAGGCGTACGTCGCCCGAGGCGTCGCTTTCGTAGACGGTCGCGGCGATTCCGTGTTCCTGCAGGATGCGCGCGAGCACAAGGCCCGCCAGACCCGCACCGATGATCGCGACTCGTCTCGCATGGAGTGAAGTCATGCCTCGACGCTAACACGACCATGGTCGTAACGTCCATGGTCGTAACGACCGTGGTCGTCACATCCATGGTCGACGGAGCGTGCTAGATTCACCTCCCGTGAGCCCGAACGCCAGTGGCGAGGCCCCGCGCAGCCGTCGCGAGCGCCCCGCCAAACCCGCCCTGACCAGGCAGAAGATCATCGACGCCGCGCTGCGCATCCTCAGCGCCGAAGGGCTGGGCAAGGTGACCATGCGGCGCATCGCCGCCGAGCTCGACACCGGCCACGCGTCGCTGTACGTCTACGTCCGCGACGTCGAGGACCTGCACGCCCAGATCCTCGACGCCCTGCTCGCCCCCCTCGTCACCGCGGAACCGGCCGGCGACACCTGGCGCGAGCGGCTGAAGAGCCTGCTCATCGGGTACGGCGAGATCCTGCGCGCCCGGCCGGAGATCGCCCGGATGGCGCTGTCCACCCAGCCGAGCGGACCCAACTCCGTGGCCCTGGTGGACCGGATCCTGGCGCTGCTGCTCGAAGGCGGCGCCTCCGACAAGGCCGCGGCCTGGGGCGTCGACCTGCTCCTGCTCCTGCCCACCGCGAGCGCGGTGGAGCAGAGCGGCCCGAAACCGGCCAGGCACGCGACCGGCGACGTGGACGCCATCGCCACCACCATCGCCGAGGTGGACCCGGCCAAGGCCCCCAACATCGCCCGCCTCGGCGACCTGCTGATCTCCGGCGAGTCGGAGGAACGCGCCCGCTGGTCGCTCGATGTCATGATCGACGGCATCCTCGCCGCCGGCTGACCGCCCGGCCTCGGCCGCTCCGGGCCGGTCATCGCGATCAGGATTTCGGCAACCCGAGG
>Ga0164243_10009780_pt1 | contig 13888 bp, 11 predicted proteins | sample OricompcompostOP_FD_108781 | JGI IMG/M metagenome (GOLD analysis project Ga0164243, IMG submission 108781) | Organic Plus compost microbial communities from Emeryville, California, USA - Original compost - Organic plus compost (OP) | ecosystem: Engineered > Solid waste > Mixed feedstock >... | reverse complement strand
GACGAAGAGTCGAAGCCGTCCGAAACTGCGAAGAACGACCCGGCCGTTGCGATCCCCAACGGCCTGACGCCGGAGGCTCAGGCGTGATTCCGCTGGCAACGGTCCAGATCCACATCTACTGGTTTGTGCTCCCCCTGGTCGTGGCGATCAGCCTGGTCTACGCCGCCTCGCGCCACGAGTCTTGGCCCCGGATCTGGATGCACGCCCTGCGGCTCTGCTCGTGGATCCTGGGCCTCCTGGTGCTCACCACCGTTATTCTGCTGGTGATCAACACCCAGGTTTGACGTCGGCGTTTCGCCCCGTGAGCCGGGCGGCGTTCCCCCGCAAGGGGGCGCGAGCGAACGGCTCATTAATACAATGGCCGCCATTTGTGCGATCACCAGCGGGGCGAATTGCAGCCCTTTCAGGCCGGCGGGGAGCGCGGCGACGGCGTTCGGCAACACGGCCTGAAAGAGGTTCCGGGTGAACGGGGCCTCCCATTCGGGGACCGAGCCCCCGCGCCACAGGGGCCAAACCACCTGGACGAGCGGGTCGGCGTAATATTGGGGGATGCGCCCCCCCACGCCGACGAACAGCAGCATCAAGACTCCCCCGCCGACCGCGAGGGCCGTCGCTACGGCGAAACTCCAGGCCATTCCCCGCGCGAGTAGCCCGGCCACCGGCAGCATGGCGAAAGGGAGCAGGGGGACGAGCAGTCGGGGACCGGTCGACCAGCCGCCGGTCCATTCGGGGTAGCTCAGGTTCACCGCGAACACCGCCCCCATCGCGGCGGCCGAGACGGTCGCCATGCCCCAATAACGCCGGCGGACGAGCGCGACGAGGCCGAACGGGACGAGGACGACGATCGGGGCGTAAAAAGTCAACCCTCGGTAGCGTCCGAACAGGAGCGTCAGCACGCGTCGAACTTCCGGGGAGCGTAAGCCGAGGGGATTCGCTTCCGAGTGGACGTCCGCGAAGATTTTCGTCGTGTGGTGGAAGTACCCCATGTCCCAGGGCGACCCGTACGCGAGTTGGTTGTAGCCGAGTAGGACGAGCAGGGGAATGACCGCACCGACCCCGAAATCGCCGAGCGTCGAGGGCTTGCGGCGCCCGCCCAGAACCTGGGCGAGCAGGTAAAACCCGAGGATCGCGGAGATCGGGCCGACGCCCAACTCGATCACGGCCGCATAGGAAGCCAGGAAGCCGGCGACGCCCGAGCGGAGGGCCTGTCGAGGGGCGTCGCTACGCCAGAGGAGGGCGAACGCCGCGAGGAGGGCGAACGCCGCCGTCTGGTGGCCGTACGCCATCGTCGCGTAGGCGTACGCGGGCGTCGCGAGGCCGTAGGCCAACCCGACGAGCGCCGACCGGCGCGGACCGCAGCCGAGTTCGCGGGCGAGGCCGCCGAGTAAAACGCCCGAGAGCGCCGTGAACAGCCCCGACGTGCCGAGGACCACCCAGTAATCGGCCGCCCAGTAGGCAAAACCTTTGACGTTGCGCGGGTGGTCGGGGAGTCGCAAGATGGTTTTCGCCGCCGCGTAAGGGACCGCGGCCACGAGCGAGTAGCCCGGCAGTTTGTCGGTGTAATACCGGCCGCGGAAGAAGGCCCGGTCGTGGGTCTGGTCCTCCAGGCCGTTGATCGTGACCGTGCCGCGGTCGACGAGCGCGTAGGTCAGCATCAGGCGGCTCGCGCTATTCCAGTCGCGCGACTGCCAGACGTAGGCATAACTTCCCAGGAGGATGGCGAAGACCCAAAGTCCCGGTCGGCGCGGCATTCTCATTCGGCAGGCCCTGCGTGTCTCGTCTGTCGAGCCGCCCGGACGACCCAATCCCCCGCCGCTACCGCCACCCCGGCCGCGAGGAGTGCGGCGGGGGCCTGGAGGGGGAGGAAGTAGCGGTCCCAGGCCATGGGTAAGTACGCCGTGACCACCGCGAGCGCCGTTCCGAACTGGGCGAGGAGCGCCCAGCACGTCGGCGGTTCACCCGACGCCCACTGGTGGCGGCCACGCCTCCAGGCCCAAACGGCCCCCCCCGCGACCCAAGGAATCCAGGCGACGGCACCCCAGTCTTGCGCCGGGTCGAAACGGCGTGTCGAGTCGGAATGAGCCGGCCCGAAGGGTCCGAACCGACCGAAGCCCTGAACCGCGACGACCGACACCTTTTCGGCCGGCGTGCGTACCGCGTTATGCCGGAACATCGATTGTTGATCGGCCGCGACTTTCAACCGCAGGTCGAACATCAACCGGACCCGCTCGACGAGCGACAGGTCGCGGACGGCGGCGACGGGGGCCGGGAGTCGTTGCCCGGGCCGCGTCGTGAGAAACGGATCGAGGGCGATGAACGTCAAGACCGCCCAAACCGTAGCGAACGCAACGACCACGACGAACGGCCATTTCCTCGGGAACGGGACGGGGCATAAAACCCCGAGAACCGCCCACGTCGCGGCGATCGGAAAGTAGAGGATCCCGCTCATCTTCGAGAGGAGCGAAAGCGCGACCCCCGAGCCGGAACCGACGACTCCCGGCCAGAGGGCGGCCGGCGATCGGCCCGCGAGCGTGCCTTTCCAGGCCCACAAGGTAAAGAAGAGTCCGACCTCCAGGAAGGCTTCGCAAGGGACGTCCGACATGGCCCTGCGCGAGAGAAGCCGATAGAGCGGGTTCAGGAGCAGTAAAAGGGCGGCGACGAAGCCGACCCCGCGCCCCGCCACGAGGACCCCGATCCCATAGACCGCGACGCAACCGATCGCCCCGACGAAGGCGACCGGCAGGCGAGCGGCCGTTAGCCCGCCGGGGGGCTCCATGCGGTAGGACGTGTTTTCGTACCACCTCTGGGCGTCGCCGGGGCCGGGCATACGGTAACCCCCCGCTTTGAGCGCCGAGCCGATGAGGTACTTCGGCAGGGGGGGGAGGTCGTACGCGGGGTACTCCAGCCAGGCCGGATCGTTCCACCGGCCGGTGGCAAAAAGTTCCGCATAGTAGGACTGGGAATAATAGGCCGATTCGTCGACGAAATGCGGTTCTTCCGACAGGCGAAAGCCGAAGGCGACGACCGCGATCAGTCCGATCAGAACGGCCCCGGGCCATGAGCGAGGGGCCGCCTTCGGGGGATCCGCCGGCCGACTCGTGGTAGGGTTTCGGGACAATTCCGACATTGCGGGGTGGGGCCCGGGAGGAAGATGGGGCGAGTTTACCGATCGAACGAATTCGAGGCCGGACAACATTTTAGAAATCGTCGTGCGATTTTGGCAACCGCCGGAACGTCGGTTAAGTTTCATCGACGATCCTGAAGTCTTTGGCCGTGAGCCGGCACCGCGACACGCGACGGCGGCGCCAACCGGGGGGAATCAACCCGCCGGGAAACGCTGATGCCGCGGGTACGGAGCCCGGGTGACGCCGAACGGCACGGTCGGGAGGTTTTGGACCTTCGCCGAGTCAGGGATCGGCTGCACACACTTTGAGTTGACACCCCGAGCGTCCCGATGCGCACCGCCCTTTTGATCCGAAACGGACGGGTCGATTCTCCGCAACCCCGCGGGGCGTTCGGCGTCCACCGCGGGATCGGTCGCTCACCCCTCGGCGCGGCCCGCGCCTCGTCCGAGCGGCGCTTTCCTTCCCGCCCCGTCCCCAGACCGGCCGCCGTTTCGACCCCGTCGACGACCCGGGAGTGGAGTCGTTTGCGGCTCCGCGCACGGGACGAAGCGGGTGCGGTTGGCGACCGGTTCGGTCCGCGCACGGGAAGCCGCTCCGGGGGACACGAAGGGGTGTCGGTCAACGGGAGTTTCCACCCATGACGACGATGCGATGGTTCCATTCCGGGGCCTCCCCTCGGGGCACCCCGGCGTCCCGACGTCCGACACGACGTCACCCCGTTGTCCTGCTCGTGCTGGCCGTGGCGGCGTTGAGCCAGACCGGCTGCCAGTCGGGCTTCCTCGGTCCGTGCAGCTCCTGCGGCGACCGGTTCCGGAACCTGAGTGAACGGGTCTTCCGGCCCTTCCGGGGCAACGCCGGCCCGTGCTGCGGTTCGGACCTGGGCGTCGCCGCCTCGCCCTTGCCGTACGCGACCCCCTCCGTCGTCACCCCGGCGCCGGCCCCGGCCCCTTCGGGCGTGCTGACCCCGGCCCCGGATTCGGTCTCCACGCCGCAGCTCGAACCGATCCCGTCGGCGAGCCCGGGCCCCCCGGCGTCGGGCGGCGATTCGACGCCGAGCCAGGGGGCGAAGGCGTCCCCGGGGAAGGCGAACTACGAGGCGTTACGCCCCAAGTATCGCGAAAGTCTGAGCCAATCGCGCGGCACGCGCCCTGAGCCGACCATCCGGTCGGCCCAGGGTTCGCCCGTTTCCCAGGCCGACGAAGAACCGAACCCGCTCGACAACCTCCCCCCCCTCGACCTGCCGCGCGAGGTGACCCACGCCGACACCCCGCCCCCCGTCGCGGCGCCCGGCCCCGCGCCGGCGGCCGAAACCCTGGCCGACCTCGCCGCCAAGTCGGTCTCCCATTCCGGCTCGGACGTGACCGTCGCCCCCGGCATCCGCCGGATCGCGGGCGTCGAGTCGAAACTCTCCGGCGGCAGCATGCCGAACGCCTCGGGGCTCGACTGGCTCGCCGAGAAGGGCTACAAGACCGTCCTCGACCTCCGCGAAGAGTCCGAAATCTCGGCGGCCTTTATCTCCGACGTCGCCCGCCGGGGGATGCGCTACATCGCCTTGCCGATTACCGTGAAGACCGTGGATGCCGATCATGTCAGCCGCTTTCTGTTCGAACTGACCTTGGCCGACGCCCGACCCCTCTACTTTTTCGATACCGATGGCACCCGCGCGGGCGTGATGTGGTACGTCCGCCGGGTCGTTGTGGATAAAGTCGACCGCCAGGTGGCCCGCCGCGACGCCGAGGAACTCGGCCTCTCCGACGACAAGTTCTGGCTCGCCGCCAACGCCTATCTCGATTCCATCGCCCCCACCCCCGCGCCGGCCGACAAGCCCGCCCCTGCGCCGGCGGCCCCCGCGCCCACCCCGGCCCCGCCGGTCGACGATGCGTCGAAACCGGCTCCGGCTCCAGCCCCGGCCCCCGCTACCGGCGCGAACGCCCCGCCGGCCCCGAGTGCCGGCCCCCCGCCCGGCCCTTCGGCCGACGCCGGCCCGCAGCCGGTCTCGCACGACCCGACCGCTTGGAAGCCGCTCGCGGCCCTGGTCGTCACCGGCCTGGGGGTTCCGCTCGCCTACGTCAGTCGGGTGGCGATCCCGCCGTCGCTCGTCTCGCTCGCCAAGGCCAGTCTGCCGGGACCTCGGCGGTCACCGAAATCGCTCCCCGGCCGGTCGGATGGCTGAACGTCAGTTGGCGGGCGTGTAACGCGACGCGCGGGTGTCCGTCGAGCGCGTTGACGACCGAACGGGCCCCGTACTTCCGGTCGCCCAGGATCGGGAGCCCCCGCGACGCCAGTTGGACGCGAATCTGATGGCTCCGCCCCGTGACCGGGCGGACCTCCAGCCAACTCGCATCCGGTCCTCGTTCGAGGACGCGGAAGGCGAGCGCCGCGTCGTGGCTCCCCGGCGTGCCGGGCCGGACGACCTCGACGACGTTCCGGGCCTCGTCCTTGCGGAGCGAGTCGTGCCACTCGCCGGATTCGGACGGGCATCGGCCTTCGACGATCGCCCAGTAGACCTTCTCAACCGTCCCCTTGCGGAACTGCTCCGACAACCTCGACGCCCCCTTGCTGGTCCGCGCGAGGAGGACGACCCCGGACGTCGGCCGGTCGAGCCGGTGGACGAGCCCGACGTACACGTTGCCGGGCTTCGCGTACTTGACCTTAAGGTACGCGCGTGCCGCGTCGATCAAGGTCGGCTCGCCGGTCGAGTCCCCCTGGGTCAAGAGACCGGCGGGCTTGTTGACGGCGAGACAGTGGTTGTCTTCGTACAGGACGTCGAGCATCGCACCCCGTGCCGTGGAACCGGCCCCGCGTTCCTCGTTCCTTCTGTGAACTCAGGCCGCGTCGGTCACCCGTTTGACGACCAGGGTGGCGTACGCGCCTTTCGGAAGCTCGAAGCCGAGCTGCAATTTCTTCCGGCGGGGCTGCAACTCGTCGTCGGCGACGGCGTGGGTCAGTCGGTCCGCGAAGAAGAGGGCGGGCCTCGTCCCCTTCGAGAAGAAGACGTCCTTGAGGTGCTTCACGCGCAGGTCTTCCCAGGCCAGCCCCTCGGCGGCGACGACCTGGAGGGCGACCTCGCGCTCGACCCCTTCGGCCGGTAACGGCGTCCGGGAGGCCGGCAGCGGCAGCCGGCAGGCGGCGAGGGCCGCGGCCTGGTCCGGGTCGAGGTTGCGATGGATCGGCAGGTTGGCGACCTTGAAGTCGATCGGCACCCTCTGCTCGGGGCGGGTCGAGCGGGCGATCATCTCGCCCAGCATCAGGTTCCAGAGGTGGCTCTGGAAGGCCGAGAAGTACAGGGAGCGGAGTTCGCGGCGGACCCGGGCGAAGGCCCCGCGGAAGTCGGTCGGGTGGTCGGCAAGGTACGTGACGAGGCTCCGCGCGTGCGACCGGTCGAGCCGCGCCTTGGCGTCCGGCCAGCGGCCCCAGAATTCCTGAAGGATCGCCTTCTCCTGCTTCGTCCCCGGCCGGTCCGACGGGTTCGGCTCGGCGATCGCGAGCTTCAGCGCCTGCCCGTGGTCCCCCGTCAGCCAGGCCCGGGCCACGAACCCGCCGGAAAAGCCGACCGAGCCGAACCGCTGGTCGTCGAAGTAGTTCGGCAGGCCGTCGCGGGGCAACTGCTCGACGGCGGCGAGCGCCCGCTCGACGGCCTCGTCGGTCAGGTCGCGGAGCACGACGGCGAACCGGTTGCCGCGGAAATGGGCCGGTCCGTAGGGCGATTCGACCCGGCCGAGCGGGACGAGCTCGAAACTGTTTTCCCGGAGCGGGCGCTCCGGCCCGTCGAGGATCGTCAGGTACTGGGTCGTGACGGCGTGCCGGTCCTTGAGCCCGCCGTAGCTGACCCGCCGCCCGGCGACGTTCCACCGCCGGCACACGGCCTCCACGGCTTCGAGGGTCCCCATCCCGCGCTTCGAGAGCCGGTAGAGGACGAACCGGCCGCGGTCGCCCGCCTCGACGACGGGGAGTTCTTCGACTTCGAAATCTTCGGCGAGGCGCTTGAGCTTCATCGGTGCGGTCGGACGTTCCAGGGGACGGGGCACGCTCGATCCGGTCTTGGGCAGACCGTTGCGTTCTCCCTTCGATCACGCCCCCATGCTACCCGACGAAGCCGCCCCGCGACGAGTCCGACCGTGCCGTGCGGGGTCAGGAGCCGGAACCGTTGAGCGCCGTGCTGATGACGTTGACGTTCTTGCTCCAGCCCTGCGCCGTGGAGTTGCCGACCGCGTTTACCGCGGCGATCACCGCACAGATGATGAGGACGAGCATGATCGCGTATTCCGACGTGGTCGCCGCCTCGTCGTCACGGATCAAACCCCTGAGCTGTGGGCGGTTCATCGCGGCATATCTCCGGCCGATGGGCATACCCACACGGGGGGGATCGACCCAAAAGGCCCGGACCGGATGGCACACGAAGCCGACCCGGCGACCGGCCGTTCGACACGGGTCGCTCAAAGTGATCACGTCTGACTAAACCGTACGACTCCGATCGAACGCTGTCAAAGTGTGATGACTCTCTTCAGCGCGTTCGGTTAGACTGCCAGTGACCTCCGACCCCAAAGGCGCTCACCGCATGCCTCCCCACGACCACCCCCGCAGGCCCGAACCCTTCGAACGCGATTTCCCGTCGCTCCCCATCGTAACCCCCGACGTCGACCGCCTCTCCGACTCGCAAAAATACGGCGGCCTCCTCTACTTAGGGATCGGCGGACTGGTCGTTCTCTGCGGCCTCCTGGCCTGGTTCGCCTGGGGCGTTTGGTCGTTCCGTTCGGTCTGGGGGAACGTCTACGTCTTGCACGACGCGAGCCGGGGCGACGCGGAGCGTATCGCCGCGGCTTACGCCTTGAGCCGCGACCCCGGGGTCAACCAGCGGCAGCTCTGGGACATCACCTTGCGGACGACGTTACCCCCGCTCGCGCGGTACGTCGTGGCGGAAGGGCTCACCGCCGAGGCCGCGTCGGCCGACCCGCGCGGGTACGGCATGGCGGTGGCGCGCAGCGAGGGGTGGCCGGTCTGGCTGCGGCTCGTGCTCACCCGGCCGTTGGCCTACCGGGCCGCCCTCGACCTGCCGGTCCCGCGCGAACCCCTCCGCGAACTCGCCGGGTCGCCCGACCGCCAGACCGCCCTCTGGGCCGCCTACGCCCTGGCCGAAGGGGAAGAGGGCGACCCCGCGTTTCGCGACGTACTCCGCCGGGCCGCCGCGGAAGACGGGCCCGACCGACCCCTCGCGCAACTCCTCAGTAACGCCTTGGAATCGGACCGCGTTAACGACCGGCTGAAGTTTCTCGACGAGGCGACCCTCTGGTTGCGTGACCACCATCCGGACGCGGCGAAGCTCTGGAGCGGTTGGAAGGTCGAGGGCGGCCGTCTCCTCCGGGCCTCCTGAGCGGCCTCGGAGTTGCACAAGGACGTTAATCCGTCGATCCGAAACGCCGGGATTTTGCGTCGTCCCGGCCGGGTCACTCGCGGACCGATCCCGTGTGCAATGTGAGGAGAATCCCCCATGCGTTTCGGGCGAACCTTTCACGCCGCGGCCGCCGCGGCTCTGGCCGCCGTCTGGACCGTTTCCCCGGCGTTCGGGCAGTCGAAGGCGGACGAAAAACGTCAAAGCCAGCCGGGGCGTTCCCCGGAATCCCTCCGCGCCCTGGCCCGCAACGAGCGGGTTTCTGGGGTGATCGTGAAGGTGGAGCATTTCGTGAAGGGGGCGTCCCCCGGCTCGACCATCGAGCGCGAGGCGGTCGCCGGCCGGAACCACCCGGTCACGTACCGGCTGACCGTGAACACCAACGCCGTCTGGCGTGATTGGGCCCGAGACCAGGCCCGCATGCAAGATTCGGGGCCCGCGAAGAAAGACGCCCGCCGCGGCGAGAATTCCGTCGCGACCGCGGGCGAGCCCGCCGACCGCAACAGCCTTGTCGTCGTCGACATCGGCCCCGAAACGAAGATCGACACCCGCTTCCGCGCGGCCGACGACGAGACCGGCAAGGGGTCAAAGAGCCCGGAAGCCGTCGTCGGCAAGGACGCGGGCCGCACGGGCCGGTCTTCGGCTAAACCCGTTCAGTTCCGTACGTCGGACTTGAAGCCCGGCCTGTTCGTCGAGGTCGATTTCCGGCACGTCACCGCGCAGAACCCCGCGTCGGCCGTGGCGGTGATCCGTCCGATCGGCGGCCCGGCCTCCCCGGCGCGCACGGAAGCGGCGGGTACGACGAAGTCGTCCAAGTAACATGGGGCCACGCCCGGATCTCCACGCCTTGAGACCCGGTCCCTGAGTTGGGACCGGGTTTCGGGAGGTCGTTCCAGGGGTCAGTCTTGTGGCCGGTCGGGGCGGGCCGCGAGGGTGGTCCGTACCCAGTTGAGGGCGTGTTTCGCGGCGCGCTGCTGGATGACGGCGCGGGGCTGTTCGGGGCCGATCTCCAGCCGCCGCGTCTCCACGCCGTCGGCCGTGGCGAGGCCGACGTAGACGAGCCCGACGGGCTTTTCCGGGGTCCCGCCCGTCGGACCGGCGACGCCCGTTACGGAGAGCCCGATGTCGGCGCCGAGCCGCGAGCGGACCCCCGAGGCCATCGCCGCCGCGACCTCGGCGCTCACCGCGCCGTGGGCCGCGATCAGGGCCGGGTCCACGCCGAGCAGTTCGGTCTTCGCCGCGTTGGCGTAGCTGATCACGCCGCCGGGGTAGTTGGGACTGACGCCGGGGATGGCCGTGATCTTGTGGGCGATCAGCCCGCCGGTGCACGACTCGGCGGTCGCGAGCGTCGCCCCCGTCCGTCGGAGTTGGGCGACGACGGCGTCGGGGACGTCGGCGTTCCCTTCGCCGACGATCAACGGCCCGAACCGCTCCTGGATCGTCGCCACGATCGGCGCGAGCGTCTTCTCGGCCTCTTCCACGGTCGCCCCTTCGCCGGCGAGGCGGAAACTGATGGTCGCCTCGTGCGCGGTGATCCCGACCTCCGGGTCTCGGTTCCGCGCGGTGAGGTCCATCGCCTCGGCTTCGACTTCGGCTTCCCCTTTGCCGAACAGGTTGATTTTGCGCTCGACGATCACGCGGTTAACCAGCCCGTGGCGTCGGAGCCTCGGCAACACCTGTTCCTCGAACATGATCTTCATTTCATGGGGGACGCCGGGCAGGCAGGCGAGGTAGACCCCGTTGAGGACCATCCAGACCCCCGGGGCGGTCCCGACCCGGTTGGGCAGCGGCTCGGCCCCTTCGGGCAGAAGCGCCTGGACGCGGTTGCGCTCGGGCATCGGCCGGTTGCGGCGGGCGAACATCGCGGAGATGGCGGCGAGCGAATCGGCGTCTTCGACCAGGGGGACACCGGCCACCGCCGCGAGCGCGTCGCGGGTGAGGTCGTCCTGCGTGGGGCCGAGGCCGCCGCTGAAAACGACGAGGCCGGCGCGGCCGATCGCGTGCCGGAACGCGGCGACGTTGTCGTTCAGGTCGTCGCTGAGCGTGGTGTGAAAACGGACCGGAATCCCGACGGCGGCCAGCCCCCGGCTGAGCCACTGGCTGTTGGTGTCCAGCGACTGTCCGCTGACCAGCTCGCTCCCGATCGCGATGATCTCGGCTTTCATCTCGGTCCGAACCCCTTCCGCCCTTCGAAACCAACCCCACGCCCCGCCGCCGACCCGTCGGCCGACCGGCCGGGCCCCATCGTACCAGCCGGTTTACCCCGGAGTCATCGCCCGAACGCGGCCGGAAACGGTCCGGTCGCGTGACGCGCGGCCGGCGGCTCGGCTATGATCGAAAGGGCTCGCCGTACGCGCGGGCACCGTGCGAGGGGGTTCGACTCCCCCGGTCCCCTGGCTGTTTCGTCGGGAGGCTTCTGAACCATGTCGGGCATCTCCTCCGTCCTGGAACGACCCACGCTGGTCTTGAACCGGAACTGGCAGCCGGTCCGCGTCGCCACCGTCGCCCGTTCGCTGGTGCTCCTTTGGAATGAAGTGGCCCACGTCGTCGACCCGGAAGACTTCCGGCTCTACACCTGGTCGGAATGGTCCCGGCTCACGCCCCGCGAGGGGGAGCCGGCGATCCGGACCGTCCGGTTCCGACTGCGCGCGCCCGAAGTGTTGACCCTGCTCCGCCACGACAAGCCGCGGCAGAACGCCGTGACGTTCAGCCGGCGGAACGTCTTCAAGCGCGACCACGCGACGTGCCAGTATTGCGGGTCGAACCCCGGTACGGAGGCGCTCACGATCGACCACATCATCCCCCGCTCGCAGGGGGGGCAGACGACCTGGGAGAATTGCGCCCTGGCCTGCGTCGGCTGCAACGCGCGGAAGGCCAACCGCACCCCCGAGCAGGCGGGGATGCGGCTCCGGCGGGTCCCGACCCGCCCGGTCTGGAAGCCGTTGTACGACGCCTCCGCCGTCCGAGTGGCGAGCTGGGCCCGGTTCCTGAGCGACGGACACGCCAATTCCGCGCTCGAGGAGTCGGCCTGAGCGGGCCACGACCGGCGCGGCGCCGCGGGCGCCGCGCGCCGACCGTCATCCGAGAACGCTTATGAGATATTTGATCACGGGGGGCGCCGGGTTCATCGGCAGCCACCTTTGCGAACGGCTGCTCGACGACGGGCATTCCGTACTCGTGCTCGACGACCTGAGCACCGGCCGTTACGAGAACGTCGGCCACCTCGAAGGCCGCCCGGGGTTCGAACTCCGCGTCGCCAGCGTGACCGAGCCGGGCGTGGTCGAGCGGTGCGTGACCGAGTGCCAGGGCGTGTTCCACCTCGCGAGCGCCGTCGGCGTCCGCCTGGTCGTCGACGAGCCGGTCCGGACGATCGAGACGATCGTGAACGGCACCGACGTCGTGCTCCGCTCCTGCGCGCGCTACCGGAGGCCCGTCCTCCTGACGTCCACGAGCGAGGTCTACGGCAAGAGCGAGAAGATCCCGTTCTCCGAGGGCGACGACTGCGTGATGGGGCCGACCACGACCCGCCGCTGGGCCTACGCCTGCGCCAAGGCCCTCGACGAGTTCCTCGCCCTCGCGCACTGGTACCAGACCAGGCTCCCGGTGGTGGTCGTCCGGCTGTTCAACACGGTCGGCCCGCGCCAAACCGGCCGGTACGGGATGGTCATCCCCCGGTTCGTCTCCCAAGGGCTCGCCGGCGAGCCGATCACCGTTTACGGCGAGGGGACGCAAACCCGCTGCTTCGCCCACGTGCTCGACGTGGTCGGCGCCCTGGCCCGGCTGATCGGGCACCCCGAGGCCGTCGGCCAGGTCTTTAACATCGGCAACGACCAGGAGATCTCGATCTCCGACCTCGCCGAAAAGATCCGGGCGCTCACCGGCGGCAAGAGCCCGATCCGCACGATCCCCTACAGCGAAGCCTACACGGCCGGCTTTGAGGACATGCTCCGCCGCGTCCCCGACCTGGCCAAGGTCCGCCGCCTCATCGGCTACCGGCCGACGCGCGACCTCGACCAGATCCTCGCCGACATCGTCGACGATCAAACGCGAAACCCCCTCCGGCCGTGAGGCCGAGGGGGCTGGGCGAAAATCGGTCGCGATGTCGTTCGTTCAGCCGACCGCGTTCGGTTCCGCGCTCGTGAGGGGGGCGCGGATGAAGCCGGAGTCGGCCGGCGCTTCGTAGTCGACGGCCGCCAGGTCGGGGGTTTCGACCCGCCGGTGCCCCCGGACCCGGCTCTCAAGGGCGGCGTCGAGGATGCCGCCCGTGAGCAGCGTGCGCTCCACCGGGTACGGCGACTTGCCGGTCCGGAAGAACTCGTCGATCCGGAGGACGAGCGGGTCGAAGAACCGGGCGCCCGGCGGGGCGGGCAGGTGGACGAGCGTGGAAACGATCCCGGGCTTGTCGCCCCCCACCTTCGCGGCGAACGTCGTGTCGTCGACGTGGCCGTTGAGGATCAGCGACGTCGCCCGGAAGCCGTCGGCGTACTCGACGACGTAGGCGATCGGGTTCGGTAACTTGGTAAAGCCGTCCTTGCCGGCGGGCGGGCGGTAGTCTCGGGTGTTCTGCTTGATGTCGCCCGGGTTCCGCGACTGGCTCCGGCCGAGGGCGTGTTCGAGCAGTTCCCACGACCAGACGCCGGAGTCGCCGGCGGCCCAGACCGCGTCGCCCTCAAGACAGGTGACGGCCTTCACGCCTTGGGGTTTCCCTTTACGGTCGCGGCGCTCGACCATGCACTGGAGGGTTTCCAGCGCGTGGAAGCCGAAAATTTCCAGGTCCCCGCGCGACGCCACGAGGGCCGATTCCATCGGCCGACCGAGGGGGATTTCCAGCTGGGGAATCCGCCAGGTGACCGGGAGGCTCGAACCGGCCATCATCGGGAAGCCCATCGTCTTGGCCGTGTCGACCATCTGCCGCGCCTCGGGGCGGCTGTACGAAAGGTGCTTGTCGTTGAAGACCGGCACGGACCGCCCGGACGTCCGGAAGACCTCGGCGGCCTCACGGAAGAACCGGCCGCGCGGGTAGAGCTTTTGAAGCTTCTCGTTGTACGGGTAGTCGCCGTGCTCGCCGATCAGCAGGACCGCGTCGACCGCGAGTTTGCCCGTGCCGAGGGTGAGGGCGTCGGCGATGTTCGGGCTGAGCCGGATCTTGTGCCGCCGGGCTTTTTCGCGCCCGAGGTCGGTCTCGGGGGAGACCTGCTCGATGAACAGGCTCACCACGTCGCAGCCGGGGTGATAGAGCCCGCGCTCGTCGTACAGGACGAAGCCGTCGATGAACCGGCCGACGATGTGGTAGGCGTGGGAAAGGTAGTGGTACACCGTGGCGATCGCCGCCACTTTCGGCCGCGGGACGTCCGGCGCCGCGTTCGCCCGAATT
>Ga0164243_10009779_pt1 | contig 13889 bp, 11 predicted proteins | sample OricompcompostOP_FD_108781 | JGI IMG/M metagenome (GOLD analysis project Ga0164243, IMG submission 108781) | Organic Plus compost microbial communities from Emeryville, California, USA - Original compost - Organic plus compost (OP) | ecosystem: Engineered > Solid waste > Mixed feedstock >... | reverse complement strand
TCGTCGACCTCGTCGTCGGTCAGCCGCAGCGGCTGCTCCGGCTCCACCGGCGCCAGACCGGCGTCTCGCCACGCGTCGCGTCCGGGAACGGTGCTCATGTCGGGCCTCCTCCGTGTCGGTCACAGACCGGACGGCGCTGGGTCCACCGGCCGGTCGTCGGGCTGACGCGCTCCATCCTGACCCCGCGCCCCGGCCCCCGCCACACCGCCGCCCCGGCACGGCACGGTGCCCCTGCCCGGGGTCCTCTCCGCGACGGCGGGTACCACGCCCCGAGGGCGCCTGTCCTGACGCCCGCCCTCGCGTCGCAACACCCGCCCTCGGCGAGCGCGACCCGCCCGGGTGGGGCGACCCGCCGGGGTGGGGCGGGTGGGGCGGGCGGAGGTGGTCGGGATCAGGCGGACACGCGCCCCAGGACCAGCGGTCCCGGGGTGAGGGCGGCCGGCCCGGCCGGGGACACGACGACACCGCCGTCCAGCGCCTCACGGGCACGCGCGAAGCGTTCCGGGGTGTCGGTGTGCAGCGTGAGGATGGGCTGTCCGGCCCGCACCGGCTCCCCCGGCCGGACGTGGATCTCCACCCCGGCACCGGCCTGCACCGGGTCCTCCTTGCGCGCACGGCCCGCTCCGAGTCGCCACGCGGCGACCCCCACGGCGTAGGCGTCCAGCGTCGTCAGCACGCCGTCCGTCCCGGCACGCACCTGCTCGGTCTCGCGCGCGACCGGCAGCGCGGCGTCCGGGTCCCCGCCCTGCGCCGCAACCATCCGCCGCCACACGTCCATCGCCCGTCCGTCGGCCAGCGCCGCCGCCGGGTCGGCGTGCGCACGTCCCGCGGCGTCGAGCATCTCCCGGGCCAGCGCCACGGTGAGCTCCACGACGTCGGCGGGCCCGCCTCCGGCGAGCACCTCGACGGCCTCCCGGACCTCCAGCGCGTTCCCGGCGGTGCGACCGAGCGGCGTCGACATGTCGGTGAGCAGCGCGACGGTACGCACGCCGGCGTCGGTGCCCAGCGCGACCATCGTCTCGGCCAGCTCGCGGGCGCGGGCCTCGTCCTTCATGAACGCCCCGGACCCGACTTTCACGTCGAGCACCAGCGCGCCGGTGCCCTCGGCGATCTTCTTGCTCATGATCGAGGAGGCGATCAGCGGGATGGCTTCGACGGTGCCCGTGACGTCACGCAGCGCGTAGAGCTTGCGGTCGGCAGGCGCGAGGCCAGAGCCCGCCTGGCAGATCACGGCGCCGACGTCCTCGAGCTGGCGCAGCAGCTCGTCGTTGCCCAACGCGGCCCGCCAGCCGGGAATCGACTCGAGCTTGTCGAGCGTGCCGCCGGTGTGTCCGAGCCCGCGGCCGGACAGCTGCGGCACGGCGACGTCGAAGACGGCGACGAGCGGGGCCAGCGGCAACGTGATCTTGTCGCCCACCCCGCCGGTGGAGTGCTTGTCGGCGGTCGGCCGGGACAGCCCGGAGAAATCCATGCGCTCGCCGCTGGCGATCATGGCGGCCGTCCAGCGCGCGATCTCTGCACGGTCCATCCCGTTGAGCAGGATGGCCATGGTCAGCGCCGACATCTGCTCGTCGGCGACGGCCCCGCGCGTGTAGGCGTCGACCACCCAGTCGATCTGCGCGTCCGACAGCCGGTGCCCGTCACGCTTCGCGACGATGACGTCCACCGCGTCGAACGGCTCGCTCACCGCACCTCCAGGTCGTCCGGGCCGAACGCGTCCGGCAGCACCTCGCGCATCGACCGCACACCGCGGACCGTCTCCACGAGCAGGTCCGGCCCGCCGTGCTCCCACAGCAGCTGCCGGCACCGTCCGCACGGCATCAGCACGGTGCCGCGGGCGTCCACGCAGGTGAAGGCCACCAGCCGCCCGCCGCCGGACACGTGCAGCCCCGACACCAGCGCGCACTCCGCGCACAGCGTCAGCCCGTACGACGCGTTCTCCACGTTGCAGCCGGCGACGACACGCCCGTCGTCCACCAGAGCCGCCGCGCCCACCGGGAAGCCCGAGTACGGGACGTAGGCACGCTGCATGACCGCGGTGGCCGCCTCCCGCAGCACGTCCCAGTCGACGACCACCGACCCGTTCATCCGTTCCTCACTTCGTGTAGGGGATCCCCTCGGCCGCGGGGGCGCGCACGCGTCCCACCAGGCCGGCGACGGCGACGATGGTCGCCAGGTACGGCAGCATCGCGAGGAACTGGCTGGGCACCGGCGTCCCGACCAGCGACAGCCCGACCCGCAGCGCGTCGGCGAAGCCGAAGAGCACCGCCGCCGCGACCGCCCCGCGCGGGTTCCACCGGCCCAAGATCATCGCGGCGAGCGCGATGTACCCCTTGCCGCCGGTCATCTCCTTGTTGAACCCGACGCCGATGGCGATGGTGAACGCCGCACCGCCCAGGCCGGCGACCGCGCCGCCGAGGATGGTGCTGCGCCACCGGGTGCGGTTCACGTTGATGCCGACGGTGTCGGCCGCCTTCGGGTGCTCGCCGACCGACCGCATGCGCAGCCCCCACCGGCTGCGGAACAGCAGCACCTCGAGCACCACCACGACGACGATCATCACGTAGACGAGCGCCGACTGCCGGAACAGCACCGGGCCGATCACGGGGATGCCGGACAGCCCAGGGATCGCCAGCACGGGCAGCCGCGGCGGGGAGTTGAGTCCCTGGATGTCGTTCGACAGCACCGCGGAGAACAGGAAGCCCGTCAGGCCGATGACCAGGCCGTTGAGCACCACGCCGACGATGATCTGGTTGACCCGGTAGCGCAGCGCGAAGAACGCGAGCACCACCGAGACGAGCGCCCCGGCGATCGGCGCGGCGACCAGCCCGACATAGGCGTTCGTCGCGACGGTGGCCGCCACCGCGGCGAGGAAGGCCCCGGCCAGCAGCTGGCCCTCGATGGCGATGTTGATGATCCCGGAGCGCTCACACAGCAGTCCGGCCATCGACCCGAACACCAGCGGGATCGCCAGCACCAGGCCGGACACCAGCAGGTTCGTCAGCGTGATCGGCCGCTCCTTGCCGGCGTCGGCCCACACCAGGAAGGCCAGCACGACGACGAGGCCGAGCAGCCCGTGCGCCCACACCCCGATGCGCCGCCGAGACCGGGTGCGGAGGTAGGCGTAGCCGGCCAGCAGCAGCGCCACCACCGCCAGCAGCACGGCCGCCAGCCGCGAGGGCACGACGATCGGCGGGATCGTCCAGTAGTCGGCCGGCGTCGCCAGCGTGAACGTGGAGCGCGCGGCCCCCGGCGTGAAGACCCCGAAGCACAGCAGCGCCAGCAGCCCGAGGACGAGGTAGGCGACCGGCGCGCGCCAGCTGATGCGCGCCTGCACCGTGGGAGCGACGTCCCCGACCAGACCGCCGGGGTCGGGGGCCGTGAGCGTCGTCATGCCGCCACCTCCTCGCTGGCCCGCCGCCGGGCCCGGCCGGTGCGCGGCAGCGGCGCCGGCAGCCGGAAGATCGCCCGCACCAGGGGGGGTGCGGCGATGAGCAGCACGACGATCGCCTGGACGACCATGACGATGTCGATCGGCGTGCCGCTGGAGGTCTGCATGAGCGGCGAGCCGGCCCGCAACGCGCCGAACAGCAGCGCGGCGAGCACGGTGCCCAGCGGCGTGGACCGCCCGAGCAGCGCCACGGTGATCGCGTCGAAGCCGATGGTCCCGGCGACGCCGTCCTGGAGCACACCCTCGGTGCCGAGCACCTGGGCCACGCCGCCCAGACCCGCGAGCGCACCGGCGATGACCATGCCCCACACGTAGACACCGTTGATCGAGATGCCCGCGGTACGCGCGGCGTGCGGGTTGAGCCCGGCGGCGCGGAACCGGAAGCCGGCCGTGGAGCGTTCCATGAACCACCACACGCCGACCGCGGCGAGGATCGCGAGCACGAAGCCGAGGTGCAGCCGGAACGGCGGGCCGAGCAGGTTCGGCATCATCGCGGTGTCGTCCAGCGGCGGGCTGATCGGGTTGGTGCCGGGACGCTTGAAGGCGTCGGTCGTCAGCAGGTACGCCATGAGGAACCCGGCGATCGAGTTGAGCATGATCGTGACGATCACCTCGTTGGCACCGGTGCGGGCCTTGAGCACGCCCGCGATCCCCGCCCACACCGCCCCGGCGACCGTGCCGAAGACCATCGCCACGACGACGTGCAGCCCGACCGGCAGGTGCAGGCCGAAGCCGGCGTAGGCGGCGAAGGTCGCCCCCACGACGACCTGACCCTGGGCGCCGATGTTGAACAGCCCGGCGCGGAAGGCGATGCCCAGGCCGAGCCCGGCGAAGATCAGCGGCACCGACGCGGTGAGCGTCTCGGTGATCGGCCGGATCTGCCGCTGCGGGGTGTTCGCCAGCGGGTCGTAGATCGCACCGCGGAACAGCGCCGAGTACGTCCCGTAGATCGCGTCCCAGGACGCCCGGAAGAAGTCGCTGGGCCGGGCGAACAGGTAGCCCGCGGCGGCTTGCACGGCGGGGTCCGCCGCAGCCACGAGCACCGCCGCCAGCACCAGCGCCACGACGATCGACAGCACGACCATCGTGGTGCTGCTCGACAGCACGCCGCGCACCACCTCGGCGGTGCGTCCGCCGCCCGCCTCGGGCTCGGCGGGCCGGGCCACGGCCCGCGTCGTGTCCGTCATCAGGTCAGCCCTCCCACGTCTCCAGGACCGGCCTGCAGGTCGGCCTCGCCCAGCGTCGTGCGGTGCGCGGCGGCCTGCGCCTGGGCCTCGTCCAGCGGCACCCCGGCCATCATGAGGCCGAGCACGTCCCGGTCCGCGCCGCCTTCGACGACGCCGACGATGCGCCCGCGGTACATCACCGCGATGCGGTCGGCCAGCGCCAGCACCTCGTCCAGCTCGGAGGAGACGATGAGCACCGCGGTGCCGACGTCACGCTCGGCGACGACCCGCTTGTGCACGAACTCGATGGAGCCCACGTCCAGCCCACGGGTCGGTTGCGAGGCGACCAGCAGGCGCAGCGGCCGGGACATCTCCCGAGCGAGCACGACCTTCTGCTGGTTCCCGCCGGAGAGCGTCCCGACGAGCGTGTCGATGGACCCGGTGCGCACGTCGAACGCCTGCACCTGCCGCTCGGCGTTCTCCCGCACCACGCGCTGGTCGATGGCGCCGGCGCGGGCGAACGGCGCCCGGTCGTACAGGTCGAGGATGAGGTTCTCGGCGACCGACAGCTCTCCGACGAGCCCGTCGACGGTGCGGTCCTCCGGCACGAACCCGACGCCGGCGTCGAGCACCCCCTTGATGCTCCGGCCGAGCAGCTCGGTACCGTCCAGCCGGACGGAGCCAGCGGTTGCCTGCTGCATGCCGAGCAGCACCTCGGCCAGCTCGGTCTGCCCGTTGCCCTGCACCCCGGCGATGGCGACGATCTCCCCGCCGTGCACGTCGAGGTCCACGTGCTCCAGCACGGGCACCCCGGCGGCGTCCACGACGGACAGGTCCCGCACCACGAGCCGGGCCTCCGCGGGCTCGGCCGGGGCCTTCTCCACGCCGAGCGACACCGACCGGCCGACCATCAGCGAGGCGAGCTCCTGCTCGCTCGAGGTGGGGTCGGCCTCGCCGACGACCGCCCCACGCCGGATCACCGTGATGCGGTCCGCGACGGCGCGCACCTCGCGCAGCTTGTGGGTGATGAACACGATGGAGGTCCCGGCCTCCTTGAGCTGGCGCATGATCACGATGAGCTCGTCGGTCTCCTGCGGGGTGAGCACCGCAGTCGGCTCGTCGAGGATGAGCACGCGCGCGTCCCGCGACAGCGCCTTGACGATCTCGACCCGCTGCTGCACGCCGACCGGCAGGTCCTCCACGACCGCGTCCGGGTCCAGCCGGAAGCCGAAGCGGTCGGAGATCTCGCGCACCAGCCGACGGGCACGTGGGAGGTCGATGAGCCCGCCGCCGCGCACCGGCTCGTGGCCGAGGACCACGTTCTCCGCGACGGTGAACACCGGGACGAGCATGAAGTGCTGGTGCACCATCCCGATGCCCGCCGCCATCGCGTCGCCGGGGCCGCGGAACGCCGTCGGGACGTCGTCCACGAGGATCTGCCCCTCGTCGGGGTCGTAGAGCCCGTACAGGACGTTCATCAGCGTGCTCTTGCCCGCACCGTTCTCGCCGAGCAGGGCGTGGATCTCCCCCGGCTGGACCACCAGGTCGATGCGGTCGTTCGCGACCAGCGAGCCGAACCGCTTGGTGATCCCGCGGAGCTCGAGCTTCATGGCCCCTCCTCGGCTGGGCGCCCCGGCACGCTCGGGGACACTCTGGCATGCGGCCAGGTCAGACGCACGCACCACGCCCAGGGCGTGGGGACGCGACGGGTCGCCGCACGCAGCCGGGCCCGGACGGGAAGACGTCCGGGCCCGGCCGTGACGGCTGGTGGATCAGTTCTGCGAGGGCGAGGTGACCTCGAGCGTCCCGTCGACGATCTGCTGCTGCAGCTCCTCGACCTTCGACTTCACCTCGTCCGGCACCTGGGCGTCCAGGTCGTGGAAGGGCGCGAGCCCGACCCCGCCGTTCGCCAGCGTGCCGATGTAGGGCTCGGCCGAGAAGGAGCCGTCCGCCGTCGTCTCGATGGTGTCGTAGACCGACTGCCCGATCTCCTTCATCACCGAGGTGAGGATGATGTCGCGGTACTGCTCGTACTTCGGCTGCTCGTAGAAGTCCGAGTCCACCCCGATGACCAGCACGTTCCCCGCGGCCTTCGCCGCCGACAGCGTGCCCTCACCGACCGGGCCCGCCACGGGCAGGATGACGTCGGCCCCCTGGGCGATGAGCTGGTTGGTGACCTCCTCGCCGCGAGCCACGTCATCGAAGGTCTCGGTGAAGGTCCCGGCGCCCGGGTTGTTCTTGTCCCACCCGACGACCTTGACCTGGGTGCCGTTGTCCTCGTTGTACTTCTGCACGCCGTCCCAGAAGCCGTCCATGAAGATCGTCACCGACGGGTAGGGCTGGCCGCCGTAGGTGCCCACGGTGCCGGTCGTGCTCATCGCCGCAGCGACGTAGCCGGCCAGGTAGGCGGCCTCCTGCGTGTTGAACAGCAGCGGCTTGACGTTGTCCCGCGCCGGGTCGACGCCGGAGTCGATCAGCGCGAAGTGCTGGTCGGGGTTCGCGTCCGCGGCGGCGGCCGTGGTGTCGGCCAGGTTGAAGCCGACGGTGATGATGAGGTCGCAGGCGGCCTGGATCATCGAGTCGACGTTCGTCGTGTACTGGCCGGCGTCCGTCGACTCGGCGGTCGCCTGCTGGATCCCCAGGTCCTGCACGGCGCGCTGCAGGCCCTCGAAGCCCGACTGGTTGAACGAGTTGTCGTCGAAGCCGCCGAAGTCCGAGACCATGCACGCCTTGAAGTCCGTGCTCTGCTCGCCGCCCCCGTCGGTCGCGCTGCCGCCCGCGCCGGGCGAGCTGGGGGTGTCCTCCGGGGCGCTGCCGCACGCCGCGAGCGCGAGGGCCACCGCCCCGCTGAGCGCGGCCGCTCGAATGATCGTCTTCACGCGGTCTCTCCGTCTTCTGGGTAGGGGACGCCGCCCGTCTCGAGGGGGACGGCCCGGGTGCGTGTGCGCCCGGGCCACGGGCCGTGTCCGGCATCGGTTGCACGGACAGTAGCGGGCGCGACGCCAGGAGTGTTACCGGACGGTACCCCTGCGCCATCCGTTACCGACTTGGAACATCCTGTGCGCCGCCGCGGACGACGGCCGGGCCGAAGGTCCCGTCGGGCTGCAGGCGCCCGGCCCGAGGGTCAGTCTGCCCCGGCCAGCACGGCCACGCGCGCCAGCAGCAGCGCCCCGGCCTCGACGGCGCGCTCGTCGACGCGCAGGTCGCCGCGGTGGATGTCGAATGTCGGGCCGCCCGGCGTGCGGGTGCCGAGCCGGGCCATCGCGCCCGGCACCTTGGTCAGGTACCAGGCGAAGTCCTCCCCACCGAGGGACTGCTCGGTGAGCAGCACCGCGCCCGCGCCGAGCACGTCCTGGGCAGCCGCCTCCAGCAGGGCGGTGGCCCGCGCGTCGTTCTCCGTCGGGGGCACGCCGCGGTGGTGCCGGACCTCCACCTCCACACCGAGCGGCGCGACGACCTGCTCGACCGCCTCGTGGAACACCTCCGAGGCCCGCTCCCAGGCACGCACGTCCAGGCAGCGCAGGGTCCCGCGCACCGTGCCCGTCGCCGGGATCGCGTTGTGCGCGGCACCGGCCTGGACGGCGCCCCACGTGAGGTTGACCCCGGAGCGCGGGTCCAGCCTGCGACCCAGCACGGCCGGGACCTGCGTGATCACCTGACCGAGGGCGAAGACCAGGTCACCGGTCAGGTGCGGGCGGGACGTGTGGCCGCCGGGACCGCTGAGCGTGACCTGCACCTCGTCGCTGGCCGACGTGATCGGCCCGATGCGGGTGCCGACGCGCCCGACGTCCACCTTCGGGTCGCAGTGCACCGCGAAGATCCGGCCGACTCCGTCCAGGCCGCCGGCGGCGATGACGTCGAGCGCGCCACCGGGCTGCACCTCCTCGGCCGGCTGGAAGATCAGCCGCACGCCGCGGGGCAGCTCACCGGCGGCGGCGAGCTCGGCCAGGGCCAGCCCGGCGCCGAGCACGGCGACGGTGTGCACGTCGTGGCCGCAGGCGTGCGCGACCCCGCGCACCTGCGAGGCCCAGGGCACGCCGCTGGTGTCGGTCAGCGGCAGCGCGTCCAGGTCGCCCCGCAGCGCGACACGGGGCCGCGGACCGGGACCGATGTCGCACAGCAGCCCCGAGCCGGGCAGCAGCACGGGCTCCAGCCCGGCCGCGCGCAGCCGAGCGGCGACAAGGCGCGTGGTGCGCTCCTCCGTGCGGCCCAGCTCGGGGTGCGCGTGGATGTCGCGACGCAGCGCCACGAGCTCGTCACGGCGGGCCGCCACGAGGGCGGCCAGCCGGCGCACGGCCGGTGCGGGGGCGACCGGCGCACGCAGGCCGTCCAGCGGCGCGACGGGCTCCGACCAGCCGGAGGAGAGCACGTCGGAGGCGGGAGGCACGGGGGCGAGCCTAGTCCCGCCCCCGTGGCGCCCGACCGGCACCCGGCCGGGCGCCGGTCCCGACCGGTCGTCGGCCGCCGGGTCAGAGCAGGTCCTCCCGGCCGCGCCCGCGCCAGGCCTCGACGGCGTCCTTGACGCGCTGGGCGTGCTCCCGCGTGGTGACCAGCACGGCATCCGGGGTGTCCACCACGACGGCGCCGGGCAGCCCGACGACGGTCACCGCCCGCTCGTCGGTTGCGACGAAGGACCCCGCGGAGCCGAGCCGCAGCACGGCGGCGTCGTCCCCGAGCGTCGGCCCGTCCTGCCCCGGTGCCACCAGCCGGGCCAGCGCGGCGACGTCGCCCACGTCGTCCCAGCCGAACTCGCCCGGGACCACCGCCACCCCGCCGGCCGCCGCCACCGGCTCGGCGATGGCGTGGTCGATCGCGATCCGGGTCAGACCCGGCCAGGTGCGCCCCAGCTCCGCCTCGCGCTGCGAGGTGTCCCAGACGGCGGCCAGCCGCCGCAGGCCCTCGTGCAGCCGCGGGAGCTGGGCGGCCAGGTGGTCGAGCAGCGTGCGGGCGCGGACCACGAACATCCCCGCGTTCCAGCGGTACCGCCCGGTCGCCAGATACTCCGCGGCGGTCTGCTCGTCGGGCTTCTCGGTGAACCCCGCCGACAGCAGCGCGCTGGGGGCTCCGGGAACGCCGAGCGGCTCTCCGCAGCGCACGTAGCCGAAGGCGGTCGACGGGCCGGTCGCGGTGATGCCGACGGTGACGACGTACCCGGCCCGCGCGGCCTCGACCGCCTCGCGCACACAGCGCTCGAACGCCTCCGCACCCTGGACGGCGTGGTCGGCCGCGAAGGAGCCCAGGACCACGTCGTCCCCGTGCCGGCGGGCGAGCACCGCGGCGGCCAGCCCGATCGCGGCCATGGAGTCCCGCGGCGACGGCTCGGCGAGCACGTGCGCGGCGTCGAGGTCGGGCACCTGCGCCTGGACCGCTGCGACGTGCCGGACCCCGGTCACGACGAGCACCCCGTCCGGCCCGGCCAGCGGCCGCAGCCGGTCCACCGTGCCCTGCAGCAGCGTGCGCCCGGTGCCGGTCAGGTCCAGCAGGAACTTGGGACGCCCGGCCCGGGACAGCGGCCACAGCCGGGTGCCCGCCCCGCCGGCGGGCACGACGGCGTGAAAGCCGGGGATCGGTGACGACATCGGTGCTCCTGCCTCTCGTCGTGCGGGCGAGACTATGCGAGCCCCCTCGGCGGTTCCCGCGCGGACCTGTGGACTTCCTCACAATCGCCCCGGCACACGGGTCCAAAGGCCCTTGCCGGACCTGACCCGTCGGGGGCTGTCACTACAGTGAGACCGACAAGGACGCCGCAGTCCTCCCCTGACTCGCCAGGAGGCCCCCGAAGTGCCCGCTGCGCCCGCCAAAGCGCCGGCCGGAACCCTCTACCGAGGGCGTGAAGGCATGTGGTCGTGGGTCGCGCACCGCGTGACCGGCGTGCTGATCTTCTTCTTCCTGCTGGTCCACGTCCTCGACACCGCGCTGGTCCGGGTGTCCCCCGAGGCCTACAACGACGTCATCGGGACGTACAAGAACCCGATCATGGGCCTGGGCGAGGCCGGCCTGGTGGCAGCGATCGTCTTCCACGCCTTCAACGGCCTGCGGATCATCCTCGTCGACTTCTGGGCCAAGGGCCCCAAGTACCAGCGGGTGATGCTCTGGGTCGTCCTCGGCCTGTTCGTCGTCCTCATGGCCGGGTTCCTGCCCCGCCACCTCATGCACGTCTTCGGAGGCGAGTGATGACCACCGTCGCGGACCCGAAGGCTCCCCGCCTGCCCAAGCCCGGCCCCGGCCGGCGCACCACGCGCGGGAACACCGAGCTGTACGGCTGGATCTTCATGCGCGCGTCCGGCGTGCTGCTGATCGTGCTGATCTTCGGCCACCTGTTCGTCAACCTCGTCGCGGGCGAGGGGGTGAAGGCGATCGACTTCGCCTTCGTCGGCGGCAAGTGGTCGTCGCCGCTGTGGCAGGTGTGGGACCTGCTCATGCTGTGGCTCGCGATGATCCACGGCACGAACGGCGTGCGGACGATCATCAACGACTACGCCGAGCGGGACACCACCCGGCTCGTCCTCAAGAGCCTGCTGTACCTGGCTTTCGCCGTCGTGGTGGTGCTGGGCACGCTGGTCATCTTCACGTTCGACCCGTGCCCCTCGGGTGCGCCGGCCGAGCTGCTCCCGTCGATCTGCACGGCCTGACGCTCGCACGCCGGCCGCACCACACTCGCCACAGGAGGCATCGCCCCCGATGCAGACCCATCAGTACGACGTCGTGATCGTCGGAGCGGGCGGCGCCGGCATGCGTGCCGCGCTGGAGTCCTCCGTCCGCACGCGCACGGCCGTGATCTCCAAGCTCTACCCCACGCGCTCCCACACCGGCGCGGCGCAGGGCGGCATGTGCGCCGCACTGGCCAACGTCGAGGAGGACAACTGGGAGTGGCACACCTTCGACACCGTCAAGGGCGGTGACTACCTGGTCGACCAGGACGCCGCCGAGGTGATGGCCAAGGAGGCCATCGACGCGGTGCTCGACCTGGAGAAGATGGGGCTGCCGTTCAACCGCACGCCCGAGGGGCGCATCGACCAGCGGCGCTTCGGCGGGCACACCCGCAACCACGGCGAGGCGGCCGTGCGCCGGGCCTGCTACGCGGCCGACCGCACCGGTCACATGATCCTGCAGACGCTGTACCAGCAGTGCGTGAAGAACGACGTGCAGTTCTTCAACGAGTTCTACGTGCTGGACCTGCTCGTCGACCACGACCTGGCCGCGGGCCACGTACCGGCCGGCGAGGAGGTCAACGTCTCCGGCGTCGTGGCCTACGAGCTCGCCACCGGCGAGATCCACATCTTCCGCGCGAAGTCGGTGGTGCTCGCGACCGGTGGTGCGGGCAAGATCTTCAAGACCACCTCCAACGCGCACACGCTCACCGGCGACGGCATGGCGCTGGCCTACCGGCGCGGCATCCCGCTGGAGGACATGGAGTTCTTCCAGTTCCACCCGACGGGCCTGGCCGGGCTGGGCATCCTGCTGTCGGAGGCCGCCCGCGGGGAGGGCGCGATCCTGCGCAACGCCGACGGCGAGCGGTTCATGGAGCGGTACGCCCCGACGATCAAGGACCTCGCGCCGCGCGACATCGTGGCTCGCTCGATGGCCAACGAGGTGCGCGAGGGTCGCGGCGCCGGCCCGAACAAGGACTACGTGCTGCTCGACCTGACGCACCTGGAACCGGCGCACATCGACGCCAAGCTCCCGGACATCACCGAGTTCGCCCGGACCTACCTGGGCATCGAGCCCTACACGGAGCCGGTGCCCGTCTACCCGACGGCGCACTACGCGATGGGCGGCATCCCGACGAACATCGCCGGCGAGGTGCTGCGCAACAGCACGGACGTCATCCGCGGGCTGTACGCCGCCGGTGAGGTCGCCTGCGTCTCGGTGCACGGCTCCAACCGGCTGGGTACCAACTCGCTGCTCGACATCAACGTCTTCGGCAAGCGGGCCGGCATCTCCGCCGCCGAGTACGCCGCCACGGCGTCCTACGTCGACCTGCCGGACGACCCGGCCGCCGTCGTCCAGGCCGAGCTGGAGGAGATCCGCACCCGGCCCGACGGCGAGCGCGTGGCCGACCTGCGCAAGGCGCTGCAGGAGACCATGGACCGCAACGCCCAGGTGTTCCGCACCGAGGAGTCGCTGAACGAGGCCCTCGCCGACATCCGCGACCTGCAGAAGCGGTACCGCGCGGTGAGCGTGCAGGACAAGAGCCGCACCTTCAACACCGACCTGCTGGAGGCCGTCGAGCTCGGCTTCCTGCTGGACATCGCCGAGACCGTGGTCGTCGGCGCGCTCAACCGCCAGGAGTCCCGGGGCGGGCACTTCCGGGAGGACTTCCCGAAGCGCGACGACGAGGGCTACATGCGGCACACGATGGCCTACCGGCGGCCCTTGGGCCTGCCGGCCGACCAGACCGACGGCGACACCGAGGGCGCCTTCGCCCACGTCACGGCGTTCGACGACTACCAGCTCGTGCTGGGCTCCAAGCCCGTCACGGTGACCCGCTACCAGCCGATGGAGCGCAAGTACTGATGACCGCCACCCTCGACGAGACAAGCGCCCCGGCCGCTGCCGCCGCGGTGCCGAGCTTCCAGGTCACGCTCAAGGTGCTGCGGCACCTGCCCGGCGACGACGGCTCGCCCGCCGAGCCGTACTGGGACGAGTTCACCGTCACGGCGCACGGCACCGACCGCGTGCTCGACGCCCTGCACAAGGTGAAGTGGGAGCTCGACGGCTCGCTGACGTTCCGCCGCTCGTGCGCCCACGGCGTGTGCGGCTCGGACGCCATGCGCATCAACGGCCGCAACCGGCTCGCCTGCAAGACGCTGCTCAAGGACCTCGACGTCACCAAGCCGATCACCGTGGAGCCCATCAAGGGCCTGCCGGTCATCAAGGACCTGGTCGTCGACATGGAGCCGTTCTTCGCGTCCTACCGCGAGATCATGCCGTTCCTCATCACCACCGGGAACGAGCCGACCCGCGAGCGGCTGCAGTCCGTCGAGCAGCGCGCGCGCTTCGACGACACCACCAAGTGCATCCTGTGCGCCGCGTGCACCTCGAGCTGCCCGGTGTTCTGGACCGACGGCCAGTACTTCGGCCCGGCGGCGATCGTGAACGCGCACCGGTTCATCTTCGACAGCCGCGACGAGGGCGGTGCCCAGCGGCTGGAGATCCTCAACGACAAGGAGGGCGTGTGGCGCTGCCGCACGACCTTCAACTGCACCGAGGCCTGCCCCCGCGGCATCGAGGTCACCAAGGCGATCCAGGAGGTCAAGCGCGCGATGATC